>OCTA010000006.1_pt1 | contig 340570 bp, 275 predicted proteins | sample 1538991 | NCBI WGS metagenome assembly OCTA01 (sample SAMEA3539302, study PRJEB22396) | soil metagenome | biome: tundra; feature: field; material: soil | place: USA | collected 2010-05 | depth 0.15 m
GATAGCTCCCCACCGCCGTCCCGCTCACGGCATAGTTGGCCGCCAGGGAAAGGTTCAGGACGGGCCGCCCGCTCGCGGTTGAATTATCCGGCGGCCGCAGGACTGTCTCCCAGTGCCGAATCGTCGAGTTTTCGACGATGGTGGGAACGTCGTCGTAAAGCAGGGGGATGGAGAAGGTCCCGCTGTAGACCGCAATCGCCCCTGCGGCGAGAATGGCTCCGCCCAGCAACCCGGCCCAATCCGCCCGCCTGGCGCGGGTGCTCCAGTCGGACGGGGTGCCTGCGGGCGGATTTCGAGTTAGCATGGCAGGGGGCGGGCCATCCCGTGAGGGAGGTCTGAGGGCTTGTCTGCTTTGTTTGGCGCAATATGCCCAGAACCTTTTCTACGCCGCGTCATCCCTTCATGATTCTCGCTCGGGCCGCTCCCGCCAAGAATTCTTAGTCTTAAATGCCGGCGAAACCAACTGTCACTCCGTTTGGTTGAAGCGTGATGCGCAACGCCCGTCTCCAGGCCCCGGGATGGCTCGGCTGGCGGAGCAGGGGTCGAAGAACAAGGCGGGAGTGGCGGCACGTTCTCCCCCGAATCATCACGCATATTAATAGGTTGGACATATGTCCGGCCACGGGGAAAGGCGGTCGCCGAGGGCCATCCCAAAGGCATCCGGACTCCGACGCTGGCCGGCAGCCCGGGTGACAGCATTCTCCATGTCGGGCGGTCGACGCCGTTGAACCAGCCATTGACGGGGGGCGGGCTGGCCCTAAGCTGCGTGACCGATGCCCGAAGGGACACGGAACACCCAGATGGACGGGCTGCGAGGATATGCCGCGATCGCGGTGGTGGTATTTCATTCCATCCTCGATCGCGATCCGACCCAGAACCAGCGCATCGTTCGCCCGACCATTCAAGAGGCCCACGGACTTTACGACGTGGTAACCAAGCTCGTCTTCATGGTCGTGAGCGGAGAGACGGCGGTTGTGCTTTTCTTTGTGCTGAGCGGCGCGGTGCTGTTCGAGAGCCTTAAGCAGCGGCATGCGGATCCCGTTGCGACAGCTGTCGGCTTCTCCGTAAGGCGTTTTTTCCGGCTCTATCCCACTTTCTTCGTCAGCTTGGTCGGTTGCCTGGCCGCGTTCGCGGTTGCTGGTGCGTATTCCTCGCAGGCCGGCCACTTTTGGCCGAATGCAGCCCTCTATGACTTTTCGGTCCTCGGCGCATCCTGGACGTTGCAGGTGGAGTTCCTCGCGGTTCCCTTCATTCTGGTAGGGTATTGGTCCTATCGGCGCTTTGGGGTCGTGGGAATTGCCTTGGCATACGCGATCTTCGCGACGGTCCTTTGCGCACCGTGGTTACGGACGCACTTCGTCTATTACCAGCGGTTCCTGTCCTGTTTTGCCCTCGGTCTCCTGATACCGACGTGCGTGGGGGCGGAGGTGGCCAAGCGGCTACCTGCGATGGCCTGGCCGGCCGTCCTGGTAGGGATGCTCGCCTCACGCCACACAATGGGGCTTCACTGGTGGTCGATGGATACGGAGCAGGTTCTGGCGGCGATTCTTGTCACGCTCCTTTTTTACAGGCGGGCGGGCGGCCTCGGACGATTCTTCGACCGTGGTGTGTCGCAATACCTGGGCCGCATGAGCTACAGCCTGTATTTGTTCAATGTAATCTATCTCATCCTCGTCGACCATTGGACCCATGGGCAGAGCGTGGTCAGGGGCCATCCGCTTGAGTGGGGCATCCTGCTCGCCATCCCGATTGTCGCGGCAGCAATCGCGACGGCCCACATTGCCGAGATCGGCCTTGAGCGCCCGTCGATCGCGTTGGGCCGCAGACTGACCCAGTTCTCCGTGCGGCCCGAGCGTCGCGGGGAACACACTCCCGTGCTTTCGTGATTCGGGCCAAGGCGGTCCACTTGGGCTTGAGTTACGACTAGGCGACGATCCGCAGATCTGAGGTTTGCCGTCCATAAAGGCGGGCGAGATTACTTGTCACCTGGTTTGACGAGGGCGTAATACCCGCCGCTCATCTTCAAACAGCAAGATAGCTCAGTTGGTAGAGCAGAGGACTGAAAAAACGAAACGGCGATTTCAGCCTATTTCCTCCTGAGTCATCTGGCGTCACAATTCAGCGCCAGCGGAGGCGGTTGTGCAAAAAGGCAATTATCCTGAGTCATCCTGAAAGGGCCCAAATCTTTGAATTGGATGACAAATCGGGTGACAACGGATGATCGTTCCCAATCCCACCGACTGTGGGACGGCTGTGTTCACCGGTGTTTGGACGTTTTTTCTGACATTGGTCGATTTTGCCGGAGCGATGGCTCTCAGAGATCAGCCAGAACATGGGCATGGAGATCGGCTGAAAAGAGATGGGCATGACCCCGGTTCCTGGTCGCCCGCAATCGGTGAAATTGCCTTTCAGCTCCAGGTGCTAAAACCGCAAGAAGGCGGGATGGCGGCGCGCCGAGTGACGGTCAGGGTTGGGAAAGCAGCCTCGCCTTGGCCTTTTGGAACTCCTCGTCGCTCAGTACGCTCTGGTCCTTTAGCGCCTCGAGCATTTTCAGCTCTTCCGCCAGACCGAACGTGGGCGTCGGGCTATCGGTTTTGACAACGACCGGGGGCGGCGGCAGCGGGCCTCCCGGATTGTTTGCCGGCTGAGGAAAACCGGGTTGCCCGGGAAGCGCCGTGGTGATTGGCCGGTTGTGCAGGTCGAAGAGTTCCGCAATGCGGCCGAACGACTCCACCTTGCCGTTGACCAAGCGGATCACGTACGGTCGGTCGCGAAAGAAGGAGTCTACATGAGTCGGTAGTTCGAGGTAATAGACCATGTACTCTGCGTTTGCCTGCGCGCTCGTGCTGTCGGGTGCACCCAGGATTGATTGGACCTCAGCTTTGGCCATGCCGATCCGAATATTGCCGAGCTTCACGGAGGTGTTATCGCGCGAGGTGCTGTTAGGTACCTTGTAGGAATAGCCCCCCGGAAGATGGTTGGGATCGGCGGAGGATTGGCATCCGGCGAGGACCATTCCTATGAGCGGTGCGAAGATCAGCGTGCCCTTGGGCTTCATTCTGCCGAAGAATTAGACCTAATGTCCAAGAAGACGCGACAGCGCTCCATCAGCGGGATGGCGGCGACCTGAATGGGGTTCAGGGTTGCGAAAGCAGCTTCACCTTGGCCTTCTGAAACTCCTCTTCGGTAAGGGCGCCCTGATCCTTAAGCGCTTTGAGCTTTTCCAGCTCGGCCACCAAGTCGACTCTGGTTCCCGAGCTGTCGGTTCTCACGACTGTCGGGGGCGGCAGCAGCGGGTTTCCCAGATTGTACGCCGGTTGCGGAAAATCGGGTTGGCCGGGAAGCGCATTGGTAACTGGTCGGTTGTAAAGGTCGAAGAGCTGAGCAAAGCGGCCAAACGACTCGACCTTGCCGTTGACCAATCGGATCATGTACGGCTGGTCGCGGCCGTAGCCGGATTCAGCCTCGAGGTAATAGGTCAGGTACTCCACGTTTGCCTGCGCGCTCGTGCTGTCGGGCGTTCCAAGGATCGATTGCACGTCTGCCTTTGTCATGCCGATCCGAATATTATTGAGCTTCGCGGAGGATTCACATCCGGCAAGGAGGACGCCGGCGAGCAGGGCGAAGACTAGGGCTATTTTGGATTTCATTTTTTCCTGCCATTCAGGTTACCGATCAGGTTTCAATTGATCCTTGGGATCCCAGGGGCGTGTTCTCATGGATGAGAAGGGGGCGTTTCAAGAGCTCTTGCAAAATGGCAAGACGTGCTTCGCCCGAAAAGGTTGTACGCGGGGTCAATGGCCACCCTGAGGCCGCGGCGAGCTCTTAGGCGCTGACACGGATACCTCAAGATCAAGAACCATCGAAACCGATCCCCGCCGAGATTTCCATGCCGTTTCTTGAAGGACAATAACTGTCGCGCGCGTTAACCGCTCGACAAGAGATCTAAACCCGGATTTCCCAGATTGGCATGAAGAATGCTCTCCATGGAACCGCTTAAGATCTTACCCATGAACGGCATAACCGACTTCGAGGCTGAAAAGTCCTACAATCCTAAGGGTGCGACCAAAAACGAACATATAGGACTGAGTTTCGACCGGCGTCTGGCGCTGGAATTCCATGGCGCCAAAATCTCTTCTGATGCCGGTCTGCTTGCCTATAGAGAGATGGACGAGGTGCTCGGACTGACGTCGATGGGCGGCCGTGTGCTAAACGACTGGCGGACCGGCAAGAACACCCAGCACTCGATGCTGGCCCTGATTCGCCAGTCTATATACAGCCGGCTTGCTGGCTATGAAGATACAAACGACGCTGAACGGCTCGCGGTTGATCCGATCATGCGGCACGTGGTTGGCGGGCGTGCGACCGAGCACGCGGCCGCGTCCACCAGCCAAATGGCGAGATTCGAGACCGAAGTGCTGGCACAGACCCGGAATCTGGCGACCCTGGCGAACCTCTCTGGCGAATGGATCGATCGGTTACGCGATCATCGGCAACTGCGGGAGGTGATCCTCGACATGGACAGCTCCGTCAGCGAGACCTACGGAAAACAGGAGGGCACGGCCTATAACGGGCATTTCGGCTGCACCTGCTATCACCCCCTCTTCTGTTTCAACCAGTTTGGCGATGTCGAACGCTCGATCCTGAGGGAGGGCAACGTCCACAGCGCTAAGGATTGGAGGGAGGTCTTGGAGCCGGTCGTAGCCCGCTACCGCGATCTGGAACTTCCCTGCCGCTTTCGAGCCGACGCCGCATTCGCCCAGCCGGAACTCTATGAGTTCCTGGAGGCAGAAGGATACGACTACGCGATCCGCCTTCCGGGAAACGATGTCTTGCAGAGGGAGATCGAGCCGCTCTTGACCCGGCCGGTGGGCCGTCCCTCGAATGCGCCCTTGGTCCGCTATTCCGACTTCTCCTACCAGGCGCAGAGCTGGAACCGGTCCCGTCGAGTGGTCGCCAAGGTCGAATGGCACAAAGGCGAGCTGTTCCCTCGGGTAGGCTTCATCGTGACGAATCTCATCCGACCGGCAAAACGGGTCGTCCGGTTTTACAATCAGAGGGGAACCGCCGAGCAATGGATCAAGGAGGGCAAGAATGCGGTGAAGTGGACGCGGCTGTCGTGCCACGACTTCGACGACAACAAGGTCCGACTGCATCTCTTCGTCCTGGCCTACAACCTTGGGAACTTCCTTCGACAGCTGGTCCTGCCGCGAGAGATCAAGCGCTGGACCCTGACAACGACTCGGGAGAAATTGATCAAGATTGGGGCAAAGATCGTTCGCCATGCCCGCCGGGTGGTCTTCCAGCTGGCTGAGGTGGCGGTGCCCCGGAGGTTATTCCTGGCGATCCTTTGTGCGATCGACCGCCTGAGGCTGCCGATGCCGGCTCCCGGATGAGCCCCATTCCTCCAACCGTGCAGTTCAATCTCAAAGGCCGTGGGCGTAGTGTCCCCTATTGCCAAGGATTTCGCCGGCTGTCGCGCCAGTGGCGGCCCCAATAGCCGCAAACTACATGATGATGGCAGTCCGGAGCACCAAAACTTGAATTGCAGCCGAGAATCGGGCAGATTTTTATACGTTCACTCCACCCGATCCCACAGCTCACTCAAAACATGAATTCAAATGGGAAATCCCGATTGTATACGGCGATTGGCGTCGGCACCGTTCGCCAATCGTATGGCATAGGGCCCACGAAAGGAGTCACACCACCTTGACAATCAGAGTCGTAACAATTGGCAGGATCATCGTTTCAACAAATAGAAACCCACCGATCCATGCCGACTTGGAAACGTCCCACGTCGAGCCGAATTGAGCAATAATCAAATCTGCCCTGCCCTTCCGGTAATATACGTCGAATGTCCAGGCCCATGAAATAACCAAAAACACTACCAGGTAAGGATTAAAGATTTTATGCGGCACCATCTTTCGATGGCTTGCTAGTGACCACAGGTAATATATCCACATTGCTTGAAGCACCAAGACATATGACCCGGTATCTATTCCATCAAGAAGATGGACACCTTTGAGCGTGTGCGTCGTTCGGCACGCAAGGGAGCCGATGGCGAGACCAGGGTCGGACAGATTCTGGGCGATTTTCCGGAAAGCTTTAGCGTAATCCGCAAAGCAGCTTTCCGCACTGGTCGACAATCTTAACGCGGCCAGCAAGACCCTGGAGCAAGCCATCGCGGAGCAGAAGGCTCTCGCGCCAACGACTCCTGCCGGCTCACAGCATCCGTAACGGGGGCGCCTTTGAGGAAGGGCAGGGTAGGGGGATTCGAACCCTTCTGCCGCCTCGAAGCTTATGTCGTCAGTAAATGCGGACTTAGTTAATGGTTAATGGGACATTGCTCGCAGCTTATCTTCCTTCGTGAGGAATGGCGAACTATGCACGGCAGTATCCAGAATGGCCCTTAGAATCTGCGCCTGCGCAGATACCAGCACCCCCATTATGTATATGGGAATTGCAGCGATCGCGCCAAGCAACAAACCCACTGTGAAATATAATCCGGTGCTGCCATTTTGGCCCCCGACGACGACCGCAACGACGATGATCAGGCCGCCGAGCGCGATACCGACACCCTTGACGACGCCGCCAATGGCTGCCGTCGCATTGGCGACAAGATATGCATCGCGGTAACGAAATATCTGCGATGAAATGCCGGTTTCTAGCTGGCGGGGCGCGCTGCGAGCTTCATTTAGTTCAATCGCGACGGGAACAGCTATATTTTCTTTTTCGCCTTTCGGTGCGGCGGCCGCTTCTGTCAGCGATTTGGCAGATGCTGGCTGGTCCGCCTTTGTGCAGAATGCTTGAAACTGGCGCGCACTTTTCTCAACCGCTCCGCAGTGGATGCATTTTCCACTCTCGAATTCATGGCCTAAGTAGTTCGTCATGCATGTAATGGGTCAATTCTCTATGGATTCAAAGGGGACGCGGCAAGTGGCAACGCGACGTGCTAGATTGCTTCGTCCCGTCTACTCCCTCCCGCCACACTTGGTTTTATCCGGGATTTCCCATTTGAGTTCATGATTTGAGCGGATTGTGGGCTCGTTCGTGTGAAACATACGGAAATCGGCTTGGTCTTCGAGCCCGAAGTTACTTTTGCGGCATGCCGGGGGCCCGCCGTGATGTATGCTCCGCACAAATGGGCTGCCGGTGGCACGAAACGTCGCCGTAAGGGGACAGTGCTCCCATGAACTCCAAGACTCGATAGCTGGTTCAGAGAAGTGTTCATCCGGGAGCCGGTATCGGCAGTCTCAACCGGTCGATCGCACACAGGATCGCCTGGAACAACTTCCGGGGCACTGCCACCTCCGCGAGTTGGAAGGTGACCCGCCGGGCGTGGCGAACAACCTTCGCCCCGATCTTGATCAATTTCTCCCGAGTCGTCGTCAAGGTCCAGCGCCGCACTTCCCGCGGCAGGACCAGCTGCCGGAGGAAGTTTCCAAGGTTGTAGGCCAACACGAAGAGATGCAGCTGCACCTGGTTGTCCACGAAATCATGGCACGATAGACGCGTCCACTTTACCGCATTCTTGCCTTCCTTGATCCATTGTTCTGCCGTTCCCCGCTGGTTGTAGAAGCGGACGACGCGTTTGGCCGGACGCGTGAGATTCGTCACGATGAAGCCAACCCGTGGAAACAACTCGCCTTTGTGCCATTCAACCTTGGCGACCGCCCGCCTGGAGCGGTTCCAGCTCTGGGCCTGGTAGGAAAAGTCGGCATACCGGACCAGCGGTGCATTTGAGGGTCGGCCCACGGGCCGCGTCAAGAGGGGCTCTATCTCCCGCTGCAATACGTCGTTCCCTGGGAGCCGAATGGCATAGGAATATCCTTCGTCCTCCAGAAACCGGTAGAGCTCCGGCTGAGCGAATGCGGCGTCTGCTCGAAAACGACGGGGGAGCTTCCGGCCACGGTAACGTGCCACGACCGGTTCCAAGACATTCCTCCAATCCTTGGCGCTGTGGACGTTGCCCTCCCTGAGCATGGAGCGTTCGACGTCTCCAAACTGGTTGAAGCAAAAGAGAGGGTGATAGCAGCTGCAGCCGAAATGCCCGTTATAGGCCGTGCCCTCCTGTTCTCCGTAGGTCTCGCTGACGGAGCTGTCCATGTCCAGGACAACCTCCCGCAGTCGCCTGCGTTCCCGCAATTGATCGATCCATTCACCGGAGGTGTTCGCAAGAGCGGCCAGATTGCGGGGCTGTGTCAGCACCTCGGTCTCGAACCGTGACATCTGGCTTGTCGACGCTGCCGCATGCTCTGTCGCTCGTCCTCCGAGCACCTGCCTCATGACCGGATCGACCGCGAGCCGCTCGGCATCGTTGGTGTCTTCGTAGCCTGCAAGCCGACTATATATAGACTGGCGAATCAGGGCCAACATCGAATGCTGCGTGTTCCTTCCGGTCCGCCAGTCGTTCAGCAGACGACCACCCATCGCTGTCAGTCCGAGCACGTCGTCCATCTCCCTATAGGCAAGTAGCCCCGCGTCGGAAGAGATGTTGGCGCCGTGAAATTCCAACGTCAGGCGTCGGTCAAAACTCAGCTTCAAACCCTCGGTTTTAGTCGCACCCATTGGATTTCGTGTTCTCAAGGTTTCATGCGTTTCTATACCATTAAACATCATATGGTTACGCATCCTTATCGTTAGCAGTCGTCATGCCAATCTGGGAAATCCGGGATGACGTCATCACCATGCCCCATGTTCGTGCAAGCATTTCATCCTGCCGCATACCTCTCTTAGTAAAAGAGTAAATTACGTAAAAGATGGTATCAAGAATCCTCATTCAATTGGAACACCCTCCGCCTCCACCTCCAGCTCCAGCTCCGCCTCCAAAGAGTCCACCGACCCAACCATAGAAGCTTGCTATAGTATTAGTGACCGAGTCAAGGCCGCCTGCGGCGTTTGCAACGCTTAGAACGAGTGCGACAACAGGCCCGAGAACTGGAATAAACGAAATTAATGCAGCGGTCGCTGCGCGCTTCTCGTAGTCTTCCAACGGTGGCAGTGTGACCTGTGCATTCTTAGAATAGGCGCGATGAACAGCCTTGCTGTTGTGTCCCAGTGCCTCCTGTGCGAATCGTTCAGGGTAACCGCAGGTCTTAGCGCGCTCGGCCCAGGCATACCGGTAGCTATGCAAGGTAATGCCACGGATCCCAATTCGTTTGCAGCACCGGGCGAATTCGCGCTTGGATCGTATTCCTAGCCAACACCCAAATCAACTGAATGTGGATCGTCTAGTTGTGAAAGTAGCGAGGCTGCGTGCGGGGATTATGCTCACTCGGCGTGGACGAAAAATATGACAATCGAGGCCGTGAAACCCGCTACTCCCGACTCACATTCCCAGTAAGGAAAACGACTAAGCGCCGCCTCTACCGGGCTCATCCGATCTAAAGACTCAAGACGGCTTCTCGTCCGGGCTCGGCGCTCTGAGCGCCCGGCGAAAATGCTTGTCGCCCGGTTTGCTGGATTTGCAATGCCCGCCACTCATCTCCAAACGGCAAGATGGCTCAGTTGGCAGAGCAGGGGGCTGAAAAAACGAATCGGCTATTTTGGCCCGAGTCGGCTGGACTCACCTGCTGTGAGCAAACCGCTACTTGCCAGTGATAAGATCGAATACGGACTTCATCTTGAATAAGCCTGAAGGCGCCCAAATTTTTTGGTCGGGTGACAACTCGGGTGACAACATTTCGGAGAAATGGCGTGAAAAAAACATACGGGGATAGTTCTCTTGGAGCAGGCGAAGACCCCATAGGAGCGGTGGCAAGTGGGTGCTATCATGCAATCGTGAACTACCTATTGCTCCCCGCAATCATGTTCCTTCTCTTGCTCATCGGTGGGTGTTATTACTTTGGAGGGCTCGTCATCGGTGAAAGTGTGCTCGGCCTAATTCTGTTGACATGCCTTATCGTCTTTTTACCTGGCGCACTTAACAGGAAGGCCTGACGGGAGCGGGAATTATAGACGGTGATGGCTGATGCTCAAAAAGCCATTTCCCATAGAGTCAGCCCAGTAATGCCGGAGTAATTCGTGCGTATCTGCCCATTCGAAATGGGCCAAATTATCGTTGAAGGTTTGAAGACGTGCGATCGGACGCGAAGCCGACCTCTGTGGACCTGCGCCGAATGGCATTTGCTTGCGGGCGGCCATCGCGAAGCCGCATTTGGCTACCAGGGATGACGCATAAGAATGCATCCGGGGGAGGCGTTTGGCCTTATGTTTTGCCTTTGTTCGATCGCATGCGGGGCCAAAGAAAGCGTGGACGCCCATCGGAAGTGACAAGGAATGCGAACTTCCATTGAAGAGTGGATGTCCTCACGAGCACAGCTTGTTGCCTCTTAGGGAATCCTCAGGTGTCGCCTTGATGAGGAGTTCGGCCACGCCCACGGCGATGACTCAATCGACGTAGGCATCGCCGCAGTGCGCGGAAACGCATTCCCCTCGCTGACTATGCCAGTCAACGAAGCACTAGGACAAGAACGACGATGAGGAGAACGAGGCCCAAGCCGCCGCCAATATAGATGGCGCTGCCAAGAACAGGTGCGAATAGGAGGTGCATAATGTAACTTTTGTTTTTGACGGCAAGGGTGCTCGCCATCGCTTTCCAAGTAGGTTACGCGATCGGCCGGTCTTTGGCTATGGGTCGTTGACCTACCGCAGCGAAATGCCCCGATGCAGCGGGATAATATCCAGAGGATGAAAGGCAGACGAAACAGTCATTCTAGGCTGAATTTGACCGAGTGATCGGGTGTTATAGGAGGCTGGATACTGGTCGCGAAACGCGATTGAGTTGCCCGATCCTTAGCACCCTGAATATTGGCGCCGGTTGACAACTCGGGTGACAACATTTTGATCGGTATTGGCGTGCCGGCCTCGACGCTTCAAGCCGCCGCCCTTGAATTGACGCCCGACGACCAGGGCCTATTGCTGAAGCTATGCCTCACGTCCATAAAGTTGCTCGCTACGTCCAGCTTCTTCGCGCCAATCCGGCACGCAGGGCGCCGCAGGTCCATGTCGTTGAGGCGACAACGGCTGACGATGTGCGTTTATGGCGGAGGACTGAAAAAACGAAACGGGTATTTTAGCCCATGTCATCCCCAATCATCTGGTGTCATGCCTAGTTGAATACGAATCCGTTTGGGGAAGGAATAGATCATCCCGAGTCATCCTGAGAGCGCCTAGATTTCTGAACCGGGTGACAACATTCTGGGGTCGAAGTTGACACGGCGGCAGGAATGTATCTACATGTAGATATGCCTACGACATCAACTCGCGCCAAACTCTTTCGGCATGGCGGATCTCAAGCTGCCAGATTGCCTCGCGAATTTCGTCTTCCCGGCACCGAGGCTGCGATATCACGCACTCCGACCGGCGGCGTTCTTCTTGAACCTCTCGATGCCGATTTCGAAGCCAGACGCCGGCGTTTCATCGCTCTGGCCGGCTCGTGTCCCGACCTTCTGGACGTTCCGCCGCACTCCGCGCCTGATGTTCCTCGCGACGAATGAACTACCTGCCAGACACAAACGCGGTCTCTGCCTACATGCGTGGGGACAATCCGAAGCTCGTGGAGAAAATGAAAGACTCCTTTGGCGAGTTATGCCTGTCGGTCATCGTGCTTGCCGAGCGAGAATTTGGCGTGACGAAGGGGTCCAACGCTAACGCTAGATTAAAACTCGCTGAGCTGGCTCAGACCCTCCCGGTTGAGCCGTTCACCAGGGACGACAGCACTCACTACGCAGCCATCCGCCACGATCTCGAAGCTCGTGGGGTTGGAATTGGGCCAATGGATACGCTCATCGCCGCACAGGCTTTGCGTCTTGGAGGCACAATCATTACTCGCAACGTCCGTGAATTTGGACGCGTACCTGGGCTGAGAATAGAGAATTGGCAGGATTGATACTGTTTCCACCTGACGGCGAAATTACTTGTCCCTCCGATTGATGGGGGCGTAATACCCGCCACTCGTCTTCAAACGGCAAGATAGCTCAGTTGGTAGAGCAGGGGACTGAAAAAACGAATCGGGCATTTTGGCCTGTGTCTTTCTTAGTCATCTGGGGACATAATTCACTGGATGCGGGAGCGGTTGCAGAAGGAGACCGATCATCCTGAGTCACCCTGAATACGCTTAGATTTCGAAGTCGGGTGACCACAAGGGTGACAACGGATTGTTCCTAATCCCACTGTTTGTGAAACGAGATAGCGCGCTGAGAACCAGCAGCTTTTTGCCATTTGAGAGGGTGATAGGCGGTCAAGATCCGTGAAGAGGGAAATGCGCCGGTGGTAGATCGACGGTGTGATAATTGTTCAACGCCTCGACCACTCGATAGAAGATCTGGGAATTCCGAGCGCAATTTCAGGCGCCCCAACTATTCGCCAGCATGCAACCTGCTGAGAAAATCCGCGCGACTGACAATATCCACATCCCGAAATCTTCCCAATGGCAGCAAATGTCGTTTGTCACCCGTGACGATCATGTTCGCATCAGATGCAAGCGCACACTCCAATACCATCTCGTCTCCGGGATCTGGGGTAGCGCCGCCAGCGCGCTCGGTTGGAAAGACCAAGATCGCTGCTTCTGTCAGCGCTTCTGCCCAAGCCGCGCAAGCGCGGTTCGGATACTCCCGGCGGAGCAATTCCATGGTTTCATGATACTCGGCAAGCAGCGCCGGACTAACCACAGCTTCACATCGCCCTTGGGCCCACGCCGCCAGACAATCAAACGGCGCACCGCGCCAAAAGGTCGCGCTCGCCACGACGTTCGTGTCGAAAACGACCCTCAAGATCAGCTTCCCTTGCGGACACGCTCGATAGCGCGACCAACCGCGATTTCATCCCGTTGTGATTGTTCGGGCAGTTCGCGCCCCGACAGCAGCAATGATCGGATGCGCCCTGGCGTCAACGCTCGGCGCTTGCGCAGCACAATGAGACCGTTGAAGGAGCCAACTTCCAATTCATCCCCGGGACGAATTCGCGCCTGCTCGCGGAGAGCCTCTGGGATGACCATCTGACCCTTGACCGATACTTTAGCAATCATGCGGTAAGGCTGGCCTTACTATGGAAAGAATCAACCTTTTCCGAGATTTAACGCATGCGTGTCAGCCCCAGTCACTCCAATTTCCGCTTGCCGCTCTCTCACTAACAGCAGTAATCGAACCTTTCCCACTACGGCAAGATAGCTCAGTTGGTAGAGCAGAGGACTGAAAAAACGAAACAGGCATTTTGGCCTGTGTCCTCCTGAGTCATCTGGGGTAATAATTCACTGGATACGGGAGCGGTTGCAGAAGGAGACCAATCATCCTGAGTCACCCTGAATACGCTTAAATTTCGAAGTCGGGTGACAACAAGGGTGACAACTTTCTTGAGAAAGTCCCAGCTACGAATGCACCCGGTCAGATTTTCTCGGCACAATGGTTCATTCGTCGTGCTTCCACTGTGATGAAGGATCGGCCTCCCTACTATAGTGGGGAAACGGGAAGGGAAAACTTCCGACGAGTCATTCCTGGAATTGCGAGTAACCTGGGGCGCATATTTCTTTGTTGGGCGCTGACAATATGTTTTGCCATTGCCTTCAGTTTCTACTGCTCATCGGATCATTCTGCGAATGATTGCAAACATCTGGCGTGGGTGGCGTCCTATGGCTCGTTTTCGGAACGTGTTTCAAGGGGTTCGCGACCGCTGTTTTTCATTTTTCGCGGCTGCGATCTTCGTTGGTGGAGGGATTGCCGGATCACCGGCCCACGCGCAGACATTACCCGGAGTGACGTGGACGACCTCAACCCACAAGCCGACGACGGGAGCCAACCCCCGATCCATTGTGGTGGGGGATTTTAACGGTGACGGCATTGCCGATATCGTGGTGGGACAAGCAGGTTCCATCGGCGTTTTTCTAGGCAACGGTGATGGCACCTTCAAGCCCGCCGATGCCGCCAATGACGGCATGACTTTCCAAGCCCCCCTGAGCGGCACGATAGCGATTGCCGCAGCTGCGTTCCAAAGTGGCAAGCCCGATGGAATCATCGTTGTGAGCAACACATACAACGCCATCATCTTCAGCAACGGAACGGGCGGTGAAATGGCACCCAGTCCCTTTTCCCTGACCACGTCCACTACTTCAGTGGCCACCGGCGCTTTGACTGGGAGCGGGAATAAGGACTTCGTCGTCGCCGGCCTCATCCCCAACACTCAAGATCCCGTGATCGCCATCTACCTAAACGCGGGGAATGGCGCGTTCGGGACACCGACGCTCATCCCCACTGCCGCCACTTCTCCTGAATTCCTGGCGGTGGGGGACTTCGTCGGAAACGGCCATTTGGATTTGGCCGTGACTGACGGCAACGCAGTGGATGTATTTCTGGGCGACGGATCAGGAAACTTTTCCCAAGGGGTGGGAGCGGCCGTTGGCAGTGGTCCCGTCAGCATCGCGGTGGCTGATTTCAATGGGGACGGCAAACAGGACCTGGCCGTTTTGAACCAAGCCGACGGAACGGTATCGGTGCTGTTGAGCATCGGGAATATTGGGCAGTTTACTGCGGCACCGACCGTGAAAGTGGGCAATAATCCCTCCAGTATCGTGGTGGGGGACTTCAACAAAGACGGAAAGGCGGACCTGGCCGTGACCAACCAAGCCGACAATACGGTAACGGTGCTGCTGGGCAACGGAGACGGAACGTTTGCGGCACCCATGACCTTGCCAGTGGGCACGGCTCCCACATCCTTGGCGGTTGGCAAATTCAACGGAAACGGCGACGTCGACCTGGCCGTGGTAAACAGTGGCGACAATACCGTGACAATCCTGTTGTCGCAGGTGACGGGGACGCCGACGCCAACTCCGACGCCCACGCCGACGCCCTCTGGAGGCGGTGGGGGAGGCGGGGGCGGAAACGGAACCGCACGTCTCATCAATATCTCCACCCGCGCGGAGGTCGGGACCGGAGGCAACATCCTGATCCCTGGATTGGTGATCGGCGGAAGCGGAACGGAGACGCTCCTCATCCGTGCCGATGGCCCTGCGCTGACGCAGTTTGGCGTCGGTGGAGCCCTGGCCCAGCCGAGCCTGAGCGTGTTTAACAACGCAGGTACCGTGATCGCCTCAAACACGGGCTGGGGAACCAATGCCAACCCAGCCCAGATCGCGAGCACGACCGCCTCTGTCGGAGCCTTTGCGCTACAAACGGGCAGCGCGGATTGCGCATTGATCGCCAGCCTGCCCGCGGGTGCCTACACGGTCCAGGTCTCGGGCGTAGGCGCTACCACCGGGGTTGCCCTTGCCGAAGTCTACGAGGTGTCGGCAAGCGGCACCCGCCTTATCAACATCTCCACCCGTGCCCAGGTAGGGACAGGAGCCAATATCCTCATTCCCGGCTTCGTGATTTCAGGCTCCGGCAACGAGCAGTTGCTCGTGCGCGCCGACGGGCCCGCCCTGACGCAATTCGGCGTCAGCGGGGCATTGGCGCAGCCGAGCCTGAGCGTGTTCAACAACGCGGGGACGGTGATCGCCTCCAACACGGTCTGGGGAACGAATGCCAACCCAGCCCTGATCACGAGCACGGCAGCCTCCGTCGGCGCTTTTGCGCTGACTCCAGGAAGCGCTGACAGCGCCCAGATTGTGAACCTCACGTCGGGCGCCTACACGATGCAGATTACTGGGGTGGGCAACACGACCGGCGTCAGTTTGGCGGAGGTTTACGAGGTTCCAGTGCAATGAGGAACGGGTTCGGCGTCTGGTTCGCTGCATTTGAAGAAACAGATCCAGATTTCGGCCAAACAGAGATCCGCGAGCTTTTGATCCTTGGTATCCGGCAATCGGCGAAATCGCTTGTCACTCAATCTAATGGGAGCGTAATACCCGCCACCCATCTTCGCTTGGCAAGATAGCTCAGTTGGTAGAGCAGAGGACTGAAAATCCTTGTGTCGCCGGTTCGATTCCGGCTCTTGCCACCACTTTCAAAACGACCCGATTGCAACACTTGTGGGTTCTTTGGCCCTTGATCTGGACCGGGTGCCTTGGAACGAACGCTAGGGTAGATTCGCCCGAATCTGGGCAAGAAGTTGCCGGGCCATCTCATTCTCGGGCTTGATTCGCAAGAACGCCTCGAGTTGCTCCGCCGCTTCATTTTCGCGGCCAGGGATGCGGAGCAGCGCTCCGGCGAGGTTAAAGTGGAAATCGGCGTAACCCGGCATCAACCGGATCGCTTCCTTATATTCGGTGATCGCGTCATCCATTAGGTCGGCCTTCCTCAAGGCGTTCGCGAGGTTGTTGTGCGCCTCGGCAAGATCGGGATTGATGCGCAGTGTTTCCTTGAACTCAGCGACCGCGTCGTTCAACCGCCCCGGCGTATTGTGCCAGACGATCCCCAGGTTGTTGTGCGCGGCGGCAAAATTCGGCTGAAGGCGCAAGGCCTCCTGAAGATGGGCGATCGCCTCATTCGACCGGCCGGGCATTCTCGAAAGTATGGCGCCCAAATTGCTATGCGCCCCGGCGTAATCCCCCTTCTGGCGAAGGGCCTCCTCATATTGGGAAATCGCCTTTTCTGGATCCCCGCGATGTTCATAGATCATGCCCAGATTGTTATGGGCCAGCCAGGCGCCGGGATTTTCTGCGATGGTGCTTTGCCACAGCGCCTCCGTATCATGGTATTTCGGGCACTCCCGGGCGGTGAGCGCGGCGAGCACCGACAGGAGCAAACCGCAAAGGAGCGGCGCCAGGACGGACCGCCCCTTCCATGGGAAGCCGAGAGAGGTCGTAATCGCGGCGGCCGCCAGGGCCAGCGGCCCGATACTGGCGAGATATTGGAAGTGGTCGCCGACAAAGGAATAGCGCCAGAAATACGTGTCAACCAGACCCAGCACCGGGAGCAGCGCCACCAGGAAGTAGGCAAACGAGAAGAATACGGGCCTTATCCTCCCTTCGCGATTCCACCAGAGGATGAGGAGCGCGAGGCACGCCGCCGCCGAGGGAAGATAGGTTGCCGCATGCGTCCAGTCGACGTGCCAGCGCGGGTAGATGAAGATGAGGGGATTGGGCCAGATCAGCTTGCCGAGGTAGAACCAGACCACGTTGCCGGCGGCTGCAATGCGCTCGGGGAGGGCCCGAGACAATTCCGGATCGTTTGCGCCCTCAAGGCGCTGCGTCCACAGCGTCAGGACGCCCGAGGCAAGGGACATCGCGAAGACCGGCAAAAGCGCTATCAATGTGCGCCACCGCCAACGCCCGCTGATCCACCACGCGCACAGGAGAAGCGCGACGGGGAGGACGACGGTCGAGGACTTGCTGGCCATGGCCATCGCGGCGCTGGCGAGCGCCAGCGCGTAGTCCCGCGCCCGGGAGTCCCGGGCTGCGCCCCCCTCCGCCGCAAGCCATCGGACAAAGAAGAGGGCCGACAGCAGGTAGAACAGGCACGACTGGGTGTTCTTCAGCTCGGTGATCCACGCCACCGTCTCCGCCTGCACGGGGTGGAGCGCCCAGAGCGCGGCGCCCAGCCAGGCACCGCGGACGCGCAGGCTCTTCAGGACCCGCCAGAGAAGCACCGCGCAGGCCCCGTGCATGAAGACGTTGACGACATGGTACGGAAGCGGGTTAAGGCCCCACAGTGCGTGCTCCATCCAGAAAGTGGTCAGCGTAAGGGGGCATATTCGCGCCGCACGGCTGGTCCAGATGTCCATCAATCCCAGCGGGCCGACTATCACGGGATTGGCGGTCAGGTGCCTGTCGTCATCCCACATGAATCCCGCGTGCCGCACGCGCTCGTATGCTATGAGCGTCATGACCAGCAACGCCAGGCCGGGAAGCCAGTCCCTGCGCCAGGATGGGGCGAGTTGAAAAGCCGCGGCTGCCGGGCGCGCCGTCGCCGCGCCGCGATCAGTTTCGTTCTTTGGGCTTCGGCTCATCCGGTTTCCATCTGTTGAGACCTGCACGATATGAATTCGGACGGGCGCTGCACGCCCGATTGTCTGGAATGCGGCCGGGGATCCGGCGCGCGGTGAATTGGCGGAGCCCCCCTGTTCGGGCGCTGCCTTCAAGACTGGATTCACCGCGATTGCAGATTCGGGGATCCCCGACTAACTTTTCGGTTGAAAGGTGAAGTGATCGGCCCGGTTTCGCTGTTATTCATAGTAGCCATGCATGCCCTAAGCCGATTCCTGCCGGCGTTGCTCATCGGGCTCCTGATCCAGACGGTCGGGGCCTCGGAATCGCCGCCCGATTCTGCGAACGCGGGATCCAAGGCCGCGGCCGCCGCCCCCGAGAGGCCCGAGGAATCACTGATGCCCTCGATGCCCGCCAGGGTCGTGATCAAGGTCATGGGCAAGCCCGATAGCGTCAAACCCGTGAAGGGGCGGGAGGGGAAGGCCGAGGTCTGGTTGTATTCCCGCCAGGTCAGCGACAGGGTCGACTACGTGCAGCTTTCCGTGCCGATCATGGGAGCCGTCCCGAGCGGGAACGGAACCGCCCGCAGAGCGGTGACAGGCGAGAAACTGGAAACCCGGGCGGAGCATCACATCACCACGGAGGTGATCGAGCTGCTGATGTTCAACGGCGCCTTTGTCACCCAGAAGGTTTCTCGCGCGGAGTCGGTGAAGATCTATTGACCCTGCGCCGGCTCGCACTCAGGGCTCCAGGCGCCTGCGAAGTTCGGGCGGCAACAGATCGACTGCGAGCTCGCGCAGCCGCGGGTCCGCGATCCCCAGACCAAGCGCCTTGCTCAATTCCTGCAGGCGGTAGAGCGAGCCCGTGGGGAGCGCGCGCAGCCTTGCGTCGTCGGCGTCCGCGAGGCAGTGCGTCACCTCCACGCGGGCCAGGTCGACCTGCTGCGCCTGCGCCAGGACAACCGCGAGGCCGACCCGCCGGTCCCACGGCAGGGTCCGGTCCGCTCCGCCGGAAAGGCGGTGCAGCAGCAGATCGACCGTCTGGGCGAAGGCGCCCTTGTCTCCCCGCGCGATCTCGACCTGCGCCCGGCCGACGAGGGCGTCGAGATCCGCCGGAAAGCGCCGCAGCGCCGCACCCGCCGAGGCTGCGAGTTCCGTCTGGTCCATTTCGGCGAAATACTCCGCGAGGCGGCTCTGCGCCGTTGCGTCGTCCTGGTCCTCGACCACTTCGAAGACCGCCGCCTGCTCTTCGAACCCGCCGATCCTGATGATCGGATAGGCCACCGGCCGCAGCCAGGGCGGCAGCTCCCAGCGCTGGAGCCGGCCCATGAACGTGTCCTCGGGCCGCCCTTGCCCCATGCGCGCATACACGTCGAGACGGGAATCCCACGACGGGACGACGATGTGGGTCACCCCGCGCCGTTCGACCTGTTCCCTGGCCTCCTCGGGCGTCGACGCGCTGGCGATCCGGACCGCAGCCTCGATTCCGTCCCGATTCTCCCAGCCGGGGGCCGCGAGACCGCGGAGTCCGCCGAAATAATGCAGGGTGACCGTCTCGTTGAACGGCGCCAGGACCACCGCCCTCGCTCCCGCGTGCAGCGCCAGCCACCGGGCCAGGTCCCGCTCGACCAGCCCGACAACCTCGGTCTCCCTGAGCGGGGCCCCGGCCACGCTGACCGCCCGCCGAAGGACCTGGATACCGGGCACCAGAACCAGCGCCATGAAACAGGCCAACGCCAGGCGGCCCGGCAGGCGATCGATCGCCCTGGGCATCGAGGCCGCCGCCGCGGTGAGCAGCGCGAGCAGGAGCGCGTCCGCCCCGCTCCACCAGGTGAGCTCGCGGCACGCAAACCCGAGCGCGACCACTACCGGGCCCAGCGCGATGGCGATCGAGGCGCGGGCGCCGGGGCCGGTCCCGCGGCGCACGAGCAGCCAGATCGCCGGCCAGATGAGGAGCATCGGCAGGAGCGTCGCCAAGAGCATCGCGGACAAGCCATCGCGGGCGACCCACGATGGGAGGTCGGTGGCGGCCGGGCTGTCCTGCAGCCTTGCGAGACGCAGCGAGGGCAGGTCCAGAGCCATGAAACCCGGGTCGTGGGCCCGCCACATGGCGACCGGCACCGCCGCCATGGCAAGCAGGGCGAGCGCGCCAACGGCGTTGTCGCGGAGGCTCCGCTCGGGCTTCCTCCGCTTGTGCCATGCCGCCGCAATGGCGTCGGCGGCAAGCACTCCGCCGGCGGGATTGGGAGGGCCGGTTTCGGGCTTCCTCTGCCGGATCCAGGCTCCCGTCTGCGCCAGCAGTTCCCCAGCCCCCAGCCACGCGAGCCCATAAAGGGGGTGGACGGCCTGGAGCTGAAGCGACCCCATGTGCGCCGGAGAATATTCGGCCAGGTAGGCCCCGAGGCTGGCCGCGGCGCCCCCGAGCGCCCACGCGCGCCAAGGGGCGATCCCGGGCGCTTCGGCCGGTGCATTTGCCCTGTCGCCCCGAGCGGCCTCCTCAGCCATCAATGCGCCCAGCGCTATTCCGATAAGGACGGGGATCTGGTGGGGCACGCTGATCCACAATCCAATGCCGCCCGCAAAGCCTGCCAGGAAGAACCACCGGCGCGCGCGCCGGCTGGCGCCCGACCCGTCCGAATGGGCCGCGCCGATCCCTGCCAGCAGCGGAAGCACGCTCCAGACGGAGCATGCCTGCGCCAAACCGTGGTCGGCGGGCGCCCCCGGAAGGAACTCCGAGGCGAGCGGGAACAGGGCCACCAGCCCGATTGAGAAGACCGCGGCCGGAAAGCAGCCAAACTGCCACGCGACAAAAACCGCGGTGCCCACGAGCAGCAGCATGTGCAGCAGCGGGTCCGCGAAGAGCGCTGCCCGCTCCAATGACTTGCCGAGCGGGCGGCCGGACACCTCGTTGTCGGCCCAGGCGAAAAGCCCCAGCCACCACCTGTAGGGTGAGGCCGCATGCACATCGCGGCCGAGCGGCGCGTTCTCGTAGTCCACGTGGCGCACCCGCCATTCGCCGCGCTCGAACATGTGCCTGGCCTGGTCGAGCCATTCATAGCTTTCGCTGTCGTTGCCCGGCACGATCTGCCGGGGCTGCCATCCGGCGTCCCCGGCGGGCGCCTCCGCCACGGACCACCCGGAGGTCTCCGTCACGTGAACAACCCGCTGGATCCGGCGCATGTTTATCCAGATCAGGAACCCGAACGCACAGAGCGGTATTGCCAGCCACGCGCGGGATGAGAGCCGGGATGGGGTGCTCACTGGAGTCGCTGCATTTGCCGCAATTCTCGGAATCACGCACGCAATCGCACAAAGAAGGTCGGGGCAAGCAAAGTTCGGGCGCGCGGTGCCGGGCGGAACCGCGCGTCCGGCAAGACGCGCAGATAGTTGTTTATTCGCCGCGGTCGACCGCCCAAGATCCACTTTGCGATGGCGAAAACCGCCGGTTCCGTTCCATTCTCAAGGATGCCCCAAAAAGATGGCGCGTCGGCCCCCGGGCCGGTCCCCAACGGACCGGCAAGGCAAGCCGCGGCGGGCCTGCGGGACATCATCGACCGCCGCTCGTTCCTGAGGTCGGCATTCGGGGGATCGCTCGGGTTGGCCGCGTCGCTCGCGTGGCCCGTGAGGCTGACGGCCGGCTTGGGCTCCGGCGGATCGGGCCCGGCCGCGGCCAAGGCCGCAGGGTCCGCCCAGCCGGAGAGCAACCGAAAGATGGCCGCGCTCCTCGAGAAGATCACGCGCGAGGCGGATCCCCTGAAGAATCCCTTCCGGAACAAGGAGCAGGCTGCGATCCTGAGTGCGCTCAAGGAGCGGACCTCCGATCCCCGGCAGCTCTTCCAGCTCAGGATCAAGCTCGCGTGGCAGTTCCTGGACGCCGGCGACACGAACGGGGCCCTCAAGGAGTACGACGCGATCCAGCAGTACATGGAGGACAACGGGGTTCCCCAGGAGGAGCGCAAGGAGGTGGAGTGGCTGACATTCAAGGCGGTGTGCTACCTGCGGATGGGAGAGAACGAGAACTGCCTCGCCAACACCAACGCCGACTCGTGCCTCTTCCCGGTCCGCGGCAAGGGGGTGCACACGGTGCAGCGCGGCTCGCGGGGCGCCGTCGCGGTCCTGACCGAGCTGCTCGACAAGTACCCGGGGTGCCTGCGCGCGCGCTGGCTCCTGAACATCGCCTACATGACCCTTGGCGAATACCCCGACAAGGTCCCGTCCAAATGGGTTCTCGATCCCAAGCTCTTCGAGTCGGACTACGACATCAAGCGCTTCCCCGACATCGCGCCCGCGGTGGGGCTCGACGTCCACGGCCTCTCGGGGGGCGTCGTCCTGGAGGACTTCGACAACGACGGGTTCCTCGACGTGATGGTCTCGGCGTGGGGTCTCAATGACCAGCTGCGGCTGTTCCACAACAACGGGGACGGGACGTTCACCGAGCGCACCGAGGAGGCCGGCCTCCTCGGCCTCACGGGCGGGCTCAACATGGTCCACTGCGACTACAACAACGACGGGTTCATGGATGTGATGGTGCTTCGGGGCGCATGGATGTCGACCGAGGGCCATTATCCGTTCTCGCTCTTGCGCAACAACGGCGACTTCACCTTCACCGACGTGACGGAGGAGGCGGGGCTCCTGAGGCTGCGCCCGACGCATTCGGCGGCATGGTTCGACTACAACGGCGACGGCTGGCTCGACGTCTTCGTTATCAGTGAGACGAAGAACGGCGACCGGGTTTCCTGCGAGCTCTACCGCAACAACGGCGACGGCACGTTCACCGAGTGCGCGGCCGAGAATGGCCTCGACTACGTGGGGTTCTTCAAGGCCGCCGCGACCGCAGATTACAACAACGACGGGCGCCCGGATCTTTTCCTCTCGCGCCTCGACGGCCCCAGGATCCTCCTGCGCAACGACGGCCCGGCCGGCCCCGACCGGTCGCCCGGCGCCCGGTGGCGGTTCACGGACGTAACCGACGAGGCGGGCATCACCGGGCCGCCGGAGTCCTTCACCTGCTGGTTCTGGGACTACAACAATGACGGGTGGCCCGACATCATGGTCACCGGCTACCTCATCCAGGACGCGGGCGACATCGCCGCGGATTACCTTGGCCTGCCGTACGCCGGGCAGCGCCCCAAGCTCTACCGCAACAACGGCGACGGCACGTTCACCGATGTCACCAAGGAATGCGGCCTGGACCGGCTGCTCCTCACGATGGGCGCGGGTTTCGGCGACCTGGACAACGACGGCTGGCTGGACCCCTATTTTGGCACCGGGAACCCGGACCTGTCCACGCTCATCCCGAACCGGATGTTCCGCAACGACGGCGGCAGGCGCTTCCAGGACGTGACGACGTCCGGAGGGTTCGGCCAGCTGCAGAAGGGCCACGCGGTCGCCTTCGGCGACATCAACAACAGCGGAACGCAGGACATCTACTGCGTCATCGGCGGGGCCGTCTCGGGCGACACCTTCCAGAACCAGCTCTTCGCGAACCCGGGCCACGGGAACAACTGGCTCAAGCTCAAGCTGGAGGGAGTGAAGACAAACCGCGCCGCGTTCGGGGCCCGCATCAAGGTCGTGCTGCAGACGGACGAGGGGGAGCGGGCCATCCACCGCATCGTGGGCTCCGGGAGCAGCTTCGGGTCCACCACGGTGAGGCAGGAGATCGGGCTGGGGAAGGCCACCGTCATCAAGCGAGTCGAGGTATTCTGGCCGGTCCCGGGAATCACCCAGGTGCTCGAGGGACTGGAGATCAACCGGTTCTACCACGTGAAGGAGGGGGCCGCCGAGCCGACCAGGGTCGACCTCAAGAGCTTCAAGTGGCCGGTCGCCCTTGACGCGTAGGACCCGTTCTGCCGTGACGCCTCCGGGATCCACAAACATGACAACGTTCAAGATCCGGTTCATTTGGGGCCTGATGCCGGCCTTTGCGCTCGCGGCCGCCGGAGCGCAGCCCCCCCAGAATGCCGGCAACTTTGATCCGGCCGTGGAGGCCGTCCAGCCGTCCTCAAGCCTGTCCGCAAACGCGACGCAGGCCTTCCCGCTCACCACGTTCTCGGCCTTCGGGACGTCCCTTGCGCAAACCGGCCACTTTGCGGAGCTGGGGTGGAGCGAGGAGCAGTTCAACGCCTTTCTCGACGGGATGCGCGCGGCCTTCCAGGGCAAGGGGTACCCCATGGATCCAGCGGCCCAGCGGTTCGCATTCGAAATGAGCCGGCGGATCGGCGATGTCGTGGCGCGCGAAAAGCGGCAGGCGGTGGTATGGATCCCCAACCAGAAGGGGCAGGCTGGAAAGTACTTCAAGGAGATGCAGAAACGCCTGAGCCTGCAGGTCGCGGACAGCGGCCTCGGCTACAACGTCCAGCCGGGCCAGAACGGGATCAGGCCCCGCCCAGGCGACACGATCGTCCTCACCTGCCACGCAACGGCGGCCAACGGCGTCACCAAGTTGGCGCAGCTTTCCTGCGAGCGGCTCCAGATAAAGATGGAAGGCATGCTTCCCGGCCTGATGGAGGGCCTCCGGATGATGACGGTGGGCAGCCAGGCCGTCTTCGTGCTGCCGCCCAACCTCACCTTCAGCGACGGGCAATGGCCCGAAGGCGTGGAGCGTGACTCCCCTCTGGTGTACTGGGTCACGCTCCACAACGTGTTCGCCGCGGAGACGCAGCCCTGATCTGGCTTGGGAGCCATCCGCCGGAATCAGTCGCCCGCGGGGCGCGGTTCCATGCAAGGAAACTTATGGGAGGGCTTCCTGGCCGGAATTCTCGACTGCCGGAAGACGACAAGTGTAGACAAGGGGGCGCCGAGGGATCATCGAAGGCTCTTCCAACGACCGACTCCAGACAGCACGCCCCGTCCCAGATGAGTTCGCCCGATCCCGCCGACTACATTGCCCGAATCGAGGGCGACCTGCGCCGGAACATTCTTCCCTTCTGGATGGACCGGGCCGTCGCCGGAGGGGAGCGCGGCTTCCTTGGGGCGCTGACGAACGACCTCGTGCCCGACCCGGCCGCCGAGCGCGGGGCCCTCCTGACCTCGCGCATCCTCTGGACCTTCGCCGCCGCCTACGGCCGATACCGGGACCCGGCCTACCTCAGGATGGCGGACACCGCCTACGCAGACCTGACCGCGCATTTCCACGATCCGAAGAACGGAGGCTTCTGGTGGTCCATCGCCGCCGACGGCCGGGTCCTGCGCGACCGCAAGCAGGTGTACGGCCACGCGTTCGCCATCTACGCGCTGGCGGAGTACCACGCCGCCACGGGCCGCAGCGAGCCCCTCGAGCGGGCGATCGCCGTATACAGGCTGCTCGAGGGGCACGCCACCGAGCGCCGCCACGGCGGATACCTGGAGGCGTTCGACCGGGCGTGGAATCCGATTGCCGACATGCGCCTGAGCGAGGTCGACCTGAACGAGCCCAAGTCGCAGAACACCCACCTCCACGTCATGGAGGCGTACACCCGCCTCCTGGGCGTATGGCCCGACCCGGGCCTGCGCCGGGCGCTCGCCGGGATCGTGGAGATCATGCTCTCCAGGATAGTCGACCCGGCAACCGGGCACCTCGGCTTGTTCTTCTCGGAGGACTGGTCGCCGCGGTCCGACCGGGTCTCGTACGGGCACGACATCGAGGCGGCATGGCTCCTCACGTGGGCCGCGGACGTCCTGGACGATCCCGCGCTTGCCGCCCGGATCCGGACGCTGGCCGTGAAAATTGCGGAGGTCACGCTGGCCGAGGGTGTCGATTCCGACGGCGGAGTCTTCAACGAGGCTGGGCCGGGCGGCCTCACGAACACCGACAAGGAATGGTGGCCCCAGGCCGAGGCGGTCGTCGGCTTCATCAATGCCTTCCAGCTGTCCGGGCAGGAGCGGTTCCTCGCTGCGGCGTTCCGGACGTGGGACTTCATCGAGCTCAAGCTTGTTGACCGCCTGCACGGCGAATGGTTCAGGGGCGTCACGCGGGATGGCCGCGTGCTCGAGAATGAGCTCAAGGTCAGTTTCTGGAAATGTCCTTACCACAACGGCCGCACCGGCCTCGAGGCCGTGCGGCGCCTGCGCGACCTCTCGGGCCGCGCCGGCAGGGGCCTAATGCAAAAATGAAAAAAAAGCTCCCCTCAAGCCGGGCGAAGGCCGCATCCGCCCCGTCCCGCGAAAAGAATCCCGGAATCCAGGCCGGGGCGCCCAGTGCCTGGGCCGCCCGGCTCCGCAGGCTCCGCGCCGAGCACGAGAGGTTCCTGTCGCGCAGGAATCCGGTCGACCGCAGCTGGGACAACGGCGTCTTCGAGCGCTTCGTGCACCCGGCGATCAGCTACCGCCACGCGCCGATAGAGTGGCGCTTCGACCTGAACCCGAGGACCAACCCGTTCCTCATGGAGCGCCTTGGCGTCAACGCGACACTCAACCCGGGGGCCTTCCTCTGGCATGGCAAGGCGCACATGGTCGTGCGCTTCGAGGGCCACGACCGCAAGAGCATCTTCGCGGTCGCCGAGAGCCCCAACGGCATCGACAACTGGCGGTTCTGGGACGAGCCCGTCGACCTTCCCGAGCTCCGGCCCGAGACGAACGTCTATGACATGCGCATCACGTTCCACCAGGACGGCTGGATCTACGGCGTGTTCTGCGCCGAGGCGAAGGATCCCGATGCAAAGCCCGGCGACCTCTCCAGCGCCGTCGCGGCGGCGGCCATCGTGCGCACGCGCGATTTCAAGAAGTGGGAGCGCCTTCCCAACCTCAAGACCCCCGCGTCGCAGCAGCGCAACGTGGTGCTCCACCCGGAGTTCGTGGACGGCCGGTATGCCTTCTATACGCGCCCGATGGACGGCTTCATCGATGTCGGCTCGGGCGGCGGCATCGGCTGGACCCTGTGCCAGGACATCGCGACCGGGGTGACCGGCCCCGAGGCCATCATCGACGGGCGAGCCTACCACACGATCAAGGAGGTGAAGAACGGCCAGGGGCCCGCCCCCATCAAGACCCAGGGGGGATGGCTCCACCTCGCCCACGGCGTGCGCGCCTGCGCCTCGGGCCTGCGCTACGTCCTCTACATGTTCATGACCTCGATCGACGATCCGTCGCGGGTCATCGCGCGGCCGGGCGGCTATTTTCTCGCGCCGTACGGCAACGAGGGCGTCGGGGATGTTTCCAACGTGACCTTCAGCAACGGCTGGGTGCAGCTCGCCGACGAGGCCAAGACCGTCCTCATCTACTACGGCGGCTCGGACACGCGCTGCTACGTGGCGAGGTCGACCGTCGACAGGCTGGTCGACTGGTGCCTCCACACGCCCGAGGACGCCCTGACCAGCCGCCGCGCGGTCGATCAGCGCCTGGCGCTCATCCGGGCCAACAGGGCCCTCCTGGGCCGCTGAATCCGCTGTGCAGGCGATGCTCCCCAGGTTCCGGGCGATTCTCATCCTTGCCTCGGGCGCGGGCCTCGGGCTGGCGCCATTCGCGCGGGCGGGCGACGGAGCGGCGGCGCCACCTGCGCCCGCGATCGCCGTGGGGGATCCGGCCGGGTTCCTCGCGGACGCGTGCGGCCGCGCGGACGGCGCCCTGGCGCGGTCCGACCTCGCCGCCTACCGGGGCTGGATAAAGTACCTGCGCCTCGACGCGGTGGCGGCGCCGGCAAAGGCGCACCGGCTCGGCGAATGGGTGCGGCGCATCGAGGCCGACCCCAATCTGCTGGCCACGATGGGCGGGGTGCAGGAATGGGCCTACGAGTCGCCCGTCGACGATTCGGGCCAGCCCTTCAGGATCGCCATACCGACGGACTACGATCCCGCGCGCCCGGCGCCGCTCACCGTCTACATGCACGGCTACAGCGGCAACCACATCGAGCATTCGGCGGGGATGCACGCCCACCCGGGTTCCTTTGACATCGCCGTGCTCGGGCGCTCCCGCGGCGGCGGCTACCGCGCCCTCTCGGAGGCCGACGTGCTCCAGGCCGTCGACTATGTCGAGGCGCACTGGGCGATCGATCCCGACCGCGTCAGCCTGAACGGCGGCAGCATGGGCGGGGGCGCAACCTACCGGCTGGGCTCGCGCTACCCGCACCTCTGGTCCTCCGGCCGCCCGACCTGCGGCTACGCCAGCTACCTGCCGATGGGCAACCTCGTCACCCTGCCGATCTACGCAACCCACAGCGCCGACGACCCGACCGTGTCCGTGCTCCACGACCGGGGGCCGCTCGCCCTGCTGCGCGAGCTCGGCGGGCAGGTAGTCTATGACGAGACCGACGGCTACGGGCACGCCGTGTGGAACTACAAGGAGGGCAACGAGCGCGGCCTGGCGTGGGAAAAGTCCCAGGTGCGGCCCGACTCGCGCACGGTGCGCCGTGTCGACTACACTGCGCTCGACGGCGGGGCGGTGCGGGGCTGGTGGGGGGAGATTGCGGAGTGGGGCGCCGCGCCGCGGCCCGCCCGCTTCGTCCTGGTGGCCGGCGATCCCAACCTGCTCCATGCCGAGCTGACAAACATCGCCCGACTGCGCCTACGCCTCGCGGAATCGCCCTTCGACCGCAAGCGGTCCCTGCAGGTTTCCGTCAACGGCGCCGTCCCGTTCTCCCTGCCGGCGCCGCTGCCCGGGAGCGCCGTCCTTGTGCTCGGCGCAAAGGGGTGGGGCCCCGAGGCCGAGTCCGGGCCGCCGCCGTTCCGGCTGCACACCCCGGGCAGCGCGATCCTGCTCTACGGTGGTGAGCCGCTCCTCATCGTCTACGGCACGCGCGGCAGCGATGCCGAGCGCAGGGCGATGCGCGCAGCGGCCGTCGCCGCGAGCAAGAGCCCGAGTCCAGCGTGGCCGGACGACGCCGGCGAGGCCGCCCCCGACGGGGTTCCCCACAACCAGAATCTCTACGGGCGGCTGAGCACCAAGGAGGATGTGCAGGTGACCGATGCCGATATTGCCCGCTGCCATCTTGTTCTCATCGGAACCGCGGCGCAAAACGCTGTTGTGGCCCGTGTCGCCGACGCGCTGCCGGTGCATCTCGGCGAAGGGGGCATCACGTGCAGCGACGGCGCGCGGTTCCCGGGCAGCGGGCTCGCGCTGGGGCTCGTGCATTACAATCCCCTCGCCCCAGGGCGCCTCATCTTCTGGGTAGCGTCGTACGACCCGGCGGCGTACGCCGCGAACTCGGCGATCCCCGCGACGATGGCCGGCGGCGGGTTTCACACGGCCAACGCGTTCGGCGCGGACCTGCTCATCATGCCCGCTGGATCCCCGACCCTCGTCGCGGCCCGCAGCTTTGACTCCCGCTGGCGCTGGGTCCCAGGGCGCGAGGCCTCGCCGCTAGTGCCCGGCTCGCTCGGGGCGGCCGGGGATTTTTCGCGCGCGGTCGGGAAGGCCATCAGCCGGGCCGCCGCCGCCGACTTCTCAGTCGTCGGATCCTACGGTTCGGCCGCCGCGCCGCCGTTTGCCGCAGGCGTCACGCGCGTCTCGGACGTAACGCCGCTTTTTTCCAACATCCCGATCGGCGTCTTCGAAATGTCTGGGACAGAAGTCCTTGAAATGGCCCGGCGCGCCCCCGCAAAGGGCCCGGATTCCCTGATCATAGCCGGTCTGGACTCCGCGAAGGTGGAGGCTGCGCATGTATATCACATAGCATTGCCAATCAATATGCTATGGATTCTGAGCGCTGTCGTCCAGCCACCGCCGGGCAACTACAGGCTCACCGGCCTCGACACCGGCGACGCGATCGAGCGCTTTCTTCTACAATAGGCGGCTACGCGATGCGGCGGGGCAGGGCGGTCACGGCTGCCCGGCTGCCGGCGGGGCGGACAGGGTGAGGGTGGCCGCCCCGGCCGGATAGCCGTGCTCGGAAGATAGGCCCGAGGGCCACCTGACGCGGATCTTCCTCGGCGGATTGGATTCCGGGTATCCGAAGAAGCTTGCGGAGGTCGACTGGCTGTAATGGCCCGAGCCAGCATAGACCTCGCTCGTCTCCGTCGAGCCGTCGGCCAGCTCCACGGTGATCCTTGCGCCGACAGCGGTCGGGTTCCCGGCGGCTCCGCGCAGGAGGATCCGAAGCGGCCTGTGGCCGACGGCCCCCCGGTTGTGGAACGCCAGCGTCGTGCCGTTGTTCCTTGTCACGAGGAAGTCGGCCCAGCCGTCCTGGTCGAGGTCGAATGCGGCAAGGGCCTTTGCGTCCCCCGGCACGACAAGGCCGCTCTCCAGCGGCGGGACGACAGCGAAGTGCCCATGCCCGTCGCCGCGGAGAAGCTGGCTCAAGCCGCCGTCGAAGCGCCCCACCGAGATGATTGGCGCAAAGGAGTTCTGCACGGCATAGACGCCGATGTGGCCGTCGCCCCAAAAATCCCCGGCGACCATGCCCTGCAGCGGGGATATCTGGGCCTCGTGCGGCAGGGGTTCGAACCGGTAGGTGCCGTCGGGCTGGCTCAGGAACACGCCGCTGCGGAGCTCGGTCGCGGCGAAGCGGCGGGCCCTGGCCAGCTTCTCCTCGCCCACGATCTGGCCGAGATTGGCCCTGGCATAGGAGTCGTACGTCGGAAAACGCTTCAGGACCGCGGGCAAGGCGGCTCCGAGGTCGCGGCGGCTGCGCCTGGGGTAGAGTACGCTTCCCTCATAGTACCCCTCGACGAGCTGCTTCGGGCCCCCGTCCTTGAAGTCGCCGTAGAAGAGCAGCGCCGGGTGGGCGGGATCGGCGGCGTAAGCCGTGTTCAGGCCGACATTGCCGACGACGTAGTCGATCCGCCCGTCCCCGTTGAAGTCCGCGGCCGCGATCGAGGTCCACCATCCGGTGCCGGCCGAGGCGAAGCCGGCCCTCTCGGACCAGTCCTCAAAGCCCTTGCCCTGGCTGTTGTGGAAATACCTGACGCCTCCCCAGTCCAGCGCGAGAACCAGGTCCGGCCAGCCGTCCCCGTCGACGTCGGTCCACAGGGCCGAGGTCACCATCCCGACCTCGCGAAGCCCAGGCGCAAGGCTGTCGGTCACGTCCTCGAACTTTCCCCCGCGGTTGGCGAGGAGCTCGCTCCTCGGGGCGAGCGGATACTGGCCGGGCAGGACCCGCCCCCCGATAAACAGCCCCAGCCGGCCGCTGTGGTCGAAGTCGGCCGCCGCAACCGAGCCCACGCTCACGGGCAGCTGGGGCAGCGCGTCATCCGGGGCGGGCCGGAACCCGCCGTGGCCGTCGTTCAGGAACAGCCTGGGCTGGTACTCCTGGGCCCCGGCCGGCAGGGAGTTGCCGCCCTTGGTCACAAGGAGGTCCTGCCTCCCGGTGCCCGCGGAATCGAACAGGAGCACCGGCCCGTCGTCGACCATGGTGCCCGTCGGGACCCCCGCCGAATCCGTCACGAGGAACTGTCCCGAGGCGGACGCGTGCAGAATCCGCAGGGAGTCGCGCGTCGTGCCGCCCAGGATGACGTCGTCGCGCCCGTTGCCGAAGACGTCCCCGACGGCGACGCCCGGGCCGTGCGGGTTCTGGCGCAGCGGAAGGAGCCGCTGCGCGACAAATTCGTCCAGGGGCTCCTCGCGTGAATTGAGCGAGAGGCCCGTGCCGTGGCTCACCTCTTCAAACGGGGTCGGCGCGCGGATCGCGTCCCCGGGCACCGGGATCGGCGTCGAGGGCTCCGTGACCGTGTAGCGCCGGTCGACGGGGAGGTTCTCGAAGGCCTGGACGTGGCCGCTGGGCCAGGTGACCACCATGCGCCTGACGACCGTGTCCGCGCCAAGGCCAAAATGGAGCATGGGCTCGCTGTTCGACATGTACCCGCGCGCCAGCACGAGCTGGCGCGCCTGGACGCCCAGCGCGCTTTCCACCCGGACCGTGGCGCCCACCCCGTAGCGGTTCGAGACGGTCCCGCGCAGGTCGACGTTGACGACATGGCCCGAATCGCAGTCGTTGCGCATGATGGTCACGCCCGAGTGGTAGTTCGAGTAGACGATGTCGAGATTGCCGTCCCCGCTCAGGTCGCCCATGGCGGCGCCAAAGCTGACGCCCTTCTTGCCGAGCCCCCATTCCGCGCTCACGTCCTCAAACCGCAGCTCGCCCAGGTTGCGCATGGCCAGGTGCTTCTCGGCCTGGGGGGGGCTCTCGTACATGATCCGGGCGCGCTCCGCCGGGGTCTCCGCGCGCATCATGCGCAGGACGGTGTCGGCGCCCGGGTCCCGGGGAAAGCCGTTCGTCACGAAGAGGTCGAGCCGGCCGTCGTTGTCCAGGTCCTCGAGCCGCACCGACCACGTCCAGTCGGTGGCGGCTATCCCCGCGAGGAAGGCGGCCTCCTGGAAGCTGCCCGTGCCCGTGTTGATGAGAAGCGCGTTCCGGTGGTACTTTATCTGGGTGTTCGGATTCTCCTCGGTCCGCCCCCGCGCGTCCGCGAGTGAGTGCTGGTCCCTCATGTGCGTTGTCGCGGCCATGTCTGCGACGAGGAAATCAATGAACCCGTCGTTGTTCACGTCGCCCAGGTCCGAACCCATGGAGGAGAACGAGACGTGCGGCAGCACGAGATCGAGCACGTCGGTGAACGTCCCGTCCCGGTTGTTATGGTAGAGCCTGTCGGGATAACCGTAGTCGTTCGCGACATAGAGGTCGGGCCAGCCGTCGTTGTCGTAGTCCCACCAGGTCGCGGAATGGCTCTGGGACGGGCCAAGGATGCCGGCGCTGTCGGTCACGTTTGTGAACGTGCCGTTCCGGTTGTTGTGGAAGAGGATGCCGCGCTGGCCGTTCGGGTGGGTCGTGATGTTGAGGATGTTTGTGGCGATGTACAGGTCCAGCCACCCGTCGCGGTCGTAGTCGCAGAAGGCCGCCATGACGCTGGAGTCGACGACGTCCAGCCCGTAGGCATGGGCCATCTCCTTGAACGTGCCGTCGCCCTGGTTGATGTAGAGCAGGTTCGGGGCGTTGGTCCGGCACACGTAGATGTCCAGCCGGCCGCTGTTGTTTATGTCGACGAAGGTCGCGCCCTGGATCCAAACGCCCGGCGTCGCTCCCACGCCAGCCTTCTGCGTCACGTCCTCGAACCTGTAGCCTCCGAGGTTATGGAAGAGCCGGCAGCCCTCCGTCTTGCTGACGACATAGATGTCGGGCAGGCCGTCCCCGTCATAGTCGCCGATGGCGATCCCGGTGCCAACCGACGAGGTCTCGAATTCCTGGTAGAGATCGCCGCGCATCCTCGGGTCGGCGTAGCGGTTCTCCGTCCGCACGCCGGTCTCCTCGGCCGGCAGCTCGACGAACATTGTCTTTCCCCGCGGGAACGGATGCGGGGCGAGGGGCTTTGAGGTGATGGAGCCCGCAGGGTCGGCGGCCCACGCGGGCGCGCCGGCAAAAAGGGCCGCGGACACCAGCCCGAGGCCGGCCGCTTTTCCTGCTGCAGTCCATGCACCGGGGCGCTTGCGACTTTTGGCGACTGGCATCGTGGGGTTTTTGATGGGAGAAACCTTCATCCGCGTAGTCAAGGAACGTTTTGCCGCAAGGGGTGCGCGGCCGGCCGCGGGTCCATCCCCGCGGCGGTCGCGGGGCGCCGCTCGTTCGCCGCAGGGCGGCCTGGGTGGTCCCGGTTGCCGTTCACTGCTGGGGGGCCGCGAGCACCAGCGTGGACGAATTCGGGGGGAACCCGTGCTCGGTCGTCACGCCCGACGGCCAGCGGACGCGGATCATCCGGGGCGGCGTCCCGTCCGGATACCCGAAGAAGCAGGCCGGGGTCGACTGGCTGTAGTAGCCCGAGCCGGCGTAGACCTCGCTTGTCTGCGCCGTCCCGTCGGACAGCTCCACCGTTATCCTCGCGCCCACGGCCGTCGGGTTGCCGGCGGCCCCCCGGAGCCGGACGCTGAATGACCTGTGGCCGGGCACGCCGCCGTTGCGGAAGGCCAGGGTGGAGTTGTTGTTCCGGGTCACGAGGAAATCCGGCCATCCGTCGCGGTCGATATCGAGCACCGACAGGGCCTTCGCGTCGCCGGGCACGACCAGGCCGCTATCGGCCGGGGTCACAGGCTCAAAATGTCCGTGCCCATCGCCGCGCAGGAGCTGGCCGAGGCCGCCGTCGATGCGCCCGTCCGCGCGGATCGGCGCATACGAGTTCTGCACGGCGAATATGTCGGCGTGGCCGCCGCCCGAGAAATCGCCGGCTGCGATGCCCTGCAGGGCGGATATCTGCGCGATCCGGGGAAGGGGCTCGAATCGGTAGGTGCCGTCCGGCTGGCTGAGGAACACGCCGCTGCGCAGCTCCGTCGCCGCAAAGCGCATGGCCTTGGCCAGCTTCTCCTCGCCCACGATCTCCCCCAGCGTGGCGCGGGCGTAGTAGGCATTGCGGGAAAAGCGCTTCATGATCGACGGGACCGCGGATGCAAGGCCCCTGCGGCTGCGCCACGGATAGATCTGGTCCCCCTCGTAGTAGGCCTCGATCAGCTGGGCCGGGCCCGTGCCCCTGAAATTGCCGTAGTAGAGCAGCGCGGGATGAGCGGGGTCGGCATGGTACTGGGTGTTGAGCCCCACGTTGCCGACGACGAAGTCCGGCCGGCCGTCGCCGTTGAAGTCCGCCGCCGCGATCGAGGTCCACCAGCCCGTGCCCGCCGAGGCGAATCCCGCCCTCTCGGTCCAGTCCTCGAATCCCTTGCCCTGGCTGTTGTGGAAGTACTTCACGTTGCCCCACTCGAGCGTCAGGAGCAGGTCGGGCCAGCCGTCGCCGTCCACGTCGCTCCAGAGCGCCGATGTCACCATTCCGACCTCGCGCAGGCCCGGCGCCAGCGTGTCGGTCACGTCCTCGAATTTTCCGCCGCGGTTGGCCAGGAGCGCGCTTCGCGGGGAAAGCGGATACTGGCCCGGCAGGATCCTCCCGCCGACAAAGAGGCCAAGCCGGCCGCTGCGGTCGAAGTCGGCTGCGGCCACGGCGCCCGCGTTGATGTGCAGCGGCGGCAGGGCGTCGTCCGGCGCCGGCTGGAAGCCCCCGTGACCGTCGTTCAGGAACAGCCTGGGCTGGTACTCCTCGGCGCCCGCCGGAAGGGTGTTGCCGCCCTTGGTGACGAGCAGGTCCTGCCTTCCCCTGCCGCCGGCGTCGAAGAGCAGAAGCGGCCCTTCGTCGGCGGAGGCGGCCCGGGCGGCCGGGGAGGGGGCCGGGGCCGCCGAGAACGGGCCCGCCTCCGATGCCCGGAGGATCCGGAGGGGGTCGAGGGTCGTCCCTCCGACGACGGCGTCGTCCCGCCCGCTGCCGGCGAGATCGCCGACCGCGAGTCCGGGGCCCCGCCGGTTGAGGCGCACGGGGATCACCTTCTGCAGGTAGGTCTCGTCGACCAGCTCCTCGCGCGACTGCAGCGCGAGGCCGGTCGCCCGGCCCACCTCCTCAAACTGGCCGGGCCGCTGCTGGGGCGCTGGCGGGATCGCCACCGCCTGGGCGGGCTCGGTGATCGTGTAGCGCCGGTCGACGCCGAGGTTCTCGAATTCCTGCACATGCCCGCTCGGCCAGGTCACGACCATGCGCCTGATGCTCGTGTCCCCGCCCAGGCCGAAGTGGAGCATCGGCTCGCTGCTGGACATGTATCCGCGCGCCAGCACGAGCTGGCGGGCCTGGACGCCAAGCGCGCTCTCGATCCTCACGGTGGCGCCCACGCCGAAGCGGTTGGAGACGGTCCCGCGCAGGTCGACATTGACGACGTGCCCCGTGTCGCAGTCGTTGCGCAGCACCGTGACGTCCCCCTCGTAGTTGGTGTAGACGATGTCGAGGTTGCCGTCGCCGCTCAGGTCGCCGAAGGCCGTCCCGAAGCTCACCCCCTTCTTGTCGAGCCCCCACTCGGCGCCGACCTCCTCGAACCGGAGGTCGCCCAGGCTGCGGAACGCGAGGTGGGTCTCGACGAGCACCGGGCTGTTGTACAGGACCTTGATCCTGTCCGCGGCCGTCTCCACGTGGCTCGCGCTGGAGTTGACGTCGGGATTCGGATCCCGGTTGAAGCCGTTCGTCACGAACAGGTCCAGGCGGCCGTCGTTGTCCAGGTCCTCGAGGCGCGGCGACCACGTCCAGTTCGTGTTGGAGATGCCCGCCAGGTAGGCGGCCTCGAGGCACCGTCCCAGCCCCGTGTTGAGGAAGAGGGCGCTCCGGTGGAGCTTCTGGGCCGCGGGCGAGTTGTCCGTCTCCTCGTCCCTTTCCCGCGATTCGGCGATGGAATTCTGGTCCTTCACGTGGGTGGTCGTGGCCATGTCGGCAACGAGCAGGTCGATGAGCCCGTCGTTGTTCACGTCGCCCAGGTCCGAACCCATCGAGTAGAACGACGTGTGGGGCAGGACCTGGTCCACCACGTCGGTGAACGTGCCGTCCTGGTTGTTGTGGTAGAGCTTGTCCGGGACCCCGTAGTCATTCGTGACGTACAGGTCGGGCCAGCCGTCGTTGTCATAGTCCCACCAGGTGGCGGAATGGCTCTGCGACTCGCCCGCGATGCCGGCGGCATCCGTCACGTTCGTGAACGTGCCGTTGCGGTTGTTGTGGAAGAGGTAGCCGCGCTGCCCGTTGGGATGCGTGGCGTTGTCCAGCATGTTGGTCGTGATGTAGACATCGAGCCAACCGTCGCGGTCGTAGTCGCAGAAGGCCGCCATGACGCTCGAATCCTTGACGTCGAGGCCGTAGGCGTGGCCCATCTCCCTGAAGGTGCCGTCGCCCTGGTTTATGTACAGCAGGTTGGGGGCGTTGAAACGGCAGACATAGATGTCGAGCAGGCCGTCGTTGTTCACGTCGACAAAGGTCGCCCCCATGTTCCACACGCCCGGCTCGGCGCCGACACCCGCCTTCTGCGTGACGTCCTCGAACCTGTAGCCGCCGAGGTTGCGGAAGAGGCGGCAGCCATGGGTCTTGGTGACGACGAAGATGCCCGGCCGGCCGTCGCCGTCGTAGTCCCCTATGGCCACGCCGGTCCCGATCGATCCTCCCTCGAATTCCTGGTAGAATTCCCCCCACATCCTCGGGTCGTCGTACGGATTGTCGGCCCGCACGCCCGTCTGGTCGGGGGAGAGCGACGTGAACATGGTCTTTCCGCGCGGGAAGGGATGGCCGGCGAGCGGCTTCCCGGCGATGCCGCCCGCGGGATCGGGCGCGCCCGCCGCCGCGGACGCAAGAAGCGCCAGGGCGAGAATGCCGCCGCGCGCCGCGCGCCCCGCAGATGGGTTCACCCTCCCTCCCCTGCAATATTCGCCGGCCAACATGGCAAAGCGTCCATGGGACGGGGCGGCCAAGGGGTAGTCAAGGAACGTTTTGACGGGCCTCGGGCCCGGGCTTTTCTTGCCTGATTCTTTTTTGTGAGATTGCCTGATTTGCCCCATCCCGAAACTTGCGGCCAATTCACCGAACCCTTTGAGCAACACTAAACGGATTCCCCGGCGGGCGTGGTCGGCATTGGGGTTGGTCGCGTTCATATTCACGGCGCTTTCCGCGCTCGTATTCGCGGCCTGGACGACACACCTCCGGGCGGAGCGGGCCGCAAACGTGTCCGCGGTCAACGGCAGCCCGGCGTCCGGGACTCCGGGCGCCGCGAGGGAGGACAAATCCGAATGGCAGCCCCGCCTGGTCGTGCCCGGCCACCACAACGAGAGCTTCGAGTGGCTGGACCAGACCCGGCAGATGTTCGCGCGTGGGGAATGGCGCGTGCGGCACGTCGATTATGAGAACGCCACGGCGGGCCGCGACGTGTATGCGTCGTCCCCCTACCGGTGGTGGCTCGCGCTCCTGGCATGGATCCGCCAGGGCGTCACCGGCGCCCCCGTCGGGCCATCCCTCGAATGGGCTGCGCTTTTCGCCGATCCGCTGCTCCTGTTGGTCTTCGGGGCGGCAACCACGGTCTTTGTCGCGCGGCGCTTCGGCATGCTGGCGGCCGCGCTCGCATCGGCTGCCCTGGCGACGCTCTTCCCGCTGGCCGCGGAATTCGTTCCGGGCATACCCGACGACCACGGACTGGCCCAGGCATGCGCCGTATGGAGCGTGCTCCCGCTGCTGGCGGGCGCGGCCTCGATGGACAGGGCTGATGCGGGCCGGCGCATCCGCCGCTGGTTCATCTTCGGCGGCGCCGCGGGGGGCGCCGGGTTGTGGATAGGCGTCTCCCGGGAGGCGCCGGTCCTTCTCGGCATCGGTCTGGGCGCGCTCCTGGCCGCATGGGTCGCCCGGGCCCCGGCAAAGGCCGGCCCTCCCGCGGAACGAAGGCACCTTCCCTGGCGGATCTGGGCGCTGGCGGGCGCGGGAACGTGCCTCGCCGCCTACCTGCTCGAGTTCTTCCCCTCGCACCTGGGCAGCTTCGAGCTGCGCGCCATCCACCCGATGTTTGGACTGGCATGGCTTGGCGGCGGCGAGCTCCTGGAGCGGGCGACCGCGTGGATCGAAGGGGAGAAGCCACGGAGAAATCTCCGCACCGCGGCGGCCTGGGCGCTTGCCGCGGCCGCCTTTGCGTCCCTTCCCGTTGCGATGGGCGCCAGTCGCGGCCACGGGTTTGTCTCGGGCGACCTGTCTTCGATGCGCCTTTCCCTGCTGCCAACCTCGGCGATGGCGCCAAACCTCTGGGCGTGGCTGCTGCAGGATGGGTTCACCCCTTCGGTCCTGGCCACGATTCTTCCGCTTCTGATTGTCGTTCCAGCGGCCTTGCTCGTCTTCCTGCCGGGGACGGCGGGTTTAGCGCACCGCGTCCCGATTGCGCTGGCGTTCGGTCCCGTGCTGGCCGCCGCCGCATTCGCGATCCGACAGATCAGCTGGTGGAGCGGTGTAGACGCCGCGCTGCTCGCGCTGCTGATAGCGGCAGCCGCGGCCCTGCGCGCAGCGCCCAGACCCTGGCTCGTTGCCGTCCTGTCGGCGGCCGTCGCCGCCCCCGCCGTCTTTGGCGCATGGCAGCTGTGGCCCTCGGCGGACGCGCGCATCAGGGACGGGCTCAGCGAGACCGAGGTCATCGGGCTTGTGGAACGTGATCTGGCCTATTGGCTTGCGAAACACGCAGGATCCGGGGGAGGGGTGGTTGTCGCACCTCCCAACGAGACGGCAACGCTCTATTATTACGGGGGTATCCGCGGATTGGCGACTTTCGGCTGGGAGGACCTTGATGGATTCCAGGCTGCGGTCCGCATCGTGAGCGCCACAACACCCGAGGAGGCCCAGGAGTTGATCGGCCTCCACGGTGTGACCCACATCATCGTTCCGAGCTGGGATCCCTTCATGGACGTCTACGCCAATATCGGCCAGGGACAGGTTGGGGGTACATTCCTGGAGCGGCTTCACGGGTGGAATCTGCCGCCTTGGCTCCGGCCCGTGCCGTACCTGCTTCCCACGATCTCCGGGTTCGAGGGGCAGTCGGTAGTTATTCTAGAGATCGTTGACGAGCAGGATGATGCGGCAGCGGCAAGCCGACTTGGCGAGTACTTCGTCGACATGGGCCAGCTCGACCTTGCCGCCAAAGTGGGCCGCATGCTCAGGCGCTTCCCGGCAGATCTGGGCGCCCTCCTGACCCGGCTGCAGGTGGCGACGGCCTGCGGTCAGAATGACGAGTCCGCCGAGATGCTTGAGCTGCTCCTGCGCCGCATTTCCGGAGGCGCGGACCGCGATTTGCCTTGGGACCAGAGGGTCGGCCTCGCGATCGCCCTTGTGCAGGCCCACCACGTCGACCTCGCCCTCCCTCGGCTGAAGCAGTGCATGGCAGAGATTGACGGGGGAAAACTGCGCTCGCTCAGCACGGTCCTGCTCTACCGCCTCCAGGTTCTCCGCAAGGCGTTCAACTTGGACTTTCCGGACCCCTCGATGAGGGCTCTTTCGCTCGATCTTCTGCCCCCCGATCTGCGCAGCCGGATCGAATGATAACGTTCAAAAAAAACGTCAAAATAGCAAAATATCTCAATTTCGGTATAACAAATCTCATTCCCATCGAGTGCCGGAAGGGGTATAACCCCCTCGTCTACACCTCAGCTTTCACTGGTTTAACCCCCACGAGCTGACGATTCGCCCCAAGATTCGGACGGTTCCCCACCGAGAACTTTTCCGCCCTGTCCAAACCCTAAGTCCTAACTACCAAAACATGCGTGCTAATCGTATTCTGGCGCTGCTTCGTGCCCTCACGGTCACATCAGCGCTTGGTTTCGCAGTAGTGCCTCGATTCGCGGTCGCCCAGACCGCTCCCGCAGCAACAACCCCAGGAACGGAAACGACCACAACCGCGACCACAACCGCGACGACGACCACAACCGCCGCCCCGGAGCAGGAAGAGCCGACAGTGCTCTCCCCGTTCGTTGTCGACGCATCCGAGGACAAGGGAAGCTACAAGGCCAACAGCACGTTGGCCGGCACGCGCGTCCGCACGGACTTAAAGGACGTCGCCTCGGCGATCTCCGTGGTGACCGCGCAGTTCCTCCAGGACACGGGCGCCAAGAATTCGGAAGACCTGCTGGTCTACACGCCCAGCACGGAAGTCTCGGGCCTCCGCGGTAACTTCAGCGGCGTGGCGGGCAACGCCTCACCTACTGAGAATACGGTCTCCGCGACAACCCGCGTCCGCGGCCTCGATCAGGCCGACAACACGCGGGATTACTTCCTGACGGACATTCCGTGGGACAGCTTTGACGTGGGCCGCGTCGACCTCCAGCGCGGACCGAACTCGATCCTGTTCGGAACGGGCAGCCCGGCGGGCATCGTCAATGTCAGCACGAACGGCGCCGCCTTCAGCAATTCCTACAACATCACGAATCGCATCGACCAATACGGCTCGCTGCGCGACTCGGTCATGTTGAACCAGGAGATCGTCCCCGGCGTCCTCGCGATCCGGCTCGCCGCGTTGCAGGATAACGAGAAGTACGAACAGGCAGCCGCGTTCGAGAACACGACCCGCTACTACGGCGCCTTCCGTTTCGATCCCAAGATATTTGGCAAGGACAGCCACACGAGCATCCGCGGCAATTTCGAGAAGGGCACGTACACGGCGGATGCCCCGCGTGACATTCCTCCCGACGACGAGATCACGCCATGGTTCGCCTCCTCGATCACGGTCGGCGGCGTGACCAATACCGGTTACAACAAGATTACCGAGAACCAGTACAGCCTCGCGAACCCCAGCGCAGGCGGGCTGGTTCCAGGCGGTTCGGGCGGCCCCCTTTCCGCGAACTACTTCCAGTTGGGCGGCGGGGCCGAAGGACGCGTCTATTGGCCCGACGTGCAGAACTTCTTCGAGTCCACTCCGGTCTCCCGGAACCCCCAAACGGGAGCGGTTGCGCCCGGCGGCGATGCCATCAAGGTCATCACCGGTGATATCAACACGGGCCTCCAGACGGGCGGCCTTGGCGGCCTGCCCAGCTACAGGCCCGACGCGATCCCGGATTTTGCCGCTTACTCGCAATTCATCGGAGCCAATGACAACATTGACGGCTACCACGAGCCCTTCAATCAGGTCCCGGGCGGCGTGTACTACGTCGACAAGGTGATCACCGATCCGTCGATCTTCAACTTCTACAAGCAGCTCCTCGACGGCCCCAACAAGCATGAGTGGAAGAGCTGGACGGCATTCGACCTCGCGGTCGACCAGACCTTCTTCGACGACCGCATCGGCCTCGAGTTCGCCTATGACCAGCAGAATTACACCGAGGGTGCGGAGCCCTTCATGCAGGGCACGAACTACGGCATCAGCATCGATGTGAACCAGACCTATGCCGACGGCACGCCGAATCCCAACGTTGGACGCCCCTATGTGGCCAATGCGACTTCGGGCGGCGAGGATTACAACTACCAGACCAACACGAAGCGCCAGGTCTACCGGATCACGCCCACGTTCGAGCTTCGCTCGTCGGACCTCTTCAGCAGCCCGTTCATGACCTACCTCCTGGGTAAGAGCGATGTCACGGGCCTGTATGAGAAGAACACGGTGGTCCAATCCACCTACCAGTTCGCCGAGTTCGCCACCACGCCGGCGTACACGCTCGACAACGCCATCAACGCAGCGCAGACGGCGTCCGAGGGAACTAACTCCAACCGCAGCTTCGAATGGCTCGCATACATCGGCGGGAACATGTCGGGCGCCTCAAGCGCCTCGGGTGCGAACCTCAATAACGTGAATTTCGTCCTCGCCCCGCAGCACTACGAGGAGGCGCTCAACTTCAACTCCACGTGGAGCTCCACGGTCAATCCCGCGGCCCCGTACTCGTACACGAACACGGCGACCGGCGCGACGACCACGAACTCCACGCAGCTTCAGAATCCGGCCAACTATGTCGGATGGCAGCGCGAGAACATCGAATACATGTTCGCGAGCAATCCGCTGGATCTGCCGGACTTGGTCTCAAATGCGAACCGGACCCGCTACACGGATGAATCCGTCGGGATCACCTGGCAGGGATACCTCCTCGGCGGTGACTTGGTGCCATCCCTCGGTTGGCGCAAGGACAAGGTCACGAACTATCAGTCAAACTCCGCCCAGGACCCGACGGACGGCTTCGTGAGTCTGAGCTATCCGGACAACCTGGCCTCCCGCACGGACGTGTCGGGCACAAGCAAGACATGGGGCGGCGTCTATCACTTCCCGAAGTCGCTGATGGGGAAGCTGCCCTATGATCCGACGTTCAGCATCCTCTTCAACCGCTCCGAGAACTTCAAGCCGGACGCGGCACGCCTGGACCTGGACGGCAATCCGGTCCCGAACGCCTCCGGCACAACGACGGAGATCGGCTTCGTTGCCACGGCCCTTGCGGACAAGATCTCGCTCAAGGTCGACTGGTTCAAGACGACGGTCAAGAACGCGGCCCTTGGCCAAACCAACGAAAACTCGATCGCCGGCCTCGGCCAGAACGCCTACTTCATTGCCGACGGCGTGATCTGGGGCTATGGATGGGCGACGGAGCTGCAGGACGGCCTCGCCGGCAACCTCGGGAACGGCGTGTCAAGCAAGACGCCTGGCACAAACTACTGGGATTACGGCGCGGGAAGCGGCTATGCCCTCGGCAGCCCGCTGTATCTCGCGACCAATGCGTACTCGGCGCAGATTGTTAACGCCTGGGTGAACAATCCGTTCTCCAACCAGTACTTCTCCAGCTACAACCTCGAGCCGCCGATCAATCCGACGCTTGCCAAGACTACGGGCCTCCTGTCGAGCGGTTACACCACTCCCAACCCAGACACGAACGGCCTCAATCTGGGTGGCGGTTCGAACTTCGGAGACCACGAGACGACGGTCGACAACCTCTCCAAGGGCGTCGAGGTCGAGTTGTCCTTCCAGCCCACAAGGAACTGGAACCTGACGCTGAACTACACGCACGTCGATGCGACGCACGAGAACATCGATCCGGCCATGCAGGTCTTCCTCAGCCAGGTGACCGGATTCATGAACGGACCCGGCGGCCAGCTGCGCATGTGGTGCAACCAGTGCACAGGAAATCCCCTGGGCGGGGATTGGAACACGAGCGTAGTCGCCCCATGGACCGTGTATCTGAACGACCAGGGCCACGCGGCTCCCGAAGTGGCGCCCTGGAGGCTCAACCTCATCACTACGTACAACTTTGACCGCGGCTTCGTCAAGGGATGGTTCGTGGGTGGCGCGCTCCGCGTGGAGGCTAAACGCATCCTGGGCTACAAGTACGACCCGAGCTTCGTGAACGTGAACTCCAAGGACCCGAACTACGCGAACGTCATCGCGGTCACGCAGGGCGGCCTCAACGTCAACGAGCCGTTCTATGGCCCCAACGACACCCACCTCGATGCCTGGCTCGGGTATTCGCGGAAGTTATACCGAAACGTCAACTGGCGCATTCAGCTAAACATGCAGAACGTGGGTGAAAAGGATCACCTAGTCGCTGCAGGCTATGAGCCGGATGGCAGCTATGGCCTGGAGCGCATTCAGCTCGGAATGGGCTGGCGGCTTGAGAACTCGTTCGACTTCTAAGGCCGCTGCTTCCTAGGCGGGTCACCGCCTGGGGAGAGAGCAACAAAGATTCAGGTCCGGCGGCGAAAAGCCGCCGGACCTTTTTTTGCGTGCGCCGCGGAACCCGCCCGGGTGGATGGCTGGGCCGTGCCCGCATGAGTGAGAGGGGATCACCTGCCCTTCGGGAAGCCAAGCAGGCCCCGCCGTCGCTCCCCGTGCGGCACGAGGCTGCAGCGGGTTTTCCCAGGGCGGCGGCTCCGGCTGAAAACGGACGGTGCCAAAGCTGTTTTGCCATATGGAAGGCCACCCAGATGACCCGCGCTAGGTTCCTGTGCAGGGCCACCCGCACCTTTACTTGGCCGGAGGGTTGTGGGCCCGTGGCGCGGGGCCTGGGATTCCCCTGGCATGATTGGTTCATGCCCCACCGCGGGAACAAAGCAGGACGAGACCCTTGGCCCCAAGGGTCGACCGGCGATCGCGGCGGCGCCCGTGCGGACGTTCCGTTCATCCCGCGGCATCGCGCTCAGGGAGCAGGAGGGGAGAGCAAAAGGGTGGTGGACCCTGGGGGAACGCCATGTTCCGTGACGGGGCCCGACGGCCAGCGAACCCTGACCGTAGCCGGGGGGTTGGAGTCGGCGTACCCAAAGAAGCAGGCCGGCGTGGACTGGCTGTAGTAGCCGGAGCCGGCGTAGACCTCGCTGATCTCGCTGGATCCATCGGCCAGCTCAACGGTCACGCGCGCGCCCACGGCGGTCGGGTTTCCCGCGGGTCCCTTGAGCCGAACGCAGAGGGACCGGCGTCCCGCTACGCCGGCGTTGCGGAAGGCCAGCGTCGTTCCGTTGTTCCGGGTGACGAGGAAGTCCGGCCATCCGTCGTGGCCGAGATCAATGACGGCGAGGGCCTTGGCATTGCCGGGCACGACCAGGCCGCTTTCGGCCGGCGGAACGGGCGAGAAATGCCCGTGGCCGTCGCCGCGAAGGAGCTGGCTCAAGCCGCCGTCAAACCGCCCCACCGAGGGAATCGGGGCGAACGAGTTCTGGACGGCGAAGATGTCGGCATGGCCGCCGCCGCCAAAGTCGCCGGCGACGAGGCCCTGCAACGGGGAGATCTGCGCGATGCGGGGCAGCGGCTCGAACCGGTACGTGCCGTCTGGCTGGCTCAGGAACACGCCGCTGCGGAACTCGGTCGCGGCAAAGCGCCCGGCGGCCGCAATCCTGTCCTCTCCGAGGATCTCGCCCAGCGTGGCGCGCGCGTAGGCGTTGTTCCTCGGGAAGCGCCTCAGCACGGAGGGGATGACCGCCCCAAGGTCCCTCCGGGAGCGCCAGGGAAAGAGGCGGTCCCCCTCGTAATAGGCCTCGATGACCTGGGGCTCCTCGCCCTCGCCCTTGAAATCGCCGTAGAATAGCAGCGCCGGGTGTTCGGGGCTCGCGCGGTACTGCGTGTTCAGGCCGACGTTGCCCACTACGTAGTCGGGCCGGCCGTCGCCGTTGAAGTCCGCCGAGGCGATCGACGTCCACCATCCGGTCCCTGCCGCGGCAAAGCCGGCCCGATTGCTCCAGTCCTCAAAGCCCGCGCCCCTGTTGTTGTGGAAGTACTTCACATTGCCCCACTCGAGGGTGACAAGGAGATCGAGCCACCCATCGCCGTCGACATCGCTCCAGAGGGCGGAGGTCACCATGCCCACCTCGCGCAAGCCCGGCGCGAGAGTGTCGGTGACGTCCTCGAACCTGCCGCCGCGGTTGGCTAGGAGCGCGCTGCGGGGCGCCAGAGGGTACTGGCCGGAGAGGACGCGGGCGCCCAGGAACAGCCCGAGTCGTCCGTTGTGGTCGAAGTCGGCGGCCGCCACGGCGCCCACGTTCATCGGAAGCGCCGGGAAGGCGCCCTCCGGGGCGGGACTGAAGCCGCCGCGGCCGTCGTTCAGGTACAGGCGCGGCAGGTATTCCGGGGACTCGGCCGGCAGGGCGTTGCCGCCCCGGGTGAGCAGGAGGTCCTCCCTGCCCAGGCCCTGGGCGTCAAAGAGGAGAATCGGCCCGTCGTCGACGGGAGGGGCTGGGAAAGGGGAGCCGGCGTCCGCGAACCGCCCCGAGGCCGGGGCGGGCAGGATACGCAGGGGGTCGAGGGTCGTGCCGCCGATGACGACGGCGTCCCGGCCGTCTCCCCCGATGTCGCCGACCGCAAGGCCGGGGCCCCGGCGGTTGAGGCGGACAGGCGCCAGCCTCTGCACGTCGGCCTCGTCGACCTGGTCCTCGCGCGAGCGGAGCGAAAGGCCGGCGGCGCGGGAAACCTCCTCGAACTGCCTCGGGGCGGGCGGCATCGCCTGCGGCGGCGGGACGGGCGTCGACGGCTCGGTGACGGTGAAGCGCCTGTCGACGCCCAGGTTCTCGAACGCCTGCACGTGCCCGCTCGGCCACGTCACCGTCATCCGCCGTATGGCCGTGTCCCCGCCGAGGCCAAAATGCAGCATGGGCTCGCTGCTGGACAGATACCCGCGGGCCAGGACCAGCGGGCGCACCTGGATCCCCAGCGCGCTTTCCACCCTCACGACCGCGCCCACCCCGAACCTGTTCGAGAGGGTCCCACGCAGGCAGACCTCCACGCGGTGGCCGGTGTCGTTGTCGTTGCGCAGGATGGTGACGCCTCCCTGGTAGTTGGTGTAGACGATGTCGAGGTTGCCGTCCCCGCTCAGGTCGCCGAAGGCGGTGCCGAAGCTCACCCCCCTCTGGTCGAGGCCCCAGGCCGCGCTCACGTCCTCGAACTGCAGGTCGCCCAGGTTGCGGTAGGCGAGGTGGGTCTCGGCGAAGACCGGGCTGTCGCGCATGACCCGGATCCGCTCGGCCGGGGTCTCGGCGCTCGCCTGCCGCGACAGGACGTCCACGTTGGTCGCCTCGCGGAACATGCCGTTGGTGATGAAGAGATCCAGCCGCCCGTCGTTGTCCAGGTCCTCGAAGCGCGGCGACCAGGTCCACTGGGTCGCGGCGAGGCCGGCGAGGTAGGCGGCCTCGAGGCAGCGGCCCGTGCCGGTGTTCAGGTAGAGCGCGTTGCGCTCGTACTGGGGCGCGGCGTCTGGGTTCCTGTCGTCCTCGACGGTCCGGCTGCGCGAGTCGGCCATGCCCCGCTGGTCCAGTTCGTGGGTGGTCTCGGCCATGTCGGTGACGAAGAAGTCGACGAGGCCGTCGTTGTTGATGTCCCCGAGGTCCGAACCCATCGACGAGTACGGCATGTGCGGCACGACGCGGTCGATCACGTTGGTGAACGTGCCGTCGCGGTTGTTGCGGTAGAGGAGGTCCGGAGCCGCATAGTCGTTGCCCACGTAGAGGTCGGGCCACCCGTCGCCGTCGAAGTCCCACCAGATGGCGGAATGCCCCTGGCCCTCCCCGGCGATGCCGGCGCGCTCCGTGACATCCGTGAAGGTCCCGTTTCGGTTGTTGTGGAACAGGTAGTTTCCCTGGCCCTGCGGGTGCACGCTGGCGTTCTGCAGGTTGGTCTGGACGAAAACGCCCAGCCAGCCGTCCCGGTCGTAGTCGCAGAAGGCGGCCATGCCGCACGCGTCCTTCACATCCAGCCCGTAGGCATGGGCCATCTCCCTGAAGGTCCCGTCCCCCTGGTTGATGTAGAGGAGGTTCGGGGCTCCGAAGCGGCAGACATAGATGTCCAGCCGGCCGCTGTTGTTTATGTCGACGAAGGTGGCGCCCTGGTTCCACACGCCGGGCGTCGCGCCGACGCCCGCCCTTTGCGTCACGTCCTCGAACTTGTAGCCTCCCAGGTTGCGGAAGAGGCGGCAGCCCTCGGTCTTGCTCACAACGTAGATGTCGGGCCTACCGTCCCCGTCGTAGTCCCCGATCGCCACGCCGGTGCCCAACTCGCCGGCCTGGAATTCATGGCTGAGCTCCCCCCACATCCTGGGGTCGTCGTATTTGTTCTCGGTGCGCACGCCCGTCTCCTCGGGGGAAAGGCGCACGAACATCGTCTTTCCGCGCGCGAACAGGCGCGGAGCGAGGGTCTTTTCGCTGATGGCCCCGGCGGAGTCGGTGGCCGGGGCCGCCGCGCCCTGGAACGCGGCCGCGGCCAGCACGGCGCAGCATGCCAGGCGGATGGCGCCGCTGCGTGCCTCCGGGCGCCGGGAGTCTGCCGAGGGGAACATCGGGCAGCCTATGGAGAACCCCCGAAATTGGGGCGTCAAGATAGAGTTGGCCGCCGCCGGGCCGGACTCTCCTTGCGCCTGCCACCCGTTGCGATTAGATGGCCGTCTTCCAACTGTTGGCGATGCCCGCCGTGACCTGAATGAGCCTGCTAGCCCGGATTCTCCCGCGTGTATGGGTGGTCGTGCCGGCCTGCGCGTGCGCCTGGCTGGCGTGGTCCTGGCACGTGCGGGTGCAGCGGGTGGAGTACGTGTCGGGCCTGGTGGGCCGCGCGAGGCCGGTGGATGTCCCCGACGCGGGCTCCCCTACCGGATACGCGGACGGCCAGAGGGAGCTCATCATCCCGGAGCGCAATGAGAGCAGCTTCCACTGGATCGCCCAGACCCAGCAGATGTTCGCCCGGGGAGAGGCGCGCGTGCGCCAGGTTGACTATGAGAATGCCCCGTTCGGCCGGGAGGTGCGCTCGGCCTCGCCGTACCGCTGGTGGCTGGGCCTGGTCGCCTGGCTCGACCACGCCCTCTCCGGCCGGCCGCTCGGCATGTCGGTGGAGCGGGCCGCGCTGATGGCCGATCCCGTGTTGCAGCTGCTCCTTGTCGCCGTCGCTGCGGCTGTCGTGGCGCGGCTGCTCGGCCGCTTCGCCGCCGCGCTGCTTTCGGTCGGCCTTGCGGCCGCCTTCCCCTTCGCATCCGGGTTCCTCCCTGGCATGCCCGACCAGCGGGGCCTGGCAGGCATCTGCGCGTTTGGGAGCATCCTGGCGTTGCTCGCTGGGATGAACCCGGCGCCGCCGGCCGCCGGCGCCGGGCGCGGCGCTTCCGGGGGCCGGCGCGCGCGCCTCTGGTTCGGGCTTGCGGGCGTCGCCGGCGGCCTGGGCATGTGGGTCAGCGTTCCAACGCAGGTGCCGGTCACGGCGGGCCTGTTCATGGGCGCCCTGCTCGCTACATGGATCCCGGGAGGGGTCCGCGAGCCCGGCGCGTACCCGTGGAGGACCTGGGCCTTCACCGGCGGCGCGACCGTCCTTGCGGCCTATCTGGCCGAGTATTTCCCCGGCCACATGGGATCCCTGCGGCTGGAGTCGGTCCACCCGCTGTACGGATTGGCATGGATCTGTGGGGGCGAGCTGCTGGCGAGGGCGGAGTCGTGGATCCGGGGCGCGAGGCCGGCCCGGACCCCCGGCGATGTCCTTTCGGTGGCCCTCTGCGCCGCCGGCGTCGCGGCCGTGCCCGTGGTCATGTGGAGGACGGGGGATCCGGGATTCCTGGTGCGCGACCTGCCGTGGGCGAGGCTGAGCAGCCTGCCGGGCAGTCCGGTGGCTGCCAACCTGTGGGCCCTGATGCGCCGCGAAGGGTCCACGCTGACAGTCTGGGCGACCCTCCTGCCGCTGGTGACCGCAGTCCCGGCGGTCTGGCTCATGCTGCGGCCCTCGGCCGGGCCGCGGTCCCGCGCCTCGATAGCGGTCGCATTGGGACCCGTGCTGGTCGCGCTCGGGTTCGCCTGCCGCCAGCTGAGCTGGTGGGGCGTTCTCGATGGCGCATTGCTAGCGTTGGTGGTCGCGGCCGCCGCCGGAGAATGGTCCCTCGTGCGACGGTCGGCACGCTGGCTCCTGGCTGCGGCCGTCCTGGCGTTCGCCGTCCCGGGGGTCGCCAGGATGCTGCCCCAGCGGTCCGCGGGCTCCGGGTCTGCCCTGACACCCCCGGAGTCTGAGGAGCTCATCATGCGGCACCTGGGGCACTGGCTCGCAAGCCGCACGGAAAAGCCGGGCGTTGTGGTGTTCGCCCCTCCCAATGAGACCACAGCCCTGTGCTACTACGGGGGGCTGCGGGGGATCGGGACGTTTGCACCCGACAACAGCACCGGCTTTGGCAACACCCTGGCGATGGCCGGCGCGCGGACGATGGAGGAGGCGCAGGGTAATATTCAGGGGCACGGAGTGAGGTACATCATCGTCCCGTCATGGGATAGGTTCTTCGACGACTTTGCGCGCCTCTACCTCGACAAGAGATTCGCCAACCGGCGCAACCTGCTCGTCGGCGAGCTGCGCCGCTGGAACCTGCCGCCGTGGCTGCGGGCCGTGCCCTACCAGATGCCGGTGGGCGGCGGATTCGAGGGGCAGTCGGTCCTGGTGTTTGAGGTGGTCGACGAACAGAGCCCCGCAGCCGCGGCCGGCCGGCTGGCGGAGTATCTGGTCGAAACCGGGCGCATCAAGGATGCGAGGGCCGTCGGCGGGGGCCTGCGGCGGTTTCCGGGGGACGTCAGCGCCCTGGCCGCGCGCGCGCAGGTGGAGCACGCGCTGGGTGATGCGGCCGCCTTCGCCAAGACCGTGGACTCCCTGCTGGCCCGCCTTTCCAGCGGGGGCGACCGCTACCTGCCCTGGGACCGGCGGGTCAGCCTGGCCATCGTCCTGCTCCAGGGAAGGCGGATCGATCTGGCCCGCGAGCAGGTGCGCCGCTGCCTGGCGGATGCCAACGAGGCCAGGCTGCGGTCCCTCTCCACGGGCTCGCTGTACGATCTCCTGCTGCTGGGCCATTCGTTTGGGCTCACGATCGCCGATCCCAAGCTGCGCGACCTTGCCGTGGATCTCCTGCCGGTCGACCTGCGCAGCCGCATCTGAGGAAGACGTGCGGCCCTTCGGGCCCGGGTCGCGGCCAGGGGGGGAGGGAAGAACCCATGGCCCGGATCCGCCGGTCACGGGATGGCGGCCCCCGCCATGGCCCCGCTGCGAGCCGATCAGCGGATCCATCCCCCCTGGCACGGCGGAAGAATGCCCGCCGGGACCGCAGCCTGCGGACCCGGCCGGCGGATCTTGGCTAGGGCGCCTTCTCCAGCCGGTCGTACCATTTGAACTTCATGTAGACCGAAGTGGCCACGAGCAGGACGAGAAGCAGGCCGGACCATGTCCATTGCTTCAGGACAATGTAGATCGGAAGAATCACCAGGCACATCTGCCACACGATCCCGACCGCGACGTTGGTGAGGTCGTGCGCGGCGCTGCGGTTGGGCACGAACGTCGGGTCTTCCAGCATGACCTTGTCGCGGATGGGACCCCACCACCCCCAAGGGTTCACGGTCCTGTAGAATCTCTTCAGGACCTCCTCGTCCTCCGCCTTGCTGAGGAACGTCCCGGCGATGCAGCCGACCAGCGAGAGGATGAAGAGAACCGGGAAGGTATAGAGCATGTTGAAGCTGTGCCCGACGATCATCTCGGACACGGACGGCACGACCATCGCGCCGCCGATGCCGGCGACCATCCCCCAGAAGTAGCCGTAGCCGTTGAAGCGCCACCAGTACCACTTGAACACGTTGGAGGTGACAAAGCCGCTGTAGAGCGCGCCGACGAGCCACATCATCACGTCGGTGATGCGGTCGGTGAGCAGGCCGAAGGCTATGCCGATCGCCAGGAAGACGAGCGACACGATCCGGCTGAGCGCGACCTCCCGGCGGCCGCCGGCGTTGGGGTTGATGAAGCGCTTGTAGACGTCGTTCACGACGTAGGCGGGGGCGGCGTTGAGCGTCGCGGCGAAATTCGACATGAAGGCCGCGGCGAGGCCTGCGAGGAGGAAGCCGAGAACCCCGGTGGGCACCTGCCCGTTGAGCACCAGGGGGAGGATCTTCTCGAAATCCGGCGTTCCCTGCGCCTGCAGCTGCGGCATGCAGAAGGCGAGGGCGAGCACGGTGATGCCGGCGATCATCAGGTACCTCGGGAACATGAGCACCACGGTCACCATGGCGGTCATGAGCGAGGCCTCGCGCGGGTTGCGCGTGGCGAGGATGCGCTGCATGTCGTAGTTCGGCGCCGGGCCCGCGAGGCTGGCGAGCACGCCCTTGAAGAACATCAGGCCGAATATGATCGTGAACAGGTCGTTGTCGTCCTGGCGCAGGGCGGAGTTGGCGGTCTTGAGGATGCCGTCCCAGTTGAGGCCGAGCCTCCAGCCGAAGAACGGGTTCATCCAGCCGGCCGGGATGCTGTGCGCGATCATGTCGGGCGAGACCTTGACGATCGCGATCAGGCCGATGGCGATCGCCGTGAGAGTCAGGATGGTGAACTGGGCGACCTCGGTGATGACGACGCTCACCATCCCCCCCTTGATGGCGTAGAGCGCGGTGAGGCCGAGCAGGATGATGGCGTAGACGTTCTCGTCGGAGAACATGCCGGTTGCGCGGCCCGTGAAATGCCACGGCAGCATCACGACCGCGAACTTGCCGATGCCCTTGAAGGCGTAGGCCAGGAGGCCGATGACATTGACCAGCGCGAACGCCACGACGCTCAGGTGGGCGAGGACGCCGCCGCGGTCGTTGCCGAAGCGCGTCTGCATCCACTGGGCGCCGGTGAGGACGTTTGAGCGCCTCAGCCACGTGCTCAGGAACATCATGAGGAAGATCTGGTTGAACGTCGGCCAGACCCAGGGGAGCCAGACGCTCTTCAGGCCGTAGAGGAAGAGCACATAGACGAGCCACATCGTGCCGCTGATGTCGAACATCCCCGAGGCGTTCGAGACGCCGAGCATGTACCAGGGCAGCGTCCTGCCGCCGAGGAAGTAGCTGTCCAGGTCCTTGGACCCCCGGCGCGAGACCCAGAGGCCGATGGCGATGACGAAGACAAAATAACAGACGACAATGCCTATATCGAGGGCGTGCAGCTGCATGGGGTTGCCGAATCGGGGCGGCGGGGGTTGCTCGGAGCCGGGATTGCGGCCCCAATCGAGCGAGAACAATTGGGCATCCCGGGGGGGCGGCAAAGAAAAATCGGCCCCTTTCTAATCCAGCGGCATTGAATGAACCGGGATTCCGTGCCTAACTGGCGCGATGAACACCCCAAAGAATCTTGGCCTGTGCCTTTTCCTCACGGCGTTCCTTTGCGGCCCCTGCAGCGGTGCGGGCGAGGCACCGGCGCCCGCCGTCACCGCGGCCCAGCTGACCGGCCTCTCCAAGGCCGCGGAACAGGAGCTGCGGGGCGACATCCTTCCGTGGTGGCTGAAGAACGCCCGCGACCGCGGGCACGGGGGCTTCCACTCCTTCATCGGCGAGGACATGACGGTCCGCGACGACCTCCCGCACGGCGCACTGCTCACCAGCCGGATCCTCTGGACGTTCTCCGCAGCCTACCGCATCTACCGCGACCCGGAATACCTCGAGATGGCGCGCTGGGCCTACCGCGACCTCATGGACAGGTTTGTCGACAAGCAGGACGGCGGGCTTTTCTGGACGGTCCGCCCGGACGGCCAGCCGGCCGAGGCGAACAAGCTGATCTACAACCAGGTTTTCGGCATCTACGGACTATCGGAGTATTACCGGGCGACGGGCGACATCGCGGCGCTGCAGCAGGCGATCGCGATCTACGGCCTCATCGAGAAGAACGCGCATGACCCGGTGCACGGGGGCTACTATGACGCGCTCAACCGCGGGTGGCAGCGCGACACCAACCCGAGGGGCAACCAGCTCGGGCCCGCCCCAAAGTCGCAGAACTCCCACATCCACATCCTCGAGGGCTTCGCCAACCTGCTGCGCGTCTGGCCCGACGAGGGCCTTCGCCAGCGCGAGCACGAGCTCCTCGATCTGACGATGACCAACATCATCGACCCGCGCACCCACCACCTCATCCTGTTCATGAAGGACGACTGGACACCGGTGGGCGACGGGATCTCGTACGGCCACGACATCGAGCTGAGCTGGCTGCTCGTCGAGGCGGCGGAGGTGCTCGGCGACCCAGCCGTCGTCGCGCGGGCAAGGCAGGAGGCGGTTGCGATCGCGAAGGCGACCAACGCCGAGGGCGTCGACTCGGACGGCGGAGTCTACAACGAAGGCAACCTCAAGGGCCCAAGCAACACGAACAAGGAGTGGTGGGAGCAGGCCGAGGCCGCGGTCGGCTTCCTCAACGCCTACCAGATCTCCGGCGACCCGGCGTACTTCGCCGACTCGACTCGGAGCTGGCGCTTCATCGAGGACAAGTTCGTGGACCGGCAGCACGGCGACTGGCACAACACCCTGACGCGGGACTGCACGCCCATCCTGGAAATTAAGGGTTTCCGCGGCATGACCTTCCCGAGCTCCAAGCTGGGCGTCTGGAAATGCCCGTACCACAACAGCCGCTCGTGCATGCAGCTGGTCGAGCGGGTGGACGAGCTTCTCGGCCGCGGCCCCGGGGGCTAGGCGCCCCCGGGCTCAGGCGGCAAGGAGGAGCTCCAGCATCTTCCGGTCGAGCTTGTGGCCCTGGAAGTCCTCGTAGGCCACGTCGTCGCGGCCGCTGTCGATGATGCCGAAGTCTCCGCGCAGGTTCCACATCGCCCATCCCCAGCCGGCCTCCTTCCAGAGGGCGACAAGGTCGGTCATCCAGCCGAGGCAGGCCTCGTGGGGCGTCCTGTTGTGGCAGCCCCACTCGCCGACGTGGACCGGGACGCCCCGGTCGGTGAGGGGCTTCCACTTTGTGATGAGCTCGGCGCGGAGCTTCTCGCGGTTCCACACGACGCCTTTCCTGTCGGCCATGGGCCAGGTGGGCTTCTCCAGCGACTCAAACTCGTTGGGCGGCACCCACTTTGCGGTGTAGTGGCTCACCATCTTCGGCAGGTAGCCGCGCGTGCTCTGCACGATGCCCTCGTCAGCAAGGCCCATCACGGGGGTCTGGCCGATGTCGGCGCCGTCGGCGACGATGAGCCGGTCGGGGCTCTCCCCGCGTATGGCGGCTATCAGGGCCCGGGCTATCTCGACGTACCGCGACTGGTCGGGCATGAACGGGGGCTCGTTGAAAAGGTCGAAGCTCAGGCGGGAGCTCGGTACGTCCCTGTACCGCTGCGCGAGGTGGCGCCAATGGTGCTCCGCGGCCTCGAGGGCGCGCTGCATCGAGTCGCGCGGGCTGTCGAAAAGCTGGTAGGGCTCCATTTCGCGGCCGTTGACGCAGTAGCCCGGGATCCGGTGCAGGCAGAGGTTGATGTAGACGCCGTGGCGCCGGCCCATCTCGATGGCCTCGTCGACGGGCTTGAGCGCGTTGTCGTCGATCTTCATCCAGTCCTTCGGGCTCGACCACGACCAGTACCACAGGGGCAGGCGGGCGAAGTTGAACCCCCAGCCGGCCATCCACTCGAAGTCGCTCTCCTTGAAAGCCATGGTGCGCGAGCCGCGGGACATTCCGGAAAGGTTGAATCCGCGCCACCGCGGTATGCGCGGTTGGCGGGCGGAGCCGGGCGCCCGCGCGCAGGAGGGAAGGAGCGCGCCGGCGGCCGCGGCGGCCGAGACGCTGATGAATTCGCGGCGGGTCATAGGGGCTTCAGCGGACCGACTTGGCCTGCGTCCCGGGCTGCGCGGCGTCACCCGCCAGCCCCGCGTCCGCGAGGCCGGGGCAGCCCTCGGCGTCCAGCGCATGCTGGAAGTAGGCCGGCGGGTTGGGACCCCACGTGACGGTGCAGTCCCGGAAGCTGACCCCGGCGGCGCGGCGCAGGAGGAAGCCGCTGGTTCCCATCTCCGGCAGGGGCGCCGCGGCGGTGGGGCGCAGGTCCTGCCGGCCGCCCGCGAACGCCGACGGCCTGTCGATGTGGATGGAGACGCGGTCGAAGGAGATGTTCTCGATGTGGCCGGCCTCGGAGGCGTAGACTACGGCCCCGTTCTCGGAGCGGCAGATGAGGTTGGAGAAGCGGATGTCCCGGATGACGCCGAGGCGGCTGTGCTCGTTCCAGGGCACGGCCTCGATCTGGATGGGTTCGCCGCAGCCCCACCACATGGAGTCGAAGATCTTGGTCTCGATGATCAGGTTCGAGAACAGCGCACGCTCGATGCTGCCCTCAAGGCTCAGGCGCACGGCAACGCCCCTGTGGCTGTCCTTGATGATGCAGTCGCTGACGACCACGTCGCGGATGGCTCCGGACACGTCGCATCCGAGCACGATCCCCGACGAGCGGGACTTGAGGGTGCATCCGGAAATGACGACATTTTCGCAGGCTCGGGTGATTCCCTCGCTCAGCGGGACCGCCTTGAGGGAGATGCAGTCGTCCCCGGTCGAGATATGGCAGCCATGGATGCGCACGTTGGACGACCGGTCGATGTCGATTCCGTCGTTGTTCGGCATCCTCAGGTCCCCGTCGATGCGCACCGAGTCAATGGAGGCGTCGTCGCACCCGAGGAGCCTGAGGGTCCAGAACGCCGAGTTGGTCAGGGAAAAGTCCCGCAGCAGAATGTGCCGGCAGTCCTTGAAGACCACGGTGAATGGCCTCAGGTCGACGCACTTGTAGATGAAGGGCCCCACCTCGGACACATAGGCCATGCCGTTGCCGTCGATCCGGCCCGGGCCCGTGATGGCTATGTCCTCGGCGTTGTCCGCGAAGACCACCACGCCCAGTTTCTGCACCGGGCCGGGATCGAACCACACGGGGGGAAGCGCGAACCGCGTGAAGTCATTGTGGCGGGGGCTGCCCTGGAGCAGGGCCCCGCGCTCGAGGTGAAGGTCGACGTGGCTTTTCAGCTCGATGGTGCCGATCGTTAGCATCGCTCCGGCCGGGACGACCACCCGTCCGCCGCCATGGGCGGCGCACGCGTCGATCGCCCTCTGGATCGCGGCGGTGTCCGCGCGGATTTCGCTTCCGGTGGCGCCGAAGTCGGCGACATTGTAGGAAGGCGGCTTGTCTCCGGGGGCGGCCGCGGCGAGACCCGGCATGGAGAGGGATACGAGGCAGCGGAGCAGCTTGGCTGGGGGCATGCGCAAGGGAGGGGTGGGGCGGACGGCCGGAATTCCGGGGTCGGCGCCTGCTTCCACCAAAGCCGCCAGATTCCGCGGGGAAGTCAATTCGCTGGTGCGCGTCTCCCCGGGGCGGATTCCGGGCTGGCCAGGGCTGTAAGCATCTCAATCGCAGGCTTATGCGCTGTCATTTCGGCGGGCGGCGCCGGTACCGGACGGCTTCTCAAGAACAAGACAAAGGATCTCATTAACATAGACTTCGGTTCCGGATATGCTGGCCAACGTCCCTCTTCACGCTTGGGGCGAATTCCCCGTGGTCCGGCGATTTCCGCGGAGCGTTGCCTCATAACCCCAAAGTCCGCCATGAACCTAAAGATTGTCGGTCCCGCGCTGCCGAACATTCCGTGGCAGCCAAAGCCTTCGGGCAATCCGGATCTGGTCTGGCGCTATGACGCCAATCCCGTCATCGGCCGGCGCCCGCTGCCGCGGGTGACGGGCATCTACAACAGCGCGGTCGTGCCGTGGGAGGGCGGATTCATCGGCGTGTTCCGCACGGAGGGGATGAACCGCATCCCCCACCTGCACGTGGGCCGCAGCCCGGACGGACTCAGGTTCGCGTTCGATCCCAAGCCCATCGATCTGAAGTGCGACGACCCCGAGGTTCGCAGGTTTGAATACGCCTACGATCCCCGCGTCACGCCGATAGACGGCGTGCACTATGTCACCTGGTGCAATGGCTATCACGGGCCGACCATCGGCATCGCCACGACCACCGATTTCATCCGCTTTGAGCAGCTGGAGAACGCCTTCCTTCCCTACAACCGCAACGGCGTGCTCTTCCCGCGCAGGATCAGCGGGAAGTTCCTGATGCTCAGCCGGCCCTCGGACACCGGCCACACGCCGTTCGGCGACATCTTCACGAGCGAGAGCCCCGACCTGGTACACTGGGGCAGGCACCGCCACGTGATCGGCCGCGGCGGGCCGTGGTGGCAGGGGACCAAGATCGGCGCCGGCCCGTCGCCGATCGAGACGAGCGAGGGATGGCTTCTCTTCTACCACGGCGTCACCACGACCTGCAACGGCTACGTGTACTCGATAGGGGGGATGCTGCTCGACGCCGAGCGGCCCTGGGAGGTCATTGCGTGCGCCAGCGAGCCGTTCCTCGTGCCGGAGGCGCCCTACGAGCTCACGGGCTTTGTGCCCGGAGTCTGCTTCCCGGTGGGATGCCTGTGCGACTCGGCGACGGGCCGCATCGCATTGTACTACGGCGCCGCGGACACGTTCACCGCGCTTTGCTTCTGCAACGCGGGGGACGTCGTGCAGTTCATCAGGGACAATCCGCTCAACAAGTAGCCCGGCCTCCCCTGGGTTGCTCCCGCGCTTGCCTACGGGTGCTGGTGGTTTCAGCTTGGGGCCGTGAAACCCCATGTGCTGCTGATCTTCCGAACCCGATTCGAGGAGAGCATGGCTATGCTCAGGGGAATTGCGCATTTCGAGCGCACGCACCACTTCTGGACGGCGTTCCACGACGACGAGGCCCGCTCCGAATCGGACCCGCGGTGGCTCGCCAGCAAGCACTGGGACGGCGTCATCAGCCGGCATACCACGGCCCCGCTCGTGCGCGACTGCGCGGAGAGGGGGATCCCGCTGGTGGACCTGAACGACGTGGAGCTGTACGCCGGCGTGCCCAAGATCAGGCCCGACAACGTCGGCATCGGCCATCTCGGGGCGGAGCATTTCATCGAGCGGGGCTTCCAGAAATTCGGCTTCTCCGGCTTTTCAAACACGAGCTGGTCCTGCGAGCGGCGCGACGGGTTTGTCGAGGCGGTCCGTCTCGCCGGGCGCGAGTGCATGGTGTTTGATGTCAGCTACCCCGGGGGCGTCAGCCCGTTCTGGGACGAGGAGCAGATCGCCAAGCTGGCCCGCTGGATGAAGCCCTTGCCGAAGCCGATCGCAATCATGGCATGCAACGACATGCGTGCGCTGCAGGTCATCGGCGCGGCCCACGCCAGCGGCATCCTTGTGCCCGAGGAGGTGGCCATACTGGGCGCAAACAACGACACCATTCGCTGCGACCTGGCCGATCCCGCCCTCTCGAGCGTGGCGCCCAATGCCTTCCAGTCGGGGTTCCGCGCGGCCAACATGCTCCGCGAGATGCTCTCGGGGCGAAGGCCAACGGACCTCGACCAGCGCGTCGAGCCGATCGGCGTCGTGACCCGGCACTCCACGGACGTCCTGGCCGTCGAGGACCGCAATGTCGTCTCGGCCCTCAGCTTCATCCGGGAGGAGGCCTGCCGCGGCATAAACGTGGAGCAGGTCCTGCAGCATGCCCACGTGTCGCGCAGCCAGCTGGAGCGGAAGTTCCGCCAGCATATCGGACGCTCCCCGCAGTCGGAGATCCGGCGCGTGCAGCTCAGGAAGATCCGCGAGCTTCTCCTTGAGACCGACTTTCCGCTGAAGCGGATCGCCGAGCTGACGGGCTTTGAGCACATGGAATACATGTGCGTGCTCTTCAAGCGCCTGACGGGCGAGTCCCCGGGGGTGTTCCGGGCCACGATGCAGGACAAGTCGCTCGTCGGGGCGGGGGCGGGCAAGAATGCGTGAGGATTCACACCGTCCCCTGATGCGCGCAACCCGGCTCCCCCTCCTTGTCGGGGCAATCCTGGCGCACGCGGCATTCGGCGGCCCGAAGCCCGTCGAATTCGAGTTTGTGGCGCCCGACAGCGCGCTGGTCCAGAACCCGTACGCCCGCGAGCTGTGGGCCGAGGTCGTCACGCCTGCCGGCCAGAAGCTCACGCTGCCCGCGTACTACGCCGATGGCGGCCTCTACGCCGTCCGCGTCCGGCCCGACGAGCTGGGCACCTACCGCTTTGGCGATGTCTCCGAGACGACCTTGGGGATCCACAGGACCGAGCTCGTCGTCAGCCTGGTTACGCCCCGCGAGGTCCAGAACACCGCCAGGACGCGCCTGCCGGCCATCCTGCGCGATCCGAAAGACCCCCGCCAGTTCATGCGGTCCGACGGCCATCCCTTTGTCCCCGTGGGCGCGAATCTCGCCTGGGTCCCCGACGAGCGGCCCGACCGGCTCGGCTATTACCTCGGTGCGCTGCCGGCGTTCTCCCATGCCAACCTCAACTGGATGAGGGTCTGGATGGCGCACTGGACCGGCCTGAACCTCGACTGGCTGCCGAAGGACATGGGGCCGTCGCCCAAGCCCGGCTATTTCGACGAGCGGGTGGCCGAGACCTGGGACCAGCTCCTGGGCGCCGCCGAGGAGAACGGGGTCTATGTCCAGGTCGTACTTCAGCACCACGGACAGTTCAACACCACGAACGACTCCAATTGGGCCGAGAACCCCTGGAACGCGGCCAACCCCGGCGGCTTCCTCAAGTCACCCGCCAATTTCTTCACCGACCCGAACGCGCAGGTATTCACGCTGGTAAAGTACCGCTACATCATCGCCCGCTGGGGCTGGTCGCCTGCCGTGTTCGCCTGGGAGCTCTTCAACGAGGTGCACTGGACGGACACGTTCAAGGAGGGCCGCGAGGCCGACGTCGCCCGCTGGCACGACGAGATGGCCACGTTCATCCGCTCGGTCGACGTCTACGGGCACCTTGTCACCACGAGCACCGAGAACCTCCGCAGCCCCATCTACGGCAAGATGGACTTTTTCCAGCCGCACCTCTACGCGGCCGGCCTGATCGCCGGCGCGCGAAGCCACGACCCTCCCGAAGACACGCTCGACCGGCCCGTCTTCTATGGGGAGATGGGCGACGATCATGAGCCTTTCTCGGCAGAGGTTAAGAAGGCCGGCGTGAACATCGTGCCGCCCGTCTGGGCGAGCGTCATGGGCCAGGGCGCGATCGCCGCCCAGCCGTGGAACGGCTGGCAGCTGCTCGAGCAGAAACGGCTGGACCAGCTGGGGGCGGTCTTTCGATTCCTCGTGCTCAACCGGGTGCAGGCGCAGGCGGGCCTCCAGCCGTTCTCGGCCGTGGTCGAATGCCCGGAGCGCGCGCCGCTGAGGATCCTGGCCGGGCAGGTATGGCAGCGCCGGGCGGCCCCCGATTTCACGTACCCGGTCGATGGCAGGGAGCCGATCGAGGCGGCAAACGTGCCGGCCATATTGGTCGGCTCCGCCGCCAGCGTGGCCGATGGTTTCCCCGACCGGGCCACCTATCATCTCGACCTGCCGGCCCAGGTTACGCTTCGCGTCCGGGTGGGCTCCATGGGCCATGGCGTGGCTGGCATTCGGGTGAGCGTCGACGGCCGCATCGAGGCGACGCATCGGTGGGACGGAAGCGCCGGCGTTCCGGTCCCGGCCGAGCTTGCGGTGACCGTCGGCCCCGGCCAGCACACGCTCCTCCTTGAGAATCCCGGCCCCGAGTGGATCGGGGTGGCCGAGATCGACCTCGGCCTCGAGACCTCCGCCCTCGCCCTGATCGGCCGGCGCAACGACCGCTTCATCGAGGCCTGGGTATGGCACCGGACGAACCTCTACGCGGTCGATCCCTCCGCCCCCGCGGCGGGCACGGTGGACCTAGACGACGTGCCTGCCGGATCCTGGAAGGTCACCTGGTGGGACACCGTCAGGGGCGTGCCGTCCCCCTCCCAGGTGATCGAACACCGCGGCGGCGCGCTCAAGATTCCGACCCCGCCGATCACCCGCGATGCCGCGGTCGTGCTCATCCGCGGGAAATAGCGTCAATTGCCGGGTTCGCCCTGTGCAAAAAGGGCGATGGCGAGGAGTTGGTCACCTGGGGCCTGGACGTTCGCGTCGTCCAGGGAGTCCAGCAGCCCGGCCGCGATATCCCTGGCCCTTTCGCGGGGTTCGCCGGCCAGGAGCGCCAGGACCTCCGCGCCGGGAGGATCCCCGGACGCGAACGGCCGCACAAAGATCCCGGGCGCCGGACCGGGCGGCGCTCCAAAATACCGGCGGCTACCCGGGTCGTAGAACTCCTTGTCGAGCCGCGCCAGCAGGCGCGCGGCGAGCGCGCCCGCGCCCTTGTCGTTCGCGGCGCGGGCAAGCTCGCTGCAGCCAAAGGCAACCGCGGCGTAGTCGCCCGCCCCTGCGGGCAAGGCAGAGCCGGAGAAACGGCGGAGATCGCCGTCCGAAGACAGGATGAACGCCTTCTTCACCGCGACCATGGTCCGCTCCGCCGCTTCCGTGTAGCGGGATTCGCCAAGCTGCGCACCTGCGCGCGCCAGCGCGCCCAGCATCAGCCCGTGCGCGCTGGCGGTGGCGCGGTCGTCGCGCGGAGGCGCAGGCCGGCGGTCGCGCAGGGCGAGCAGGCGGGCCGCGGCCGTCCTGTCATCCGCGTCGGAGCTCGAGCGCAGCAGGTTCCGGGAGGCGTATTGGCCGGAGGGATCGTCTGCGGACGGAACGTTTCCGCCCGGCTCGACGCCATGGGCCCGCTTGAATGGGCCCGAGTCCGGCCCAAGGGCGCCGTCGATCTCCGCCGCCGTCCACGCGTAGTAGCCCACGAATTCGTCGGACGTGGCATCGAGGGCCGCGGCAAAGGTGCCGTCGGGATGCGCGAGCCGGCTGAGCGCAAAGTCGAGCGCGCCGCGCGCGCACCGTTCAAAGTTCCGCGCGTCGGGGCCCTGCGCCGCGTCGAGAAATGCGAGAGCGAGGCGCGCCTGGTCGGAAAGGGTCTTCTGGGGGCATGGCAGGCTCCACGCGGCATCGGTCGCATATCGGAAGAACCCGCCGTCGAGCGGATCGCGCACGGCGCTGGCCGACAGCGCGCGAAGGGTCTTCAGCGCGGCCTCGTGTTCCGGCGCCGGCCGGAGCAGGAGGAAGCGGAGCAGCTCGGGGTCCGGGTCCTTGGGCAGGTCCCCGAAGCCACCCCTCTCCGAATCGAAGCTGTCCAACCATGCCTTGGCGGACGCGGAGATCCTGGCCCTCGACCTTTCCATGCTCCAGGCGGCCGGCGGCGCGGATCGGGCGGCCGGCGTGAGCTGTGCGGCTGCCTCGGCGGCCCGCTTGCGGCAGATCGCTGGGCCGGCCGCCCACGCGTCCTGGGCCAGCTTTGCCTGCTTCAGGAATCCGGGCCTGCCCCAATCCTCGGACGGGGACAGGTAGGTGGCGCCGTCGAACGGCAGGAGTTCGGGCGTGAGCCACACATTCAGCGGCCAGCCGCTGAGCTGCTTCACGTCTTCCACGTAGGCCTGGTAGAGCGAAGCCAGGTCGGGGCGCTCGTCCCGGTCGACAATGACACAGACGAACTCATGATTGAGCCATTGCGCCGTTTCGGGGTTCGAAAAAGTCTGCCGGCGCATCGCGCGAGCGAGCTCGCTGGTGAAGTAGCCCATGAAAAGGAGGACTGGCTTTTGCTCGATCTTGGCACGGGCAAAGGCCGCTTCTCCCCACGGCATCCAGTCGACTGGGCTCCCCGCATTGGCCCGCAGGAACGCGGAAGGCTCGCTGGCCAGCTGGTCGGACGCGCGGCCCGCGAAGGCGCTTGCTGCCATGCCGGATAGAAGGAGCGCGGTGAGCGGCCGGATCAGCATGGGGCCTCGTGACAATGCGGGCCGGGGCAGGGGCTGGGGGCGTGCGGCTTGAAACAGCATGATACTCGGCAGAAATGGATGCTTGCCGATTCTGCCGGACGCAACTTTCTTCCGGCGCGCGCGTCCTGCAATCGAGCGTCCTTCAACGCTTATGGCGAACCACGTCGAGGCTTGCCGTGCGGCGAATGGCGCATAGCATAAAGACGCCGAGTCAATCCCATGGACCAAGGCGGCCCGCGTGCGGCCTGCCGAAACCCCCAGCTCCCATGTCCTCCCATATTCTCGAGCTCGCTTCGTCCAACCTGTCCCTTATCCCGGCCGTGTGCTGCGCGCTTGCGGTCGGAATGATCGTGCCGGCCCTCGGAGCCGACCAGCCCGCAAGGATCGGGGTCTTCGATCACCACGCCGACGTCGGAGGCGTGGGCATCCCCGGAAGCGCCGCGTTCGACGCCAACACCCGGGAGTATCTCCTGGCGGCGTCGGGCACCAACATGTGGGGCGACCACGACGAGTGCCAGTTTGCGTGGAAGCAGGTGAAGGGAGATTTCATCCTGCAGGCCTTCACGGAATTCCTCGGGAGCGGCATCGATCCGCACCGCAAGATGGGGCTCATTGTCCGCGCAAGCCTCGATCCCCGTTCGCCCCACGTGAATGCGTGCAGGCATGGCAGCGGGCTGACATCGATGCAGTACCGCAGGGCCGACGGCGCGATTACGGAGGAGATCCGGTTCAAGATCACGGGTCCTGACGTCCTGCAGCTTGAGCGGTCGGGCAAGAAATTCACCATGTCCGCTGCGCAATTCGGCGAGACGTACACCTCGCAGGATTTCGACGCGATCGACCTGCCCGACGAGGTGTACGTCGGCATCTACATCTGCGCGCACAGCAACTTGGTTGTGGAGCGGGGCATCTTCCGGAATGTCCGGCTGATCCGGCCGGCGCACCCGGCCTTCGTGCCCTACAGGGACTATATAGGGAGCGACATCGAGCTGCTGGACATCAATGCGGGCGTACGCAAGACGGTCTGGCACGCGGATGACTCGCTGCAGGCCCCCAACTGGACGCCGGACGGCAAGCGCCTCATCTACAACCAAAACGGCCGGATATTCAGCTTTGACCTCGCAAAGCGCGAGGCCGCGCCCGTCGACACGGGCGATCAGATCCACTGCAACAACGACCACGCGCTCTCGTTTGACGGCCGGATGCTCGGGATCAGCAGCGGCACCACGTCGATGGTGTACACCCTCCCCGTCGGCGGGGGCGCCCCCAAGCGGATCACGCCGACCGGCCCCTCCTACCTGCACGGCTGGTCGCCGGACGGGAAGTTTCTCGTCTTCACCGGAATGCGCAATGGGAACTTCGACATCTACCGCGTCCCGTCCGCGGGAGGCCGCGAGGAGCGCCTGACCACCGCGAAGGGGCTCGACGACGGGTCGGAGTACACGCCGGACGCAAAGACGATATTCTTCAATTCCAACCGGACCGGGAAGATGCAGGTCTGGCGGATGAACGCGGACGGATCGGAGCAGACCCAGGTGACGGACGACGAATTCAACAACTGGTTCCCGCACGTGTCGCCCGACGGCAAGACGATCGTCTTCATCAGCTTTCCCCCCGAGACCCGGTCCGACGACCATCCCTTCTACAGGCGGGTGTACCTGCGCAGGATGCCGGTCGAGGGCGGAACGCCCGCGGTCATAGCCTACCTCTACGGGGGGCAGGGCTCGATCAATGTCAATTCCTGGTCGCCCGACAGCAGGATGATCGCATTCGTCAGCAATTCGGACTCGTTCTGACCGCGGCCCGGGGAAAAAGAGAATCGCCGCCCGACGTCTCTCTGGGCGGCGATCGGCAGTCGAAAACTGCGGGTTCGGGTCAGAACTTGTACTTCACCGTCCCGAACATCTCGGCGCCCGGCAGCGGAACAATGCCTTCGAGCGCGTAGGTCGCGACAGAGGGCTCCCAGTTGTGCTGGTTCGTCACGTTGGTGCCCGAGATCCGGAACTCCCAGTGCTTGGTCTTGTAGAACACCTCGGCGTCGAGTGAGTACTGCGTCGGTATGACGAGATAGCCCTGGTAATCGTTGTTCATCGGACTCGTCACGAGGATGTTCGACTCAATCCCGAAGCCACACGGAAACGTATAGGAGGCGAGCGCGTTGAACGTGTTCAGGGGCTGCCCCGGGGCCCGCAGGCGTCCGCTCGCCTGGAGGGTTGTGGTGGGGGCGTAGGGGGCCGGCGGACCGCCCGGAAGCTGGTTTCCGTCATAACCCTGGAACGGGAATGTCGCAGCGGTGACGGGCGAGCTTCCGTTGATCCATGAGTAACCCAGTGTTGCGAAGAACGCCTTGTTCGGCTGGTAGTTGAGCGAGAGCTCATACCCGTAGTACGTGTACTGGATGACCGGCGAGCCCTGCGGCTTGTTCTGCCTCGTCTGCTCAAAGATGTCGTTGCTGATGAACAGCTTGTTATCCTCCAGCTGGAACTTCGCGCCCAATTCGATCAGCTGGCTCTGCTCCGAGAACAGGGACCTCGGAATCGCGGGATTGCCGAGCGCGTCCGCATACAGTCCGAATCCTCCGCCATCCGCCAGGTCCCCCGTGTAGTTCTCGCTGTAGTTGTAGGTCAAGTAGGCGCTGCAATTGGGATTCACCTTGTCCACGAGGCTGATATTCACGTTGGGCTCCCCGACCTCGATCGATGCCGAGGCGCCCTTGTTGAACGGGTCCCTCGTCTGCACGCGCATGATGTCCATGCGGGCGCCGGTCACCAGGTTCCATGTCTCGGCGAGCTTCCACGTTGCCTGGAAAAAGGGGGAGATGGCCTCCTGGTCCGAGTCGTTCGTGTCGTTGTTCAGGTTGAAGTACATCCCGCCGCCGTTGCCCGACCCGGGGCCGAACGTGCCGAGCGCGGGCGTCGCATAACGGTTCTGGAAGCCCGGGACGGGCGCGCCCAGGAATCCGGCCGGACCGATCAAGGCGAGGTAGGAGTTGATGTCGGAGCGGAGGGAGGCATTCGAGAGGTCCCAGACGTTCACGGGCTCGAAGAAGTAATCGTCATAGGCCCGCGTGCTCTGGTATTTTTCCTCCAGCCCGGTGTTTATCGTCACGTACGGCTTCGTGATGATGACCTCGGTGCGGTTGTCGATGAACCATGAGGGATCGACGATCTCGCTGTAGCCGTCGGAGTTGAAGGTGTCGCGCTTGGTGTAGCTGTACATCGTGTCGTTCACGATCTTGGTGTCAGTGGAGATCGTGATGGTCTGGATGACCTGCGTATTGTACTCCATGCCATGGGCGTGGCTGGCGGGGCCCTGGGCGGTTTCGTGATAGTCGACCGGGACGGGCGCGCCGTAATCGATCGTGTCGCTCCCGTTCACGTTGAGCGCGTTTTGAAGGTTTCCAGGCCCCGCGGACGTCCCGTTGTTCACGTTGGTCCCGGGAATGTACAGGCCATTTGAGATGAGGGCCTGGGTCGGCCGGTTGATGCCGAAGTTCTCCCGGTAGTCCGCCCAGAAGGCCTTCGACATCACGAATACTTCGTAGTTCTTGGTCGGGCGCCACGTGACTGCACCGTAGATCGAGGTCGTCTGCTTGATCCAGTTGTACCAGAAACCGTCGCTGTCCTCGCCCGAGTAGCTGAAACGGTAGGCAAGCGTGGGGCTGATGGGTCCGCCGGTGTCAATGGTCCAGCGGTCCGTGTTGTAAGATCCCACCGTGAAGCTGAGGGTGGTCTTGGCCCCGTCAAAGAAGGGCTGCTTGGAAATCATGTCCACGAAACCGCCGACGTAGGCCGAGGCGCCCTGCACCGCGGTCGCGGGACCGGGGATGATATTGACCGACTCGACGATATTGAAGTCGATCGGCATGCCGTCGCCGCTCTCGCCGATCCTCTGGCGCATCCCATTCATGAACACATCCGAGGACTGGCCGCGGATGCTGGGGTTCGAAGGCGACCCGAAGTTGGAGTCCGTGTAGGAGCTCGAGGTCAGCTTGCTGAATTGCGTGGTGTCCTGGATGTCGATGACGTCCATCTGCTGGCGCGAGATGATCGTCACGTTGCGCGGCACATCGAGGATGTTGTCCTCCGTTCCGAACACGGAGGTGAACGGGCGGGCGTTCGGCAGGATCACGTCCTCGATCGGCACGTCGTTGACCTGGTATTTCTCCATCTTGACGGTCGGCTCGTTCGCCGCCGGGGCTTGCGCCTGGGCCGTGGTCGGCGTCGGGGCCGTTGCCGTCGCCTGGTCCGTTGGGACCGGCGGAGTTGCAGTCTGGGCCATTGCGACTGTCGCGAATGTCGCCAGGGTCAGGCTGGCGAGGAGCCACATACGATTGCTTTGGTTCATTGGTATTGAGGTACTGTTCAGCATTTGACATGCCAAGTGCCAAAAAAACAAATCAGCCAGTATCGCATAAGATACGGAGCTGAAATCACTTATTACCGAGAAACAACCTGGTGCGGCGTAGGCAGGTCCGCCGACGTCCAGCCCCCGCCCAACGCCTGGATGAGCGCGACGCTCGATGCCAGCCGCGATTCGTTTATCGTGAGCGCGGTCTCGCGGTTGGTGAGCTCGATAACCTGCGCGGTGACAACCGTCGCAAAATCGACGGTTCCCGCATTGTACTCGTTGAGCGAGATCTGGGTCGCCTGCTCGGCCTCGGCGACCGCCTCCCTCTCGACCTTGGCCTCATCGGACAGGATCCGAATCTCGGCGAGATTGTCCTCCACCTGCTGGAAGGCGGTGAGCACCGTCTGGCGGTAGTTGGCGGCGGAGGCGTCGTAGGCGGCCTTTGCCGACTTCACCAGGTCGCCGCGCTGCCCCCAGTCGAGAAGGGCTTCGGTGGCCTGGGCGCCGAGCGTCCAGAACCTGAACGGAGTGGTGATGAGCTGGTTGAGCGGCGAGCCTTCGTAGCCGGCGGCTCCGGAAATGCTGATCGCCGGGAAATAGGCCGCGGTCTGGATCCCGATCTTCGCGTTCGCGGCCGCGGCCGCGCGCTCCGCGGCCGCCACGTCGGGCCTGCGCTCGAGGAGGCTCGACGGCATCTGCGGCGGGACATCAGGGATGGTGATCCCGAGGTCCGGCCTTCTTGCGATGGAGAAGTCGGCCGGCGCCTTTCCCAGAAGGACCGCGATCGCATGCTCGTACTGTGCGCGCTGGACGCCCACGCCGATCAGCTGGGCCCTCGTGCTGTCGAGCTGGGTTTGCGCCGTGATGACGTCGCTCCTCGCCGCCACGCCGACCGAGTACTTGTTCTGGGAGATCTTCACGGTGTGCCTGTAGGCCTCGACCGCGTTCTCGAGCAGCCTGACCTGGTCGTCCGCCGACCTGAGCTCGATGTAGTCCACGGCGAGCGCCCCCTGCGTCGAGAGCCGGGCGGACGCCAGGTCGGCCGCGTTCGCCTGGGCCGCGGCGATGTCGGCCTCGACCGTCCGCCGGAGCCTGCCCCAGAAGTCGGGCTCCCAGGAGGCCTGCAGCTCGGCGGTGTAATTGGACGACGTGAGGCCGCGTCCCGGAACGCTTTGCGCCAGCGGCGACTGCGAGCGCTGGGCGGCCCCCGTCGCGCCTACAGTCGGAAGGTACGCCGTCCTGTCGGCGCGGGCGACCTGCCTTGCCTCCTCGTAATTTGCGACCGCCTGGGCGACGGTGAGATTCGACGTCTCCACCCGGGCCTCGAGCTCGTTCAGGACCGGATCTTCGAAGACCTCCCACCACGGGCCCCTCGCCGCGTTGTCGCCCGGCGCCGCCGCCTTCCAACCCGGGTCCTCCTTGAACGCCGCGGGCGTGGCGACGTCAGGCCGCTTGTAGTCGGGTCCGACCGTGCATCCGGCCGCGAGGAGGAGGGATGCCGCGCCGATTGCGAGGCGGGCAGCGCATCGGTTTTCCAGTGTGGGATGTCTGGGCTTGAAGTCCGTCATATCAAATGGCGTTGGGCATCAGATCGGTGCCGGCTCCGGAGCCTTTTCAGGGGCCAGAACTCCCAGCCTCACCCATGTCCGGTGGAACCAGAGGCGCGCGCGATCAACGTAGAGGTACACGACGGGAGTCGTGTAGAGCGTGAGCAACTGGCTTACGACCAGGCCTCCGACGATCGATATCCCGAGCGGCTGCCGCAGCTCGGCGCCGTCGCCATACCCGACGGCCAGGGGGACGGCGCCCAGGATGGCCGCCATCGTCGTCATGAGGATCGGCCGGAAGCGCAGCTGGCACGCCTTGAAGATCGCATCGCGCGGGCTCAGCCCCTCCCTGCGCTCCGCGTCGATCGCGAAATCGATCATCATGATCGCGTTCTTCTTGACGATTCCGATCAGCAGAAGGACGCCGATCAGCGCGATCAGGCTGAACTCCAGGCGGAACATCATGAGGGCGAGGACCGCGCCCACGCCGGCCGAGGGCAGCGTCGACAGGATGGTGAACGGGTGGGCGTAGCTCTCATAGAGGATTCCGAGGACCAGGTAGATAGCTACGATCGCCGCGAGAATCAGGATCGGCTCGTTGCCGATCGACTGCTGGTAGGTCCTTGCGGTGCCCTGGAAACCCCCGTGGATCGTGCCCGGCATGTGGATCGCGGCGGCCTGCCGCTCCACAGCCTCCACCGCGTCCGAGAGCGAGGCGTCCGGCACCAGGTTGAATGAGATCGTCCCGGCGACAAACGGCCCCTGGTGATTCACGGAGAGTGGGGTTGTCCCCAGCCCGTAATGGGCGAACGTCGAAAGGGGAACCATCGTCTCGTTGATCGTGCTGACGGCCTGCCCGGTCGACGCCGAGCCGTGACCCGTCGTGGCGATCGCGTTGATGCTCGCGTTGCGCGCCGTGTCCGCCGCGACGGAGCTTGCGCTGACCGAGCCCGTCGAGGCCGTGCCGCCGTTCGCGTACCCCGAGTGGCCCGAAACCGTGCCGGCCACGGCGTTGGTCAGCTGGGTCCCGCGCACGATGCCGCCGGTGGAGCTCACGTAGATGTCCCGCAGCGCGGACGGATCCTGCCAGAAGCGCTGCGCAACCACCATGACCACGTGGTACTGGTTGAGCGACTCGTAGATCGTCGAGACCTGCCGCTGGCCGAAGGCGTCGTAGAGGGTGTTGTCGATCTGGGCCGCCGTCAGCCCGAGCCGCGAGGCGGTGTCGCGGTCGATCAGGAGGTCGGTCTCCAGCCCCTTGTCCTGCTGGTCCGAGTTGAGGTCCACCAGGGCCGGCTCGCTCTTGAGAGCCTCCATCAGCTTGGGCGTCCATGTGCGCAGGTCCTGGAGATTGTCGGCCTGGAGCGTGTACTGCCACGCCGAGTTGCTCACGCGTCCGCCCGTCCTCGGCGTTTCCTGCTGCGGGAACATGAAGAGCGAGGACCCGGGCACCCTGGCGAGCTTCGGCCTGAGGCGGGCGATGATCTGCTCGGCCGAGGCCTTGCGCTCCCTGAGCGGCTTCGCGGAGATGAACATGAAGCCGGTGTTCGCGCCGCGCCCGCCGCCGGTGAACCCGACGACGTCGTCCACGTCCGGGTCGTCCTGTACGATCTGGATGTACTGCCTCAGCTTCTTGGACATCCGTTGAAACGAGATGCTCTGGTCGGCCTGGATGAACCCGCTCAGCCGGCCCGTGTCCTCCTCGGGGAAGAAGCCCTTTGGAATGATCGTGAAAAGCCAGATGTTGAGCCCGACCGTGCAGGCCAGGACGATGATCATCGTCAGCGAATGGCGGAGCACCCAGCCGAGCGTGTCCCGGTACAGGTCGAGCACCTCCTCATAGGCCGCCTCGGTCCACCGGTGGAACCGCCACCGGGCCTTGCCCTCGCGGCGGGCGCTGAGAAGGAGCGAGCACATCATCGGCGTCGTCGTGAGCGAGATCACCATCGAGATGAGGATCGCAACCGAGAGCGTCACCGCGAACTCGCGGAACGAGCGCCCCACCTGGCCGCCCATCAGGAGGATGGGGATGAAGACCGCGATCAGCGAAAGGCTCATCGAGAGGACGGTGAACGCCACCTGCCGCACGCCGATCAGCGCGGCCTCGAACCTCGGAACCCCGGACTCCATGTGGCGGGTGATGTTCTCCAGCACGACGATCGCGTCGTCGACGACGAACCCGGTCGCGATCGTGAGCGCCATCAGCGAGAGGTTGTCCAGGCTGTAGCCGAGCAGGTACATCGCGCCGAATGTCCCGACCAGCGACACGGGCACGGCGACGGTCGGGATCAGCGTGGCGCGGCCGTCGCGCAGGAAGGCGTACACGACGAGCACGACAAGCACGATCGCCATCACGAGCGAGCGCTCGACGTCGCGCAGGGAGGCCCGGATCGTCGTGCTCCGGTCCATGGCGATGTCGAGCTGGGTCGCCGGCGGGACGTTCGCCCGCAGCCGGGGGAGCATCGCGCGGATCAGGTCGACGGTCTCGATGATGTTGGCCTGGGGCTGCCTTGAGATCGCGATGAGGACGGCCGGGCTTCCCTTGGACATCCCCAGGTTGCGGATGTCCTCGACGGAGTCGGTGACCTCGGCCACGTCGGTGAGGCGGATGGGCGCGCCGTTCCTGTAGGCCACGACAAGGTCGCGGTAGTCCTTCGCCTTGCGCGACTGGTCGTTGTCGTAGATCTGCCAGTGAAGGACCGAGTTCTCGATCGCGCCCTTGGGGCTGTTGGCGTTCGCAGCTGCGAGCGCGGCGCGGACGTCCTCGAGGCCCAGCCCGTGCTTGAAGAGGGCCGACGGGTTCAACTCGACGCGGACGGCCGGGAGCGAGCTTCCCCAGACGCCGACGTTGCCCACGCCCGGCACCTGCGAGAGCTTCTGGGCCAGGATGGTGGACGCCGCGTCGTAGAGGTCCCCCGGGGGCAGCGTCTTCGAGGTGAGGGCCAGGATCATGATCGGAGCGTCGGCCGGGTTCTGCTTCCGATAAGTCGGGTTGCTCCGGAGCGCGGTGGGAAGGTCGGCGTGCGCTCCATTGATCGCCGCCTGGACATCACGGGCGGCGCCGTCGATGTCGCGGTTCAGCCCGAACTGGAGCGTGATGTTCGTGCTCCCGACGGAGCTCGTGGACGTCATCTCCGTGACGTCGGCGATCGTGCCCAGGTGGCGCTCGAGGGGCGTCGCGACGCTGGTGGCCATCGTCTCCGGGCTCGCACCCGCCATGTTCGCCGAAACCGAGATCGTGGCCGAGTCGACCTGCGGGAACGGCGAAACCGCGAGCTTCGTGTAGGCTGTCGCGCCCGCGAGCGCGATCCCGGCCGTGAACAGCGTCGTCGCCACGGGCCTGCGGACGAACACCTCGGAGAGAGTCACGTGACTGCCTCCCTCGCCTTGGCCACGGCGGGGCCCTTCTCGCGGAATCGCAGGGCGATCCTGTCAAACGCGAGGTAGATGACGGGCGTCGTGAAGAGGGTCAGCACCTGGCTCACGATGAGCCCGCCGACGATCGTCACGCCGAGCGGATGGCGGAGCTCGGAGCCCATGCCCGTGCCCAGCATGAGCGGAACCGCGGAGAGAAGGGCGGCCATCGTGGTCATCAGTATGGGGCGGAACCTGAGCAGGCAGGCCTGGTAGATCGCCTCGCGCGGCGGGAGCCCCTCGTTCCTCTGGGCGTCGAGCGCGAAGTCGATCATCATGATGGCGTTCTTCTTGACGATTCCGATCAGCAGGATGATGCCGATGATCCCGATGACGCCCAGGTCGCTGCCCACCATGATCAGTGCGAGGAGTGCGCCGATCCCGGCCGACGGCAGAGTCGAAAGGATCGTGATGGGATGGATGAAGCTCTCGTAGAGGATCCCGAGGATGATGTACATCGTCAGGACCGCGGCGCCGAGAAGGAACAGCTCGTTGGACAGAGAGCTCTCGAATGCGTCCGCCGCCCCCTGGAAGGTCGTCGCGATGCTCGCGGGCATGCCGAGCTCGGCCTCGGCCGCGCGGATCGCCTTGACCGCGCTTCCGAGCGAGCCGCCCCGCGGCACGTTGAAGGATATCGTGTTCGCGGGGAACTGGCCCATGTGGTTGACGAGGAGGGGTTCCGGCCGCTCCTCGAACCTCGCGATGGAGGAGAGCGGCACCTGGCCCCCGGTGGCCGACGGCACGTAGATCTGGGAGAGCGAGTCGGGCGAGCGCTGGAGCGCGGGGTCGGCCTCCATGATCACGCGGTACTGGTTGGACTCCGTGAATATGGTCGAGATGATCCGCTGGCCGAACGCGTCATACAGCGCGTTGTCGATCGTCGCCGCCGTTATCCCGAACCTCGCGGCGGTGTCGCGGTCGATCTTGATGTAGGCGCCGAGGCCCCTGTCGGACACGTCCGACACCACGTCGCTCACCTGGGGGCGCAGGCGGAGCCGGTCCGCCAGCCTGGGGACCCACTTGGTGAGGTCGGCCGGGTTCGCGCTCTCCAGGACAAACTGGTACTGGGTCCGGCTGACGCGGTCGTCGATCGTCAGGTCCTGGATTGGCTGCATGTACGCCGAGATGCCGGGCACGCCCGCCACCCCTGCATTGAGCCGGCGTATCACGCCTGCGGCCGAATCGGAGCGCTGCTCCTTGGGCTTCAGGTTCACCAGCATCCGGCCGGTGTTGAGCGTCGTGTTGGAACCGTCGACCCCGACGAACGACGACAGGCTCACGACGGCGGGGTCCTTCAGGATCTCGCCGGCCAGGGCCTGCTGCCGGTTTACCATCGCCTCGTAGGACGCCGATTGGGACCCCTCCGTGATCACCTGGATCAGGCCCGTGTCCTGGACGGGGAAGAACCCCTTCGGGATGAGGACGTAGAGGAGCACGGTCAGCGCGAGCGTCGCGATGGCCACCCCCAGCGTGAGCGCCTGGCGGTCCAGCACCCAGTTGAGCATCTTGCCGTACCTGGCGATGATCCCGTCGAAGATCTCGCCCGCCCTCCTGTTCCAGGCCGGAACCTCCTCGGGTTCGTGGTGCCTGACGAGCTTGGCGCACATCATGGGCACGAGCGTCAGCGAGACCACCGCGGAGATCAGGATCGTCACCGCAAGCGTGATCGCGAACTCGCGGAAGAGCCGGCCGACGACGTCCCCCATGAACAGGAGCGGGATCAGGACCGCGATCAGGGAGATCGTTAGCGAGATGATCGTGAAGCCGATCTGCTCGGATCCCTTGAGGGCCGCCGCGAGGGGCTTCTCCCCCTTCTCCACGTAGCGCGCGATGTTCTCGATCATCACGATCGCGTCATCCACGACAAACCCGGACGCGATCGTCAGCGACATGAGCGACAGGTTGTTCAGGCTGAACCCCAGCAGGTACATGACCGCGAACGTCCCGATGAGCGACAGCGGCACCGAGAGGCTGGGGATGATCGTGGCCGGAATGTTCCGCAGGAAGACGAAGATGACGAGCACGACGAGTATGACCGCCAGCGTGAGCTCGAACTCGACGTCCCGTATCGAAGCCCGGATCGTCACCGTCCTGTCGGTGAGGACGCTCACGTCGATCGCGGGGGGCAGCGAGGCCTTGAGAGCGGGAAGCAGGGCGTAGACGCCCTCGACGACCTTGATCACGTTTGCGCCGGGCTGGCGCTGGATGTTGAGGATGACCGCGGGCGTCGTGTTGTACCAGGCCGCCAGCTTGTTGTTCTCCGGGGCAAACTCGACCTTCGCGACGTCCGACAGCCGGACCGGCGCGCCGTTTTTGAACGCGACGACCAGCTTCTCGTAGTCGGCGGCCGACTTGAGCTGGTCGTTGGCGTTGATCGAGAAGGACCTCGACGGGCCGTCGAAGTTGCCCTTCGCCGTGTTCACGTTGCCGTTGCTGACGGTCGTGCGCATGTCGTCGATGTTGAGCCCGTACGCGGCGAGCGCCGTCGGGTTGGCCCGGATCCGCACCGACTGCCTCTGGCCGCCGCCTATGCTCACGAGCCCCACGCCGGGCAGCTGGGAGATGTTCTGGGCGAGGCGCGTGTCCGCGAGGTCCTCGACGGTGGTCAGCGGCAGGGTCTTCGAGGTCAGCGCAAGCGACAGCACCGGGGCATCGGCCGGGTTGACCTTGGCGTAGATCGGGGGCGCGGGCAGGTCCGAGGGCAGGAGGTTGCCCGCCGCATTGATCGCGGCCTGGACCTCCTGCTCGGCTATGTCGAGGCTGAGGTCCAGGGTGAACTGGAGCGTGATCACCGAGGCGCCCGCGGAGCTCGAGGACGACATCTGCTTCAGGCCCGGCATCTGGCCGAGCTGGCGCTCGAGCGGGGCCGTGACCGACGACGTCATCACGTCCGGGCTCGCCCCGGGATAAAACGTCTGGACCTGGATGGTCGGATAGGCGACCTCGGGAAGCGCCGACAGGGGCAGGAACCGGTACGCGACGATACCGACGATCATGATCGCCGCCATGAGCAGCGTCGTCGCGACCGGCCGTAGGATGAAGATGCGGGAGGGACTCATCGGGGGAACCCCGGCTTGGGCCGGCTCATCGCCGCGCCGTCAGTTGCCGCCGCTGGGCTTCCAGCGCTTGCGTTCGCCGTCTGGCGCCCCGGCCTTGCCGTCCTTTGACAAGGGCTTGCCATCCTGCGACCAGGACCTGCCCGCCTGCGCCCCGGGCTTGGCGGCCGGGCTCGCGCCCGGGGCCGCGGCAAGCTGGGCCGCCACCTCCATGCCGTCCTTGAGCCGGTCGGCGCCGTCGACCACGACCTTTTCCCCCACGTGGATCCCCTTGGTCACGGCCACGCGCTCGCCCTCGGTGGCGCCGAGCTGCACATCCCTTGCCGCCACCTTGTTGTCGTCCCCGACCACGTAGACGAACGATCCCTGCTGGCCGCGCTCGATCGCGGACGTGGGGATGACGGTCGCCCCGCGCTCGACGTCGAGGAGCATCGAGACGTTGACGAACTGGTTCGGGAAAAGCGCCTCGTCGTCGTTCTTGAAGACGGCCCTAAGCTTGAAGGTGCCGGTCGTCGGGTCGACGGTGTTGTCGATCGTCGAGAGGTGGCCCTTGGCGAGCTTCACCGTGCTGTCCCGGTTCCAGGCATCGACGGGGATCTCCGACCCGGCGCGCTGCTGCTTGACGACCGCGGGAATGTTGTCCTCCGGCAGCGTGAAGAGGACCGTGATCGGCTTGACTTGGGTCAGGATGACGAGCCCGTTCGCATCGCCCGCCGTCACGTAGTTGCCCTGGTCGACCTGCCGGAGGCCCACGCGTCCGGAAACCGGGGCCGTGACGTGGCAGTAGGTCAGGTTCAGCTGGGCGTTGTCGACGGAGCCCTGGTACGTCTTTGTGAGCCCCTCGTATTGCGCGAGGAGCGCCCGCTGGGCGTCGACCTGCTGCTTTGATATGGAGTCCTGCGCCGAAAGCGTGACGTAGCGGTCGAGGTCGATCTGCGCCTCCTTGTACTGCGCCTGCGCCTGGAGGAGCTGCCCCTGGGCCTGTTCGAGGGCGGCCTCGTACGGGCGAGGGTCGATCACAGCGAGCTCGTCGCCCTTGTTCACCCACTGGCCCTCGGTGAACTTCACCTCGGACAGATAGCCGCTGATCTGGGTGCGCATCGAGATCGTCGCGAGCGGCGCCACCGTTCCCAGCCCCTTCAGGATGATGTTGATGCTGCCGCTTTCCGCGGGGGAAACGACCACGGGAAGCGGCCCCGACATCCCAAACCCCCCCCGCCCGCCGGGACGGCCCCCTCCTCCGGGTCCGCCCCCACCGCCTCCGAATCCTGAACCGGTGCGCTGGGCCGTCTGGGAGCGGTGGGCGAGCATCGCGGCTGTCGCCAGGATGAACACGGCCAGCAGCGTCCAGAGGACGGCGCGCCGATGGCGCTTCTTCGCCGGGGCCGCCGGGTACAGCGGAAACGGTTTCGGGCCCTCCTTGGGAGGCTCCGTTTCGGTAGGGGATTGGCTCATCTTGTAGGTTGGGCTGACGTCATGCAAAGGCCCGCCCGCAGCGGGGACTGGACCCGCCCATAGAGGGCTTCAGCCTGCACAGACGCAAATCCCAACGAAAGGTCACGACAGGGGCGCAAATGAGCCTGGGGCGTCGCCAAGCGAGGCCATGGGCGGCACGGGAACGTCGAGCGAGGCCGCTATCGCACGGAGCAGCTCGGCCTCCGCCGTGAGGAGGACTCCATCCGCGCTGACGACATGCGCGGCGGCCATGAGCAGGCGCTGCTTGATGGGGCCGCTCGAGGTAGCCAGCTTGTCGAGGGCCGCGTCGAGCTGGACCAGACCGGATTCGGCCTCGGGCAGGAAGCCGATCCTCCCCTCGACGAGCTTCAGCTGGGACGCGCCCTCGGCGAACGCCCGCGCGGCCGCGGCCGCGTCGTCGCTCGACGCGTGGGCCAGGGCCGAGAGAACCACGGAGATCTCCGCCGTCACGGCCTGGAACGAGTAGATCTGGGTGACCGCCGACGACGGGTCCCTGTTCAGGGCGAGCGCGCGGAGCAGGATGCGCTGAAGGGCGAACGCGAAGGTGGACACCGCGCCCTCCGCCTGCACGAGGTCGTCGAGGGTGCCCGCGAACGTTCCCAGCGCCGTCGGAGGGAGCGCCTTGAGCGCCGGAAGGCACAGCTGCAGGAGCGGCAGCTTGTGGGCCTCCTTGAGCTGCCTCAGCTCCGGGTCGAGGCGCTCGAGCGTGTGGAGCGCGTCGCTTCCCTCGCTGCTGGCGACCGAAGCCAGCTGCCTCTGGCGCACACCCTCGTTGTCGTCCAGGAGCAGGCCGCAGACGAGGACCGGGGCGTCATGGGGGGAGCGCGCCGCGGCGCGCAGACTCGCGGGGATTGCCCCGAGGATCGCCTGGGCGCCCGCCGCGCCCTCGGGCGTGAGCGACCCGGCCGCCGCGGCCAGCGCCGCGCCGACGGCCGCGAGGGCCCGCGGGGAGGGGGAGGGCGCCGCCGCCGGCATGTGCGGCACCCGCGACCACGGCTCCCTTGCCACGTCCACAGCCTCGGGGGGCTCGATGAATTTCCCGTCGAAGTTGGGGTCGATCGCGCTGATCCTCGACCCGAGCGGCGGATGGGTGGCCCAGAGCCCGCCGAAATCCGAGGCGAAGGCCTGCGCAAAGAAGAAGTGGCCTATCTCCGCGGCCCTGTGGGTGTCGAGCTCCGATCCGATCGCGTAGCCCCCGATCTTCTTCAGGGCCCCGGTGACCCCGTCCGGGTTGCGCGTGAACTGGACCGCCGAGGCGTCGGCCAGGAACTCCCTCTGGCGCGACACGGACGCCTGGATCAGCCGGCCGAAGAAATACCCGATGTAGCCTATGGCAAGGAGGGCGAGTCCGATCCCCAGCACGACGAGGACGGCCCCGCCGCCCCCCTTCCCGCGCGACGAGCCGAGGCGTCCGGCGCGCAGGCCCCAGAGCGTCGCCCTTCCCGCCAGGCCGATCACGAGTATGCCAAAGATGATTGCGGAGACCCGGATGTTCATCCGCATGTCCCCGTTGAGGATGTGGCTGAACTCGTGCGCGACCACCCCCTGGAGCTCGTCGCGGCTCAGCTTCTGGAGGGTGCCCCGGGTGACGGTCACGACGGCGTCGCTGGTGGTCAGGCCCGCGGCGAAGGAGTTGATCGCCGGCTCCTCGTCCAGGACGTAGACGGCCGGAACGGGCAGGCCCGACGCGATCGCCATCTCCTCCACGACGTTGAGCAGCTGGTGCTCCTTGGGGTCGGTGGTGTGCGGGTCTACGCGGCGCCCGCCCACTCCCTCGGCGACCGCCGACCCGCCCGCGCTGTATTCCGACCACTTGTAGAGCGACGCGACGCCGATCACGGCCAGCGTGCAGAGCGAGACGGCGGCGAAGAGCCGCGGCTGCCAGAACGGGCCCTGCGCGGCGTCCCCGACGAAGCCGGGGCTGCGGTACCTGGGGTAGCCGTACCCGGCGCCGGCGTTGTTCCCGGCGACGCGCAGGGCGAAGACCGTGGCGGCGTAGCCCGCGAAGACCGTGCCGGCCACCGCGAACCCGAACAGGACCAGCAGCCGCGCCGTGCGCTTCCTCGCCCGTTGCTCGGCGGCGAAGAAGTCCATCAGCTGAACGAGACCTTCGGCGCGTTGCGCTCAGTCGGATCCTCGACGTGGAACAGCTCGGCCGGGAGAAAGCCGAACATTCCCGCGAGGAGCACGTTCGGGAACGTCTCCCGCGACGTGTTGTACACCATGACCGAGTCGTTATAGGACTGCCGGGCGAACGCGACCTTGTTTTCGGTCGAGGTCAGCTCCTCCATGAGCTGCATCATGTTCTGGTTCGCCTTGAGGTCCGGGTACTGCTCCGCGACGACCATCAGGCGGCTCATGGCCCCCGCGAGGCCGCCCTCGGCGGACACCAGGCTCCTGACGGCGCTCGAATCGGCCGGGTTGGCGGCGGCGGCCTGCGAGGCGGCCAGGGCGATGTTGCGCGCCTTGGTGACGTCCTCGAGCGTGCTGTGCTCGTGCTTCAGGTATCCCTTCGCCGTCTCCACGAGGTTCGGGATCAGGTCGTACCTCCTCTTCAACTGGACGTCGATCTGCGCAAACGCGTTCTTGAAGCGGTTCCTGAGCGCGACGAGAGAGTTGTAGATCCCCGTGGCCCAGAGGGCCAGGACGGCGGCGGCCGCGAGGAGCACGGCGAGGATGATGAGTGCTGTCATGGGAACCGGAGGTTGGAATGCAGGGTCGGTCGGGTCAATGGAACTCCGTCCCCCGCAGTCCCGGATTGATTGTTGGGCGTTGCCGGACAAGGTTTAGAGCGCCGTCCATGCGACTCCCGACCGCCCTTGCCCCGCTGCTAGCCTTGTCCGTTTCCCTGGGCGCGCTGGAGCCGCTCAACCCGCCGGTCCCCCTCGCCCCGCCCAGCTCCGCCCCCTCGCCCGGCGAGGCCGCCCTCGCGCTTGTGTCGGCGCAACGCTCTCAGGATCTGGGCTTTCCGTCGACGGCGGCCGCGCTCTACCGATCGATGCTGGCGGCTCCGGGGGCGGACTCGGGCCGCCTCACCCTGGCGCTTGCGTCGGCGCTCCTCGACGACGGGGACGTGGCGGGCGCCGGCAAGGCCCTCGAGTCCTACGCGGGCACGCGGGGCCCGGGCTGGCATCTGCGCGCCGGGCTGGTCGCCGCCTTCAGCCAGCGGACCGATCAGGCGAGGTCCGAGCTCGCCGCCTCCCGCTATGACGAGCTCGAGCCGGCCGACCGCGGCTGGCACTCCTTCCTCCAGGGCCTGCTGGCCGATGCGGCCAACGAGCCGGCGCGGGCCGGCGGATACTTCCAGCAGGCGGCGGCCTCGGCCGTCTCCGAACTCCAGCGCGCGCGATTCGTCCTCGCCGAGGAGCAGGTCCGGCTGCGGATCGGGGCCGTGAGCGAGATCCAGCTCGAGGCCGACCGGAAGAACGCGGAGACCTTCCAGAGCCAGAAGATCGGCCGCGGCTTCACGCGCGAGTACGCGATCGCGCTCAATGCGAGGGGCCGCAAACAGCAGGCGATCGACGTGCTCCAGAACGAGCTGCGCATCCTGTCCGCGGAGGAGCGCTCGGAGACCGACCATTTCAGGCTGCTGCTCGGGCTGATCGCCGGCGCCGACGCCGGCGTCGGGCGGCGCGAGCTGTTCGAGCTGCTCGGGTCGGGAATCGACCCCGACCGCCAGCGGATCGCCCTGCAGCTGCTGGTCCGCGGCACGCAGCCGGGCGCGCCGCGCACCGAGCTCGCCGAAAGGCTCGACAGGCTCATCGCCGAGCCCCGGCCGCACCCCATCCTGGAGAGCCTGCTGCTGTACCGGTCCCAGCTCGAGCTCGGCGACGCGCGCTACGCGCAGGCCGAGGACGACGCGCACGCCCTCCTTGAGAAGTTCCCGGGCTCGCCGCTCAAGGCCCACGCCTATTCGGTCCTCGCCAGCTCCGCCTGGGAGCAGTACCGCTACCGGACCGCGGCGGACTACGCGTTCAAGGCCGGCGGCGAGTTCCCCCCCGGCCAGATCCGGGCGGAATTCGGCATGCTTGTCGCCGAGGCGTGGTTCCGGGCCGGCATGCTCGGGAGGGACCGGGGCGACTTCCGGAGCGCGGCCGACGCCTACGCCGCCGCGCTGCGCTCCCGCCCCGAGGGCGTGCGCCCCGGCCTCCTCATGTTCCAGCGGGTCCAGTCCGAGATCGAGGCGGGCGCGCTCGCTGCCGCCGTGTCCGTTCTGGACGAACTGGCGCGCGACCCCGCGTTCGACCCGGAGGACCGGTGGGAGGCCGAGTGGAATCTCGCCCGCAGCCTCGAGGTCCACGGGGAGACGGCGGAGGCGTACGACCGGGTCAACCGGCTCCTGCGCGGGAAGGCGCCGCCGAGCCTGCGCGCGGAGCTTGTGGCGAGGATGGCCTGGCTGCAGGCGAGGCTCTCGTTCGACGCGAGGAAGCCCGAGGAGACGCTCGCCCACGTCCAGTCGCTCGCGGCCGCGACCGCCGGGCTGGCCCCCGATCTCAAGGCCGAGATCGAGAGCACGGGCGAGCTCCTGCGCGCGCAGGCCTACTTCGAGCTCACGCGCGACGCGGACGCCGAGGACACGCTGCAGAAGCTCCGGGCGGACTTTCCGCGCTCGGAGTCCGCCGTCTACTCGTACATCGTCGAGGCCGACCGGTTCGCCCAGCAGGACAAGGTGGTGGACGCGCAGCGGCTCCTGCAAAAGCTCGCCGACGAGTTCCCGAACAGCACCTATGCGCCCTACGCGCTCTACCAGGCGGCGCTCCAGGCCGAGCGCCTCGGGACGGACAAGAACCTCAACGAGGCGTACAAGCTGCTGTACAGCCTGGTCAACAACCCGAAGTACGCGACGAGCGAGCTGATCTTCCCCGCCCGGATGAGGCAGGGCGACCTCCTGCGCGAGCTAAACCAGTTTCCCCAGGCGCAGCAGGTGTACGAGTACCTGGTGAACAACCCCGCCTTCGCCCGGAACCCGGACGCGATCCTCGCGCAGCTCGCCCTCGCCGAGTGCCACGAGGCGCAGTCCGCGAACAACGCCTCGCATGCCGACAGCGCGACCAGGATCTTCGAGGACCTTGTCGAGCGGGTGGACGCGCCGGCGGACGTGCGCGTCGAGGCGGGCTACAACCTCGGCAAGATCCTCTCGCGAAGCGACGCGGCCAAGGCGCAGGCCGTCTGGTGGGGCGACGTCGTGGACGCGTTCCTGGTCAAGCCCGGCGGCCCGCAGGGCCTCGGGCCCAAGGGCCGCTGGTGGATCGCACGCACGCTCCTCGAGGTCGGCTCGCTCTACGAGCAGCAGGGCCGGCTCGAGGAGGCGAAGCGGGCCTGGCTCCTGATCGTCGACTCGGGGCTTCCCGGGGGGGAGATCGCGCGCGATCGGCTCGCCCGCTTCCACTTGCCCGCGGCCAAAGGGTGATGTAATCCCGGACCCATGCCTCCCCTGGAATCCAGCCTGCTCGCCCGCGGCGGCCCCGTCATCTGGATCATCTTCGCCCTCGGGGTGATCCTCGTCGTCGTCTTCATCGAGCGCGCCCTATACCTGCACCGGGGCCAGATCCGGTCGACCGCGTTCCTCAGCGGGATAAAGAACATCCTCGCGAAGCGCCGGCTGGTGGAGGCCCTGACGGTATGCGAGGAGACGCCCGGGCCGGTCGCCGCCGTCGTCAAGGCCGCGCTCCTGCACGCGGACGACGACCCGGAGGCGATGAGGTTCCACGTGCAGGAGGCCGCCGTCGTGGAGCTGCCGGCCCTGGAGCGGCGGATCGGAGCGGTCGGCGCGATCGCCCAGGTGGCCCCGCTCCTCGGCCTCCTCGGCACGGTCCTCGGGATGATGGCGACCTTTGCCGCGTTCCAGCGCGACTACGCCACCGCGAGCGTGCTCGCGAAGGGCATGTGGGAGGCGCTCCTCTGCACGGCCGCGGGCATCATGCTCGCGATCCCGGCCCACCTGGCGCTGCACTTCCTGAACGGACGCGTGCGGGCGATCGTGCGCGACATGGAGTGGTCGGGGAACGAGATCATGAAGTATCTAAACACTGAATACAAGTCCGCGGGCGCCGCGCCAAAATGATCGCGCGGCCCCTGGACCTGGCCTCGAGGCTGCGGCCGCCCCCGCACGGGACGGGTGCGCTCCACTACGTGAACGTGGGGCTCCTGGGCCTCTTCTTCTCCGTTTTCGGCTCCCGGTTCGTCCTGGCGCCGGGCCTCGGGGTCGATTTCCAGCTCCCGCAGCTGTCCGGCGCTCGGGCGGACGCCTCGCCTACGACCAGCTACATCATCAACGTGCTGCGCTCGGGGCAGATCTTCACGGAGGACGGGCTTGTGGACATGGGCCAGCTGCGCGAATGGCTCAAGGCGCGCGCCGGGCGCGCATCGAGGCCGGCGCTGCTCATCCGGGCAAGCTCGGGGGTGACGCTTTCCGAACTCGTTGAGATTCAAGGGGCCGCGCGCGAGGCGGGCTTTGGGCGCGTCCTTTGGGGCGCTGAGGAGCGCGGCGCCGACCTCGGGCAGGCTGAAACGAAGTGAACTGGCGGGGGACACCCAACCGCAGGGCATGGATGTGGGCTTCAGCTGCGGGAGTCCTTGTGCTTGCGTGGCTTGCGTTCCTCGTGCGGATTCCGGCGCCGGTGCAGCTGCCCGCGCCGGAGGCCGGGCGCAGCCCCGTGGGGCTCGTGGATCCGGTCGTCATCGAGCGAACGATGCTTTTCGACCTCACCCCGCTCTTCCTCCCGACGGAGTTCAACAGTTCCCGCAAGCCCTATGTGCCCAGGGAGCCCGGGACCGCCTTCGCCGGGTTTCCCGCCAGGCTGACCTTCGCCGAGTCGGGGCTCGCGCTGCACCTGCCGCCCGCGGCGGCGGTTCCCGAGAACCCTGCCGAGGCCCTTGCCGGCGACCCGCCCGGGGCCCCGTTCATCGGTTTTGGCAGGAGCGACCTGAAGGTGGAAACCCTTCCCCCGCGCGGGGCATACGTCGAAATCGTGGACGCCGGAAGCGGCAAGAGGGTGTTCGGCCAGCCGGTTGCGGACGCCCATCCGCCGTCCCCGTCCCCCTGGAGGCCGATGGAGTTTGTCGCGGCTGTCGACCCGGCCGGGCTCGTCGGCCCCGTGGTGGCGACCGTCAGCTCGGGCGCCGGGGATGTGGACGACTATTTCGCGCGATATTTGGCGGAGACCCTCCGGGTCGGCCAGCGTCTCGCGCCCGGGTTCTACCGGATCAGCGTGGGGCCCTGAATTCCCCGTGAAAACAGCCCTCGCGATGCGCCCGGGCCGATTTTTTGAAAGGAGCGCAAATTTCTGTTGACGCCCCAAAATGCAAGATGCACTTTCTTCGCTCTTTTTCGTTTCTTGCAACGCAGTCTTGGTCTGCCCAGATAGCTCAGTTGGCAGAGCACATCCTTGGTAAGGATGAGGTCGCCGGTTCAATTCCGGTTCTGGGCTCCAGGCAAGATGCGGTTCGGCCACTCTATCAAAACCCACATACACGTCTCCAAGCTCCTAAATCGTTATGGCTAAAGGAACATTCGCACGCACGAAGCCGCACGTCAATGTCGGCACAATCGGCCACGTTGACCATGGAAAGACCACGCTCACGGCGGCCATCCTAAGGGTCCAGGCGGACAAGAAGCTCGCCGAGTTCAAGTCGTATGCGGACATCGCAAAGGGCGGCACGATCAGGGACGCCTCAAAGATCCTCACGATTGCAGTGGCCCACGTGGAATACGAGACCGTCAAGCGCCACTACGCCCACGTCGACTGCCCTGGCCACGCCGACTTCGTCAAGAACATGATCACGGGCGCGGCCCAGATGGACGGCGCGATCCTCGTCGTCTCCGCTGCCGACGGCCCGATGCCGCAGACGCGCGAGCACATCCTGCTCGCCCGCCAGGTCGGCGTCCCGAAGATCGTCGTCTTCCTGAACAAGATCGATCTCATCGACGACAAGGACTTAATCGACCTCGTCGAGGAGGAGATCCGCGACCTGCTGACGAAGTACCAGTTCGACGGCAAGGGGGCGAAGATCATCCGCGGCTCGGCCACGGCGGCGCTCGAGGGCAAGCCGGAGGGTATCAAGGCGATCAACGACCTCATGGACGCCATCGATTCCGAGATCCCGGAGCCCGTCCGCGAGGTCGACAAGCCGTTCCTGATGTCCGTCGAGGACGTGTTCTCGATCACCGGCCGCGGCACGGTCGCCACGGGCCGCATCGAGCGCGGTATCGTCAAGCTGAACGAGACCGTCGAGATCGTAGGCCTGAAGGACACGACCACCACGGTCGTCACCGGCATCGAGATGTTCCGCAAGCTCCTCGACCAGGGCCAGGCCGGCGACAATGTCGGCGTGCTCCTGCGCGGCATCGAAAAGGACGGGATCGAGCGCGGCCAGGTCGTGGCGGCCCCGAAGTCCATCACCCCGCACAAGAAGGCCAAGGCGGAGATCTACGTCCTTTCCAAGGACGAGGGCGGGCGCCACACGCCCTTCTTCAACGGCTACCGTCCCCAGTTCTACTTCAGGACCACGGACGTGACGGGGGTCGTCCTGCTGCCGAAGGGCGTCGAGATGATCATGCCCGGCGACAACATCAACATCGACGTCGAGCTTATCGTGCCGATCGCCATGGAGAAGACCCAGCGCTTCGCCATCCGCGAGGGAGGCCGGACGATCGGTGCGGGCCGCATCACGGAAATCACGGAGTAATCGTTTTGCTCCGAAACACTTAAACCCGGCTCGCCGAGGTTCCGGAACCGGGGCCTCGGCGCCGTCGTCTAAACAATCCACGACTATTAGGGGTGTAGCTCAATTGGTAGAGTAGCGGTCTCCAAAACCGTTGGTTGGGGGTTCGATTCCCTCCGCCCCTGCCACTTAAGAAGGCTTCCACAGCAGTCCATGAAAAACCCGTTTCAAAGCACGCGCATCTTCGTCGGCGAGATCGTCGGCGAGCTCCAGAAGGCTAGCTGGCCGACCCGGATCGAGCTGCGCGACTCTACGATCGTGGTCATCGCCGCCAGCGCGCTTCTCGGGCTGTTCACGGCGATCAGCGACTTCTCGCTCTACCACGTTGTCGACCTCTTCACCTACTGGGTCAGCCGCTGAACCCGCCATGACCGCCCAAACGACCGCTCCCGCGGGAGCCCAGTGGTTCGCCCTTCACACGCTCTCCGGCCAGGAGAACAAGGTGAAGACCTACATCGAGAGGTTCAAGACGGCCGAGGAGCTGGACGACTCGATCTTTGAGGTCCTGCTGCCGACGGAAGTCGTCTCCGAGGTTAAGAACGGCAAGAAGTCGTCCAAGGTCCGGAAGCTGTATCCGGGCTACGTCTTCATCCAGATGCGCCTTTTCGGCGAGGATAAGAAGCTGATCAACAAGCCCTGGTACTTCGTGCGGGAGGTCGCCGGCGTGATCGGCTTCGTCGGGGGCGAGCACCCGGCGCCGCTGCGCCAGTCCGAGATCGACGAGATCCGCGCCCGGATCGAGGCGGCCAACGGCAAGGAGGTGCCGAAGGTGCAGTACTCCGTCGGCGAGGAGGTCAAGATCAACGACGGCCCGTTTGCCAACCTGAACGGCAGGATCGACGAGATCGACCCGGACAGGGGCAAGCTGAAGATATCCGTCTCGATCTTCGGCCGGTTCACGCCGGTGGAGCTCGAGTACTGGCAGGTCCAGAGGTCCACCGACTAGGCCCCGGGCCGCCGAATCCAATCTAACAATGGCGAAGAAGATCCAAGGCTACATCCGTCTCCAGCTCCCCGCAGGCGCGGCCAATCCCGCCCCCCCGGTCGGCCCCGCGCTGGGCGCGCAGGGCGTCAACATCATGGCGTTCTGCAAGGAGTTCAACGCCAAGACGAAGGACCAGAACGGGATGATCCTCCCCGTGATCATCACGGTCTTCGCGGACAAGAGCTTCACGTTCATCCTGAAGTCGCCCCCGGCCTCCGTTCTCCTGAAGAAGGCGGCCAACATCGCGAGCGGCTCGGCGAGGCCCAACCAGGACAAGGTGGGCAAGGTGAACCGCAAGCAGCTTCTCGAGATCTACAGGATCAAGCAGAAGGACCTCAATGCGCACAGCGACGAGGCCGGCATCAGGATCATAGCCGGCACGGCGCGCAACATGGGCATAGAAGTCGTCGACTGAAGCGAAACACCATTTGAAGCGGGAGTCCCCCCCGGGACGTTCGCACCGCAACGAGCAAACCATGGAAAAACACAGCAAACGCTATCGCAGCGCCGTCCAGGTCGCCGATCTCGCGAAGGACTATCCCCTGACCGAGGCCGTCGACATCCTGGCGAAATTCCCGAAGGCCAAGTTCGACGAGACGATCGAGCTTTCGCTGCGCCTCGGCGTCGACCCGACGGCCGGCGACCAGATGGTGCGCGGGACGACCCCGCTGCCGAACGGCTCGGGCAAGAAGGTCCGCGTTCTCGTGTTCACGGAGAACGCCAAGGCGGCGATCGACGCCGGCGCCGACCATGCCGGTCTCCAGGACATCATGGCGAAGATCAACGAGGGCTGGCTCGACTTTGACGTCGCGATCGCGACCACCGACGCGATGAAGACTGTCCGGACGATCGCGCGCGTCCTCGGCCCGAAGGGGCTCATGCCCAACCCGAAGAGCGGGACCGTGACGGACGACGTGGCCGCCGGCATCAAGGCCGTGAAGGCGGGCCGCGTGGAGTTCAAGATGGACAAGACGTGCAACATCGGGGTCGGGATCGGCAAGCGCTCGTTCACCCCCGCCCAGATACTCGAGAACGCGCACGCGGTCCTCGAGGCGGTCGGAAAGGCGAAGCCGGCGTCCTTCAAGGGGCACTACATCAGTTCGGTCGCGCTTTCCTCCTCGCAGAGCCCCGCAGTGCGGATCGCGTCCGCCGAGTACGGCAAATACTAAACCCGGAGACACGACCCATGAGAGCCGAGAAGAAATACCTCATCGACGAGGTCGAGACGCACCTCAGGAAGTCCGACTACGTCATCCTCGCGAACTTCAACGGCGTGACCGTGGCGGACGCCGCGGAGCTCCGCGGAAAGCTCGCCGCCGAGAAGGCCGAGTACCACGTGGTGAAGAACAGCTCGCTGCGCGTGGCGGCGAAGTCGCTGGGGCTCCCGGACATCGAGGGCGCGCTCACGGGCCCGACCGCGATCGTGGTCGGCGGCAAGAATTCGGCCGGCGTCGCCAAGATCCTGAGGCAGTTCTTCAGGGAGAGGCACAAGGTCGAGGTCAAGGCGGCCGTGCTGGGCAAGAAGCTCATCACCTCCAAGGACGTCGAGCGCCTCGCCGACATGCCCTCGCTGGAGGCGCTGCGCGCGCAGCTCCTGGGGCTCATGAGCCAGCCCGCGAGCCTGTTCGTGCGCGTCATCAACGCCGCCTCGCAGGGGATGGTCAACGTTCTCAACGCCAAGGTCCGCGCGGCCGGCTAAAGCCAACCAATCCAACCCAACCATTTCAAGGGAGCCCCGCGGAACACCGCCGGGGCCCCGACGAAAGCCAAAGTCAAACGCAGCAGGCTAGGGGATACGTCCCTTAAACGCTCCCCCGACCGGGGCCGCTAGCCGGCAGCAGAAGATCACCATGAGCAACATCACAAAAGACCAAGTCATCGAGTGGCTTTCGAGCCAGTCGGTCCTCGAAATCGCCGGCCTCGTCAAGGACCTCGAGTCCAAGTGGGGCGTCTCGGCCGCAGCCCCCGTCGCGGCCGCCGCGGCCCCCGCCGCCGCCGCCGCCGCGGCCCCCGTTGAGGAGAAGACCGAGTTCACGGTCGTCCTCCTCGAGAGCGGCCCCAACAAGATCGGCGCGATCAAGGAAGTCCGCGCCATTACGGGCCTGGGCCTGAAGGAGGCCAAGGACCTCGTCGAGGCCGCGCCGAAGCCCGTCAAGGAGGGCGTCAACAAGGCCGAGGCCGAGGAGATCAAGAAGAAGCTCGAGGCCGCAGGCGCCAAGGTCGAGCTCAAGTGACCCCGGCCCGCCGCTGCTTGGCGATCAACGTCTTACAGCTTCCGAGGCTCCCGGGACAGGCCGCGCCCGCGCACGGCCTGTCCTTTGCCTTTTCCGAATTCGTCCATATGTTTGCCTCACCGCCGCTCCCTCCGGGGCTGCGCTTTGACTCATCGCGTCCCCAATCCAAACGGTAATTTCCATGGCCGACCGCACCTCCACTGAACGCATCAACTTCGGCAAGCTCCGCGAAGTCATCCAGCCGCCCAACCTGATAGAGATACAGATCAACTCCTACCTGGATTTCCTGCAGAAGGGCGTCCCGGAGAAGCAGCGCAAGCCGCAGGGCCTCGAGGCCGTGTTCCGCGAGGTGTTCCCCATCCAGTCGTACGACGAGCGCCTGACCCTCGAGTACGTTTCCTACACGCTGGGCGAGCCGAAGAACTCCGAGATCGAGTGCATCCGCGAGGGCATCACGTATTCGGTTCCCCTGTACGTGAAGCTGCGGCTCCGCGAGGAGGACTTCATCAAGGACGAGGACATCTACATGGGCGAGATCCCGATGGTGACGGAGCGCGGCTCCTTCATCATCAACGGCGCCGAGCGCGTCGTCGTCTCGCAGCTGCACCGCTCGCCCGGCATCGCGTTCGAGGTGACCCCGCACCCGAACGGAAAGCTGCTGCACAGCTTCCGGATCATCCCCGACCGCGGCACGTGGCTCGAGGTCCAGTTCGACAACAACGACCTCCTCTACGTCTACCTCGACCGCCGCCGGCGCCGCCGCAAGTTCCTGATCACGACCCTCCTGCGGTCGATCGGCTACTCGAGCGACATCGACATCCTCAACCTCTTCTACGAGATCAGGGACCTCAAGGTCACCAAGGCGCTCGACATGGATAACGTGTCGACGCTCGTCCTGGTCGAGGACGCGATCGACGCCCAGAAGGGCGTCGTCCTGGCCCGCGCGTTCGAGCCCCTGACCAAGCAGATCGTGCGCACCTTCGAGAAGCACGACATCGCCTCCATCCGGGTCATCGACACCGCGGTGGACGAGGGCGCCATCATCCGCGCGCTCAAGAAGGACCCGACCCGCAACGAGGAGGAGGCCCTCAAGGAGATCTACAAGCGGCTCCGCCCCGGCGAGCCGCCCACCACGGCGAACGCGAAGGCCCTCCTCAAGAGGCTCTTCTTCGACCCGAAGCGCTACGACCTGGGCCGCGTGGGCCGCTACAAGGTCAACCAGAAGCTCGGCCTCAAGGCCGAGCTGGAGCAGCGCATCCTGGAGAGCGCCGACATCGTCGCTGCGACCAAGTACCTGGTGCGCCTGCGCAAGGGCGAGGGCGTCGTCGACGACATCGACCACCTCGGCAGCCGCCGGGTGCGCACGGTGGGCGAGCTCCTTGCCAACCAGTGCCGCGTGGGCCTCGCCCGCACGGAGCGCCTGGTGCGCGAGAGGATGACGATGTACGACCAGAGCGTCGACTCGATCACGCCCCAGAAGCTGATCAACCCGAAGGCGCTGACGACCGTCATCCGCGACTTCTTCGCGCGCAGCCAGCTGTCCCAGTTCATGGACCAGATCAACCCGCTCGCGGAGGTCACGCACAAGCGGCGCCTCTCGGCGCTCGGGCCGGGCGGCCTCAACCGCGAGCGCGCGGGCTTCGAGGTGCGCGACGTTCACCCCTCGCACTACGGGCGCATCTGCCCGATCGAGACCCCCGAGGGCCCGAACATCGGCCTGATCAACTCGCTCTCGACCTACGCCCGTGTGAACGAGTTCGGCTTCATCGAGACGCCGTACCGCACGGTGAAGGACGGCCGCGCGACGGACAAGATCGACTACCTCACCGCCGACCAGGAGGAGGCCAAGGTCATCGCCCAGGCCAACTCCGAGATCGACGACAAGGGCCACTTCATCGGCAAGGTCACCGTCCGCAAGGACGGCGAGTTCCTCGAGGTGAGCGCGTCCGAGGTGGACTACATGGACGTCTCCCCGAAGCAGGTGATCTCGATCGCCGCCGGCATGATCCCCTTCCTCGAGCACGACGACGCCAACCGCGCGCTCATGGGCTCGAACATGCAGCGCCAGGGCGTGCCCCTCCTCCAGTCGGAGGCGCCGTTCGTCGGCACGGGGATCGAGGAGCGCGTCGCGCGCGACTCGAAGATCGTGGTCGTCGCGGACGACGGGGGCATCGTCGCCTCCGTCGACGCGAAGCGGATCGTGATCACCAAGGACGGCGAGATGCCCCGCTCGCCCAAGCACGACCCCAAGAATCACATCTACGTGTACGAGCTGCGCAAATTCATGCGCTCGAACAACCACACGTGCTTCAACCAGAAGCCCATCGTGAAGCGCGGCCAGAGGGTGAAGGCCGGCGAGATCATCGCGGACGGGCCCTCGACCGACCGCGGCGAGATGGCGCTCGGGCGCAACGTGCTCGTGGCGTTCATGCCGTGGAACGGGTACAACTTCGAGGACGCGATCCTCATCTCCGAGAAGGTCTTGAAGGAGGACATCTTCACCTCCATCCACATCCAGGAATTCGAGGTGACCGCGCGCGACACCAAGCTCGGGCCCGAGGAGATCACGCGCGACATCCCGAACGTGGGCGAGGAGGCCCTGAAGAACCTCGACCACAACGGAGTCATCCGCATCGGCGCCGAGGTGAAGCCCGGCGACATCCTCGTGGGCAAGATCACGCCCAAGTCCGAGACCGAGCTCGCGCCCGAGGAGAAGCTCCTGCGCGCGATCTTCGGCGAGAAGGCGGCCGACGTGAAGGACACGTCGCTCGTCGTCCCGTCCGGCGTCACCGGGATCATCATGGACGTCAAGGTCTCCTCCCGCATCGACAACGAGCAGGAGAAGCTCTCCCCGTCCGACCGCCGGCGCCAGGTCAAGCAGATCCAGGAGGAGTACAAGACGCAGATGGACAAGCTGCGCGAGGGCCTCACGGAGGCGCTCTCCAACATCCTGCTCGGCGAGAAGATCCCCCTCGACGTGATCAACGGCGAGTCGAGCGAGATCATCATCCCCGCCAACCGCAAGATCACGAAGACCCTGCTGCGCAAGCTCGCGGCGGTGTCCAAGCACGTCCAGATCGACCCGTCCCCCGTGCGGATCAAGATCATGGAGATCATCGGCTCGTACCAGACGAAGTTCGACGAGCTCGAGTCCGAGCGCGAGCGCAAGATCGGCGCCGTCGAGGCCGGGGAGGGCTCCGGCGACGGCGCGATCAAGCAGGTCAAGGTCTACATCGCGACCAAGCAGAAGCTCGACGTCGGCGACAAGATGGCCGGCCGCCACGGCAACAAGGGCGTCGTGGCGAAGATCGTCCCCGAGGAGGACATGCCGTTCCTCCCGGACGGCACCCCCGTCGAGATATGCCTGAACCCCCTCGGCGTGCCCTCGCGCATGAACGTGGGGCAGGTCCTCGAGACGCACCTGGGCTGGGCCTGCAAGAAGCTCGGCATGAAGGTCGCCACGCCGGTGTTCGACGGGATACCGGAAAAGCGCGTCCGCGAGTACCTCCGGGAGGCAAAGCTCCCGTCCTCGGGCAAGAGCCCGCTCCTCGACGGCCGCACCGGCGAGAAAATCGACCAGGAGGTCGTCGTGGGCTACATCTACATGATGAAGCTCAACCACCTCGTGTCGCACAAGATCCACGCGCGCGCGGTCGGCCCGTACTCGCTCGTCACGCAGCAGCCCCTGGGCGGCAAGGCCCAGTACGGGGGCCAGCGGTTCGGCGAGATGGAGGTCTGGGCGCTCGAGGCCTACGGCGCGGCGCACACCCTCCAGGAGCTGCTCACCGTCAAGTCCGACGACGTGCAGGGCCGCACCAAGATCTACGAGTCGCTCGTCAAGGGCGACAACACGCTGTCGGCCGGCACGCCCGAGTCGTTCAACGTCCTCATCAAGGAGATCCAGTCGCTGGGCCTCGACATCAAGCTGCAGAAGCGCGACGCGCTGTCTTTCGGCTCCTAGCCGCCGGACGCGCGCCCCGCACCCACACTAGAGAATCAGGTCCACACACGCCATGATCCAGCCCGCAGAAACCGCCAGCAACACACGCAGCGACGCCCGAGCCGCCCTCGGCATCGAAGAGAGCCCGTTCGACTGCGTGTCGATCAGCGTCGCCTCGCCCGAGACGATCCGCAAATGGTCCAAGGGAGAGGTCAAGAATCCCGAGACGATCAACTACCGCACCTTCAAGCCCGAGCCGGGCGGCCTCTTCTGCCAGAAGATCTTCGGCCCGGTGCGCGACTACGAGTGCGCGTGCGGCAAGTACAAGCGGATCAAGTACAAGGACGTCGTGTGCGACCGCTGCGGCGTCGAGGTCACGATCGCCCGCGTCCGCCGCGAGAGGATGGGCCACATCGAGCTCGCCGTCCCCGTCGCCCACATCTGGTTCCTGAAGAGCATGCCGAGCCGCCTCGGGCTGCTCCTGGACATGACCGCCCGCTCGCTCGAGCGCGTGATCTACTACGAGAACTACATGGTGGTGGACCCCGGCAAGACGCCGCTCGAGATGAAGCAGCTCCTCACCGACACCGAGTACCGCCAGGCCGTGGACGAGTACGGCGACGACTCGTTCGTCGCCAAGATGGGCGCCGAGGCCGTGCGCGATGCGCTCGTCAAGATGGACCTCGCCTCGACGGTCGCTGACCTGCACGAGCAGATGCGCGCCACCCGCTCGAAGCAGATCAAGAAGAAGCTCTCGAAGCGCCTCAAGGTGATCCAGGGGTTCATCCACTCGAGGTCGCGGCCGGAATGGATGGTCCTCGAGGTGCTGCCGGTGATCCCGCCGGACCTGCGCCCGCTCGTCCCGCTGGAGGGCGGCCGATTCGCGACGTCCGACCTGAACGACCTCTACCGCCGCGTCATCAACCGCAACAACCGGCTGCGCAACCTGATGCAGCTGAAGACGCCCGACGTCATCATCCACAACGAGAAGCGGATGCTGCAGGAGGCCGTGGACGCCCTCTTCGACAACGGCCGTCACGGGCGCCCCGTGACCGGCGCCGGCAACCGTCCGCTCAAGTCCCTCTCGGACATGCTGAAGGGCAAGCAGGGCCGGTTCCGCCAGAACCTGCTCGGCAAGCGCGTCGACTATTCCGGCCGGTCCGTCATCGTCATCGGCCCCGAGCTGAAGCTCCACCAGTGCGGCCTTCCCAAGAAGATGGCGCTCGTCCTTTTCGAGCCGTTCATCATCCGGCGGCTGAAGGAGCTCGGGTTCGTGCACACCGTGCGCGGCGCCCGCAAGATGATCGAGAAGCGCTCGCCGGAGGTCTGGGACATCCTCGAGGAGGTCACGAAGGGGCACCCGGTTCTCCTGAACCGCGCCCCGACGCTCCACCGCCTCTCGATCCAGGCTTTCGAGCCCGTCCTCATCGAGGGCGAGGCGATCCGGATCCATCCGCTCGTCTGCACGGCCTACAACGCCGACTTTGACGGCGACCAGATGGCCGTCCACGTGCCCCTGTCGCTCGAAGCGATCATGGAGTGCAAGCTCCTCATGATGGCGACCTCGAACATATTCTCGCCCTCCTCGGGGAAGCCGATCCTCACGCCCTCGCAGGACATCGTCCTCGGGGCGTACTACCTGACGATCGAGCCCCGCAAGAAGGCGGCGAAGGACCAGCGGGTCCCGCTGCTCTCGGGCCTGCAGGAGGTCCTGTTCATCAAGGCCGACGGCGCCGCCAAGATGCACGACTGGGTCGACATCCCGAACCCCGACTTCGGCCGCGACACCGTCTACGGCAACAGGGACAAGAAGATCCTGCGCACGACCGTGGGCCGCGTGATCTTCAACCAGATCTGGCCCGCCCCGATCGGGTTCGTCAATTTCCCGGTCCCGAAGCCGAAGCTCGGCGACCTCATCCTCCACACCTACAAGACGTCCGGCGACCTGGTCACCGTCGAGGTTCTCGACCAGCTGAAGGAGCTCGGCTTTGCCACAGCCTTCCAGGCGGGCATCTCCATCGGGATCGACGACATGATCATCCCGGAGTCCAAGAAGGAGATAGTCTCCGAGTCCCGGCGCAAGATCGCCGAGGTCGAGTCGCAGTTCAACAAGGGCATCATCACCGACGGCGAGCGCTACAACAAGGTCGTCGACATCTGGACGAACGCGACCGACCGCATCGCCAAGGAGGTCTTCGCCAAACTCGATGCCAACGAGGGCAAGACCGAGGTCAACCCGGTCTACATCATGATGGACTCGGGCGCCCGCGGCAACAAGCAGCAGGTCCGCCAGCTGTGCGGCGCGCGCGGCCTCATGGCCAAGCCGTCCGGGGAAATCATCGAGCGCCCCATCCTGTCGTCGTTCCGCGAAGGGCTCACGGTGCTCGAGTACTTCATCTCCACGCACGGCGCGCGCAAGGGGCTCGCCGACACCGCCCTCAAGACCGCCGACGCGGGCTACCTCACGCGCAAGCTGTGCGACGTGGCCATGGACGTCATCGTCGCGGAGGAGGACTGCGGTGTGCGCGACGGCGTCTGGAAGAAGGCGATCTACGAGGGCGACGACGAGATCGTCGGCCTGAAGGAGCGCATCGTCGGCCGCTGCTCGAGCGACGTCGTCAAGAACCCGCTCAAGCCGACCGAGGTCATCGTCGGGTCCGGCGAGCTCATCACCGAGGAGATCGCCGCGAAGATCGATGACGTCGGGATCGAGCGCGTGAAGATCATGTCGCCGCTCACGTCGTCCTCGAAGCAGGGGATCGACGCCAAGTCCTACGGGATCAACCCCGCGACCAACCGGATCGCAAAGATAGGCGACTCGGTAGGCATCATCGCCGCGCAGTCGATCGGCGAGCCCGGCACCCAACTCACGATGCGCACGTTCCACATCGGCGGCGTCGCGTCGGGCGGGTTCAAGACGCCCGAGATCCGCGTCAGGGCCGCCGGCGTGGTCCGGTACCGCGGGCTCCGGCTCGTGCAGGCCTCCGAGGGCGGCAACATCGTCCTCAACAAGACGGGTTCGATCCAGATCGTCGACGACGAGGCCAGGGAGCTCGAGAGCTACAACATCGTTGTGGGCTCGTTCCTGCACGTCGGCGACGGCGAGAAGATCGCCAAGGGCTCCGTGCTCGCGGTCTGGGACCCGTACAACATCCCGGTGCTCTCGGAAAAGGGCGGCTCCCTCGTCTTCAAGGACATGATTCCCGGCGTCACGGTGAAGCGCGAGCTCGACGAGTCGTCGGGGCGCATCGCGACCGTCGTCATCGAGCACAAGGAGGACCTCAACCCGCAGATCGAGGTCCGCGATTCGAGGAGCAAGCCCCTGGCTTCGTACTCCATCCCCGTCGGCGCGCAGATTGCGGTCAACGAGGGCGACACGATCGCGCCCGGCGCGCTGCTCGCCAAGACCCCGCGCCAGGCCTCCAAGACCAAGGACATCACCGGCGGCCTCCCGCGCGTGGCTGAGCTCTTCGAGGCCCGCCGCCCGAAGGAGGCCGCGGAGATGGCCCGCATTGACGGCATCGTCTCGTTCGAGGGCACGATCCGCGGCAAGCGCAAGCTCGTCGTCAAGAACGAGGAGACGCAGCAGGAGGAGGAGCACCTGATCGCCGCCGGCAAGCACGTCATCGTGCAGCCGGGCGACGTCGTCCACAAGGGGCAGCACCTGACCGAGGGCGCCGCGGATCCGCACGAGATCCTGGAGATCCTCGGGCCGTCCGCGCTCTACGAGTTCCTGATCGGGCAGGTCCAGGAGGTGTACCGCCTCCAGGGCGTGACCATCAACGACAAGCACATCGAGATCATCATCCGCCAGATGCTGCGCAAGATCCGGATCACCGATCCGGGCGACAGCGAGTACTTCTGGGGCGAGCAGGTGGACCGCGCGGCGTTCCTTTCGGACAACCGCCGGATCGAGGAGGCGGGCGGCAAGCCGGCGGAGGCCGAGCCGATCCTCCTCGGGATCACCAAGGCCTCGCTCGAGACGGAAAGCTTCATCTCGGCCGCCTCCTTCCAGGAGACGACCCGCGTCCTCACGGATGCCTCGACCCTCGGGAAGGTCGACCTGCTCAAGGGCTTCAAGGAGAACGTGATCATGGGCCACCTGATACCGGCGGGCACGGGCCTGCCCCAGTACAGGCACCTCAAGATCAGCCTTCCCTTCGGCACGGAGTTGATCGACGAGTCCAAGTCAGTCGAGGCAAGCGCAAGCTGATGCCGGCCGTCCCCTCGGGACGCCTGAAATTGCACTTGCAAGCGGGTGCAACGGTGGCACATTTAAAATTCCTCCCGCCAAAAAACCGCATGTCGAGCCTAGCTCCGCGCGGTTTTGACGCCCGGCCCTCAAGGCCGGGCGTTTTTTCTTGTGTTTGCCCTCCCCAGGCGGGATTTTGATCACCCTTTTCCTCAGTTCAAACGCACAGCCGGTTCCCGCCGGTGCGTGCATCTTATCGCGAGCCGAGCCCGAAACTCGGATTTTGCGACCATTCATAGCTTTTCGCCAAAAAGTTCTTGCCGACGTTTTGGCGCAGAGTAGCCTCAACCTCTTTTCCCAGTCCCTCACCACTCTCAGAAACCACCGCATGCCGACCATCAACCAACTCGTACGCAAAGGCCGCCGGAAGGTGCGCACAAAGTCGAAATCCCCGGCTTTGGACGGCAATCCCTTCCGTCGCGGCGTGTGCGTCCAGGTCATGACCCGGACCCCCAAGAAGCCGAACTCGGCCATCCGGAAGGTCGCCAAGGTCAGGCTCACGAACGGCAACGAGGTCATCTCGTACATCCCCGACGAGGGCCACAACCTCCAGGAGCACTCGATCGTTCTCGTCCGGGGAGGCCGCGTTAAGGATCTTCCCGGCGTCCGCTACCACATCGTCCGGGGCACCCTGGACGCGACGGGCGTCGAGAAACGGCGCCGCAGCCGCTCGAAGTACGGCGTCAAGCGCCCGAAGGAAGCCAAGAAGTGATCGGGAGGGGAACCTAGACCATGTCACGCCGCCACAGAGCCGAGAAACGAAACGTCGCCCCCGACATCCGGTACAAGAGCCCGCTTGTCGCGCATCTGGTTAACGTCATCATGAAGTGCGGCAAGAAGAACCTTGCCCAGCGCATCGTGTACGGGGCCTTCGAGAAGGTCTCCGAGAAGCTGGAGAAGGGCGATCCGGTGGACCTGCTCCTGGGCGCGCTCGAGAACGCCCGCCCCAGGCTCGAGGTCAAGAGCCGCCGCGTCGGCGGCGCGACCTACCAGGTCCCGATCGAGATCTCATTTGAGCGCCAGGAGAGCCTTGCGATCCGCTGGATCGTCGACGCGGCGGGCTCCAGGAAGGGCGTCACCATGCGCGACGCCCTCGCGGCCGAGATCATCGACGCCTACAACAACACGGGCTCGGTGGTGAAGAAGAAGGAAGACACCCACAAGATGGCCCAGGCCAACCGCGCCTTCGCCCATCTGCGCTGGTAGCATCGAGAGGTCCCATGCAGGCCGTAGCCGCAAGCCCCATCAACGTCGTCACGGACAAGTCGAAGATCTCCCCGCAGAATTCGGCCGACCGCCCGTTCCCGCTGGAGTGGACGCGCAACATAGGGATCGCCGCGCACATCGACGCGGGCAAGACGACGACGACCGAGCGCATCCTCTTCTACTCGGGCGCCGTCCACAAGATGGGCGAGGTCCACGACGGCACCACCGTCACCGACTGGATGGAGCAGGAGCGCGAGCGCGGGATCACGATCACCGCCGCGGCCATCTCCTGCGCCTGGAACGCCTCATGCGGCCCGTGGAAGGGGATCGAGCAGCGCATCAATATCATTGATACGCCGGGCCACGTCGACTTCACGGCCGAGGTCGAGCGCTCGCTCCGCGTGCTCGACGGCGCGATCGCCGTCTTCGACGCCGTCGCCGGCGTCCAGCCCCAGTCCGAGACCGTCTGGAGGCAGGCGAACAAGTACAGCGTCCCGAGGCTGGCCTTCATCAACAAGATGGACCGCGTCGGCGCAGACTTCCACAAGTCGATCAACGACATCCGCACGAAGCTGAAGGGCAACGCGCACGCCCTATTCCTGCCCATCGGGGCCGAGGAGAACTTCACGGGCATGGTGGACCTGGTCCACATGATCGCGTACATGTTCGACGACACCAAGGATCCGCTCGGCCTGGAGCCGCAGACGGCCCCGATACCCGCCGGCATGCTGGCCGAGGCGACGTCGTACCGCGAGAAGCTGGTCGAGGCCGTGGCGGACTTCGACGACATTCTCGCCGAGAAGTATCTCCACGGCCACGTGATCGACGAGGAGCACCTGACCCTCGCCATCCGGAGGGCCACCATCTCGCTCAAGTTCTTCGGCGTCGTTCCCGGCTCCGCCTTCAAGAAGAAGGGCATCCAGCGCCTCCTGGACTGCGTGGTCAACTACCTGCCGAGCCCGATCGACGTGCCCCCGATGGCGGGCAAGGACAGCGACGGGAACCCGGTCGAGGCGTCCGTCGACGACAAGGGCAAGGTCGCCGGGCTCGTCTTCAAGCTCTGGAGCGACCCGTACTTCGGGAAGCTGGTGTTCTACCGCGTCTACACCGGCCAGGTGACCAAGGGAATGATGCTCTACAACCCGCGCACTCGCCGCCGCGAGCGCGTGTCGCGCCTCGGGCTCATGCGCGCGATCGACCGCGAGGAAATCGACGTCGCGTACTCGGGCGACATCTGCGCCCTGGTCGGGGTGAAGGACGTCATCACCGGCGACACGCTCTGCGACGAGGATTTTGACATCCGCCTCGAGCCGCCGTCCTTCCCGGAGCCCGTCATCTCGATGTCGATCGAGCCCAATTCGAAGGCCGACCAGGAGAAGATGGGCACCGCGATCCAGCGCCTGGTCGCCGAGGATCCCACGCTGCGGGTGAAGACCGACCAGGACACGGGCCAAGTGATCCTGTCCGGCATGGGCGAGCTCCACCTCGAGATCATCCTCGACCGGATGAAGCGCGAGTTCAAGGTCGAGGCCACCTCGGGGAAGCCCCAGATCGCCTACCGCGAGACCGTCCTTGGACACGCCGAAGGCGAGGGCAAGTTCATCCGCCAGTCGGGCGGCAAGGGCCAGTACGGCCACGTCATCATCAAGCTCGAGCCGAACAAGAAGGGCAAGGGCATCGAGGTCCTCAACGAGACGGTCGGCGGCAGCATTCCCAAGGAGTTCATCAAGCCGTCCATCGACGGCATCATGGAGGGCACGAACAACGGCGTCGTGGCGGGCCATCCGGTCGTCGACGTGATCGTGAAGATCGTGGACGGGACCTTCCACGATGTCGACTCGTCGGAACTCGCGTTCAAGATGGCCGGGATCTTCGCGTTCAAGGACGCGATGAAGAAGGCCAACCCGATCCTCCTCGAGCCGATCATGGGCGTCGAGGTGACGACCCCCGAGGAATACCAGGGCGACCTGATCGGCGACATCAACCGCCGCCGCGGCACGATCCTTGGGATGGAGAACAAGGCCGGCGCCTGCATCATCACCGCGAACGTCCCCCTCGAGACCCTTTTCGGCTACGTGACGGACATCCGCTCGCTCTCCAAGGGGCGGGCCAGCGCCGCGGTTACGCCGTCCCATTTCCAGCAGGTTCCGCACGCGCTTCTCCAGAAGATCGTCGAGACCACCACGAAGGCACCGGCCCGCACCTAACCCCCGTTCTTTTTACGCCATGAAAGGCCAACGCATTCGCATCAAGCTCCAGGGTTTCGACTACCGCGTGATCGACCAGTCAGCCCAGGACATCGTCGAGACCGCAAAGCGCTCCGGCGCCCGCGTCTCGGGCCCGATCCCGCTGCCGACGCGAATCGAGAAGCTTTCCGTCAACCGTTCCCCGCACGTCGACAAGAAGTCGATGGAGCAGTTCGAGACGCGCACCCACAAGCGCCTCATCGACATCATCGAGCCCACCGCGCAGACGGTGGACGAGCTGAAGAAACTCAACCTGCCTTCCGGCGTCGACATCACCATCAACGTCTAACGTCCACAGTTAGCAGTTGCCCGTGCGCGCCGCTGGCGCGCCGCCGGGCCCCTCTAATGTAGGTCCCAAACGGAACCAATCCACCTACCGCTTAGCCCATGATCTCCTCACTACTCGGCAAAAAAATCGGAATGACCCAGGTCTACGACGCCCAAAACGTCCTGGTCCCGGTCACCGTGGTTGAGGCCGGCCCGTGCCCCGTGGTGCAGGTGAAGACCGCCGAGGCCGACGGCTACGACGCCGTCCAGATCGGCTTTTCCAGCAAGAAGGACAAGAACAGCAGCAAGGCCGAGCTCGCCCATGCGAAGAAGGCCGGGATCGACCACGCTCCGCGGGTCCTCTCCGAGGTCCGCCTCGCGGACTCCCCGGCCCTCAAGGTGGGCGATATAGTGACCGTCGCCGCGTTCCAGGAGGGCCAGCTGGTCGACGTGGTCGGGATCTCGAAGGGCAAGGGCTTCCAGGGTGTCGTGAAGCGCTTCCGCGTGGCCGGCGGCCCCGCCGCCCACGGATCGATGTTCCACCGGCGGATCGGCTCGATCGGCATGCGCCAGACCCCCGGCCGGACCTGGAAGAACCAGTCGATGCCCGGGCACATGGGCAGCGAGCGCCGCACGATCCAGAACCTTCGCGTCGTGAAGATCATCGCCGACAAGAACCTCCTTCTCGTGAAGGGGGCCATCCCGGGCGCGAACGGCGACGACGTGCTCGTCCGCCTCGCGATCAAGGGCCAGCAGAAGAAGACCTAACCCCCAAGTAGACCCAGCGAGCGATGAAACTCACCGTATTCAGCCCCGATGGCACGAAGAGCAGCGAACAGGATTTTGCGGGACTCCCCACGTTCGACGGCGACAGGGGCCTCCAGGCCGTCAAGGAGGTCATCGTGGCGATCAACGCCAACAACCGCCTCGGAACCCATTCGACCAAGACACGCGCCGAAGTGAGCGGGGGCGGCCGCAAGCCCTGGCGCCAGAAGGGCACGGGCCGCGCGCGCGCCGGATCGAACCGGTCGCCCCTCTGGTCGGGCGGAGGCGTCGTCTTCGGCCCCAAGCCGCGAGACTACAGCAAAAAGATCAACGGGAAGGTGAGGGCGCTCGCCTTCAGCCGGGCCCTCTTTGACCGCGCCACCGCGGGCGAGATCGCCGTCATCGAGAACTTTGAGATTGCCCCCTTCAAGACCAAGATCGTCGACCAGATGGTCGGGCGCATCGCGCCGAAGGGAAAGATCCTGCTGGTCGACGCCCCCTTCGCCGCCGGCACCCGGCTCGCCGCCCGCAACCTCGAGCGCGTGTCCCTCCAGGAGGCCGCCAAGCTGAACACCCTCGATCTCTCGCAGTACCAGAAGATCATCGTCAGCACAAAGGCGCTAGAGGCCATCATCGCCCGCGTAAACGGAGGAAAGAACTGATGAAAGCCGACAGTGTACTCAAGGGCCTCCTCCTCACGGAAAAGGCCAACAAGCAGTCCGCCGAGCTCGGCCAGTACACCTTCGAGGTGTTCAAGGGCGCGAACAAGCACGCCATCGCCGAGGCCGTCGAGGCGACGTTCAAGGTCACCGTCCGGCGCGTGAACACCCAGAACTACCGCGGAAAGAACAAGCGCAGCCGCACCGGCCAACCGAGCACGACCTCCGACTACAAGAAGGCGATCGTGACCCTCAAGCACGGCGACAAGATCGAGCTCCTCTGAGGAGCCACCCGGAAAACAGGTAACCAACCCCATGCCCATCAAATCCTTCCGGCCGCTCACGCCCTCCCAGCGGTTCACCTCGCTGAACAAGCCCGTCGGCCTCTCGAAGAATCGCCCCCAGCGCGCGCTCACGGAGCCCAAGCACAAGACGGGCGGCCGCAACGCGTACGGCCGGCTCACCTCGCGGCGCATGGGCGGCGGCCACAAGCAGCTGTACCGCGTCATCGACTTCAAGCGCAACATCCTCGACATCCCCGCGACGGTCGAGGCGATCGAGTACGATCCCAACCGCTCCGCACACATAGCGCTCCTCGCCTACACGAACGGCGTCAAGCGCTACATCCCTGCCCCGGAGGGCCTGAAGGCGGGCGACAAGGTCGTCTCGTCCAACGCTGCGACGACAAACGATTTCACGGTCGGCAACTGTTTTCCGCTGAGCATCATCCCATTCTCCACCCGGGTCCATTGCGTGGAGATGGTGCCCGGCAAGGGAGCCCAGATGGGCCGGTCGGCCGGGGCCAGCATCGAGCTCGTGGGCGTCGAGCAGGGCAACGCCCAGCTCAAGATGCCATCCGGGGAGCTCCGGCTTGTGAACGCCAAATGCCGGGCGACCATCGGCGTCGTCGGAAACGCCGACCAGGCCAACGCCTCGCTGGGCAAAGCCGGCCGCAACCGCTGGCTCGGACGCCGCCCCCGCGTGCGCGGCGTGGCGATGAACCCCGTCGACCACCCGAACGGCGGCGGCCAGGGCAAATCCAAGGGCGGCGGCGGCCGCCAGCAGATCGTCTCCCCGTGGGGCCAGCTCGCCAAGGGCTTCCCGACGCGCAGGCGCACCCACATCTCGAGCAACTTCATCCTCATTCGCGCCAACGGACGCCCGCCGCGCGGCAAAAAGTAACCCCTCCCGCCCCGCACCATGGCACGCTCAATCAAGAAAGGCTTCTTTGTCGACTACCACCTGCTCGAGAAGATCGAGAAGGCGGTCAAGTCCGGCGCGCGCAAACCGATCCAGACGTGGTCGCGCCGCTCGACGATCACCCCCGATTTCATCGGGCACACCTTCAATGTCCACAACGGCAAGCTGTTCATCTCGGTGTACGTCACGGAGAACATGGTCGGCCACAAACTCGGCGAGTTCTCTCCCACCCGCGTGTTCAAGGCCCACGGCGGAATGACCCGCAAGGAAATCTGAGGAATCCCGCACCATGGAAGTCCAAGCACTCACACGCAACGCCCGCATGTCGCCGAAGAAGGTGCGCGAAGTGGCCCGCACGATCCAGGGCCGCATGGCCAACGACGCCGTCGAATACCTGATGCTGATCCCCCGCAAGTCGGCGCGCCTGATCGCCAAGACGCTGAAGAGCGCGATCGCGAACGCGGAGAACAACAACAACCTCGCGTCCGACTCGCTGACCGTGAAGAGCGCCGTGGTCGAGAACGGGCCCGTCCTGAAGCGCTTCAAGGCGGGAGCCAAGGGCTCCGCGATGCCGCGCCGCAAGAAGATGTCGCATATCCGCATCGTCCTTTCGGACGGCAACCCCAACCAAGCCTAATCCATGGGCCAAAAAACCAATCCGATCGGATTCCGTCTCGCAGTAAACCGCAACTGGCAGTCCCGCTGGTTCGCGAGCAAGAAGGAATTCCCGAAGCTCCTGCTCGAGGACCAGCTGATCCGCTCGACCCTGATGGAGAAGCTGAAGCAGGCATCCGTGCCGCGCATCTTCATCGAGCGCGCGTCCAGCCGCGTGCGCGTCAAGATCTACACCGCGCGCCCCGGCATCGTCATCGGCCGCAAGGGGCAGGAGGTCGAGAACATCAAGGCCCAGCTGATGAAGCTTACGGGCAAGGAGATCCTCCTGGACATCCAGGAGGTCAAGAAGCCCGAGATCGAGGCGCAGCTCGTCGCCGAGAACGTCGCCCTGCAGCTCGAGCGCCGCATCACGTTCCGCCGGGCCATGAAGAAGGCCGTCGAGATGGCGATGGCGCTGGGTGCGGAGGGCATCAAGATCCAGTGCTCGGGCCGCCTCGGCGGCGCCGACATCGCGCGCCGCGAGTGGCAGCGCAAGGGCCGCGTTCCGCTCCACACCCTGCGCGAGAACATCGACTACGGCTTCTCGGAGGCCCAGACCGTCTACGGCAAGATCGGCGTCAAATGCTGGATCTGCAAGAAGGAGGCCGACGCAGCCTGAGGGCAGCCTCGGCAGAACCGGCTGATTCAAGGAGACACTTCCCATGGCCCTCGCCCCCGATCGCACCAAGTACCGCAAGTCCCAGAAGGGCTCCCGCGCCGGCAACGCCAAGCGCGGCGCCACGCTCGCCTTCGGTGAATTTGGGCTGCAGTCCCTCACCCGCGGCCCCATGACCGGCCAGCAGATCGAGGCGGCCCGCGTCACGATCTCCCGGCACCTGAAGCGCCGGGGCAAGCTCTGGATCCGCGTTTTCCCGCACAAGCCCGTCACGAAGAAGCCCGCCGAGGTGCGCATGGGCCAGGGCAAGGGCCCGGTCGAGTTCTACGTGGCCGTCGTCAAGCCGGGCGTCATCCTCTTCGAGCTCGCGGGCATACCGGCGAGGGTCGCCAGGGAGGCCTTCCGCCTCGCCGACGCAAAGCTTCCCTTCCGCTGCCGCTTCATCGTCCGCGAGGGCACCGCCATCTGACGCGCAAGCCCGGGCACCGCACCACCATGACACCCAAGGAAATCCGAGACCTTTCCGTGGTCGAAATCACGACCAAGATCCGCGAAACCCGCGATGCGCTCCTCCAGATGCGCCTGCGCAAGCAGACGGGCCAGGTCGAGAAGACCCACGAGATGCGCGCGTTGCGCAAGGACGTCGCCCGCCTGGAGACCGTCGTCCGCCAGAAGAACAGGGCGGCACCCGCCGCCTCCTGAACCCCCGGGAGCCCAAGAACACCAAGCCATGTCCACAGCCATTCCCAGTTCCCGCAACACGCGCAAGGCCCTCATCGGATTCGTCACGAGCCGTTCGGGCGACAAGTCCATCAAGGTCACGATCCCGTACAAGACGCCCCATCCGCTCTACCACAAGGTCATCAACCGCAAGACCGTCGTCCACGCGCACGACGAGAAGAACGAGACGAAGGTGGGCGACAAGGTCGAGATCATGGAGACCCGCCCCATGAGCAGGCTCAAGCGGTGGCGGATCATCTCGGTCGTCGAGAGGACGGTCGGCGCGGCCGCCGAGGCCATCTCGGAGAAGGACGTCGCCGAGACGGTACCAACGAAGACCACCCGGAGCGGCGCCAGCGCGCCCGCGGCCGGCGCACCCGCGGCTGGCGCACCCGCAGCCAGCGCACCCGCAGCCAGCGCATAGACAGTCCACGCGCATCAACTAAAGCCCCTAACCAAGTCCCGCCATGATCCAACTGCGCTCCATTCTCGAGGTCGCTGACAACACCGGCGCCCGCAAGGCTGCCATGATCAGCCGCATGGGACAGATCACCGACACCGCTGGGGTGGGCGACATCGTCACCGTCCACATCAAGGAGAGCACGGCCGACGCCACCGTAAAGAAGGGCGAGGTCGCGAAGGCCGTCGTCGTGCGCACGAAGGCGCCCGTCCGCCGTTCCGACGGCAGCTACCTGCGCTTCGACAGCAATGCCATCGTCATCCTCGGGCCGGACGGCAACCCGAAGGGAACGCGCATCTTCGGGCCCGTCGCGCGAGAGCTGCGCGCGAAGAACTTCATGAAGATCATCTCGCTCGCCCCGGAGGTTCTCTGACCATGCAACGTTTCCACGTCAAACGCGGCGACCCCGTCGTCGTCATCTCCGGCTCCCACCGGGGCAAGGAGGGCAAGATCCTCGAGATCCTCCCGGCAAAGAGCCGCGCCCGCGTCGAGGGCGTCGCCATGATGAAGCGCCACTTGAAGAAATCCCAGGAGCACCCGCAAGGCGCCATCGTCGAGCGCGAGGGCTCCGTCCACATCTCCAACCTGATGCTCAAGTCGGTTTACGACACGGGCAAGCGCAAGAAGGCGGAATAACATGAGCACCGCTCCCACACTCAAGAAACTCTACGCCGAGAAGGTCTACCCGGAGCTCGTGAAGCTCCACGGGTACAGCAACAGGCTCGAGGTCCCGAGGCTCGTGAAGATCAACCTCAACACGGGAATCGACGCCGAGGCCGACAAGAACCAGATCACCGACATCCGGCGCGACCTGAGCCTGATCGCGGGCCAGAAGCCGGTCCTCAGCAAGACCCGCAAGGCCATCTCGAACTTCAAGCTGAAGGAGAACCAGATCGTCGGCTGCCATGTGACCCTCCGGGGCAACTCGATGTGGGAGTTCCTCTACCGGCTCCTGGCGGTCGCCCTTCCGACCATCCGCGACTTCCGCGGCGCCTCCCCGAAGCTCGACGGCCAGGGCAACTACAACCTGGGGATCACCGACTTCACCATCTTCCCGGAAATCACGGTCGAGAACGTCAAGAAGAGCATGGGGCTCGACATCACGATCGTGACCACCGCCAAGACCGACGACGAGGGCCGTGAGCTTCTCCGGCTGCTCGGGATGCCTTTCCGCCGCACTGAAACCAAGACGGCCACCGCCGCCTGACCCCGCCGCCATGCCGAAGACCTCCGCAATTGAACGCAACGAGAAGCGCAAGCGGCTTGTTGAGAAATACGCCAAGCTGCGCGCCGAGCTGAAGGCGATCCTCGCGAATCCCGCGACGACCGACGTGCAGTTCTTCGCAGCGCAGACCAAGCTGCAGAAACTGCCCAAGAACTCCTCCAGGATACGCATCCGCAACCGCTGCTCGATGAGCGGCCGCCCGCGCGGCTACAAGCGCAAGTTCGGGGTGTCGCGCATCCAGTTCCGCGAGCTGGCCCTCTCGGGCAAGATCCCCGGCGTAATCAAATCATCCTGGTAAACCTCCCGGCCCGCGGGAGTCGGATATGACCCGCGCCGCCCTCAAAATCCCACAACATCCACCATGACCGATCCGATCAGCGACTTTCTCACTCGCCTGCGCAACGCCAGCAAGGCGCGCATTTTGGAGTGCCACGTGCCGCACTCGAAGATCAAGGAGGGCCTCGCCGAAATCCTGAGGTCCGAGGGCTTCATCTCCGGCTACTCCGAGGGCGCCGATGAGCTCGGCCACAAGACGCTCGTCGTCAAGATGAAGTACGTTGACGGCACCCCCGCCATCAGCGGGCTCAACCGGGCATCGACGCCCGGCCGCCGGCTCTACTTCGGCTACAACGACATCCCGCGGGTCCTGAACGGCCTGGGGATCAGCATCATCTCGACGTCCAAGGGCCTGATGAAGGACGCCGACTGCCGCCGCAACAAGGCAGGCGGCGAACTCATCTGCAACGTCTGGTAAGGACCCACCCACCATGAGCCGCATCGGCAAACAACCCGTACCCATCCCCGAGAAGGTCAAGGTCGACATCCAGGACACGACCGTTCGCGTCGAGGGGCCCAGGGGCCTGGTCCAGAAGACATTCGCGCCTGTCGTGACGATCACCGTCACCGACAAGAAGGTTGTCGTGGCCCCCATCGGGGACACGCGCTTCGCCAACGCCATGTACGGGACCGCCCGCTCGATCATCGCGGGCATGGTGAAGGGCGTCACTGTGGGCTATTCCAAGGACCTCGAGATCCACGGGGTCGGCTTCAAGGCGATCCTCAAGGGAAAGCAGCTCGACCTCGCGCTGGGGTACTCGCATCCGATCCTCATGGACATCCCGGACGGCATCAAGATCACCGTGACCGACGGGACCCGCGTCAAGGTCGAGGGTTGCGACAAGCAGCTCGTGGGGGCGGTCACCGCGGAGATCCGCAGCTACTATCCGCCGGAGCCCTACAAGGGCAAGGGCGTGCGCATCGTCGGCGAGCGCGTCCGCCGCAAGGAAGGCAAAACCGTCGCCTAACAACCATGAACACCGTTCACAAAGCCAAGCTACTGCAGAAGCGCCGGTGGAGGATCCGCAAGAAGGTCTCCGGCACCGCCGCGCGGCCCCGGCTGAGCCTCAGGTTCAGCGGCAAGAACATCTACGCGCAGGCGGTCGACGACGAGGCGGCCAAGACGCTCGTGTTCCTGTCGAGCCTCGACGCGGAGCTGCGCAAGAAGAAGCTGGGCGCCAACATCGCCGGGGCGAAGGTGCTCGGCACCGCGTTCGCCGAGAAGGCGAAGGCGGCAGGCCTGACCTCCGTAGTTTTCGACCGCAGCGGCGCCCGTTACCACGGCAAGGTCAAGGTCTTCGCGGACGCCGCCCGCGAAGCCGGCCTTGTATTCTGACCCACAGCCCATGAGCAACGAAACCGCCTCCACCGCCGAACCGGCCGCCGTCCCAGCACCTGCCCCCTCCGCGGCACCCGCCCCCGCCGCGGCACCCGCCCCCGCCGCGGCAACCGCTCCCGCCGCGGCACCCGCTCCCGCCGCGACAACCGCTCCCGTCGCGACAACCGCTCCCGCCTCGGCGCCAGCGACTGAACGAGCCCCCGCTCCCTATTCCAGCCGCCCGCCCCGCCGCGATTCGCAGCGCGGGCCGCGCCGCGACAACCGCTCGCGCGACCAGTCCCAGAACACGGGCGACGGCCCTTCGATGATCGAGAAGGTCGTCTTCATCAACCGCTGCGCCAAGGTGGTCAAGGGCGGCCGCCGGTTCAGCTTCGCGGCGCTGACGGTCGTCGGCGACCAGAAGGGCAACATAGGCGTCGGCTACGGCAAGGCGAACGAGGTGCCCGACGCGATCAAGAAGAGCACGGAGCATGCGAAGAAGCGGCTCATGTTCGTGAAGCTCAAGGGTGACACGATTCCGCACGACGTGATCGGCGAATTCGATGGGGGCAGGGTGCTGCTCAAGCCGGCGTCGCCGGGAACGGGCCTAATCGCCGGAGGCGGCGTGCGCGCGGTGCTCGAGGCCGCAGGCGTCAAGAACGTGCTCACGAAGTCGATGGGATCGAAGAACCACATCGCCGTCGTGAACGCCACGGTCAACGCGCTGCTCAAGCTCAGGCTCGCGGCCGACTTCGCAAAGCTGCGCCAGGGCTAGGGCCGGCGCGTCCCAACGTATCCGAATCCCGCCCAAGGAGAATCCCATGAAACTTCACGAACTGAGGAACGTCGCCGGCGCCATTCACCGCAAGAAGCGCGTGGGCTGCGGCGAAGGCGGCGGCCACGGAAAAACCAGCACCCGCGGCGGCAAGGGCCAGTCGGCCCGCTCGGGCTCCAGCTTCCGCCCCGGATTCGAGGGCGGCCAGATGCCCCTCTACCGCAAGCTCCCGCACCGCGGGTTCAACAACTCCAATTTCCGCACGGAGATCGCGGTCGTGAACCTGCGCGACCTGGGCGGACTCGGCGCCGAGGTGACCGAGGTCGACGCGGTGTACCTCGCCAAGGCGGGCCTCATCCGCTCCGGCGAGACCTCGGTCAAGGTCCTGGGCGACGGGGAGATAACCCGCGCCCTTACGGTCACTGCCGCCAGGTTCTCCGAGGCGGCCAAGGCGAAGATCGAGAAGGCCGGGGGCAAGGTAATCGTCGGCTAACGGGCTCCGCGCATGTTCTCCGCCTTCACCAACTCGCTGAAGATCCCCGAGCTGCGCTCCCGGATCTTCTACACGCTCGCGCTGCTATTCGTGGCGCGCGTGGCCGCCGCAATCCCGCTCCCGGGCATCGACCCGCACCCGCTGCAGGCGTTCTTCCTGGCGCAGTCCGGCGGGAACGGAGCCGGAGGGGCGATCGTTGGCCTCTACAACATGTTCACCGGGGGCGCGCTCCTCAAGGGGGCCGTCGGCTCGCTGGGCATCATGCCCTACATCAGCGCCTCGATCATCTTCCAGCTGATGACAGCGGTCGTCCCCGCGCTCAGCCGCCTCCAGCAGGAGGGCGACGTGGGCCGCCAGAAGATCACCCAGTACACGCGCTACGCGACCGTCTTCATCTGCGTGGTCCAGGGGACACTAACGATCCTCGCCCTGGAAAACCCCGCCCGCCTCTTCCCCGGCTACAGCGTCAGCGACTACGGCAACATCGTCATCGTGGGCAAACCCGCGTTCCTCATCACCTCGGTCATCTACCTGACGGCGGGAACGATGCTCATGATGTGGCTCGGCGAGCAGATCACCCAGCGCGGCATCGGCAACGGCGTCTCGCTCCTCATCACGATCGGCATCCTCGCGACCGGCCCGGGCGCCGCGGCCCAGACCTACCAGTTCTTCTTCGGACCGGTCGGCACGAACGCCGGCCACGGCCTGCCGCTGGGGGTCCTCATGATCGTGCTCTTCTTCCTGGTCACCATGGGGATCATCATGGTGGTCCAAGGCCAGAGGAAGATCCCCGTGCAGTACGCGAAGCGCGTCGTGGGCAACAAGGTCATGGGCGGCCAGAGCTCCTTTCTGCCGCTCAAGGTCAACTACTCCGGCGTCATGCCCGTCATCTTCGCGAGCGCCATCCTGCTCTTCCCGCAGCAGATCATGTCGCAGCTGGGCGCCGCGCTGAACCTGCGGTTCCTGATCGAGTTCTCCCAGAACCTCCTGCGCGGCCACTGGACCTACTACGCGGGGAACGGCCTCCTCATCCTTTTCTTCAGCTATTTCTGGGTCTCGGTCATGTTCAAGCCGATCCAGATCGCCGACGACCTGAAGAAGTACGGCGGCTACATCCCGGGCGTCCGCCCGGGCGAGCCAACGGCGCAGTTCCTCGACTTCATCATGACGCGGCTCACCCTGGCGGGGGCGGTCTTCCTGACGATCATCGCCGTCATGCCGGACGTGCTCCTGTTCGAGCTCAACGTCCCCATGCGCATCGCCTACTTCTTCGGCGGCACCGGGATGCTCATCACGGTGGGCGTGATCCTCGACACGATGCGCCAGATCGAGACGTTCCTCCTCCAGCGCCACTACGACGGATTCCTTCAGAAGGGCCGGATCCGCGCCCGGAGCGCCAACATGCGGGCCGGCATGCTGGGCGAGGCCCTCGAGATGAAGGCGGTCCTCAAGCTCTGCTTTGCGCTCGGATCGATCTTCCTGTTCGGAATCATCGCCTGGGCGATGCGCCGCTTTGGGGGGCAGTAGGGCGGCCACGTTTGCGCTTTACAAGGGCCCGGATGGACGCGATATTTGACCTCTTTTCCCATTTGGGCGCTCCCGCCCGAACGAAACTCCTTCTGCTCGGTTCGATCGATTTTCGCATGGAAGAAATGGTCGACCGGGCCCGTTCTTTGCAGATAGAGCACGTCTCCCCCGCCAAGCTGATGCGGGGGATTTCGCGGTCCCGCGGCTCCGCCGAAGGGAACGAAGCCTCCACGCTGGCGCTTCTGCGCCGCTGGTTCTTCTCGCGCAAACCTGATGCGGGATTCGTCCTCACGGACTTCCCGGCTACGCTGCTCCAAGCTAAAGTGTTCGACGAATGGCTCGACGCCCGCGGCGAGGAAATCGACGCGGCGGTCGCCCGATCCGGCGCCCCCGGATCCGTGGTCGGACACTACCGCACACTCGGCCTCCTCCACGAGGGGGCCGGCGCCCCCCTATGATCCCCGTGAAGGACAGGGAAGGGATCGCCCGGATGCGCGAGGTGTGCGCCATTGCCGCCACGGTGCTTGATTCGCTCAAGCCCCTAGTGCGGCCCGGTGTTACAACAATGGACTTGGAAGAGGCGGGTCGCGCGGAGATAGCGCGCCTCGGAGCGCGAAGCGCCTGCTACGGATACGAGCACGGTGAGCGCCACTACCCGGCGCATACCTGCATCTCGGTCAACGAGGAGGTCGTCCACGGAATCCCGTCGTTCAAGCGCGTCCTTCGCGAGGGCGACATCGTGTCGCTTGACGTCGTTCTCGAATACAACGGCTACGTCGGCGACAACGCGTTCACGGTGCCCGTGACGCCCGTCTCGCCCGAGGTCGAAAAGCTCCTTGGGGTGACCCGCGAGGCGCTGGCCCTTGGAATCCGCGCCGCGCAGGTCGGCAACCGGATCGGCGACATTTCGAGCACGATCCAGGCCCACGTCGAGCGGCACGGGTTCAGCGTCGTGCGCGACATGGTCGGCCACGGTGTCGGTGTCGCGATGCACGAGCCCCCCGAAATCCCGAATTTCGGAAGGCGCGGCACCGGGGAGAAGATCAGGCCCGGGATGACCTTCGCGATCGAGCCGATGGTCAACCTGGGAGGCTATGCGACCCGGACGCTTCCCGACGGCTGGACGGTCGTCGCAGCCGACGGCTCCCCCTCGGCCCATTTCGAACACACCGTGCTCACGACAGAGAAAGGGCCGGAGATCCTCACGATCCCCGGGCTCGTCCCAGCCAGGTCGGCCTGAGCGCCCTCCGCTTCAATACAATTCATCAACCACAACTCTCCATAACCCTAACACAATGCCTCGTCTCCTCGGCGTAGAAATCCCCGCGAAAAAGAAAGTCGCGTACTCGCTCCGCTACATCTACGGCGTCGGCCCCGCGCGCGCCGACCAGGTCGTCAGGGAGGCCGGGCTAAAGGCCGACATCCGGGCCCAGGACCTTACCGAGGAGCAGATGAACAAGATCCTCCATGTCATCACGGAGCACAAGTGGGTGGTCGAGGGCGACCTGCGGCGCGAGATCGCCGGAAACCTGAAGCGCCTCCAGGCGATCAACTGCTACCGCGGGGTCCGCCACCGCCGCGGGCTTCCCGTCCGGGGCCAGCGCACCAGCACGAACGCCCGCACCCGCAAGGGCCCGCGCAAGACGATCGGCGTCACCAAAGTCAAAGAATAACCGCCCTACGCCATGGCCGAAGAAAAGACCGCACCCAAGAAGGAGAAGGCCCCCAAGGGCCCGAAGGCCGCCAAGCCCGAGGGCGCCGCCCCGGACGCCGCCGCTGCCGCCGGCGCCCCGGCCGCCGCCCCGGCGGCCCCCGCCGCAGACGCAAAGCCGGTGGAGATGGTCGGCGGCGTCGCCAAGCAGCCGACTGCCGAGGACCTCCTCAAGGAGGAGCTGGGAGCCGTCAAGGTCCGCAAGGCCAAGGGCTCGAAGAACGTCGTGTCGGGCTTCGCCAACGTGCTCGCCTCGTTCAACAACACGATCGTCTCGATCACCGACCCCAAGGGCCAGGTGATCGCGTGGTCGAGCGCGGGCAAGTGCAATTTCCGCGGGTCGCGCAAGTCCACGGCCTACGCCGCCCAGATCGTCGCCCAGGACGCCGCCCGCAACGCGATGTCCCACGGGCTGAAGGACGTCGTCATCCGCGTCTCCGGACCCGGCCTCGGCCGCGACAGCGCGATCCGGGCGCTCCAGGCGATCGGCCTTGAGATCACCTCGATCGTCGATGTCACGCCCATCCCGCACAACGGCTGCAGGCCGCGCAAGCGCCGCCGCGTCTAGGACAACCTCCTTTGGCCCAACCCTCTTCAACTTAAGACAATGGCTCGCTACATAGGACCCTCCACCCGCATCAGCCGGCGCTTCGGCCAGCTCGTGATCGGCTCCGCCAAGGCGCTTGAGCGCCGCAACTATCCTCCCGGGCAGCACGGGCCGAAGTCGCGCCGCAAGGCGTCCGAATACGCGGTCGGCCTCAACGAGAAGCAGAAGCTTCGCTACATGTACGGCCTGCTCGAGAGGCAGTTCCGGCGCGTGTTCGAGATCGCCAAGCGCGAGCGCGGCGTCACGGGCGAGCGCTTCCTGCAGCTCCTCGACACGCGACTCGACAGCGTCATCTACCTGCTCGGCCTGGCGAAAAGCCGCGCCGCGGCCCGCCAGTTCGTGAACCACGGGCACATCCGGGTGAACGGGCGCAAGGTCGACATCGCCAGCTACAATGTGCGGCCCGGCGACGAGATCGACGTGCGCAACGCGCCCGCCTCCCGCCAGATGGCCACCCGCAACCTCGAGGAGAACCGGATCCGGACCGTCCCGGGCTGGCTCTCGCTCAACGCCGAGCAGTTCAAGGCCGGCGTGGTCCGCCTCCCGAAGCGCGACGAGATGGACCAGAACATAAACGAGCAGCTGATCGTCGAGTTCTACTCGCGCTTCTGAGGCCCGATTGCCCAACCCTTCCACAACCCAAAAACAGAGTTCACGCCATGCCTAAACGTCTCGGAAAATTCGAACTCCCCTCCAAACTGACCAAGGTTGAGGACGGCGCCACGCCGACCTATGCCAAATTCATCGCCGAGCCCTTCGAAGCGGGTTACGGCCACACCGTTGGCAACTCGCTGCGCCGCGTGCTCCTGAGCTCCATCGAGGGGGCCGCGATCTCGTCCATCAAGATCGACGGGGTGAACCATGAGTTCCAGAGCATCGATGGCGTCGTGGAGGACGTGACCGAGATCGTGCTCAACCTGAAGAAGGTCCTGATCGTCTCCCACAAGCGCGAGACGATCTCGCTCGGGATCAGGGTCTCCAAGGCCGGCGCCGTGACGGCCGCCGACATTCAGGCCGACGCGAACATCCATATCGTCAACCCCGAGCAGGTGATCTGCACGCTCGACAGCAAGCGGACGTTCGAAGCCGAGATCGAGATCAAGACCGGCCGCGGATACTGCCCGGGCGAGCAGAACAAGAAGGAGGAGCAGGCGATCGGGGTCATCCCGATCGATTCCCTCTTCTCCCCGGTCAGGCTCGTGAAGTACGCCGTCGAGGCCACGCGCGTCGGCCAGATCACCGACTACGACAAGCTGATAATCGAGATCTGGACGGACGGCCGCATCTCGCCGGACGACGCCCTCAAGCAGGCCGCATCCATCTTCAAGCACCATCTCGACGTCTTCGACCGCGTCAGCGAGGAGGCCTACGAGTTCGAGAGCCAGCAGAGCGAGGTCAGCGAGGAGCAGAACAAGCTCCGCAAGCTCCTCAACATGTCGGTGAACGAGATCGAGCTTTCGGTGCGCGCCGCCAACTGCCTGAACAACGCGAACATCACCACGGTCGGCGAGCTCGCGATGAAGACCGAGCAGGAGATGCTCAAGTACCGCAACTTCGGCAAGAAGTCGCTGAACGAGATCAAGGAGAAGCTCGAGGCCCTGGGGCTTTCGCTCGGCATGAAGTTCGACGAGCGCCTGCTCGACGCGAAGAAGGAAGCCTGATCCATGCGCCATCTCAAGCACCACGCGTCCCTGGGCGTCACTCGCGAGCACCGCGAGTCGATGATGTCCGCACTAGCCACGGCGCTGATCACGCACGGGAGGATACAGACGACGCTGGCGAAGGCCAAGGCCCTGCGTCCGTTCATCGAAAAGATCATCACGAAGGCGAAGCACGCCGCTGCGAAGCCGGAGAAACGGGACGCCCTCCACCTGCGCCGCCTCGCGCTTCGCGACGTCCGCGACGAGGACGCCGTGACGCTGCTCTTCAACGACAAGTACAAGGAGTTTGCGGAACGCGCGGGCGGCTACACCCGAATCTACAAGCTTGGCCCCCAGCGCCTTGGCGACGCCGCCGAGATGGCGTTGATCGAGTTCGTGAAGGCCGACGATGTCGGCTACAAGAAGTCGAAGGGCAAGAGACCCCGCTCCAAGGGGCGCAAGCCCAAGGCTGCAGCCCCAGAGGCCTCCCCTGCCGCCGAGACGCCAGAGGCCCCAGAGGCGGCGAAAGGCGACGCCAAGGGCTAGGGCGCGCCCTTTCCGGCGCCCCGACCGCGCAGGCGCGCCGAAGTTTACCTTCGACGCGTTTTTTGTTTGGATACCGGCCTGATGTTCGAGTTCTCAACGGCCGTTACCGTCTTTTGCGTGCTGGTCGCCGCGACGTTTCTCACGCTCTGGCTGTTCTACGACCGGCGCGACCACCTTCGATTCGACCGCGAGCGCCGCAGGACGACCTTCCACTGCATCCGCTGCGACCGGCTCTACACCGCGCCCGAGGGGACGGAGCTCTGCAAGTGCCCGAGGTGCGGGCATGAAAACGCGAGGTTGCGGTTTTGACGCGGGTTGGGTGAGGCAGGGGGCCCGATAGCCGGGGAGGAAGGGAAACAAGCCTGAAAACCGCAGCCCAAGCCCCCTTTTGGCCCGCCGCCAACAAACGCACTTGCGGTCGGCCATGGAGGGAGGTTCTTCTTTGCCCTTTTCCAATCCGCTCATGCCGCAAACCATCGCCGTACTCGATTTCGGCTCGCAATACACCCAGGTCATCGCGCGCCGGATTCGCGAATGCCAGGTCTTCTCAAAGATCTACCATTTTTCGACGCCTGCCGAGAAGTTGCGGTCGGACGGCGTGATCGGGATCGTCCTCTCCGGCGGGCCGAGCTCCGTCTTCTCCCCCGGCGCGCCGATCCCGGACCGGGGGATCTTCGAGATCGGCGTCCCGGTCCTCGGGATCTGCTACGGGATCCAGCTCATGGGCCATCTGCTCGGCGGGAGGGTGGCCAAGGGGGAGCGCCGCGAATACGGCCATGGGATCCTCGAGGTGCACCGGCGCGGCCGGCTCTTCGCGGGGCTTCCCAGGAGGCTCCGGGTGTGGAACTCCCACGGCGACAAGCTGATGAAGCTGCCCCCTGGGTTCACGTCGATAGGCAGGACGGAGAACTCGCCCTATGCGGCCATAGTGGACCTCCGCAGGGGCTTCTACGGCATACAGTTCCACCCCGAGGTCTTCCACACCGAGAGGGGAATCGAGGTGATTCGGAACTTCCTTTCAAGGGTCTGCGGGGCGAAGCAGGACTGGACGACGAAGGATTTCATCGAGCACGCGGTGCAGGAGATCCGCTCGGCTGTTGGCGGGTCCCGCGTCATCCTGGGGCTGTCGGGCGGGGTCGACTCGTCGGTCGCGGCCGCGCTGATCCACAGGGCCATCGGGGGCCAGCTCACGTGCGTGTTCGTCGACAACGGGCTGCTCCGAAAGGGCGAGCGGGAGACGGTCGAGTCGCTCTACAAGAGGAATTTCAAGATCGACCTCCGGGTCGTCGACGCGTCGGCCGTCTTCCTGCGGCGCCTCAAGGGCGTCGGGGAGCCCGAGAAGAAGCGCAAGATCATAGGCAAGACGTTCATCGAGGTGTTTGAGAAGTCGCTCAAGAAGATCGGACACGCCGACTTTCTCGCCCAGGGTACGCTCTATCCCGATGTCATCGAAAGCGTCGCGATCGACGACAATCCGGCCGCTCTCATAAAGAGCCACCACAATGTCGGGGGCCTGCCCGCGCGGATGAAGCTCAAGCTGATCGAGCCCCTGAGGGAGCTCTTCAAGGACGAGGTCCGCAGGGTGGGGGGCGCCCTCGGTCTGCCCCGCGAAGTCGTCTGGCGCCAGCCGTTCCCGGGGCCCGGACTCGCGGTCCGGGTCGTCGGCCCGATCACGCCGGGCAACCTCGGCGTCCTCCGGTCGGCCGATGCGATCCTCCAGGAGGAGATGATGTCGAGCGGCTGGTACTGGAAGGTGTGGCAGTCGTTCTGCGTCTTCCTTCCGGTCAAGTCGGTGGGCGTGGTCGGCGACGAGCGCAACTACGCGTATGTGATCGCGCTTCGAATCGTCGAAAGCACCGACGCGATGACCGCCGACTGGACCCGGCTCCCCTACGACCTGCTCCAGAAGATTTCGGGGCGGATCACCAACGAGGTCAGGGGGGTTTCTCGGGTCGTGCTCGACGTCAGCTCCAAGCCCCCCGCGACCATCGAGTGGGAGTGATTTTTCTTCGACCTTGCGCCAGTTTTGGCTGTCATTGGGGACATGTCGAAGCTGTGCCCCAGTCTCCTCGCCTGCGCCTGCGCCCTGATCGGGTCCGCCGCGGTGCGTGCCGAACCCGCCGTGATCGGGCTGGCGAGGGCCTACCTGGGCCCGGATTCCACCCTGGATGGCATAACGTCGATTCACTTCACAGGTGGCCTCGAAAGGCTGGACACCGAGCACGCGGACAAGGGGCCGGTCCGCGGCGCGATCGACCTGGTCTTTGTCAAGCCGTTGCGCCAGCGCCAGATCGTGAGCTCGGCGAAGGCGACGGAGACGATGGTCCTCGACGGCTACGACGCGTGGGACCTGCTGCAGGACACGGCCGACCCCTCGAAGCACGTCCTGTCGTGGCTGTTGGCGGATGACATCAAGTCCCTCCGGGCGAGCACGTGGGAGAACCTGTTCTTCTTTCGCGGGCTCAAGGGCGAGGGCGCGGTCCAGGACAAGGGACCCGCGACCATCGACGGCGTCGCCTGCGAGCGCGTGGACTTCGTTCACGGGCCGGGGGTCGTCTACGAGCGCTACTTCGACCGCGACACCGGCCGCCTAGTCTTCACCGTGAGGGGACCGGAGACCATCCGCGAGAGCGGCGAAATCCGCGTCGGGGGCGTCCGGTTTCCCAAGACGATCATCAGCGTCCGGAAATCGGCCTCCGGCAAGGATCTCGTCTCAACCGTCACCTTTGACCGAATCGTGCTCAACGAGCCGCAGGGACCCGACGTGTTCGCGATCCCCGCCCTCGTTCCGGCCAAAGCCGCGCCCGGCGCGGCGGGTCCGCCGGTGAAGTAAGCCGTGCGCACGCTCACATCCGCGTCGAAGCAATTCGACTCCGACCTTGCCGTGTTCTGCGGCGGCGCCGCGGTGTCGCGGGAGGTCTCCGGCTCGGTCGCCGCGATCCTGTCCGACATCCGCGCGAGGGGCGACGCGGCGGTCGCCCATTATGCGCTCAGGTTTGACGGAGCGACGCTCAGGCCCCGCGACTTCCGGGTCCCCGTCTGCGAGATCGCGGAGGCCGCGAAGCGCCTCCCGGCCGCGCGGCGCGCGGCCCTAGTGGCGGCACGCGCCGCCATCGAGGACTTTGGCCGGAAGGCCCTGCCCGCGGACTGGACCGCGCGGAACCGGCACGGGGCCGAGGTGGGCGAGAAGTTCGACCCCATCCGCCGGGTCGGGATCTACGTGCCCGGGGGCGAGGTTCCGCTCGTCTCGAGCGCGCTCATGACGGCGACCCTCGCGAAGATCGCCGGATGCCCGGGGATCGCCGTATGCACCCCGTCGGGCGCTGACGGCCGCATCGCGTCCGAGCTGCTGGCGGCCCTCCATGTCGCCGGAGTCGGGGAGGTGTACCGCATCGGCGGGGTCCAGGCCATCGGGGCCATGGCCTACGGCACGGCGACCATTCCGGGCGTGGACAAGGTCTTTGGCCCGGGAAACGCCTACGTGTGCGAGGCGAAGCGCCAGGTCTTTGGCGCGGTGGGCGTCGACCTCCTGCCAGGGCCCAGCGAATTGATGGTGATCGCCGACGACAGCGCGCGGCCCGACTTTGCGGCGGCCGATCTGCTGGCACAGGCGGAGCACGGCTCGGGCCGCGAAAGGATCTACCTTGTCGCCACGTCGCAGAAGATCATCGCGGGCGTGGCCGCGGAGATCAAGAGGCAGCTGGGGGGGCTCGCGCGTTCCGAGAAGATCCGGCGAGTCCTGGACACCGGTTTCCTGGCGATCAGGGTGTCGGGGCTCGGCCGGGCCGCTGAGGTGGCCAACCGGGTCGCGCCCGAGCATCTGGAGCTCCTCGTCCGGAAGGGGGCTGTCCCGGGGCTCCTCAAGTCGGTGGCGACCGCGGGCGCGATCATGATCGGCAACGCGACCCCCACGGCGCTGGGTGACTTCGCCGCGGGGCCCAGCCATGTCCTGCCCACGGGCGGCGCGGGCCGGTTTTCCAGCGGACTCCGGGTCGCCGATTTCCTCCGGCGGACCAGCATTGTGTCCTACGACCTGCAGAGCGTCCGAAGCGCATGGCCGACCGTGGCTGCGTTTTCCGCCATGGAGCGGCTGGACGCCCACGGACGCTCGGTTGCGATCCGCATCCCAGGGGCCGGCTCCCCATGAAGGGTCCGGCTCCGGGGCGGCTCGCGCTCGCCCATGTCGCGAAGCTTCGTGCCTACGAGCCGGGGCTCCAGCCCGCGGCGCCCGGGTGGGTCAAGCTGAACACGAACGAATGCCCGTATCCGCCCAGCCCAAGGGTCGCGGAGGCCATCCTGCGCGAGGTGGGCGCCGCAGGCGCCACGCTCAGGCTTTATCCGGATCCCGCGAGCAGGGTCCTGCGCGAGGCGGTGGCGCGGGTCCACGGAGTGGGCGACGGGAATGTCTGCATCGGGAACGGCTCGGACGACATCCTCAATCTCCTCGTCCGGTGCTTCTGCGGCCCGGCGGCGGCGGCGGGCTTCACGCTCCCGAGCTATTCGCTCTACCCGGTGCTGATCGGGATCCAGGGCGGCGGAGCAGCACCGATCGTGCTGGACCGGAGCATGCGCCTTCCGGTGGAGAGGATCGCGGCGTCCGGGGCCGCCATGTTCTTCCTCACATCGCCCAACGCGCCAACGGGAGTCGGGTTCCCGAATTCCGACATCGAGGGGATCCTCGATTCCTTCGGAGGCCTCCTCGTCGTCGATGAGGCCTATGCGCCGTTTGCGCGGGAGAATGCGGTCGGCCTCCTGGCCGGGCATTCGAACCTCGTGGTGGTGCGGACCCTGTCGAAGGCCTATGCGCTCGCGGGAATCCGCGTGGGTTACGCCCTTGCCGATGCCGGCGTGATAGCCCTGATCGACCGGGTGCGCGACAGCTACAATGTCAGCCGGCTGTCGCAGGCGGCAGCCCTGGCCGCGCTCGGGGACCCGGACCACCACCTAAAGATCGTTTATAAGATAAAGGAAACCAGGGATTTATACATTCGCAAGTGGAGCGAGGGCAGGGAATGGTTCACTTTCCCCTCGCAGGCCAACTTCATCTCCACCGAGCCCCGGGACAGCCTCGGCCGCGCCGGGCCGGGCGTCGCAAGGGCGGCCCATGACTTCCTGTTCTCGCGCAAGGTGTTGGTTCGCCACTTCCCGAGCGACGCCTTGACCGCGTCGTGCCTGCGGATCAGCGTCGGCACCGATGACGAGATGCTCGTCCTCGATGACACCCTCGACGCATGGCTAAAGGCACCTCCAAACGCGTAGCGACCGTCTCCCGCAAGACGGCCGAGACGGACATTTCGATCACGCTCGCGATCGACGGCACCGGCCAGTCGAAGATCGGCACCGGGGTCGGGTTCTTCGACCACATGCTGACCCTGTTCGCAAAGCACGGGCTCTTCGACCTGACGGTCAGGGCAAAGGGGGATGTGGACGTCGACTACCACCACACGGTGGAGGATGTCGGGCTCGTGCTCGGACAGGCCTTCAAGAAGGCCCTGGGCGACAAGGTGGGCATCAAGCGGTATGGGTTCTTCATCCTCCCGATGGACGAATCGCTCGCGCGGGTCGTTGTCGATGTCGGCGGCAGGCCGCATCTTGCGTACCGCGTCGAGGCGTCATCGATGTTCGTCAGGGACTTCAGCCTTGTCCTCGTGAAGGAGTTTTGCCGGGCCTTCAGCAACGCGCTTGGCGCGAACCTGCACGTAGACCTGATATGCGGGGATGAGCCCCACCACATCGCGGAGGCGATCTTCAAGGGCCTGGGAAGGGCCCTTGACGCCGCCACCCAGATCGAGCCGCGCGCGGCGGACCTCCTCCCGAGCACCAAGGGCAGCCTTTGATCCGGCGACGATGAGCGCGCGCGTCGCCGTCATCGACACCGGCATCTGCAACCTGCGCAGCGTGACGAAGGCGCTCGAGGCCGTCGGCGCGTCGCCCGTCGTCGTTCGAACGCCGGCCGAGGCCGATGAATGCGGGGCGTGCGGCCTCGTGCTTCCCGGGGTGGGGGCCTTGAGGGACTGCGTCTTCGCGCTTCGCTCTTCGGGCCTTGACGCAACGGTCAGGGGGTGGATCGAGCAGGATCGCCCCTTCCTGGGGGTATGCCTGGGCATGCAGGCGCTGTTCAGCTCATCCGAGGAGGGCGGGGTCACGGGGCTCGGCGTCTTCCCGGGGCGGGTGGTCCGCTTCAGGCTGGCCCCGCCGCTCAAGGTTCCCCACATGGGCTGGAACACCGTCCGGTTCGTCCGCAAGGGGACGGCGCTCCAGGATGACCTCGCCGACGACGGCGAATCGTTCTATTTCGTCCACAGCTACCACTGCGTGCCCGACGACCGCAGCCTTGTCCTGGCCGAGTGCGACTACGGCCCCCCGTTTGTCGCGGCGATCGCCCGCGGGCGGCTGTTTGCGACGCAGTTCCACCCGGAGAAGAGCCAGGCGAAGGGGTTGAGAATCTATCGCAATTTCGCGGCGTCAGCGGAAGCCCCGGTAATGCGCTGATAAGGCCCGGGAATTCATCGGGGGGGGGCCAACTTTCCTTTGCAAGCGGCACAATTCCCGCTTGGCTTGGTTCGGAATGGATCACACCGCGTCAATCAGGCTGGACGAAAAGGAATTCTCCCTCCCCGTGATGGTGGGCACCGAGGGGGAAAAGGCGGTCGACACGCGCAAGCTGCGGGTGGACACGGGCTACATCTGCTACGACCAGGGTTACGGGAACACGGGCTCGTGCACGAGCGGCATCACGTACCTGGACGGCGATAACGGCATCCTGAGGCACCGGGGCATCCCGATCGAGCAGCTTGCCGAGAGCAGCGACTTCGTGGAGACCGCGTACCTTGTGATCTATGGCGAGCTGCCGAATGCGGCGAAGCGGAAGGAATTCGGGATGAAGCTGCGGCAGAATGCGGCCATCGAGATGCAGATGCAGCGCATCTTCGAGGGCTACCCGAGGGACGCGCCCCCGATGGCGATGCTGTCGTCGATCGTCGCCTCGCTTGCCGCCCATTACCCGGACCTGGCGACGAACAGCTTTGAGAGGGACCTTGCGAACTTCGATCTCGCCGCGGCGATGGCGATCTCGAAGGTGCGGACGATCGCCGCGATGATCTACCGCTACCAGAAGGGCCTGCCCTACGTGTTCCCGAAGCAGGACCTGCCGTTCTGCGACAACTTCCTGCACATGATGTTCTCGGAGCCGTACCAGGACTACGTCGCGGTGCCCGAGGTCGCCCGCGCGCTGAACCTGCTTCTCCTCCTGCACGTGGACCACGAGCAGAACTGCTCCACCTCGACCGTCCGCACGGTCGGCTCGAGCGCCTCCAACCTCTTCACGTCAATCTCCGCGGGCATCTGCGCCCTCTCCGGCCCGCTCCACGGCGGGGCCAATGTCTCGGTGATGCAGATGCTCCATGCGATCCATGCCGAGGGGGACGATGGCACGCGGTTCATCGCCGCCGCGAAGCTGGGCTCGAAGGACAGCCGGCTCATGGGGTTCGGCCACCCGGTGTACCGCAACTTCGACCCGCGGGCGAAGATCATCGGAAAGGCGTGCGAGAGCGTCCTGCAGAAGCTCGGGATCAAGGACCCCCTGCTGGACATCGCCAAGAGGCTCGAGGAGGCCGCGCTCAAGGACGACTATTTCCTCTCGCGCAAGCTCTACCCCAACGTCGATTTCTACAGCGGGATCATCATGCGGGCGCTTGGCATACCGACCAGCATGTTCACCGTCATCTTCGCGATCGGGCGGACGCCGGGGTGGATCGCCAACTGGCACGAGGTGGCGGCCACGCCCAAGGGGCGGATCTACCGGCCGAGGCAGGTCTACATCGGGCCCGTGAAGCGGGACTACGTCCCGATAGTGCAGCGAGTCTGAACGCCGGGGCGCCCGTCCCACCGGACCGCGGGGGTCCGTCTGGCGGACCTGCCCCGCTGGGCCCACACACAGCCATGCCAGTGGAGTTCAAGGTTCGCGCGGCGAAAGTGAGGGATGCGGAGGCGATCGCGGCCCTTTCAGGGGAGCTCGGCTACCCCGCCGAGCTGAAGACGATCCGCGCGCGGCTTCGCAGGATCCTCGCCAGGGACGACCAGCGGGTGGTCGTCGCGGAGAGGCCGGACGGGGGGATCTGCGGCTGGCTCCAGGCGCACCACAGCGACGCCCTCGAGTCCGGGTCCCGCGTCGAAATCGTCGGCCTCATCGTCTCGGACGGGATGCGCCGGCGAGGGGTCGGGCGGGGCCTGGTCGCGCAGGCTGAGACCTGGGCCGCCGAGATCTCGGCAGAGGCCGTCGTCGCGCGCAGCAACGCGAAGCGGATCGAGAGCCACGCATTCTACCCCTCGCTCGGGTACCTCCCGTCGAAGACCCAGGTGGTCTACCGGAAGCGGGCCGCCATATAGGCTCTTTTGAAGGTTGGCCGGGGGGCGGAACTTTGTTTGAATGCTGGGGTGATCCTCCTCGGTGTGAACATCGACCACGGCGCGACGCTGCGCCAGGCCCGCTACAGGGACACGGGGCAGGCCGCGGGCGGAGCCGTCGAACCCGATCCCGTAGCGCTTGCCGAGAAGGCGGAGCGGGCCGGCGCCGACGGGATCACGGCCCACCTGAGGGAGGACCGCAGGCACATCCAGGACCGGGATGTCTGGCGCCTGCGCGAGTCCCTGTCGACCCGCCTCAACCTCGAGATTGCGTGCACCCAGGCGATGGTCGAGTTCGCGCTCAAGCTTAGGCCCCGGTCGGTGTGCGTCGTGCCGGAGAACCGGAACGAGGTCACGACGGAGGGCGGGCTCGACGTCGTGGGGGGGAGGGACCGCGTGAAGGCGTGCATCAAGGCGATGGCGGCCGAGGGAATCGAGAGCAGCCTGTTCATCGATCCGGACGAGGCGCAGATCGAGCTTTCCGCGAAGCTGGGGGCGCCCGCGGTGGAGCTTCACACGGGGGCATACGCGAACGCCTGCGGCACCCCCCGCCGGGCCCAGGAGTTCCAGCGGCTGAGGCTCGGCGCGGTGCACGCCCACAACCTCGGGCTCAAGGTGAACGCGGGCCACGGGATCAACTACGTGAACATCGCCGAGGTGCGGACCCTGCCGCACCTGCACGAGCTGAACATTGGCCACAGCATCCTGAGCCGCGCGCTGTTCACCGGGATTGAGGAGGCCGTCCGCGAGATGAGGGCGCGGATGAACCCGTGAACATCCGGTTGCCACCGGGCGGCGTCCTGGTAGGCCTCGGCGCGGACGTGATCGAGGTCGCCCGGATCCGCAGGGCCCTTGAGAGGCAGGGCGAGCGGTTCCTCGCGCGCGTGTTCACCGAGGAGGAAAGGGAGTATTGCTTCCGGATGGCCCACCCGCACAAGCACCTGGCGGCCCGGTTTGCCGCCAAGGAGGCCGTATCGAAGTGCTTCACGACGGGGATCGGGTCGAGCCTCGGCTGGCGGTCGGTCTCGGTGTACCACGGTTCCCGGAACGAGCCGCTTGTCCGGCTGGACACGAAGGGGGACGCCTTGCTCAGGGACGTGGGCGCGACCCAGGTCATCCTCACCATTTCCCACACGGAGTCGGTCGCGATGGCGGTGGCCGCGCTCGTCCGAGCCTGAACCCCGGGGAAACCCAAGATGGACGAGGAAGAGCAAACTCCATCGAAACCGGCCCAGGCCAAGCCGTCGCAGGTCCCGTCCTGGGTGACGCTCGGCTTTGTGCTCGGAGCCCTCTTTGTCATGGCCCTGCCGAGGCGCGGGACCGAGGAGGCGCGCCTCCCGGCCCGGGACGCCGGCCCGGAAAGGCCCGCCAAGCCGGCCGCCGCGCCGCGGATCACCACGATCGAGGCGGTGTTCGCCGCCTGGGACAGGTACGCCGTCTGGAGCAACAACACCACGGAAGTGGCGCTCTGGAACACGGACGCGATGGGCTATTCGGACTGCTATGAGGTGCTGAAGACCTCCGACGGGTACTATTTCCGCTCCATTCCAAAGCTGACCCGGCCGATCCTCACCCACGGGGTTGTCCAGGAGTCGCCGCTCCAGTTCACCGAGACCCTGCGCCAGAGGCAGGAATGGCTCGGCGAGGTGGACAGGGAGAACCTGAAGGCGCTTTCCGAGGCCGCGCGCCAGACTCTCCCGGTCCTGACCGAGGAGCCCCAGGGGAAATAGGAGCCCGTCCATGCCCACTTCCGCCGTACCCAGCCACCCAGTCCTCTCCACGGGCGAGGCCCGCGCGCTCGAGGCCCGGCTCTTCGGCGGCGACGAGAGGAAGGAGTGGAGGGCGATGCTGCAGGCCGGCCGCTCGGTCGCGGACGCCGCGCTGCGGGACATCCTGGAGGCCGGTGGGTTCCCGGAGGCCGGGCGCATCCTGGTCCTGGCGGGAAAGGGCAACAATGCGGGCGACGCGCTCATCGCGGCCCGCGAGATCCTGGACAGGTTCCCCAGGGCGGAAGCGGACGTCCTCTTCGCGTTCGGCCCAAGGAAGCTGGGCCCGCTCGCCGCCCGGGCGCGGCGGGGGCTGTCCGAAGCGCGCCGCGGGCAGGTGCATGAGATCCGCGCCGATGCGCTTCCCCGTTGCTACGACCTGTGCCTGGACGGAATCTTCGGCCTGCAGTACAGGGGGCCGCTCCCGCCGGAGGCGTCGGCGGCGATCGAGGCGTCGGCCGGGTGCGGGATCCGGCTTCGCGCGGCGGTGGACCTCCCGAGCGGCTGGGACGAGCCGGGCGCGTTCTGCGCGGACTTCACCTATGCCACCGGCTCGGTGAAGGCGCCCCTCGTCGGATGCGCCCACGCCGGGCGGCCGCGCTACCTGGACCTCGGGTTCTTCCGGGGAGGGGAGGGCGAAGGGAAGGGCGCGGGGACGGGCGACCGGGTCATTCTGCCCTCGGTGCTCGGGCCGCTTTCCGGTCTGCGGCCGGCGGCGTCCGACAAGCGCAGCCAGGGGCACCTCATGGTCGTGGGCGGCTCGTCGGGCCTGCCGGGGGCGGTCCTGATGGCGACGCTTTCCGCGCTCCGAAGCGGAGCGGGCCTTGTTACCGCGTTCGTTCCCGAGAGCCTGGCGGCCGTGTTCGCATCGCGCGCCCCCGAGGCCATGTGGGTCGGCCTGCCGGAGACGCCTGGCGGCGGGCTGGCGCAGCGCGCCCTGGAGCGGGTCATGGGAGGCGCCGAGCGGGCGACTGCGCTCGCGATCGGCCCCGGGCTCGGGCGGGACCCGGAGACCCTTTCGCTGGCCATGGAGATCGTGAAGGCCTCGCCCGTTCCCCTTGTGATCGACGCCGACGCCCTCCAGCCCGACATCGTGCGCGCCGGGGCGGCGCCACGGATCCTTACGCCCCATGCGGGGGAATTCGCGCGCATCGCATTCGGCGCGGGCCTCCGGGAATTGTGCGGTGCCCTGCCGTGCGTCGTCATCCAGAAAGGGCCGGTCACGCGGGTCTCCGACGGAGGCGCGGTGTACCACAGCTTCTTTGGAGGCCCGGTCCTCTCCCGGGGCGGAAGCGGCGACCTCCTTTCGGGCCTTGTCGGCGGCCTCCTCGCCCAGACGCCGGGGGATCCGCTTGGCACGGCGTGCCGGGGCGCGGCCTGGCACGGCATGGCCGCCGACCAGCTGGCGCGCGCCCACGGGCAGACGGCCGTGCAGGCCCTGCAGTGGCTCGACTTTCTGGGGCCCGCCCTGCGAGAGTCGGCCGCATGCCCGGCGACCTGACAGAACGGCAGGCGTTTCTCGTGCTGAACGCGCTGCCGGGCCTCGGCCCGATCGCGCTCAACTGCCTGCTGGACGCGTTTGGCGGCGATCCGCGCGCCGCGCTTGCCGGGGACAGGCGCAGGCTGCAGGAAGCCGCCGGAGTGAGGCCGGAGGCAGCCGCCGCGATCCGCGAGTGGCGCGGCCACTTCGACCCGGAGAAGGAGGAGGCGAGGATGGAAAAGAGCGGCGTCGCCTTCCTCACCCGCGCGGATCCGGGATATCCCAGGCTTCTCAGGGAGATCCACGACCCGCCCGTGGGACTGTACCGCAGGGGCCCCTATGCGTTCGGGCACCCGTGCGTCGCGATCGTGGGGACCCGGCGGGCCACGCTCTACGGCCAGGGCGTGGCGAAGAGGCTGGGCGCCGAGCTCGCCGGGGGCGGATTCTGCGTGGTGAGCGGCCTTGCAAGGGGAATCGACACGGCGGCGCACGAGGGCGCGCTGTCGGCCGGGGGAAGGACGGCGGCGGTCCTCGGGACCGGGATCGACATCATCTACCCCCCGGAGAACCTGGACCTGTACCGGCGGATCGCGGACAAGGGTGCGATCCTTTCGGAGTTCCCGTTCGGCCGCCCGGCCGACCGCGACTCGTTCCCGATGCGCAGCCGGATCCTGTCCGGGATCTGCGAGGCCGTGGTCGTCGTCGAGAGCGACCTGCGGGGCGGGGCGATGGCCACGGCTCGGTTTGCCGGGGAGCACGGCCGGCTGCTCTTTGCGGTGCCGGGAAGGGTCGACCAGTCGACGAGCGCCGGCTGCAACCAGCTTATCCGCGACGGGGCGACGCTCCTCACGGGGGCCGGGGACATCCTGGCGGAGATGCAATACCTCGGCGGACTGCGGCCGGCGCCGCCGGGGAGAGGATCCCTGCCTGCGCAGGCGGAAGGCCCCGCCGGGCTCGGGCCCGATGAGGAGCGGGTCCTGCACTGCTTCCTCGCGGGATCGTCCCAGGGGCCCGGCGAACTGGCCGAGCAGACCGGGCTCACGGACGCGGGGATCCGGGTTGCCCTCGCCATTCTGGAAACCAAGGGTTTCGTGTCGAAACGCGCGGATGGAGCCTACGAGGGCCGCGGAACGGGCCGGGAGGACTGAGCGCGCGGCCGGCACTCCCCCGGGTTCGGTCTCTACGAAAAATGAAAAACCCATCAATCCTCGCATTCGCCCTCGGCGCCCTCTCTATGCAGGTCTCCGCCGCGTCCGCGGACGCCGCCAGGCGGCCCATCACCCATGAGGATCTCTGGCTCATGAAAAGGGTGGGGTTCCCTATCCCAAGCCCCGACGGGAAATGGGTGGCATACCCCGTGGTTTCTCCGGCCTACGATCCCAGGGAACAGTCGGCCGACCTGTGGATCAGCCCGTCGGACGGCAGCGCCGCCCCCCGGCAGATTACTCACGGGAAGGGGATCCCGACGGGCACCGCATGGAGCCCGGACTCAAAGAGGCTGGCGTTCTCGGCCAGGCGGGTAGGGGACGAGGCGCCCGAGATCTATGTGCTCGACCTCGGCATGGGCGGCGATGCCGAACGGGTGACCAGCCTCCCGATGGGCGCGCGCTTCCCGGTGTGGAGTCCCGACGGCTCCTCGATCCTTTTCGTCGCCGACGTTTCCCCCGAGAACGTGTCGAAGACAAAGGCCAACATCCGCACGTACAACGGCTTCCCTATCCGGTTCTGGGACCATTGGCTCGATGACAGGAGGCCGCACTTCTTCGTGCAGGACCTGGCGGGCGGAGCAAAGGCGCGAGACCTTCTGGCCGGCACCGAGCTAGCGGCGATGCCCGGCTATTCCCTGCGCGAGACCGAAGCCGGCGATGAGGTCGACGCCGCATGGGCGCCGGACGGCAAGTCGGTCGTCTTCGCGGCGACCACGGATCGCGACACCACGGCCTTCTCCGAGGCCTCGACCCAGCTTTTTGCCGTCCCGGTTTCGGGTGGCGAGCCGGCGGCCCTCACCAAGGGCGCCGACAGCTACGGCTCGCCGGCCTTCCGTCCCGACGGGCGGGCGCTCATCGTGAAGGTCCAGAAGGGAGGGGACGGCATGGTCTACCACCATGCCCGGGTCGCCTCGTTCCCGTGGCCGTTCAGGCGGTCCGAGAGGCGGGTGCTGACGGACGCGCTGGACCTGACGGTCGGCCGCTTCGCCGCATCGCCGGACAGCAGGACGGTCTACTTCACCGCGCTGGCGGATGGCCATGAGCGGCTGTACTCCGTGCCCGCCGGCGGCGGCGGCGTGCGCGCCCACGGCCTACCGGAATCGGGGTGCATCACCGGCCTGGCGGTCGGCGGCTCCACGATGGTCGCCGACTACGAGAGCGCGGCCAGCCCGGCCGAGGTGGTCCGCGTAGATCCCGTGAAGGCGACGCTCAGCTCCCTCACCAACTTCAATTCGGCCAAGCTCGCGGCGCTCGATCTCCCTCCCGTGGAAAGCTTCACCTTCACGAGCGCGAAGGGCCGCGCGATCCAGAGCTTTCTCGCGCGCCCCGCCGGATTCACGCCGTTCGCCAGGTACCCCCTGCTCGTCGTCATGCACGGCGGACCGGCGTCGATGGCGCGCGACGCGTGGGCCATACGCTGGAACTACGCCCTCCTTGCGGCCCCCGGCTACGTGCTCGTGGCGACCAACTACTCGGGCTCGACCGGGTTCGGCGAGGCGTTCGGCCAGGCGATCCAGCGCGACCCGCTCAAGACGCCAGGCGACGAGATCAACCAGGCGGCGGACGTGGCGATTGGCAGGTATCGGTTCATCGACGGGTCGCGGCAGGCCGCCGCCGGGGCGAGCTACGGCGGCCATCTCGCCAACTGGTTGGAGGCGACGACGACGCGATACAGGTGCCTCGTTTCTCACGCGGGCCTCGTCAACCTCGAGTCCCAATGGGCGACAAGCGACTTCGTCTACGACCGCGAGCTCATGAACGGCGGGCCCGTCTGGGAGCAGGGTCCGGTGTGGCGCGAGCAGAACCCGGTCCGCTACGCGGCCAACCATTTCAAGGGCACGGGCTGGGTCACGCCGATGCTGCTCAGCGTCGGCGAGAAGGACGCGCGCGTGCCGATGAACAACACGATCGAGAACTGGAGCTACCTGCAGCGGCTCCAGGTGCCGAGCCGGCTTCTCGTCTTTCCCGACGAGAACCACTGGATCTCGCGGGGGGAGGACAGCCGGGCCTGGTACGGCGAGGTCCGGAGCTGGCTGGCCCGGTGGCTGAAGTGAGCGTCGCCGTGCCGGCCCGCGGGGTCAGCCCGGCGGCCAGCCCATCTGGCGCTTCGCCAGCATGTGGAGGTGGAGGTGGGGGACGCTCTCGCAGGCGTCCGGGCCGTTGTTGATCACGATCCGGTATCCGTTCTCGAACCCCAGCTTCCTGGCGACATCGCGGGCGACGATAAGGAGGTGGCCGAGGAGGGCCTCGTCCGCATCCGCCGCCTCGTCCACGCGCGGAATCGGCTTCTTCGGGATGATCAGCAGGTGGGCGGGGGCCTGGGGCTGGATGTCGTGGATCACGATGCAGCGCTCATCCTCGTGCTCTATCCTGGCGGGGACTTCGCGGTCGATGATCCTCTGGAACAGGGTCTTTTTCATGGGGGAAGGGTCCGTCCGTGCGCGGGTCACAGGAACAGGAGCGTCAGGTCGGAGCCGGACGGGGAGCGCGCCGCCGTCAGGTCCCGCAGGAAGGCCAGGAGTTCGTCGTATTCGCGGCGGCGGCGCTGCGTCTCGCGCCTTTCGGGCGGGCAGACGGCCGGCCGGAGGTTTGTGATGAGGAGAGTCGACTCCCGGAACGGGGCCAGCTGCTTCAGCCCGGTCATCACCTCCGCCCGGGCGAAAAGGGGCGTCGCGGAATGGAGGGTGCGCGAGGCGTCCCAGTGGAAGAACCCGTGGCGTGGGATCTGGGAGTACAGCCTGTCCAGCAGGCGCGCCGCGGCGGCATTGAACGCGGCGGCGTAGCTCGACTCGGGGAGGGGGCCGGGTGCCTCCCGGGCCTCGAGCTCCGCGAGGCTGAACGCGATGGCCGACTTGATCTGGTGCGCCAGGTAGAGATCCTGGCCGGTCACGTGGGCAAAGAGGGCGTTGATGAAATGCAGGCGACGCAGCTCGTCGCGGTCCATCGTCATTTCTTGTTCTTACCAGGTGAGCCGATCTCGCTCATGAATTCGGATACGTCGCGGAACTCCTTGTACACGCTGGCGTAGCGGACGTAGGCGACCTGGTCGACGCTGCGCAGCCGCTGCATCACTCCCTCGCCGATCGCCTGCGACGGGATCTCGTTCTCGAACCGCGCCTCGATCGCGTCGACGACGTCCTCGACCAGCATCGTGATCTGCTCGATGTCGACCGGGCGCTTGTGGCAGGCGGCGCGGACCGAGTGCACGAGCTTCTCCCGGTCGAACTCCTCCCTGCGGCCGTCCCGCTTGATGACGATCGTGCCGTCGAGAACGAGGGTTTCCGTCGTCGTGAACCGGTGGCCGCACTCGAGGCATTCACGGCGCCGGCGGATGGTGTTGCCCTCCTTGCTTATCCGGGAGTCGATCACCTTGTCCTCTATCGATGTGCACTTTGGGCAGCGCATGGTCAGTTGAGCCCGAGGAAGTTCTCGAGGATCGCCATCCCGCCCTTGGTCGCGATCGATTCCGGGTGGAACTGGACGCCCCAGATGGGAAGCGTGCGGTGGCGCAGCCCCATGACCTCGCCCTCGGCGGTTTCCGCCGTGATCTCGAGCTCCTTCGGGAAGCTCGAGCGCTCGACGAGGAGCGAATGGTAGCGGGTCCCGGGGAACCCCTGGGGAAGGCCCCGGAACAAGTCGGTGCCCCCGTGCATGATCGGCGATGTCTTGCCGTGCATCAGCCGGCCGGCCCGGACTACCCTGCCGCCGAAGTACTGCCCGACGGCCTGGTGTCCGAGGCACACCCCGAAGATCGGCTTGCGCCCGGCAAAGGCACGGATGATCTCGAGCGTGACGCCGGCGTCGCTCGGCGTGCACGGGCCCGGCGACAGCAGGACGCGGTCGGGTTTCAGCGCCAGGGCGCCCTCTGGGGTGATCGCGTTGTTGCGGAACACCCGCTGCTCCACGCCCAACTGCCCGAAATACTGGACGAGGTTGTACGTGAACGAATCGAAGTTATCGATGACGAGGAGCACGGTCTCCCAATTGACCCGCGATTGACAAGGGGGTCAAGGATGCGGGTAGGGTCATGTAGGCTAATATGGCAAGTCACTTTCAATTGCTGGCGAAGGACCCGACGACGGGGGCGCGCCGCGGCCGGCTGGACACGCTGCACGGCGCCGTGGAGACCCCGGTGTTCATGCCGGTCGGGACGCAGGGGACCGTGAAGGCCCTGACCCCGGCCCATCTGAGGGAGATCGGGGCGCAGATCATACTCGGGAACACGTACCACCTCAGCCTGAGGCCCGGGAGCGGGCTCATCCGCGGTCTCGGCGGCCTGCACGCCTTCATGGGCTGGGACGGCCCCATCCTCACGGACAGCGGCGGCTTCCAGGTCTTCAGCCTGGCGAAGCTGCGCGACGTCCGCGACGAGGGGGTTGCGTTCCAGTCGCACGTGGACGGGGCGAGGCTGTTCCTGGGGCCGAAGGAGGTCATGGGCATCCAGGCCGACCTGGGCTCCGACATCGCGATGGTGCTCGACGAGTGCCCGCCCTGGCCGGTCGACAGGGACGCCTGCGCGCTGGCCTGCAGCCGGAGCCTGCGCTGGGCGCGCCGCTGCAGGGAGCTTGCGGTCGAGGGCGGATTCATCGCTTCGGGCCGGCACGTGTTCGCCATCGCGCAGGGATCGACCTACGACGACCTGAGGCGGGAGGCGGCGGAGGCGCTCGCGGCGCTCGATTTTTCCGGGTACGCGATCGGCGGCGTCAGCGTGGGCGAGGCCGAGCCGGAGATGCTCAAGCAGGTGGCCGCGACGGCGCCACACCTTCCGTCCGACCGGCCCCGCTATGTGATGGGCGTCGGCACGCCGCCGCAGCTCCTGAAGATGATCGCGCTCGGCGTGGACATGTTCGACTGCGTCCTGCCCACCCGGGTCGCGCGCAACGGGCTCGCGTTCACGCCGGGCGGGCCGATCAACCTTCGAAACGAGAGGTTCCGGGCCGACCCCGCGCCGATTGTGGAGGGCCTGGACAACTACACGTGCCGCAATTTCTCCAGGGCGTACCTCCGCCACCTGATCGCAGCGGGTGAGATGCTGGGGGGAACGCTGGTCACGATCCACAATCTCCACTTCTTCCTCGACCTCTTGGGCCACGCCCGCGCCCATATCGAGGCCGGGGACTTCGGGCCGTGGCATAAGGCTTGGATCGGGCGGTACGAGAGCGCAGAATGACGCTCGCGAATATGAAAACCCCTGGAATACAACCCCTGCGCCTCGCGCTTCTCTGGATCGCCGGGGCCGGGTGCCTCTCGGCGCAGGTACCCGCAGCGACACTGACGCTTCACGCCGACCAGCCCGGTCCCGTGATCAACCGGAACATCTACGGGCAGTTCTCGGAGCACCTCGGCCACTGCATCTACGGCGGTGTCTGGGTGGGCGAGGATTCGCCGATTCCAAACGTGCGCGGAATCCGCAGCGACGTGGTGGCGGCGCTGCGCCAGACCCAGGTCCCCGTCATCAGGTGGCCGGGCGGCTGCTTCGCCGACGAGTACCACTGGAAGGACGGGGTCGGGCAGCGCAAGGACAGGCCCAAGATGATCAACACGAACTGGGGCGGGGTGGTGGAGGACAACAGCTTCGGGACCCACGAGTTCATGGACCTGTGCGAGCAGGTCGGCTGCGAGCCCTACATCACCGGAAACCTCGGGAGCGGGACCGTGCGGGAGATGATGGAATGGGTCGAATACATGACGTCGAACGCGGACTCCCCCCTGGCCAACGAGCGGCGGCGCAACGGCCGGTCCGAGCCTTGGCGTGTCAAGTATTTCGCGATCGGCAACGAGTGCTGGGGGTGCGGCGGCGACATGACGCCCGAGTATTACGCCGAGAACTTCCGCCGCTACAGCGCGTTCCTGAAGAACTACCCGGGCAACCAGCTCTACCGGATCGCCTGCGGGCCGGATGCCGCGAGTTACGGGTGGACCGACAAGGTGATGGGCATCGTGGGCGCGAGGATGAACGGCCTCTCGCTGCACTACTACACGCTGAGGAGCGGCTGGAACGACAAGGGCTCGGCCACCGAGTTCGACGAGGCGGACTGGATGGCGACCCTGGGCCATACCCTCAGGATGGATGAGATCATCACGGGAAATTTGGCCGTCATGGACAAGTACGACCCCGGCAAGAAGGTCGGGCTGATGGTCGACGAGTGGGGCACGTGGTACGATCCGACCCCCGGCACCAACCCCGGGTTCCTCGAGCAGCAGAACACCCTGCGCGACGCGGTCGTCGCCGCGCTCAACTTCCACATCTTCCACCGCCACGCCGACCGCGTGGCGATGGCGAACATCGCCCAGATGGTGAACGTGCTCCAGGCGATGATCCTGACGGACGGGCCGAGGATGGTCCTCACCCCCACCTACCACGTGTTCGAGATGTTCCGGGTGCACCAGGGCGCGACCTTTCTCCCCGTCGATCTCGCCGGCCCGGATTATGCGCGGGGCGCCGAGCGGATCCCCGGGGTGAGCGCCTCGGCCTCCCGCGACCGGGGCGGGCTCATCCACCTGTCGCTCGTCAACGCCGACCCGAACCGGGCCGTCCGCGTGGCGTGCGCGATAGCCGGCGCGGAGCCGAAGTCCGCGAAAGGACGCGTGCTCACCGCCCCGGCCATGCAGGCGCACAACACGTTTGAATCCCCCGACGCGGTGAAGCCGGAGCCGTTCACGGATTTTGTCCTGTCCGGAGGATCGCTTGCAGTTACCCTTCCCTCCAAGTCCGTCGTAATGCTGGAGCTTGCCCCGTGAGAGGGCCGGGAGGCAGATCCGCCGTCCTAAAGCGCTCGCCAACGGGCCCGATCTAGGGCTCAAATCGCCGCCGTATGCGCATCCTTGTCACCGGCGGCGCGGGCTTCCTCGGCTCCCACTTGTGCGAAAGGCTCCTTGCGGACGGCCACGAGGTCGTCTGCCTGGACAACTTTTTCACCGGCAGGAAGCAGGACATCGCGTCCATTGCGGGCAACCCCAATTTCGAGCTGGTCCGCCACGACGTCATCGATCCGTTCAAGTGCGAGGTGGACCAGATCTACAATCTGGCGTGCCCCGCCTCGCCCACGCATTACCAGTACAACCCGATCAAGACGATCAAGACCTCCGTGATGGGCTCGATCAACTGCCTCGGCCTCGCAAAGCGGCTCAAGGCGAGGGTCTTCCAGGCGTCGACGTCGGAGGTGTACGGCGACCCGCAGGTGCATCCCCAGCCCGAGAGCTACTGGGGCAACGTCAATCCGATCGGCAAGCGCTCGTGCTACGACGAGGGCAAGCGCTGCGCCGAGACGCTCTTCTTCGACTACCACCGGGAGAACAAGGTCGACATCAGGGTCGTGCGGATCTTCAACACCTACGGGCCGCGCATGCACGAGGCGGACGGGCGCGTGGTCTCCAACTTCATCGTCCAGGCGCTCAAGGGCGAGGACATCACGGTCTACGGGGACGGCACCCAGACGCGCTCATTCTGCTACGTCGACGACCTCATCGAGGGGTTTGTCCGGGTCATGGAGCAGACCGAGACCGCGGGCCCGATCAACCTGGGCAATCCGGGCGAGTTCACGATCAGCGAGCTCGCCGAGGTGACCCTGAAGCTCGTGGGGGGCCGCGCAAAGATCGTCCACAAGCGGCTCCCGGCCGACGACCCGAGGCAGCGCCGGCCCGACATCTCGCTCGCGAAGCGGCTGCTCAAGTGGGAGCCCACCGTGCCCCTTGAGGAGGGCCTCAAGCGCACGATCGCATACTTTCGCAAGCGGCTCTGACCGGGCGCCGCCCGACCCGGGGCATTTGTCGTTTGCCAATGGGTTCCGGGGGTCTATTATTTAACCCTTAATGCTGTCGCTCCTGCTCAAACCCTTTGCCGGCAGGCACTACCGGAAATTCCTGGAGAGAACAAGGCCTATCGTTGTCAAGATCAACGAGTTGGACCGTTCCTTCACGGAGTTGAGCGACGACCAGCTGCGCGCGAAGACCGAAGAATTCCAGGCGCGGATCAAGGCGGGCGAGACCCTCGAGCAGATCCTTGCCGAGGCGTTTGCGACGGTGAAGAACGCGGCCCGCAGGCTCCTCGGCCGGACGGCCACCGTCTGCGAGCACGAGATGGTTTGGGACATGGTGCACTTCGACGTCCAGCTGGTCGGCGGGATCGCGCTCCACGAGGGCCGGATATCCGAGATGGCGACGGGCGAGGGAAAGACGCTCGTGGCGACGCTGCCCCTGTACCTCAACTGCCTCAACGGCCGCAACGCCCAGCTGGTCACCGTGAACGACTACCTCGCCCGCCGCGACTCCGAGTGGATGGGCATCCTGTACAGTTTCCTGGGGGTCTCGGTGGGATGCATCCAGCAGAGCATGTCCCCGGACCTGCGCCGCGAGATGTACGGGCGCAACATCACCTACGGGACGGCGAGCGAGTTCGGATTCGACTACCTCCGCGACAATGGAATGGCCACGCGCAAGGAGGACCAGGTGCAGCGGGACCACTGGTACTGCATCGTCGACGAAATCGATTCCATCCTTGTGGACGAGGCCCGCACGCCGCTTATCATCTCGGGGCCGGCGCCGATCGAGCGGGAGCAGCCGTACACGCGGCTCCGGCCGGGCGTCGACCAGCTCGTGAGCTCGCAGACGCGCCTGTGCAACCGGCTGGTGGGCGAGGCCAAGGAGCTGCTGGAGCGGACGCCCGAGCAGTGGAATGCCGAGGCCGCGAAGGCGAGGGAGGAGAACCAGAAGAGGCGCGCCCAGTGGGAGGCCGAGAACGCCCAGGCAAAGGCGCAGGGAGCGAAAAAGCGCGCCCCCGAGCCGCCCATGGCCCCCCTTCACGACCAGGAGGAGGCCAAGCGCGTCTCCATACGCAAGCTTCTCCAGGTGAAGATGGGCAACCCCAAGAACAAGCTGCTCCTGCGGCTCATGGAGAACCCGGACTGGCGCAAGGTGCTCGACCGGGTCGAGACGGAGATGAACAGCGACCTGAACAAGGACGAGCTCTTCCACCTGAAGGAAGTCCTGTACTACGTGATCGACGAGCGGCAGCACCAGGCCGACCTGACCGAGATCGGCCGCACGACGCTGCGCCCCGAGGACCCGGACGCGTTCATGATTCCGGACCTCGCGACGGAGTTCTCGGACCTCGAGAAGGACGCGTCCATCCCCCCCGAAAGGCGCGAGGAGCTCAAGCTCGCGGCGCAGCAGCGCTACGCCACGATTTCAGAGGACATCCACTCGATCTCGCAGCTCCTGCGGGCCTATTCGCTCTACGAGCGCGATGTCGCGTACGTGGTGCAGGAGGGCAAGGTCATGATCGTGGACGAGAACACGGGCCGCGTCATGCCCGGCCGCCGCTGGTCGGACGGCCTGCACCAGGCGGTCGAGGCCAAGGAGGGTGTCACGATCGAGCGCGAGACGCGCACGTACGCCACGATAACGATCCAGAACTACTTCCGGATGTATGAGAAGCTGGCCGGCATGACGGGCACGGCCGAGACGGAGGCGACGGAATTCAACGACATCTACCGCCTGTCGGTCCAGGTGATCCCGACCAACAAGCCGTGCATCCGGGTCGACAGGAACGATTCGATCTTCAAGGCGCGCCGCGACAAGTACAACGCGGTCCTGCGCGAGATCGAGTCGGCCAACAAGAGGGGCCAGCCCGTGCTCGTCGGCACGACGAGCGTCGAGGCCTCCGAGGTCCTTTCCAGGATGCTCAAGCGGGCGGGGATCATCCACACCGTGCTCAACGCGAAGTACCACCAGCAGGAGGCCGAGATCGTGACCCGGGCGGGGCTGCGCAGCGCCGTGACGATCGCGACCAACATGGCCGGCCGCGGCACCGACATCAAGCTGGGCGAAGGCGTGCGCGAGGCGGGCGGACTATACGTGATCGGGACCGAGCGCCACGAGTCGCGGCGGATCGACCGCCAGCTGCGCGGGCGCTGCTCGCGCCAGGGCGACCCCGGGCTGACGAAGTTCTTCCTCTCGCTCGAGGACGACCTCATGCGCCTCTTCCTCCAGGGCAACCTCGCCTCGCGCCTGATGGAGGGCTCGATGCAGGAGGGCGAGGAGCTCGAGCACCCGTGGCTCAACCGGTCGATCGAGTCGGCCCAGAAAAAGGTCGAGCAGCAGAATTACGCCATCCGCAAGAGGCTCCTGCAGTACGACGACGTGCTCAACCTGCAGCGCGAGGTCGTCTACGGCATCAGGAACGCCGCCATCCATGCGCCGCGCTCGAAGGACATCATCTTCGAGCAGGTGGGGGAGGAGATCGAAAGCCGCCTGGCCGTCGCCGGATTCGGCGAGCAGGGCGGGTCCAATCCCTCGGCCGTCGAAAGCTTCGTGGGGTGGGCCAACACCCACTTCCCGATCGGGCTCAAGGTGGCCGACCTCGCCGGCGACGACGCCGGCGCGCTCCGGGGCGCGATCCTTGAGCGGATCAAGAAGGCCTACGCGATGAAGGAGGCGATGGAGATCCCCGAGGCGCTCGGCGCGCTGGAGCGCTACGTCGTCATCAACGCGATCGACCACCACTGGCAGGAGCACCTTACCGAGATGGAGGAGCTGCGCCGCTATATCGGTCTGCGCAGCTACGGCCAGAAGGACCCGCTGGTCGAATACAAGGGCGAGGCGTACCACTACTTCGAGGAGCTGATGAACAACGTGCGGCTGCAGATCTGCACGGGCCTGTTCCGCAGCGCGTCAAACCTCTCGTCCTTCGAGAACATGCTCGCGATCCTCGCCCGGAGCGCCCGGACCGAGGGCCCGGAAACCGCCGTTCAGGCGCCGCGCGCCCAGCCGCCGCCCAACGGGGCCGCCGGCCCCGGGCCGCAGCCTGACGAGCCGGAATTGCGGCTGCCCAAGGTGACGATCCGGCGCGACACCCCCAAGGTGGGGCGCAACGACCCGTGCCCCTGCGGAAGCGGCAAGAAGTACAAGCACTGCCACGGGGCCTGATGCGCGACCCGTGAGCCCGGACCCGTACGACCCGGTGCCGACCTTCTGGGACAGGTATAGCGAGTGGATCGCGCCGGTGGTTTCGGCCGTGCTGGCCGTGTTCCTCCTTGTCGTCGCGTTTCCACCATTCCACTCGCCCGAGGCCGCGTACGCCTGCCTGGCCCCGGGGATCTTCTGGGCCTATCTGCGGCCGCGCCTGAAGACCTACGCCTGGACGATGTTCGCGGCCCAGGCGGTCGCGTGGACGATCAACCTGAGCTGGCTGCATCCGGTGACCTGGGCCGGGCTCCTCATTGTCGGGCCCCTTGTCGGCGCGTGGACGGGCTCGTGGTACCTGGCGGCATGGTGGACGATGCCTCGGATGGTCGGCAGGCCCACGCCCGTCCGGCTGTTCGCGATGCTCGCGCTCGCGGGGGCCTGGGTGCTCGTTGAATGGACCCGGACATGGCTCTTCGGGGGGTTCCCGTGGATGCCGCTCGCCGCGACCCAGTGCGAGATCAAGACGAGGAGCGTGCTCCAGGTGGCCGCCTTCACCGGGACCGGCGGGGTGTCGTTTGTGGTCGTCGCGGCGAACATCGGGCTCGCGGCCTTCGCGCACCGTCTCTTCCGCGAGGGCGAGGTCGGCCTGCGCAGGCGCAGCCCGGAGTTCCTGCTGGCCCTGTTCCTCCTCCTCGTGTGCCTTTCGATCCATGTCCAGGAGGCCGTGAACCGGTCGCAGTTCACGGTGCCCTTCGCCCGGGTGGCCTTTGTGCAGCCGGACATTCCCACGGCGGTGAAATGGGACCCTGCGAAGGAGCCCGAGATCATCCGGGCGCTCGTGTCGACTACGCTCGCCGCGGCGCAGACGCGTCCCGACCTGATCCTCTGGCCCGAATCGACGCTGCCGTGGGCGCTCAAGGGCGGCGATCCGTCGATGAAGAGGTTCGTCGAGGATATCGCCGCGCGCGCAAAGGCCCCCATGCTCATCGGCGCCGACGCCATCGAGCGGCCCGACCCGAAGCATGCGGCATGGTACAACGCCGCCTACGTCATCGATCCCCAGCTCGGCGTCCAGACGGCCTATTACGCGAAGCGCAGGCTCGTCCAGTTTGGCGAATACATCCCCCTGCGGCCCGTCTTCGGATGGGTCGGGAAATTCACGCCCCTGGGCGACGACTTCACCCCCGGTACGGACCCGTCGCCTCTCCTCGTTCCCCTCAAGGAGGGCACGACCCCGCTCGGGGTCCTCATCTGCTACGAGGACGTCTTCCCCGAGCTCGGGCGGGAAGAGGTGCTCTCCGGGGCGGAGGCCCTCGTGGTCTTGACCAACGACGCCTGGTACGGCGAGGGCGCGGCCGCCTACCAGCACGCGGCCCACTCGGTCCTCCTCGCGGTCGAGACCCGCCGGCCCGTGCTCCGATGCGGCAACGCGGGCTGGAGCGGGTGGATCGACGAATTCGGCAACGAGGGCAAGGTCCTGAAGAACGAAAGGGGAAGCGTGTATTTCCGCGGCACCTCGACCGCCGACGTGACGCGTGACCGCCGCTGGGTGGGGAGAGAGAGCTTCTACGTCGAGCACGGGGACTGGTTCGTGGTCGTCTGCGCGTGCCTGGCATTCATGGGCGCGGTCCTGCTGGGCTTGCCGGGCGCCCCGTCCGCCGCGCCGGGAAAGCGGTAGAAATGGGCTGGAACGCCATCGCGCTAGTTGGGGACTATTCCGAGAAGCACGCGGCCCACCGCGCGATTCCGAAGGCCCTCGAGATGGCGCGCGACCGCTCGGGCGCGGAAATCCGCTGGGAGTGGGTCGGGACCCGGCGGATCGGAGCCCCCGCCCGCGACCTCGCGGAGTTTTCCGCCGTGTGGCTCGTGCCCGCGAGCCCCTACGAGAACACCGCGGGGGCGATCGGCGCCGTCCGCTGGGCGCGCGAGGGCAACCGGCCGTTCCTCGGGACCTGCGGCGGATTCCAGCACGCGCTGCTGGAATTCGCGCGAAATGTGGCAGGCATAGCGGACGCGGACCACGCCGAGACCAATCCAAACGGGGCCGCGCTCGTGGTGACGAGGCTCGGAAGCCCGCTCGTCAAAAAGACGGGAGATGTCCAGTTTGCCGAGGGCAGCCTCCTGCGTTCGGCGTACGGGAGGGCGGGCGCAAACGAGGGGTACCGCTGCAGCTACGGATTCAATCCCGCGTACAGGGCCGCCTTTGAGGCGGGGGGCCTCAGGTTCACGGCATGGGATGACGCCGGCGATGTCCGCGGTGCCGAGCTTCCGTCTCATCCCTTTTTTGCCGGGGTGTTGTTCCAACCCGAGCGCGCCGCGCTCAGGGGCGAAGTGCCGCCCCTGGTACTCGCGTTTGTAAGGGCGGCCGCATCGGCGGCCTAGAGGGCCTCTTCCTGGGCGCCGGACTCGGCCGGCGTGGAAAAGGCGACGATCGCGACGCCCGCCAAGACGATCGCGCTTGCCGCATAGAATACCGCCCGCGGAACCTCGCCGAAGAGGAAGTAGCCCATGACTCCCGCGAACAGGAACTGGCTCGAGTTGCACAGGCTGACGATCTGGCCCCGAATCCGGCGCATGGCCGCATTCAGGAGCGAGTGGCCGCAGACGGTGGGGATCGCGGCCAGGCCGACCATGATTGCCCATTCCCGGCCGGACCCGGCTTCAAAGGTTCGGATCCAGGGGAGCGCCGCTACGAGGCAGATGAGGGCCGCCTGGCCGTACACCGGGATCACGTACAGCCAGACCGATGGAAAGTCCCGGTTCCGCCGCCCTAGGGCCAGATAGAGCGCGAACAGGAGCATTGAGAATAGGCACACGGCGTCGCCCGCCACGCTGCCCCCGCCGGTAAGCGCGTCCTTTGCCGACAGCATCAGGAGCCCGACGATCGCGAGAACGGTGCCCGCGACCTCCGCCCGGTTGATGTTCTCCCTCGCGATCCAGAAGAGGAAGAAGGGCAGGGCGACCGGAACGAGGTTAACGATGAGGGTCGACTGTGCGACGGCCGTCATCCGGGCCCCCAGCGTCCACGAGACCATGTGGATCGCAAGCACCAGCGCGGGCAGGCGCGTGCGGCGCAGGTGGTCCCTCGTGAAGGCGGCGCCGTGGCGGCGCATCTCGGCGCGGAGGACGGGCGCCAGGAAAACGGCGGCGATCAGCAGACGCAGCGCCGTGAGGACGAAGGGGTCGGTCGCGCTCATCCGGATGAGCACCGCCGAGGTCGAGCATGCGAAAACGCCGAGAAAAAGCAGCAGGTACCTCGCGAACATGGGCGGAGAGGGTGCCAGCCCGGGGAAGGGGATGGCAACCGAACGTTGCCCGGGCCGGGCATAATGGCGCTTGAGAAGCCGGGATTGTGCGGTTCCATATGACCCACCCCCAATGAAAAGACTAATCTGCGCCCTCTTGTGCACGGCCGCCCTGTCCCGCGCCGCCGGCAACTACCAGAACTTCGGCGTCGCGGTCTACATTCCCGTCAGGGTCGTCGAGACCTTCGCCGACCCGAAGGTCCTGCAGTCCCAGTGGGACATGATCACCAGCCAGGTCAAGGTAGACAAGGTGTACATCGAGGTTCAGCGCGACCGGGTCCTGGCCGATGACAAGCTCCTGGAGGATGTGAAGAAGTTCTTCACCGACCGGGGCGTCCAGGTGGCCGGCGGCAGCGCGTTCTCCGCCAACGAGTCGGACCAGTACACATCGTTCTGCTACACCAACCCGGCCGACCGCGCATTCGTGAAGAAGACCTCGGAGCTGGCCGCACGACACTTCGACGAGTTCATCCTGGACGACTTCTTCTTCGTCACGACGAAGAGCGATTCCGACATCGCGGCCAAGGGAGCCCGGTCGTGGACCGATTTCAGGCTGGACCTCATGGACGAGGCGGGCTCGAGCCTCGTCGTGAAGGCCGCGAAGGACGTCAATCCGAAGATCAAGGTGGTCATCAAGTTCCCGAACTGGTACGAGCATTTCCAGGGCCTAGGCTTCGACCTCGACAAGGAGCCGAGGATTTTCGACGGGATCTACACGGGCACGGAGACGCGCGACCCCGTCTACACGGACCAGTTCCTCCAGCAGTACGAGAGCTACCAGATCATCCGCTACTTTGAGAACATCAAGCCGGGCGGAAATGGCGGCGGATGGGTGGACACGTTCGGGGCGCGCTACGTGGACCGCTACGCGGAGCAGCTCTGGGACACCATCTTCGCGAAGGCCCGCGAGATGACGCTCTTCAATTGGGTCCTCCTGGTCTGGCCGGCCCCCGCTGGGGACCGGAAGGAATGGGAGTATCTGCCGACGAGCTTCAACTACGATGCGGTCGCGAAGGCCTACGGCCCCGAGGGCTGGGCCGCGCCTGCAACGCCGACCTGGGGGACCGTGGCCGGCGTAGCGCTGCGGCAGGCCGACGCGGTCGTCGGAAAGCTGGGGAAGCCGATCGGAATCAAGAGCTACAAGCCCTACCAGTCCTCGGGCGAGGACTTCCTGCACAACTTCATCGGCATGATCGGCATCCCGATCGACCTCTACCCGGAGTTCCCGGCGGATGCGAATCTCGTGCTCCTTACCGAGTCGGCGAAGTTCGATCCCGAGATCGTGGCCAAGATCGAGAAGCAGCTCGAGGACGGCAAGTCCGTGGTCATCACGTCGGGGCTGCTCAGGGCCCTGAAGGGCCGCGGGATCGAGAGCATATGCGAGGCCGAGGTGACCGACGGCAAGGTGCTCGCGAACGACTACTCGACCGGATTCGCCTCGTGGAGCCGCACGGATCTCGGCGCCGGCGAGCGCAGGCAGCAGGTGCTCTTCCCCGAGGTGCGCTTCCTGACGAATGACGCATGGGGGCTCGTGAGCGCCCTTGAGAACGGCAACGGGTACCCGATCCTGCTGATGGACAAGTACGCCAAGGGAACCCTCTACGTGTGGGCGATCCCGGACAACTTCCGCAACCTATACGCGCTGCCGCCCGACGTCACGAGCGCGATCAGGGACGTTGTCATGAAGGGTTTCTTCGTCCGGATCGACGGGCCGAGCCAGGTATCGCTGTTCGCCTACGACAACAACACGTTTGTCGCCGAGTCGTTCCTGCCGAGCCCGGCAACGGTGAAGGTGACCGTCGACGGCGAGTACTCAGCGCTGCGCAACCTGGAGACGGGCGAACTCATCCAATCCTATGTTCCGGAGGTTTCCAAGATGCCGTGGCGCCGCCGCGGCGGGCCGGAGGCGCCAAAAAAGTCACATTTTCTCGTTCCCCTGATGCCGCACAGCTACGCGGCGTTTGCCGTCGAGAAGTAGACAGGCCGGCCTAGAAACCCGGGAGAAACGGACCCCCATACAGCGGGCCGCAGATGCTGTACGGGCCGAAGCAGCCCCGCCCGCGATATTCGCTGAGCCCGACCCCAACGGTGAACCTGCCGGATGGATCGGTCACGAGCAGATCCATCGAGCTCCCGTAGAAGCTGGATCCGTGGCTTCCCCCGCCAATCGTGAACGACAGGTCGCCGTGCACCTCGGTGGCGGGCGGAGGCGAAACCAGGATCTCGGGCGGTGCTGGCGGCGCCGGAGGCGCCGGCACGTATTCAAACGCCTGCAGGGGAGGGGGGCCCAGGGCGATCGCCCGGGCGGCCAGCGAATCGAGGGTTGAGCGTTCCTTTTCGGAAAGGCGGTCGATCCCCGCGGCGGCGAACTCCTGCGCCGTGTGCCGCGCCGCAAATGGCGACGAGAAGCCCGCGACGCCGCCCTGCCGGGCGAGGGTTGCGTCGTGTTCCACGAGCGCGTTCAGCGCCGCGACCTGGGGCGCGGTGAGTTTGGGGATCCCGGACGCCGCCTTCTCCTCCGCCGAGAGGCCGTCGCTGAATCCGAACCCGGCCGCGCTTGCCGTCGTCGCAAGCGCAATTGCGGCGCACGCGATCCCGATGCGGATCAATCCTAGGTGAATGCGCAAGAAAGGCATCAACGGGGTAAGACGCAGGGCAGGGGCCAATGTTCCGGCGCACCTCACCCGGTTTCGTAATCCAGGTAGGGGCCCAGCCACTTCTCGGCCTCCGCGGTCGTCCAGCCCTTGCGCCTGGCGTAGTCCTCGACCTGGTCCCGGCCCAGGTTGCCGACGCCGAAGTACTTGGATCCGGGATGGTTTAAGTACCAGCCGCTCACGCTGCTGGCGGGCGTCATCGCGCAGCTCTCCGTCAGGCCGATGCCGGTCGCGGCCTCCGCCCCAAGCAGCTTGAAAAGGATGGGCTTTTCCGTGTGGTCCGGACAGGCGGGATACCCGGGCGCGGGCCTGATGCCGCGGTACCGCTCACGGATGAGGTCGGCGTAGCCAAGGTTCTCAATGCGGCCGAATCCACAAGCCTCGCGGGCCCTCTTGTGAAACATCTCCGCCATTCCCTCGGCGAGCCTGTCGCCGAGAGCCTGGCTCATGATCGCATGGTAGTCGTCGGATGCCGCCCTGAACTGGGCCGCAAACGCGTCGACGCCGTGGCCTGCCGTCACGGCAAACCCGCCGATGTAGTCGATCCGCCCGCTTTCCCTGGGCGCAATAAAGTCGGCGAGGCTGTGGTTGAACTGGCCGGCGGGTTTTTCCTGCTGCTGGCGCAGCATGTGGAACCTTGCCGCCACGCCCCCCCGGCCCTCGTCGGTGTAGACCTCGACGTCGTCGCCGACGCCGTTGCACGGCCAGAACCCGATGACCGCGTTGGCCGTGAAGCGCCCTTCATCGACGATCCTCGCGAGAAGCCTCCGGGCGTCGTTGTAAAGCTTGGTCGCCTCGGCGCCGACGACCGCGTCCTCCAGGATGTCGGGAAACCGCCCGTGAAGCTCCCACGCGCTGAAAAAGGGGCCCCAGTCGATGAATGGGACGACTTCGCGGAGGGGAACGCCGGCGAAGGCGCGGGCCCCGAGGAAATCCGGGTGCGGGATGTCGGCGGCGGCCCAGTCGAATCTCTGGCGGCGTTCCCTGGCGGCCGCCAGGGGCAGCAGCGGCTTGCGCGCGCGCCGGGCCGCGAATTCCACCCGCTGCCTTTCCTGCCGCGCGGTGACGTCGGACAGGAAGCCGGGCCTGTTCTCGGGCGAAAGGAGGGAGCTGACGACATTGACGACCCGCGAGGCGTCGAGCACGTGGACGACCCCGGGCGCGTATTCGGGCGCGATCCTGACGGCGGTGTGCGCCGCGCTGGTGGTGGCCCCCCCGATGAGGAGGGGGACGGTGCAGCCGGTGCGCCTCATCTCCTTTGCGGCATGCACCATCTCGTCCAGCGAGGGGGTGATGAGGCCGGAGAGGCCGATGATGTCGGCCTTGCTCTCGCGGGCGGTGGCCAGGATCTTCTCGCACGGCACCATGACGCCAAGGTCGATGACCTCGTAGTTGTTGCAGGCCAGGACGACCCCGACGATGTTCTTGCCGATGTCGTGCACGTCGCCCTTCACGGTCGCCATGACGATGCGTCCTTGGGGGCGCGCGGTGCCGCCGCCGGCGACGAGCCGGCGCTTTTCCTCCTCCATGAACGGCGTAAGGTAGGCGACGGCCTTCTTCATGACCCGCGCGGACTTGACGACCTGGGGCAGGAACATCTTGCCTGCGCCGAAGAGGTCCCCGACAACTCGCATTCCGTCCATGAGCGGCCCCTCGATGATGGAGAGGGGCCGCGGGTACCTGGCGGTGTCGGAGCGCGCCTCCTCGGTGTCCTGCTCCACGAAGGCGTCGATTCCCTTGACGAGCGCGTGCGACAGGCGCTGCTCCACCGGGGCGTCGCGCCAGGCGAGGTCCTCCCGGCTCTCGATCCTCGAGGCGCCGCCCTGGGATGCCTTGAGGCCGTCCGCGAACGCTACAAGGCGCTCGGTGGCGTCTGGGCGGCGGTTGAGGATCACGTCCTCGACCCGATCGAGGAAGTCCCGCGGGATCTCCTCGTAGACGCCGAGCATGCCGGCGTTGACGATCGCCATGTCGAGCCCGGCCGCGATCGCGTGGTAGAGGAACACCGCGTGCATGGCCTCGCGCACGGGGTTGTTCCCCCGGAAGGAGAACGAGACGTTGGAGACCCCGCCGGACACCTTCGCGTGGGGGAGCGTCTCCTTGAGGATCCTCGTGGCCTCGAAGAAATCCACGGCGTAGTTGTTGTGCTCCTCGATTCCCGTGGCGACGGTGAGGATGTTCGGGTCAAAGATGATGTCCTGGGGGGGGAAGCCGACGGCCCCGGTGAGGAGCCGATACGCACGCGTGCAGATGCGGACCTTGTCGTCGCACGTGGACGCCTGGCCCCTCTCGTCGAACGCCATGACGACGGCGCAGGCGCCGTAGCGCCGGACGAGCCCCGCGCGGCGGAGGAACTCGGCCTCGCCGTCCTTGAGGGAGATCGAGTTGACTATGCCCTTTCCCTGCAGGCACTTGAGGCCGGCCTCGAGGACGCTCCACTTGGAGGAATCGAGCATCACGGGCACGCGGGATATCTCCGGCTCGGCGGCGATGAGGTTGAGGAACTTCACCATCGTCGCCTCGCCGTCGATCAGGGCCTCGTCGACGTTGATGTCGATGGCGTTGGCGCCGTTCTCGACCTGCTGGCGCGCGATGGCGAGGCAGGCGTCCCAGTCGCCGGCCTTCAGGGCCTTTGCGAACCGGGGCGATCCCGTTATGTTCGCGCGCTCGCCGATGACGATGAACTGCGAGGCGGCAGGCCGGGTTGCGTTCGACATCGGGGGGGCGCCCGCCTCAGGCAATGGCCAGCGTCTCGAGGCCGCTCAGGCGCAGCGCGGCGGTCTGCGGCTGCGGCCTGCGGGCCGGAAAGGCGCGGACGGCCTCCGCGATGGCAGCGATGTGCGCGGGCGTAGACCCGCAGCAGCCGCCGGCCATGTTAAGCCAGCCGTTGCCGGCGAATTCGCCGAGGACCGCCGCCATGTCGGCGGGCGTCTCGTCATATCCCCCGAATGCGTTGGGAAGGCCGGCGTTCGGGTGGCAGGTGACATAGCACGGGGCGATCGAGGAGAGCTCCTCGATATACGGCCTCATCTGCCTGCCCCCGAGGGCGCAGTTGATCCCGACCGAGAACGGGTTCGCGTGCGCGATGCTCGCGTGAAACGCGCCGATCGTCTGGCCCGAAAGGGTCCGCCCCGACGCGTCGGTGATCGTCACCGACACCATCACCGGCAGGCGCACGCCCGTCTCGTCGAACAGGGTCTCGATTGCAAAGAGCGCGGCCTTCGCGTTCAGCGTGTCGAAGATCGTCTCGACCAGCAGGGCGTCGACACCCCCGGCGGCGAGCGCGCGGGCCTGCTCGAGGTACGCCGCGACGACCTGGTCCCAGGTGACCGCCCGGAAGTCCGGCCGGTTCACGTCGGGCGACATCGAGAGGGTCCGGTTGAGCGGGCCGATCGCCCCCGCGACGAAACGCGGCCGGCCGGGGTCCGCCTCCTGGGCCCTGGCCGCGGCGCGCCGGGCGGCCGCGGCCGCGGCCGCGTTCATTTCCGCGGCGAGCGACTCGGTCCCGTAGTCGGCCTGCGAGATCGCCGTCGAATTGAAGGTGTTGGTTTCGACGATGTCGGCCCCGGCCGCAAAATAGTCGGAATGGATCTGCTCGACCACATCGGGCCGCGTGAGGGACAGGAGGTCGTTGTTGCCCTTGAGATCGCGCGGATGGCGCGCAAACCGGCTGCCCCGGAAATCGGCCTCCCCCAGGCCCTTCGCCTGGATCATGGTGCCCATCGCTCCGTCGAGGACCGCGATTCGCGATTCGAAGAGCTGCCGAAGGGCGGCGAATGAGCTGGATTCTCGGATGGAGGCCATGGCGAGTGCGTAGGGATGATGAGTTCGGGTGCGGGGAACAAAGGCAACGCATTCAAGGGCGGTTGGCAAGCATCATATCAAGAAATCTGTATTTATTGATATGATTGTGTTTCCGGTCGTTTAGCCCTTCATGGGCATAGGCATCGCCTGAGGTTCTTTGTCGCATCTTCCGGGATTTCAAGGGAAGGCCGTGAGAACCGGCCACAGTTGCGCTGCGGTAACGCATCACAGACCCACCACCGCGCCGTCGGGCGCGGGCAAAGCCAATCGGGGCGCTCGCCCCGGTGAAGGCGAGGGGCGAGGCAAGGCCCGTTCGGCCGTCACACGGCCGGCCGGGGACATATGCGGAGTCCGAATACCTGGCCCGGGATTTTCATCCGTGCGGCGCCACTGCGCGCGCCGCATGCGAGAACTTCATCGCAAAAATGAAGCACGATATCCGTACGATTCCCAGGTTGAGGCCGGCCCGCGTCGCGGTCCGGTGCCTCGCCGTATTGGCCGCGGCGGCCGGGCCCGCCTTCTCCCAGGCCGACCCGGACACCCAGCTCGATCCCTTCCTCGTGGTCGCGACGCGGACGCCCGCGGACGTCCGGACGCTCGGCTCCGCGGTCGACCAGATCTCCGCGGCCGACCTCGCGCGCGAGCAGGTCACCACCGCCGCGGCGGCGCTCGGCGCAGTCCCCGGCGTTCCCGCGTTTGCGAACGGCGCCCTCGGCTCAGACATGTCCGTCTTCATGCGCGGGTCGGACTCGGACCAGGTGCTCTTTCTCGTCGACGGAATCCGGATGAACGACGCCAACACGGACTACGCGGTATTTCTGGGGGGCGCGCGGCTGGGCGCAACCGATTCAGTCGAGATCGCCCGCGGCCCGCAGAGTACGCTGTACGGAAGCGAGGCGGTTGGCGGCGTCGTCTCGATCCAGGCACAGAAGGGCTCGGGGGATCCGTCGGCGGACATCGTCGTCGAGGCCGGAAGCTTCGGCACGGTTGCCGGGACGCTGGACGCCCAGGGCGCCCGGGACCAATGGGCCTGGGCGTTCTCGGCCTCGGGTTCGCACACGGCGAACGACCGCACCAACAATGCGTTCGACAGCGGCAATGTCGTCCTCCGGATCGACCGCGACCTTTCGGGTGGCGCCGGCGTCGGAGCCACGCTCCGGGGATTCGTGGGCAGGTTCGGGGATCCGGGCGACATCGACACGAACGATCCCTACGCGCATGAGGCCGAGAGCAACTGGCTCGGCACGGTCTTCGCGGACCTCAAGCCCGCGCCGGACTGGGCCGCGCACATAACGGTGGGCGGGCAGGACAGGCGGTACGTCACTTTCGACGAACTGCCCGGGGTGTTTGCCGAGACCACGGTCGTGCAGAACCGCCGCGGCGTCCTCGATGCCCAGGCGACCTACAGCGGGATCAGCGGGCAGCGGCTGACGGCGGGGATGACCGCCGAGGCCGAAACGACCCGGGACAACGGCTACGGCGACATAGACCAGCGGCAGACCGTGTTCGCGGCGTTCGCCGAGGACGAGTGGCATCCCATGCAAACGGTCTACCTGACGGCCGGGATGCGCTACGATGACTTTGACACATTTGGCTCCTCGGTCACGGGCCGTGCGACCGCTGCATGGCTCTCCAAGGGCCGCTCCCTAAAGCTGCGCGCAAGCTACGGGACGGGATTCAACGAGCCCAGCTTCCTCGAGCTCTACGGCGCCGCGACCGGCTACGCCGGGAATCCGGACCTGCGACCCGAGCGGTCCCGCGGCGGCGACGCAGGCGCCGACTGGTACCTCCCGAAGCACGCCGGCACGCTCAGCGCGACGTGGTTTCGGAACGACTACCGCGACCTGATCGTCTACGACTTCGGCGTGTATCCCGGAACGACCGCCAATGTCGGCCGGGCCCGCACCGAAGGCGTCGAGCTCGAGGCGAAGATCGCCCTCGCGGACGGCTTCGAGGTGCACGCCTCCTACACGTATCTCGAGGCCGACGACCTCACGGACGCAACGGAGCTCCTCCGCCGTCCGCGAAGCAGCGGGAGCGCGGACGTGTGGCGGGACTTTGGGGGAGGATGGAGCGCGGGGGCCGGCGTCCAGTTCTCCGGAATCCGACAGGACGTGGATGCGCAGACGTTCCTCACCGTGAACGATCCGAAATACGCGGTCGCGAGGATCTACGCGGAATGGCGCGCGAGCCGGAGGCTGGTGCTGAAGGCACGGGTCGAGAACCTTCTCGACCGGAAATACCAGCCGGTGAACGGATACCCGGCGCTCGGCTTCGGCGCGTTCGGCGAGGTCGAGTGGAGGCTCTGAATCGCAGTGTTTGACCGTGCGAATGGGCTGGTCTTGGCTTCGGCCATGCGCCCCGTCCGCCACCCGGCCCTGCTCCTGCTTCCCCTGGTTCTCGCTGCATCGGCCGGCGCGCAGCCGCCGCCATCGCCGGCGGCGGCCCGGCCGACCGGGGACTACGTGCCGCCGGAGATTTCCGGGATGACGCGGCCGCAGTCGAGCGAGCTGCGGGAGCTCGTCGAGCGCTTCGTCGCCGACCGCGACGAGCTCGTGCGGTTCTACAGCGTCAACGGATCGGCGGCCCAAGTCCGGCGCCTGCGCGAATTCTACGCGGCGTGGAGCAGGCGCCTCGAGGCGATGCCCTATGAAAGCCTGGGCACCGAGGGCAGGGTGGACTGGCTCCTCATGGCGCGGCAGCTCGACTATTGCCAGAAGCTCCTCGACCGCGAGGAGTCCAGGCAGCGGGAGATGTCGCCCCTCATCCCGTTTTCCGGGGACATTGCGAAGCTCCAGGAGTCGCGCCTGCTCATGGAGCCCGTCGACCCGCAGTAGGCCGCGGCGGCCCTCGACCGCATCGCAAAGAAGATTGCGGATCTCCAGGAGGCCCTGCAGGCCGGCCTGAAGGCCGAGGCGCCGAAGGCGCCAAAGGGCGTCGAGCCGCTGAAGACGACCCCGGCCGCCGCCTATCGCTCGGTGGCGGCCATCGCCGACCTGAGAAACGCGCTCGGGGATTGGTACAAGTTCTACGACGGCTACGATCCCTCGTTCGGATGGTGGGTTCGCGCGTCCCACGACCGGCTGGGCGGGGCCCTGGACGGGTATGTGAAATTCCTGAGGGAAAAGGTCGCGGGCATCGAGCAGGGCAAGGACGAGCCCATCATCGGGGACCCCATCGGGCGCGAGGGTCTGGAAGCGGAGCTGGCTCATGAGATGATCGCGTATTCGCCGGAGGAGCTCCTCGCGATCGCAGGCCGGGAATTCGAGTGGTGCGACGCCGAGCTCAGGAAGGCGTCGCGCGAGATGGGATTCGGGGACAACTGGAAGGCGGCGATGGAGAAGGTGAAGGAGGACCACCTGCCGCCCGGCGGCCAGCCGGGGCTTGTCCGCGACCTGGCGCTCGAGGCCATCCGCTTCGTGCAGGACAGGGACCTGGTCACGATCCCGCCGCTAGCGGCGGACTTCTGGCGGATCGAGATGATGACCCCCGCAAGGCAGAAGGTCGCGCCCTTCTTCCTGGGCGGCCGCGACATCCTGGTCGCGTTCCCGACCGACGCGATGGACTACGACGACAAGATCCAGAGCCTGAGGGCGAATAACATCCACTTCGCGCGCGCGACGGTGTTCCACGAGTTAATCCCGGGCCACCACCTCCAGTATTATTACGGGGGGCGCTCCAATCCCCACCGCGCCCTGTTCACGACGCCGTTCTGGGTCGAGGGCTGGGCCGTGTGGTGGGAGTTCCAGTTTTGGGACCTCGGGTTCCCCAGGTCCCCCGCGGACAGGATGGGAATGCTCTTCTGGCGGGCGCACCGCTGCGCCCGGATCATCTTCTCCCTCAATTTCCACCTCGGCAAGTGGACGCCGCAAGAGTGCGTCGACTTCCTCGTCGATCGCGTGGGCCACGAGCGCGCGAGCGCCTCCGGAGAGGTGAGGCGGTCCTTCAACGGCTCGTACCCCCCGATGTACCAGGCCGGGTACATGCTCGGCGCCCTCCAGCTCCGCCAGCTCCACGGCGAGATGGTCAAGGCGGGCGGGATGACCAACCGGCAGTTCCACGATGCGATCCTCCTCGGAGGGCCGATGCCGATCGAGATGGTCCGCGCGCGGCTGAAGGCCGAGAAGCCGCCGCGGGACTTCAAGCCGCAGTGGCGGTTCGCCGACTGAGCGTCAGCGGCCCTTCCACGCGAGGACGAGCGATCCCGCGACGATGAGGGTCCCGCCGACCGCGTGCTGCCACGTCAGGCGTTCGCGCAGGAAGATCCCGGCCAGCACGATCGCAAAGACGACGCTCAGCTTGTCGATCGGCGCCACCCTCGAGGCCTCCCCGAGCTGCAGCGCCCGGAAGTAGCAGAGCCATGACAGCCCGGTCGCGATTCCCGAAAGGACCAGGAAGACCATCGTCCTGCGCCCGGGAATCGAAATCGGGCCCGGAGGGGCGGCGACGAAGACGACAGCCCACGTTAACAGGAGGACGACGGTGGTGCGGATGGCCGTCGCAAGGTTGGGATTCACGTTCTCGACCCCCACCTTGGCCAGGACGGCCGTGACCCCAGCGAAGACCGCCGAGAGGACTGCCCAGTAGACCCAAGTCATGCCGCGTTAGCTATCAGATTCCGGGCGCAACGTAAGTAGGAAATCGGGCGTCGCCCGATAGGATGCGGCCGGACTGTCCGCATGGAGCATCCGCCTGTGGGCGGGATGGCGCCAATTCTTGGTGGACAAGGGGCGCATGCGCCCATGCAGTCGGACGAAGTTGCCTCGATGGCGAGGCTTCCTCCCAATAGGTTGATTATCATGCTCGAACAGACGGCGCCCCTCCGCGGCAGGGGAATCCCCAAGCTGCGAATCGGGTCGCTTGCCCTTTTCGCGTTCGCCGTCGCCGCGGTTGCCCGCGGATCCGGCCTGGCGGACAGGGTCGTCGTCCTTGCCAACAGCGACTCGCCGGACTCCGTCGCGATAGCGGAGCACTACGCCCAGGCTCGCGGGGTGCCGGCCGCAAACGTGATCACCCTCAGGATGCCCGTCGCCGAGACGATCTCATGGAAGGAGTTCGTCGCTACGGTCTGGCAGCCGCTCGAGGACGCGCTCGTCGACCGCGGCTGGATCGACGCGATCAAGATGGACCTCGTCGACGACGTGGGCCGGCGCAAGTATGCGATCTCCGACCACAGGATCGCCGCGCTTGTCGTGTGCCGGGGCGTGCCGCTCAGGATCGCGAACGACCCGACGCTCTTCAAGGAGGCGAAGCCCCTCACCGACCGAGCGGAATTGCGGACGAACCAGGGGGCGGTGGACTCCGAGCTGAGCCTCCTGGCCCGGACGAACTACCCCATCAACGCGAGCGTTCCCAATCCGCTCTTTCACAACCTCCACCCGACCGACAAGGATCGCTCGCTCGTTGTGGAGGTCTCCCGCCTCGACGGGCCCGCGGCTTCGGATGCCATGGCCCTCGTCGACCGGGCCCTGGAGGCCGAGCGCACCGGGCTCCTCGGCCGCGCATACGCGGACATCGCCGGGCCGCGCGAGAACGGGAACCACTGGCTCGAATCCGCGGCCTCGCAGATGGGGGCGCTCGGGTTCGACCTCTCGGTGGGCCACGGGCCGAGCACGGTGCCCGTGGGCGCGCGATTTGACGCGCCCGTCCTCTATTTCGGGTGGTACGCGCAGGACATAAACGGCCCCTTCCTGCTTCCCGGATTCTGGTTTCCGCCCGGGGCGATCGCCGTGCACATCCACAGTTTTTCGGCCCACACGCTGCGCTCGGCCACCGAGGGATGGTGCGGGCCGCTGGTCGCCCGGGGCGTGACGGCGACGGTGGGGAACGTATTCGAGCCCTACCTGGAGTTTCTCCACCGCCCGGACCTGCTCATCGAGGCGCTCTCCCGCGGCGAAAACCTGGTGGACGCCGCCTATTACGCGCTGCCCGCGCTCAGCTGGCAGTCCATCGTCATCGGCGACCCGCTGTACCGTCCCTTTGCGGTCAACCTGTCGGCGCAGATGAAGAACCTCCCAGCGCTTCCGCCGCAGCTGGCGGGCTATGCGGTCATCCGCGGGATGGACCAGCTCGACGCCGCGGGCAAGAAGGCGGAGGCGATCGGCTTGGGCAAGGCGGGGATGCGGGAGGCCCCGAACCTCGCGCTGGCGCTCGCCCTGGCCGAGCGGCTCGCGACGGCGGGCATCGAGAACGAGGCCGTGTGGATGCTCAAGGACGCCGCGCTGTCGGCTGGCGGCGCGGCGCCCGGCAACTGGGAGCTGATGCGCGAGGCCGCAATGTTTCTCGCGGCGGACGGCAGGTCCGGCGAGGCGATCGACATCTTCCGCGCGCTTTTCGACATCGACGGGATTCCCCCCGCGGTCCGGAAGCCCTGGCTCGTGGAGGCGCGCCTTGTCGCGCTCGAGGCCGGCGACACGGGCCAGGCCGCCCAGTGGACGGAGGAAATCAGCCGGTCGGCCGAGAAGCCGGCCGGCAGAAAACACTAGCCGGAAACCGGGCCCGGGCGAAGCTCAGGCCTTTTCGACGATCTTGTCGGCGAGGCCGTACGCGACCGCCTCCTTCGCGTTCAGGTAGAAATCGCGGTCGCTGTCGCGGGAAATCTTCTCGATCGGCTGGCCGGAGGCGTCCGCGAGGATCTGGTTCAGTTCGCTGCGGAGCTTTTCCATCTCCTGCGCCTGGATGTTGATGTCCGTCGCCGGCCCGATGAACCGGCCCGAAATGATCGGCTGGTGGATGAGGACCCGCCCGTGCGGAAAGATCAGGCGCCGCCCCTTCGCCGCCGCGCAAAGCAGGATCGAGCCCATGGAGGCGGCCATGCCGGTGACGACGACCGTTATGGGCGACGAGACGAGCTTCATCGTGTCGAAGACAGCCATTCCCGCCGTGATCGACCCACCGGGCGTGTTCATGTAGAACGTGATCCCTTTGCCGGGCTCCGTGGAGTCGAGGTAAAGGAGCTTCTCGCTCAGGTCCTTCGCCGTCTCATCGGTGATCGGGCCCCAGAGGAAGATCTTCCGCTGGTTGAGGAACCGCCTCTGGATCAGGAGGGAGACGGATGGATCCCGCTTTGCCACAAGGGTTTCCTCCACCTCCTCCTCATCGTCGTCATCGTCGTCGAGACGGGGCAGGGAGGCATTCAAACCGGGCTTCAGATTCTTCATGTGCATGGGCCACCAAATTGGCCAGATAGTCCCTTTTGGCAAGCCGCGGCGCCGGGACGGCGGTCGGCCGGGCCATCCGGCGCAGAGGAGGGGCGGGGTCACGCCCGAGGCTCCATGCCGGCAGCGGCGCGGGAGCCCGGACTCCCCCAAGGCCCAAGCTAATACCTCACCTTGTCGGGCTTCTTCACCCACTCGGTGAACGCGGACCGGGCCTCCCCCGGGAGGAGCGGCTGCATCGAGACTCGGCGTTCCCCGGGGGGAAGCGGGATCTGGTCGTAGATGAAGTCGTCGTCGAAGCCGATGTCGGCGGCGTCCTGGCGGGTGTTGCCGAAGTACACGGTCGGAATGCGCGCCCAGTAGATCGCGGACAGGCACATCGGGCACGGCTCACAGCTCGCGAAGAGCGTGCAATCGGGCAGCTGGAAAGTGGCGAGCGCCTTGCAGGCCTCTCGAATCGCCACGATCTCGGCATGCGCGGTGGGGTCGCAGGCGCTGGTGACCTGGTTGATTCCGCGCCCGACGATCCGGCCCTCCCGGACCACGACGCAGCCGAATGGCCCGCCCCGGCCCGAGCGGACGCCCTCCCTGGACAGGCGGATCGCCTCGCGCATGAAGTCTTCGTTGGTCACGGGCTTGGGTGTGGATCGGGCCGCCCGACCGGGCGCAAAAAGCCCACGGTACTATGGAGGTGACAGGTTACAACGAGGAAGTTATCTGGCTGTCTGACCCCGAAGCATGACGACCACCACCACGCTCTCCGGCCTCACGATACGAGGCCCGATTCCGCCCCAGTACGCCGAAATCCTCACCCCCGAGGCCTGCGCCTTCCTCGCGGGCCTTTTTCGCGCGTTTGAGCCGCGCCGCCTGGAGATCCTCCGCAGCCGCGCGGCGCGCCAGGCCGAGCTGGACGCGGGAGTGCTCCCGGACTTCCTCCCGTCGACCAAGCCGATCCGCGACGGCTCGTGGAAGGTGGCGCCTGCTCCGGCCGACCTCCTTGACCGGCGGACCGAGATCACGGGCCCGGTCGACCGCAAGATGGTCATCAACGCGCTCAACTCGGGGGCGAAGGTGTTCATGGCCGACTTCGAGGATGCCACCTCGCCGGCCTGGGAGAACCTGATCGAGGGCCACATCAACCTGAGGGACGCGGTCCGGCGCTCGATCTCGTTCACGAGCCCCGAGGGGAAGGTCTACAGCCTGAACGAGAAGACGGCGACGCTCCTCGTGCGCCCGCGCGGCTGGCACCTGCACGAGAAGCACGTGCTTGCCGGCGGCGCGCCGGTCTCCGCGAGCCTGTTCGATTTCGGGCTCTATTTCTTCCACAACGCCCGAGAGCTCCTCGCGCGCGGATCGGGCCCCTATTTCTACCTTCCGAAAATGGAGGGCCATCTCGAGGCCCGGCTGTGGAACGACGTGTTCGTCTACGCCCAGGAGGCGCTCGGAATCCCGCGGGGCTCCATCCGCGCGACCTCGCTGATCGAGGTCATCCTCGCCGCGTTCGAGGCCGACGAGATCCTTTACGAGCTGCGCGAGCACGCCTCGGGGCTCAACTGCGGACGCTGGGACTACATCTTCAGCTGCATCAAGAAGCTCCATGCGCGCAGGGACTACGTGTTCCCGGACCGGGCCCAGGTCACGATGACGGCGCCCTTCATGCGGGCCTACTGCCTGCATGTCATCAAGGTGTGCCACCGCCGCGGCGCGCACGCCATGGGCGGAATGGCCGCCCAGATCCCGATCAAGAACAACCCGGCCGCGAACGAGGCGGCGCTCGCAAAGGTCCTTGCGGACAAGGAGCGGGAGGCGAGGGACGGGCACGACGGCACCTGGGTCGCGCATCCGGGCCTTGTGCCTGTTGCGCTTCAGGCGTTCGACAGGCACATGCCGGGCCCCAACCAGGTCGCCCGCCAGCGGGACGACGTGAACGTGACCGCGGCCGACCTGCTTGCGGCCCCGGCCGGCACGATCACCGATGCGGGGATCCGCACGAACCTGAGCGTCGGGATCCAGTACCTCGAGGCGTGGCTCGGGGGGCTGGGCTGCGTGCCGCTCTACAACCTTATGGAGGATGCGGCGACGGCGGAGATCTCCCGGGCGCAGCTCTGGCAATGGATCCACGGCGGGGCGAAGACCGAGGACGGCAGGCTGATTACCCCGTCGTACTGCGACATGCTCCTTAGCGAGGTGATCGCCAAGATCCAGGAGGAGGTGGGCGCCGACCGGTACTCCAACGGGCATTTCCGGGTGGCGGCGCATATGTTCACCGACATGATCAAGTCGCCCCAGCTCGACCAATTCCTCACGCTCCCGGCCTACGAGCTGCTAGCGTGAGCGGGGCCATGCCGCACTCGCTCGCCGCGCTCAACTCATGCGACCGCGACACGTTTGTCGCCGCGCTCGGGCACCTCTTCGAGGATTCGCCGTGGGTGGCCGCCGAAACCTTCGGGAAGCGGCCCTTCCGAAACGCGGACAGCCTTCACGCGGCCCTCTGCGAGACGGTGCGCGGCGCCCCTCCGGAGCGGCAGCTGGCCCTTGTTTGCGCCCACCCCGACCTCGCCGGACGGCTCGCCAGGGCGGGCGGGCTCACGCCTTCGTCGGCCCGGGAGCAGTCCGCCGCGGGCCTCGACCGCCTGGACCCGTCCGAGGCGGCCGAGATCGGTCGCCTGAACGGCGCCTACACGGCGCGGTTCGGATTTCCCTTCGTCATCTGCGCCCGGCTGAACGAGAAGGAGACGATCCTCGCCGCGATGCGATCGCGCGCCGGCAACACGCCCGAAGCGGAGCTCTCGACGGCGCTCGGTGAAATAGCCAAGATCGCCCGGCTTCGGCTCAACGAGGCGATCGCAAAGGAGAACTGAATATGCCCGGAAAACTCAGCACCCACGTCCTCGACCTCACGGCGGGCCGCCCAGCGGCGGGCCTGCGCATCCAGCTGCGCCGGATCGCGCCCGGGCCGGCCGTGCTCAAGACGGCCGTCACGAACGCGGACGGCCGGACCGACGCGCCGCTCCTGGGCCCGGACGAGATGGCCGCCGGCACCTATGAGATCGAGTTTCACGTGGCCGAGTACTTTGCATCAAGGGGGGCGGCGCCGCAGAAGCCCCCGTTCCTGGACGTCGTGCCCGTGCGCTTCGGGATCTCCGATCCGTCGGCCTCCTATCACGTGCCGCTCCTCGTCACGCCGTGGGCCTACAACACGTACCGGGGCAGCTGAGGGCGCCGCGAATGCCCAGGCAATCCCTGACCCAGGCCGCGACCCGGCTCTCCCGCCGCCTCGGCCAGCTCGCGCGGGTTTCCGAGGATCGCGGGGCGACGACCCGGACGTTCATGTCCCCGGCGATGCACAGGGCCAATGCGCTCGTGGGCGGATGGATGAGGGGCGCGGGGCTCTCGGTCCGGGTGGACCCGACGGGCAACCTGATCGGCAGGACCGGGGCGCCCGCGAAGGGCGCGAAGACGCTGCTCATGGGATCGCACCTCGACACGGTCCGGGATGCGGGGCGCTTCGACGGTGCCCTCGGGGTCCTTCTGCCGATCGCGGCCCTCGAGGTCGTCCGGAGCCGCGGACTCACGTTTCCCTTCGCCGTCGAGGTCCTGGGGTTTTCCGAGGAGGAGGGCGTGAGGTTCTCCAGCGGCTACCTGGGGAGCAAGGGCTACGTTGGCCGGCTGGGGAAGTCGGACCTCCGGCTTCGCGACTGCTGGGGGATTTCGGTGGGGGAGGTCCTGGCGAAGAACAACGGGGGGCGGTTCTCGCCCCCGGGGCCCGCGCACGCCGCAACGGAGCTCATCGGCTACCTCGAGGTCCACATCGAGCAGGGGCCGGTCCTTGAGGCGCGCGGCCTCGCCGCCGGGGTCGTCTCGGGGATCGCCGGGCAGACCCGGGCAAGGATTGAGTTTGGCGGAAAGGCGGGGCACGCCGGGACGACGCCGATGCCGCTGCGAAAGGACGCGCTTGCGGGCGCAGCCGAGTTCATCCTCGCCGCCGAGGCGGCTGCGCGAGCCCGCCCGCCGCTCGTCGCAACCGTGGGGCAGGTCCTTGCCCGACCCGGGGCCGCGAACGTGATCGCCGGCGCGGCGGAGCTCACGCTCGACGTGAGGCACCCGGTCGACGCGGGGCGCCGCGCCGCCTGCACGGACCTGCGAAAGGCGGGCCGCGGGATCGCGAAAAGGCGGGGACTGACGTTTTGCATGGAGGTGACCCAGGACAACGGCGCCGTGCCGTGCTCGGGGGAGCTGACCGCGCTCCTCGCAAGGAGCGTGCGCGGGCGCGAGGGCCGCTGCGTCGCCCTGGCGAGCGGCGCGGGCCACGACGCCGTGATCGTCTCGTCGCTCGCGCCCGTCGCCATGCTGTTCGTCCGCTGCCGGGGGGGGATCAGCCATCATCCCGGCGAATTCGTGGCGCGCAGGGACCTTGAGGCCGCGCTTTGGATCGTCGTCGACTTCCTGTCCCGCCTGGCATCGCGGCAATCGGAATGAGCGACCACTACGACCTCATCGTGCGCGGCGCGACCGTCGTGACCCCGGCGGGGCCGATCCACGCCGACATTGCCGCCGAGGCAGGCAGGATCGTGAGGATCCGGCCCGAGATCCCCGGCACCGCCTCCGAGACCGTGGAGGCACGCGGGCTCCACGTGATCGCCGGGATCATCGATTCGCACGTCCACTTCAACGAGCCGGGGAGGGCGCACTGGGAGGGCATGGAGCACGGCTCCGGCGCGCTGGCCGCGGGAGGGGGGACGGCGTTCTTCGACATGCCGCTCAATTCGCTCCCCCCTGTGACGGATGTGGCGAGCTTCGCGCTCAAGAGGGCCGCCGCGGAGAGCTCGTCCCTGACGGACTTCGGGATCTGGGGCGGGCTCGTCCCGGGAAACGTGGACCAGTTGGAGCCCATGTGCGACGCGGGAGCAGTGGGCTTCAAGGCGTTCATGTGCGACAGCGGCGCCGAGGAGTTTCCCCCTTCGGACCTGGCCACGCTCCGGGCGGGGATGAAGCGGGCTGCCGAGCTCGGGATGCCGGTCGCCGTGCATGCTGAGGATGCGTCGCTCGCCCGCCTGGGGGCGGCGGAGCAGCGCGCGCGCGGCACCGATGTCCGCAGCTGGCTCAGGTCGCGGCCGGTGGAGCTCGAGCTGGCGGCGATCCGGATCGCGGTCGACATTGCGGGCGAGACCCGCTGCGCCCTCCACTTGGTCCACGTGAGCAGCCCGCAGGGCGTGATGCTCGCCGGCGACGCGAGGAGGCGGGGCGTGGACGTTTCTATCGAGGCCTGCCCGCACTACCTGCTCCTTTCGGAGGAGGATGTCATCCGGCTCGGCGCCCCGGCAAAATGCTTTCCCCCGTTGCGGCCCGAGGAGCTCCGGCTCGGCCTCTGGCGCGAGCTCGAGGCCTGCGAGATCGACACCATAGGCTCGGACCATTCGCCGGCGCCCCCCGACATGAAGCGGGCCGGTGATTTCTTCGCGGTCTGGGGCGGGATCTCGGGATGCCAGCACGGATTTGGGCTCCTGCTATCGGAGGCGCTCGCCAGGCGCCCGCCGGAGATCGCGCTGCCCCACATGTCGGCCCTCTTTTCGACAAACGTCGCCCGGCGGTTCCGGATCGACCGGACGAAGGGGCGCCTCGCCGAGGGCTTCGACGCCGACATGGCGATCATCGACATTGCGGGCGAGCACACGCTTTCGAACGGGGAGCTGCTCTACAGGCACCGCCAGGGCCCCTACGACGGGCGCAAGTCCCGGGTGCGGATCGTGCGGACGATAGCCCGGGGCCGCACCGTCTATGCTCAGGGGCGGATTGCGCCGGGCGCCACTCCGGGTCATCTTATCCGTCCATCCCAGCCTTCCGAACCCTACCACCGATCATCCCATGCCTGAACTCTTTGGACACACCCGGGCGCGCGTAGGCGCGCGGCACGCGCTCATCACGCCGGACAATCACGTCAGCAGCTCGCTCCCGGGCGTCGCCGGCGCCACAGCTGTCGTGCTCGTGAGCCCCGCCATGGGGGCGAATGTCGCCCAGATCCTCCTGTCCTTCCAGCGAGGCGGGTCCGCGGCCTTCGCGCCAAGCGGAACGGAGACCTTCGGGTATGTGATGGGCGGCGGCGCCACCGTGGCGGTGGGCAAGAGGAGGCGCCGGCTCGGGCCCGGCGGATATTTCTTCTGCCCCGCGGGCTCGGAATGGGGCCTCAGGGCGCCGCGTAAGGGGACCCAGGTCACGCTCTTTCAGAAGAGGTATGCCCCGCTGCGCGGCGCGAAGGGCCCGCGCCCGGTCCTTGGGGATCAGTCGCGGGTCAAGGGGACGCCGTTCCTTGGGGATCTCGCGGCCAATCTCCAGGTGCTTCTGCCCGATGAGCCGGCGTTCGACATGGCGGTCAACATCTTCGCCTACCAGCCCGGCGGCCATCTCCCGTTCGTCGAGGTGCACATCATGGAGCACGGCCTAGTCATGCTTTCGGGCGCGGGCGTCTACCGCCTGGAGGATTCGTGGTACCCCGTGCGGGCCGGGGACGCGGTCTGGATGGCGCCCTACTGCGCGCAGTGGTTCGTCGCCATGGGCAAGGTTCCCGCCCGGTACATCTACTACAAGGACGTCAACCGGCCCGCGCTTTGAGCACCCCGAAACCCGACCCCAGGATCGCCGTCGACAGCGCCGGGCTCCAGCGCCGGATAGAGGAGCTCGCCCTGATCTCGGAGTCCCCGGCCCCGGTCGTGACGCGGGTCCTCTTCTCCGAGGCGGACGTGCGGGCCAGGGAGTATGTCCGCCGGGCGGCCCGCGAGGCCGGCCTGTCGGTCCGCGAGGACCCGATCGGCAACATTTTCGCGCGATGGGAGGGAAGCGAGCCGGCCCTTCCCGCCGTGGGCTCGGGATCCCACACCGATGCGATTCCGAACGCGGGCAGGTACGACGGCGTCGTGGGCGTGCTCGGGGCCTTCGAGGCGCTCGCCGCCCTGAAGCGCGCGGGTTTCAGGCCGAGGCGCTCGCTCGAGGTCGTCATGTTCACCTCCGAGGAGCCGACCCGGTTCGGGCTCGGATGCCTGGGTAGCCGCCTCATGGCGGGCACGATCTCGGCCGCACGGGCGCAGGCGCTCAGGGACCGCGATGGCAGGACGCTCGATGAGCTCCGCGCCGCCGCGGGGTACTCGGGCCCGTTGGAATCGGTGCGGCTGCCCGCGGGCCACTACCATTCGTTCATCGAGCTGCACATTGAGCAGGGCCCGGTCCTCGAGGAGAAGGGGATACCGATCGGGATCGTCGAGCACATCGCCGGGCCCAGCAGCTACCGCATGACGCTCCACGGCGAGGGCGGGCACGCGGGGGCGGTCCTGATGCCCGCCCGGCACGACGCGCTGCTGGCGGGAGCCGAGGTCGCCCTGGCCGTCGAGCGGGCCGCGAAGGCGAGCGGGAGCCCGGACACCGTGGGAACGGTGGGCATATTCCGGATCGAGCCGGGCGCCTCGAACAGCGTTCCCTTCAGCGCCTATCTTGAGATCGACCTTAGGGACGCGCGGCTCGACACCCGAGCGAAGGCGCTCGCGGAGATCCGCAGCTCCGCGGCGCTGGCGTGCGCGCGGCGCGGCGTCAGGATGGACTTCGAGGAGATCAACGCCGATCCGCCGGCCGCCGGGGATCCCAAGACGGTCGAGACCGTCGAGAAGGTCTGCTCGGAACTCGGGCTGCGCTCGCTGCGGATGGTGAGCCGGGCCTACCACGACTCGCTGTTCATGGCGCGGGTGAGCCCGACGACCATGATCTTCATCCCCTGCCGCAACGGCTGGAGCCACAGGCCCGAGGAGTTTGCCGCGCCCGGGCACATTGCCTCCGGGGCCGAGGTCCTCGCCCACACGATGGCAAGGCTGGCAGGCCAGACTCATGGGCTTTGAATTCACGCTCAACGGCCGGAGGGTCCGGGTCGAGGACGCGGCCCCGACGACGACGCTGCTCGAGTATCTCAGGGCGAGCGGCATGACCGGCAGCAAGCAGGGGTGCGCCGAGGGCGACTGCGGGGCCTGCACCGTTGCGATCGTCGAGAGGGACGCCGCCGGGAAAGCCACGTATCGCGGGATCAACAGCTGCATCGCGCTCCTGCCCATGTTCGCCGGCCGCGAGGTCGTCACGGTCGAGGGACTCGCGGGCGAGGGGGGGGAGCTCCATCCCGTGCAGTCCGCGATGGTCGACCACTACGGCTCCCAGTGCGGGTATTGCACGCCGGGGTTCGTGATGTCGCTTTTCGAGGGGTACTACCGCCGCGACTGCAGGGAGCCCTGCGACATCAGCGACCAGCTCTGCGGCAACCTGTGCCGGTGCACGGGCTACCGGCCGATCCGCGACGCCGCGCTCGATTCCCTGGGCCATCGGGACGCCGTCCTGGGGAGCCCCGGGGCCGCCCGCTCCGATCCGTTCTGGGAGCGCCTCAAAATCCCGGTGGAGCCGGTCCCGTCCCTGGATTATGAGGCGGCCGGGGAGCGCTTTGTGAGGCCCGCATCGCTCGCGGAGCTGTTCGCCGCCCTGGCGGCGCATCCGGATGCGCGGCTCGTGGCTGGCGCCACGGAGATAGGCGTCGACGTGACCAAGAAGCTCAGGGCATTCCCCCTCCTTGTCTCCGCCGAATGCGTACCCGAGCTTACGGGAATCACAAAGACCGGCTCCGCCTGGCGGATCGGCGGCGCCGCGACCCTGACCGCGATCGAGGAGGCCCTGGGGAACGAGTATCCCTCGATGTCGAGGATCTTCAAGGTCTTCGCGTCCAGGCAGATAAGGAATCGCGCAACCCTCGGCGGCAATCTCGCCACCGCGTCCCCGATCGGGGACAGCGCCCCGGTGCTCCTGTCTCTCGACGCCGGGCTTGTCCTCGAGTCGGCCAAGGGAACACGGACCGTGCCGCTCTCCGAATTCTTCACGGCCTACCGCAGGACGCTGCTCGGGCCCGGCGAGATCATACTAGAGATCGTGCTCCCACGCTTCGACCCGGCGGGCGGGTTCTCCCGGCGCTCGGATTTCCTGAAGGTGTCGAAGCGCCGCGAGCTCGACATCAGCATCGTTGCGGCGGCCTTCTCGATCGACACCGATCCGACGGGGGTCGTCCGGCGCGCGCGGCTCGCATATGGCGGCGTTGCGGAGACGCCCGTCCGGGCGCGCCGCGCGGAGGCCGCGTTTGAGGGGCGCCGGGTTGGCGAGGCGGCCGCGGAGGTCGCCGCGATCCTGGCCGGCGAGTTCAAGCCGATCGACGACGTGCGCGGGGGCGCCGAATACCGGCGGGTCCTGGTCGTGAGCCTCTGGGAGAAGTTCGTGTCCGGCGACACGAGCGTCGCCCAGGACGGGGCCCCCGGTTTCGAAAGAGGTGCGGCCCGGCCCACGCCTGACGCGCCGCGCGCGCTCCGGCACGAGAGCGCGGTCGGCCACGTCACGGGCCGGGCGCTCTATGCGGACGACACGGCGCAGCGCCGGCCCATGCTCGATGTCTGGCCGGTGTGCTCCCCCCACGCCCGCGCCCGGGTCCGGAGGCGCGACGCGGCCAGGGCCCGAGCGATGCCCGGCGTGGTCGCGGTCCTCATGGCGGAGGACGTGCCCGGGATCAACAATGTGGGCACCTGCCACGACGAGCCCCTCTTCGCCGACGACGAGGTCAGGTATCACGGGCAGGTGGTCGCGGTCGTCGTTGGACGGTCGCTGCGGGCCTGCCGCGCGGCCGCCGCCGCGGTGGAGGTCGAGTACGAGCCGCTGCCGCCCCTCCTGGGGATCAGGGAGGCGATAGCGAAGGGGAGCTTCCACACACCCCCGCACACGATCGCCCGCGGGGACTGGAAGAGCGCCCTGGCGCGGTCGCCGCTCAGGCTCGACGGCGAGTTCTCCGTCGGGGGGCAGGAGCATTTCTACCTGGAGACGCAGGCGGCGTGGGCGGAAGCCGGCGAGGACGGATCGGTCTTTGTCAGCTCCTCGACCCAGCATCCGACCGAAATCCAGGCCATCGTCGCCGAGCTGTTGGGGCAGCCCAAGAACAAGGTCGTCGTGCAGTCGCCGAGGATGGGCGGCGCCTTCGGGGGCAAGGAGACCCAGGGCAACGCCTTTGCGGCGATGGTCGCGCTCGCCTCGATCCGGACCCGCCAGCCGGTCCGGATCCAACTCGACCGGGACCTGGACATGATGATCACGGGCAAGCGCCACCCGTTTCTCGCGAAGTTCTCGGTGGGATACGACAAAAAGGGAGAAATCCTCGCCGCCGACGTCGAGCTCTATTCGGACGGAGGGTGGTCGCGCGACCTTTCCCAGCCGGTGCTCGACCGGGCGCTCTTCCACGTCGACAACGGGTACTACATCCCGGCGCTCCGCGTCACCGGGCTCATCGCCAAGACGAACGTCGCCTCCAACACGGCCTTCCGCGGCTTCGGAGGGCCCCAGGCGATGCTGGTCATGGAGGAGATCGTCGACCGGATCGCGCGCCGCCTGGGAATCGCCCCCGAGGAGGTCCGGGGCCGCAACCTCTACCGCGGGACGGGCGAGACCAACACGACCCATTTCCTCCAGGAGATCGGCGACAACCGGCTGCAGACCGTCTGGAAGCGGGTGCAGAAGGAGGCCGGCTTCGCCGGGAGGCGCCGCGAGGTCGACCGCTGGAACAGCGCGCATCCCCGCGTCAAGCGCGGGCTCGCGGTGACGCCGGTCAAGTTCGGGATAGCCTTCACGCTGACGCATTACAATCAGGCGGGGGCGCTGGTGCTCCTCTACACCGATGGCACGGCGCAGGTGAACCACGGCGGGACGGAGATGGGGCAGGGGCTCCAAACGAAGATCCAGGGTGTCGCGATGCGCGAGCTCGGCCTCCCGGCGGGCCGGGTCCGGGTGATGCCGACGACGACGGACAAGGTGCCCAACACGTCGGCCACGGCCGCGTCCTCAGGGGCGGACCTGAACGGCGCCGCGGTCCGCAACGCATGCGCGACCCTCCGCAAGCGGCTGCTTCCCGTTGCCGCGGCGCTGCTGTCGAAGAAGGCGGGCCGCAAGGTCCCCGAATCCCGGATCGGGTTCGCCGGCGGAAAGGCCGCGGTCCGCGGATCCCGCGTGGCGGTCGACCTTGCCGACGTGTGTCGCCGGGCCCACGAGCTGAGGATCAGCCTGGCCGTCTCCGCCTTCCATGCGACGCACGGGACCCACTGGGACTGGTCCACGTCCTCGGGAAGGCCCTTCCTGTACTTTGCCTGCGGCGCCGCGGTCGCGGAGGTCGAGGTCGACGGCTACAACGGCATGCACCGGGTTCTGCGCGTCGACGCCGTCCACGATGTCGGGGACTCGCTCAACCCGGGCGTGGACCTCGGCCAGATCGAGGGCGGGATTCTCCAGGGCATCGGCTGGCTGACCCGGGAGGAGCTTCTCTGGGACAGGGACGGACGGCTGATGACCCACAGCGCGAGCACCTACCAGATCCCGGCGATCAGCGACGCGCCAATCAAGATGAACGTCACCCTCCTGCCGCGGGCGGCCAACGAGGCGGCGATCTACGGGAGCAAGGCCGTGGGCGAGCCGCCGCTCATGCTGGCGTTCTCGGTCCGCGAGGCGATCCGCGATGCGGTGGCCGCATTCGGCCCGAAGGGCGGCGAGGTCCCGCTCGCCTCGCCGGCTACCAGCGAGGCGGTGTCTTCCGCGATCAGGCGCCGCCTCGCCCAGGAGACGGCCGGCCTCGGGATGGCCCAGGCTTCAGCGCCCTGATCGGCCGGCAGCTCTCGCGCCACGCAGGGCGCCAGTTCCGCAAACGCTGTTGTAATCCCGCCGCGGCGGACGTTCGCTCAAGGCAATCAGCAAATCATTGGCCCATGAAAAGACTCACCCTCCCCACCGTACGCAAGCTGCTGGCGCCCCTCATCGGGATTTCTCTGGTCGCAGGGCCCCCGGCGGCTCGCGCGGCGGCGGAGCCGGCCTACACCTTCAAGCGCGGCGTCAACATCTCCCATTGGCTGTCGCAGAATGACGGGCAGCCCTATGGCGCGCCATGGTTCGGCGAAGGCGACGTCGAGTGGATCGTTGGGCACGGCTTTGACCACATCCGCCTGCCGGTCGATTTCCGGCTCTGCTTCGCGGCCGACGGTTCGATGGACGACGCAAAGGTGAGGCCGATCGCCGACGCCATCCGGTGGGCCCGGGCCCGCGGGCTTGGCGTCGTCCTGGACGCCCATTTCCTGCCGGGGGCGGACTTCAACTCCACCGGCGGGGACAGCCGGGCCTACACGGACGCAGCCCTCCAGGAGACGGCTGCGAACTGCTGGCGCCGGATGGCCCGGCATTTCGCCGGTGAGGGCCCCTACCTGCGGTTTGAGATCCTGAATGAGCCCGTCGCGCCCGAGAACGGGCAGCTGAACCCCTTCATGCGCTTCATGCTGGCGGCCATCCGCGAAAGCAACCCCTCCCGCATCGTCTATGTGACCTCGAACAAGTGGAGCAACTTCTACACGGTGAAGGATGTCGTGCTGCCGGATGATCCGAATATCGCCCTGACGGTCCATTATTACGAACCGCTGGTATTTACCCACCAGCGCGCGCCGTGGGTTGGCTTCAAAAACACACTGCCCACCGTCACATTCCCGGGGATCGTGCCGGATGTCTCCGGCCACACCCTTCCGGGCTACCACTTGAACCTGCACCCGGGCGACAAGCTCACGGAGGAGCAGATCGAGGCCGCGTTTGCCGGCGTATCCGCCTGGCTCGCGACCCATGCCCCGAGGATCGAGGTGTATCTCGGAGAGTTCGGGGTCTATGAGCCGGCTGACGCTACCTCGAAGCGGCGCTGGATCGCCACGGTGCGCTCCGCTGCGGAAAGCCGGGGCTGGGGCTGGGCCGTATGGGACTACAATGACAGCTTCGGCGCCCGCGGACGCGACGGGGCCGGCACTCCCGTCCTCGAGGGCCTGTTCCCAAAATAGCACCCAGTTAGGACTCTTCAGTCGCACCGCATCCGAGAGCCCTGCAATAGTATGCTTTCGTTACCTAAGCTAGGGCGCTCCATCGCGCTAGTCATAGCGGGCGGCTTAGTCGGGTACTGGATCGGAGCATCAAGTCGCCACGGTTCGCAATCCGACCAAGCCGCTCGTTTAGCGGAGGTTGCTAAGCTGCGAGGTATTGCTGCCAGAAAGTTGGGAGCCACCGGTCGCGAACAGAAAAGCCAACCGAACGAGGGAGGGAGTGTGGGCTCAAATTCCCGGGAGACTCCAAATCAGCATGAGGATGAACACACGGACCCGCGCCTCTTGCCGAAAAACGGTGCAATGCTTCGTCGAGAAGCCTTGGTAAACATATGGATGAACAAAGGGAAGGCCATCACTCGTCTCGGCTTGGATTCCCAACGAAAATCCAAGTTGATTGACCTTCTGGTGGATCAATATGCGGCACAACAGGACACGTTCGACATTGTAAGAAAGTCCGGCCCAAATGGCCCCGAAAACGGTGACGATATTCTGGAAACAGTGAGCCAAGCATACGAGAAGAACATCGCCGATTTTCTCGGGCAGGCCGACTACAGCCGGTTTCAAAAAGCAATCGAGGTGGGGCTTCGCGAGAATGCAGTTGAGCATTGGATCGGGCCCCAAATGGAAATGGTCGGCGCAGCTCTTGCTCCAGAGCAATTGTCTGCCATGGCCGCGATTGAGGGAACCGACGTCGCTCCTACTTCAGACACTATAGGCGAGGATGGCCTAGCCGCGGTCGATCGCGATCGCCTCGCCAAAGCGGCCAGAATCCTCACAGAAGCGCAGCTGGCTGTTTACCGTGATTTCCTAAAGGATCGTGCGTCATCACTTAGCTCGCGTTAGAGCGCTATTCTGCAACGTCACAGTATTGGGACAATGTGACTACAAGTCGCGGGCAGTATCGATGCAGTTGCGCGCATAAACACCTAATCCGACTTCGTGACCTCCCCGCAACCGCAGCCTACAAAAACACGCGCCGATTTTGATGTCTACCCAAGCACCGGATCGGCCCCTTGCAATTGCCATGGCTCCCTGTGGGGGGAGGCGGCTCCGCTAGTCTTGGAGCGGATCATCTCAACGTAAGACCGGTCGACGGGTGGGATACCGCCCGCGTTTTCCGCGGCAGGCGAAGCGCTACTCTTCGCGATCCGATGCCATCCTGTCCAAGGGCTGCCAATTATTTCATAAGTTATTAACTATCAACGCCTTGACGTCAGGTGTTTCAGGTCCGGTGTGGCATTGCAGCGTTGAATTCCACGAAGGGGCAATTAATGTATTGGCCATGGAATTGCGCGACCCACAACTTGACGTCATCGCACGGGGGGTCGTGTGGTGGGAGCCGCCCGAGGTCACTTTGTCAGACCAGAATGACTTTCTTTGCCGCGTGATGTGTCGAGGTTCCTGGGAGGACGTGCAGCATGTTGAAAAGGTTTATGGAGAAGAAGCGCTTCGACGGGCGCTTGGCCACGCCAAGCCCGGCGTCTTCGATCCCGCGTCCTGGCACTACTGGCACTATCGCCTGGGATTTGAGTCCGTCCCCGAATTGCCAAGAAGGCCCTTTGTGTGAACACGGTGCTTCCGCGGCTAGATACCCTGCCACCGGCACAGCGTCTCCTTTGGCCGCAGCTTTCGGCTATAGGACCTGGTTTCGTTCTCTACGGGGGAACCGCGCTTTCCCTCCAGGTGGGTGGGCGGACATCGGTGGACTTCGATTTTTTTACCACTGAGGAATTGGATCATGACCGGCTGGCCAAGCAGCTCCCTTTCTTGCAAGGGGCAGGTTTGCAGCATCGGGCCGGCGACACGGCGACGTTTGTCATAGGGAGTGGAAGAGACGGCGTTGCGATTTCCTTTTTCGGTGCCTTGCGTTTTGGCCGGGTAAGTGAGCCGGTTTGCTTCGCTGACAACGGACTCTTCGCTGACGGCCTACTCGATCTCGCAGCCCAGAAGATGAAGGTGATTCAGCAGAGGGCCGAGGCGAAGGACTATCTGGACATCCACAAGCTGTTGTCGGAGGGCGTCACCTTGGAGATGTCATTGGGTGCGGCCAAAGCCTTGTTTCCCGAATTTAATCCAGCAATCTCCCTCAAGGCGTTGAGCTACTATGGAGGCGTTTCGCGGCTGCCTCAGGACATCCAGCGCGACCTAAGGGCCGCGGCTTCGCGGGTCCGTGACTTCGCCAAGATCCCCAAGCTGAAGCCCTCATTGTTGCCGAGTCTGGGCTCCATCACACGCAGTCCGGAGATTAGCGACTCATCCATGTGGAGCCGGCGAAAAACGCTGGACGGTCCCGACTTGGAGATCTAGGTCCCGTACGGCCCGGCGTGGGCCGAATCAATTCTCGGCAAGAACACGGTCGCGCTCCGAGAGGAGCTGGGCCGCGATACTGAGCGCGATCTCGTGCGGGTGGTTGGTGCCGAAACCGAGCCCGACGGGGCAGTGGAAACTGGACGCCTTTTCCGGCGGGACCCCATCGGCGATCAGCTCGCGGCGCAGGATCTCGGCCTTGGAGTCGCTGCCGATCACGCCGATGAAGGGGAAACTCCTCTTCGTGAGCGCGCGGCGAAGGATGGGAAGGTCGGTCGCATGGCCCATCGTCATGACCAGCAGGAACGTGCCGTCCGGCAGCGAGGGTACGAGGCTCTCGGGCGATTCGGAATGGATCGCGTGGAGATTGGGCGCGTGCGGCAGCCGCTCCAGCCACTCGGACCGCGGGTCCGCGCAGGTGATCTTGCAGGGGAGGGGAGTCAGGACGGGGATGAGGGCCTGGGCGATGTGCCCCGCGCCGAAGACCGCGATGTTCCAGGGCCCGGCCCCGAAATGCGGCTCGAAGTAGAACTTGACCGACCCCCCACACGTCATGCCGACGTCGCCCTTTAGGGTCCACGTCACGAAGCGGGGCTTGGCGTCGCCCTTCTCGAGGACCTCCGCGGCGAGCTTCAGGGCCGCGGCCTCGACCTTTCCCCCGCCGACCGTGCCGCAGTGGAGCCCCTTTGCGGTGACGAGCATCTTGGCCGCGGCGTCCTGCGGCGTGCTGCCGATGGCCTCGACGAGAGTCACGAGGACGAAGGGCACGCCCTCGTTCTCGAGCGCCACGAGCTGCTCGTAAAAGGTCACACCAGGCCGAGCCTCATCTTGCCCTCTTCGCTGATCATCGACTGGTTCCAGGGCGGATCCCAGGTGATCCGGACGTCGGCATCGGCGACTCCCGGCACGAGGAGGATCTTGCCCTTCGCATCCTCGGCGATGGCCGGGCCCATCCCGCACCCGGGCGCCGTGAGCGTCATCGCGACGTTCACCTTAAAGGCGTTGTCGGGCTGCCTTTCGACGTCCATCGAGTAGACGAGGCCCAGGTCGACGATGTTAACCGGGATCTCCGGGTCGTAGACCTTGCGGAGCTGGTCCCAGACCGCCGCCGGATCGGGCGCGCCGTCCGCCAGGGTCGCCGCATCGACCGTGTGGTCCGCCGCCTGCTCGCCGAACGCGTCGCCGTCCTTTCCGTCGATCCGGAAGAGGCCGTGATCCGTCTGGACGGTGTAGCTCCCGCCGAGCGTCTGGTGGATCTGGATACTCGTGCCGGCCGGGAGCGCGTGCCGGTCGCCGGACGGGATCTGCGTGGCGGACACCTCGCGAGAAAGGGTGCGTTCTCGGGTCATGGGTGAAGGCATGGTGATACGACGGATGCGTCACCTGCGCAAGTGCGCCCGGATGAGCTTGCGCAGCGCCGCGTGGAGCTCCTCGCTCTCCAGCCGGTTCAGGACCTCCTCGAAGAAGCCGAAGATCAGCAGCTCGTCCGCCGCCTTCTGGGGAATCCCACGGGACTTCAGGTAGAACTCCTGCTCGGGGTCGATCCGGGAGCTTGTCGCGCCGTGGGTGCAGCGGACGTCGTTCGCCTGGATCTCGAGGCCGGGGAGCGAGTTGGATTCCGCCTCGTCGCTCAGCATCAGGTTGCGGTTGCTCTGGTAGGCGTCCGTCTTCTGGGCGTCGGGATCGACGATGATCAGGCCCGAGAAGATGGTCCGCGACCGGTCGAGAAGCGCGTTCTTGTAGAGGAGGTCCGACTTGGTGCTCGGCGCCTGGTGGATCTGGAGCGTCCGCTGGTCGCACTCCATGGAGCCGCTTGCGATGGTGATGGCGAGCATCTCCGAGAAGCCGCCGGGCGCCTGGAGCTGGCTGAGCGACTCGTGCCTCGCCTGCCTGCCGCCCAGGTGGAGGTTGAGCGACTGGACGCGGGCGTTCCTGCGCACGACCGTGGAGTTGAACTGGAGCGAGAGCGCCTCCGGGGACCAGCACTGCGCGGCCGCGTAGGCTATCTTCGCGCCGTGGCCCGCATACAGGTCGTTCGCGCCGCACGCGAACTGGCGGGACAGGTCGGCCGACACGAAGTGGTCGACGACAGTCGCGCGCGCGTTGTCCTCCGCGATGACCAGCGTATGCGGGAAGACGGCCGCGCCGGCTCCCGAGACCTCATGGACGACGACGATCGGCCCGTCGATCTCCACCCCGCGCGGGATGAGGATGAACGCGCCGTCCTGGATGAATGCCTCGTGGAGGGCCGCGAACTTGGCCGATCCGAGCTTCTGGGGCTGCGCCATGAAGTGCTCGCGAAGGAGGCCGGGGTGCCTCGCGATCGCCCCGGAAATGGCCGAGGCGACGACGCCCCTCGCGGCGAGATCGGCCGGAAGCGGGGTGCTTGCCGAGAGCCGCCCGTTCAGGAACGAGAGCGTCGCGGCGGGCGCGATGGCGAGAGCCTCGGGGGCCCGCCGGTTCCCCGGTGCCGGGGCGTCCGCGGCCGGGGAGAACCCGCCGAGGTTGATCCCCGCGATGTTGCTGAACCTCCAGCTCTCGTCCGTGCGCCTCGGCATGGGCAGCGATTCGAAGCGGGAGTAGGCCGAGCGCTTGCGCTCGAGCCACCAGGAGGGAAGGGCCGCCTGGGAGGCGAGGTGGGCGGCGAAGACCTCGGGCGTGAAGACGCCGAGAAGGTCCGCGGCGGCGGGCCTGGCGGGTGCGGCGACGGCCATGGCTTTAGCCCACGCTCCCTTCCATCTCGAGGTCGATCAGCCGCTTGAGCTCGACCGAGTACTCCATCGGGAACTGGCGGGCCAGCTCGTTGACGAACCCGTTCACGGAAAGGCTCATCGCCTGTCCCTCGGTGAGCCCGCGCTGCTGCATGTAGAAGATCTGCTCGGCGCTCACCCTGGAGACGCTCGCCTCGTGCTGGACGGCGTGGCGGTCGCCCCGGACGGTGATCGCGGGGTACGTGTCGGTCCGGCTGTTCGTGTTGATGAGGAGCGCGTCGCATTCCGTGTTGTTCTTGCAGCCCTTGAGCTGCCTCGGGATGTGGACGATCCCGCGGTAGGTCGCGCGCCCCTGGCCGACCGAGATCGACTTGGAGACCACGGTCGAGGTGGTCTCGTCCGCGGCATGGATCATCTTGGCCCCCGTGTCCTGGTGCTGGCCGTCGTTCGCGAGCGCGATCGAGATCACCTCGCCGCGGGCCTTCCGGCCCTTGAGGACCACGCCGGGATACTTCATCGTGAGCCGGCTGCCGATGTTGCAGTCGATCCACTTGATCTGCGCCTCCTCGTGCGCGAGGCCGCGCTTGGTGACCAGGTTGAACACGTTGGAGGACCAGTTCTGGACGGTGATGTACTGGATCTTCGCGCCCTTGAGCGCGACGAGCTCGACGACCGCGCTGTGGAGGGTCGCGGTCGAGAACTTGGGGGCCGTGCAGCCCTCCATGTAGGTGAGCTCGCTGCCCTCGTCGCAGATGATGAGCGTCCGCTCGAACTGGCCGAAGTTCTCGGCGTTGATCCGGAAGTAGGCCTGGAGCGGGTGCGACACCTTGACGCCGGGCGGCACGTAGATGAACGACCCGCCGGAGAAGACCGCGCTGTTGAGCGCCGAGAACTTGTTGTCGCCGGTCGGGATCACCTTCCCGAAGAATCTCCTGAAGATCTCCGGATGCGCGCGGAGCCCCTCCGTCGAGTTGACAAAGATCACGCCCTGCTTGGAGACGGCCTCCTTGATGTTCGAGTAGGCCGCCTCGGAGTCGAACTGGGCCTCGACGCCCGCGAGGTACTTGCGCTCCTGCTCGGGGATTCCCAGGCGCTCGAACGTGCGCTTGATGTCGGCGGGCACCTCGTCCCAAGTCCTCTTGGGCTTCAGGCCCTGCGAGAGGTAATAGCGGATCTTGCTGAAGTCGATGGTCTCCAGGTCCTTGGACGCCCAGTGGGTCGGCAGGGGCTTCGAAAGGAAGGTCTTCAGGGCATTCTGGCGGAATTCCCGGATCCAAGGGGCCTCCTTCTTGACCGCGGAAATGTAGTCCACGGTGCGCTCGCTCAGGCCCGTGCCCGCGTCGAAGTCATACGTCATGTCGTACTTGAAGTCGCCGGCGAGCTGGTCGATCCCGATCACGGGATTCTCAGCGGTCGTTTCGAGTTGCTCGGTGTCGGTGATTTCGGACATGGCGGGATCCTCCGGTTCAGGCGTTTGCGAACTCTTTCTTGACCCAGTCGTAGCCCCTGGACTCGAGCTCGAGCGCGAGGGTCTTGTCCCCGCTCTTGACGATGCAGCCGTCGATCATGACGTGCACGAAGTCGGGCACGATGTAGCCCAGGAGGCGCTGGTAGTGGGTGATGAGCAGGATGCCGAGGCTCGGCCCGCGCAGGCTGTTCACGCCGTCGGCGACGACGCGCAGGGCGTCGATGTCGAGGCCGGAATCCGTCTCGTCCATGAGGGCGAACCGCGGCTCGAGCATCGCCATCTGCAGGATCTCCGTGCGCTTCTTTTCGCCCCCCGAGAACCCCTCGTTCACCGCCCGCGAGGTGAAGGTACGCTCAATCTTGAGCAGGTCCATCTTCTGGTAGAGCCGCTTGTAGAATCCGGAGGCGTCGATCTCCTCGCCCTCGGACATCCGGGCCTGGATCGCCGCGCGCAGGAAGTTGGCGATGCTGACCCCGGGGATCTCGCTCGGGTACTGGAACGCGAGGAAGATCCCCGCGCGGGCGCGCTCGTCGGATTCCATCTCGAGGATCGACTTGCCGTCAAGGAGGACGTCGCCCTGGGTGATCGTGTAGTCGGGGTGGCCGGCGATCGCCTTGGCCATCGTGGACTTCCCGGCGCCGTTCGGCCCCATGACGGCGTGGATCTCGCCCGTGTTGATCGCGAGGGTGACACCCTTGACGATTTCCTTGTCCCCGGTGGAGACGTGAAGGTTCTTGATTTCGAGGGAGGACATGAGCGTGGGAAAGGCGTCGTACGGGCCTCAGGCCGCGGGGCGGGCCTTCCCGCGGAAGATGATCTCTACCGAGGAGGCGTCAAAATTGGGCGGAAGGATGGACTTCACCTGGCCGAGCAGGCTGTCGGGCAGGTCGATGTCGTGCGTGGCGCCGGTCTGCTCGTCGTGAAAGTGGGCGTGCGGATGGAGGTTCGGGCAGTACCGGGTCGGCCCCCGCTCGAAATTGACCGCGCGCACGAGGTTGCACTGCACGAGCGTTTCCAGGCAGTTGTAGACGGTCGCTATCGAGATCATCGGCATCTCCGGCTTCACCCGCGCAAACACGTCCTCCGCCGTGGGGTGGTCGCGCTTCGTGAGGAGCACGTTGTAGATCACCTCGCGCTGCGGGGTGGAGCGCAGGCCGCTGTCGGAAAGGCGTTGGGCTAGGGCGTCTGAGAGATCCGTGTTTGAGACCATAGGTTGAGTGTGCTTCCAAACAGTTAATTGGAATAGTACCGGGTTTCAATAAGGAATGAGAATCATTCTAAATAGAATTAATAAAACATTATTATACAAACATATACATTCTTCAAAATGAGGCGTTTGCTTTCGCTTTTGCCAAGATATGGGACGGGAATGAAATCGGGCTGGTTTCCACGTGGCATCGATTTCAAGGCGGCTGCCACTCTGGCGTTGCAACGGTCGGCAAAGACCATGAGTTACCGGCCATTCCGAACCCATGATGACAAGAGCCACAAACACCCTGCCGGTAGTTCTGCTGTTGGCCGTCTGTCTTTGCGGATGCGCAACGCCCCCGACGGACATCAACTACCGCTGCGTTCTGCCGAAGACAGCGTCCGTCGGCGCTGATCCCGATCTTGCGACGGCGTTTGCGAACGAGCTGGCGGCAAGCGCCCGGCTGAAGGTCCTCAGCCAGACGAGGCTCAAGGGGAAGGTCAGCAACGACGTCACCTACATCGTCAGCCTGAAATCATCGGCCTCGCCCGGCGTGTTCGTGAATGTCCTTTTCAACCAGCCATACCGGACGGTCGCCGTGACCATCGCCGGGGACATTCAGAATCCCGAGGCCGGCCTCGTGGCGCAAAGGGCGGTGAAGGTGTTTTCGGCGATGTTTCCCGGATCGAGGCTGGCCCCGTTCTCAGGGAACCAGTCTTTGTTCGGGCCGTGAGGGTTCGGCGCAATTCGCCCGCGAGGGCGGGAGGCCCGGACCATTCCCTGGAGCCGGCCTTTCCGGCGGGCTGACCTTTGGATAGAATCCCGGGGATGCGCGGCGCCGCGCGCGGATAACCGTCCCCCGCGGGCCTCCCCCATCCGAGCTAGCCGGCCCGGTGGCACCAGTGCCACGGCTCATAGGCCATCCCGTGTGCGTTGCCGCGGGGATAGGAGAGGCGGAATCCGTACCGCCCGGCGTGCGCCTGGAGCCACGGGAACGCCGGCGTCCGCTCGAAATCCTCGGTGAGGGGAGGCTCGCCCGGGACGCCCACGTCGATCGCGCGCCCCGTGTGGTGCTCGCTGTAGCCGGGCGCGGCGACCGTGCGAAGGACCGCGTCGATCGTGTCGCCCGCAGCGAGCTTGCCCCGGATGATCTCCGCCTGGCGCTCGATGGTCCGGAAGCCTGAGATCGCGACAAGCCTGATCCCCGCGTCGCCGGCGGCGTCCCGCATCCGGGCCCACGCCGCCGCCGCGGGCGGCGAAAGCCGGATTTCCCGGCCCTCGGGACTGGCCCCGATCGAGACGAGCTCGGGGGCCTCGCCGAGGAGCGGCATGCCACGCCTCGCCCCGTAGTCCGCCGGTATGCCCAGGTCGCTCACCCGCCGTGCTCGGCAAGCCAGCGCTCGGCCTCGATCGCGGCCTGGCAGCCCATTCCGGCGGCGGTCACGGCCTGGCGGTAGACGTGGTCCGCGCAGTCGCCCGCCACGTAGACGCCCGGGACCTTCGTCCTCACCTGCGAGCCGGCAACGGGCACGAAGTAGCCGTTTTGGTCGACATCGAGCGCGGAGGAGAAAGGAGCCGAATTGGGAACGTGCCCAATCGCGACGAAGATCCCCTTCACCGGGAGGACGGAGTCCGCGCCCGTCTTGACGTTTCGGACCCTGAGCCCGCTGACCGCGCCCTCGGGGACGCCCGTGACGGCGACGGGGACGCTGTCCCAGACCATCTGGACCTTAGGGTGGGCCGTCGCCCGGCCCGCCATGATCTTCGACGCGCGCAGCGCGTCGCGGCGGTGGACGAGGTAGACCTTGCTCGCAAACCGGGTGAGGAAGAGCGCCTCCTCGGCCGCGCTGTCGCCGCCGCCGATCACCGCCACTTCCATCTTGCGGTAGAACGCGCCGTCGCAGGTGGCGCAGGTCGTGACGCCCTTGCCGCCGTAGAGCTCCCTCTCGCCGGGGATTCCCGTCATCCTGGGAGAGGCGCCGGTCGCAATGATCACGGTCTTGGCAAGAATCGTCCTTTCGGCGCAGGCGAGCTCTCGCGGCGACGAGGCGAAGTCGACCGACTGCACCAGTGCCTGCTCGAACCGGGCGCCAAACTTCGCCGCCTGCTTGCGCAGGCTGTCCATCAGCTGAAACCCGTCGACGCCCCCGGGGAAGCCGGGGAAGTTCTCGACCTCGCTCGTCGTCGTCAGCTGCCCGCCGGGCAGCGGCCCTTCGAGGATGAGGGGATTCAGGTTGGCCCGGGCGGCGTAGATGGCGGCCGTGAGGCCCGCGCATCCGGTGCCGATGATGACGACGTTCTCTGCGGGGGTGATGGACATGGTGGAACTCCGAGTTGAGCCTCAGGATACCAAGCTTGGGAAGCAGAAAGAGGCAAATCGCCCCGCTTTGCGGGGCGCTACCATGGGTTCACCCGGCGGATCTTGAGCTCCTGGTAGAGGTCGGGGGAGATCTCGAGCAGGAACCTGCTCGGGGTGAGCATCAGGCCGCCGGGCCCGGGCCTCGAGGCGATCTTGGGGTAGCTGAGGTAAAGCTCGTTCCGGGCGCGGGTGACGGCCACGTAGAAGAGCCGCCTCTCCTCCTCCACGTCGCCCGCCTCGATGGAGCGGCGACCCGGGAACTGCCCGTCCGCGAGCCCGATCACGAAGACGACGTCGTACTCGAGCCCCTTCGCCTGGTGGACGGTGGTCAGCTTTATGGCGTCGGAATCGGGATCGACGTGGCGGTCGCTGGTCTCGCTGTTGAGCAGGAGGATCTGCGCCAGGAAATCCTGGGTCTCCTCGAAGCGCTGCGCGAACCCGACGAGCGCCGTCAGCTCCTCCAGCCGGTCCGAGTAGTCGGCGAACGCGCCCTTCAGGTAGTCGCCGTACCAGCCTTCGATGGCCGTCTCGACGGCGTCGGCCGGCGTCCCGGCCTGCATCGAATCCGACACCTGCCTAAGCGACACGACGAGCTTGTCCCATTCCTCCCGCGCGTCCTTGGCGACCTTGGCGCGGACCTCCTCGGCATCGAGGACATCCAGGATATTCCTCTGGGATTCGCGGGCGCGGGCGAGGGCCGCCGCGTGGATCTTCTGCGCGCCCTTCTCGCCCACCTTCGGCAGCAGGACGGCGATCCGCTCCCAGGCCTGGCCGTCCGCCGGATTGTAGACGAACCGCAGCAGGGCGACCAGGTCGCGTATGTGCTGCCGCTCGAAGAACTTCACGCCGCTCGTGATGTGGTAGGGGATGCCGGCGCGCGCGAGCGCGATCTGGGTCTCCACCGCGATGAAATGCGAGCGGTAGAGGACGGCGATGCTGCTCAGGGCCGTTCCCTCGTCCTCGTGAAGCGCCCGCACGCGCTTGACGATGAATTCGGCCTGCTCGCGGTCGTCCATCGTCTGGACGACATACGGCTTCTCCATGTGGCCGCGCGAGGCCCTGAGCTCCTTGTCGAAATGCCTCCCCTTGGGCTGGGCGAGGAGGACCCCGTTCGCCAGGTTGAGGATCTCGGGGGTCGACCGGTAGTTCGTCTCGATCCGGTGGATCGCGGTCCCCGGATGGCGGTCGGGGAACGTCATGATGTTCTCGAAGTTCGCGCCGCGCCACGAGTAGATGCACTGCGCGTCGTCGCCCACGGCCATGATCCGGTGGTGCGAGCCGATGGTGTCGACGATCTGGGCCTGGAGCGTGTTCGTGTCCTGGTATTCGTCCACGAGGACGTGTCGAAACCTGTGAGAAAAATACGCCGCCACCTCGGGGGCCTGCCTTAGAAGCGCGAGCCAGTATTCGAGCAGGTCGTCGTAGTCGCAGACTTTCTGTTCGCGCTTCCTCGCCTCGTACGCCTTCGCAAATCCCGGGATCCGGTCGCGGATGTCCGAATAGTGCGGGAAGTATTTCTCCACGGTCGCCTCGGGGCCGAGCTGGATGTTGCGCGCGAGCGATATGATGCCGAAGAGGGGGCCCGCCCTGGGGTGCGTCTTGTCCTTGAAGAAGGCCTTGTCCTGCGACTCGACGACCTGCTTGAGCAGGCGCTCCGCCTCCTCGGCGTCCAGGATCGTGAATGCCGGCGCGAGCCCGATCGCCTCGCCGTATATCCTTAGCGCCCGGTTGCCGATCGAGTGGAATGTCCCGCCCCAGAACCGCTGCGGCTCGATTCCGGTCAGCTCCTGAACGCGGTGGAGCATCTGCTTCGCGGCCTTGTTCGTGAACGTGAGCAGCAGGATCTCGCCCGCGCGGACCCCCCGCGAGAGAAGCCAAGCCACGCGGTAGGTGAGGGTGCGCGTCTTTCCGGAGCCTGCGCCGGCCAGGACCAGGAGGGGTCCCGCCTCGGCCGTCACGGCCGCGTACTGCTCGTCATTGAGATGCGCCCTGAAGTCGATCCGCGGGAGGGAGTCGGGCGCGGGGTGGTCTTCCAGGATGAAATCCATGCGCGGGTCGGATGGAAGCTATAGCATAGGCGCGAGGTCGGCGTCCCGCGCCTCGGGCCCCATCAGGGCGACGGCGGCGAGTAAGACGGCCCCGATGCCGACAACCCATCCGAGCGAGAACGAATAGTCGCCTCCGCGCCGTTCGGCGACGATGGCCTGGAGCGGGCCGACGAAGGCGGCTGCGAGGTTGCCCAGCTGGTAGGCGAGGCCCGGGAAGGTCCCGCGCACGGCGGAGGGAGAAAGCTCGCTCAGGTGGGCCGGCACGACCCCCCAGGCGCCCTGGACGGCGAATTGCATGAGGAACGCGCCGGCGGCGAGCCCGGCGACCGAGCCCGCGCCGATCCAGAGCGGAATCATGGGGATGGCGAGGAGCGCGCTGGCCGCGATGGCCCTTCGCCGGCCGATCGTCTGTGAGATCGCGCCGAAGAGCATGCCGCCCGTTATGGCGCCGAGATTGTAGAGGACCGCGATCCTGGTGACGGTGCTCAGGGGAAGGCCCCGCTGCTTTTCCAGGAATGCGCTGGGGTACAGGTCCTGGGTCCCGTGGCTGAAGGCGTTGAACGCGGCCATCAGCACGACCATGTAGAGGAAGAGCGGCCAGCGCGCGCGCAGCGTGGGCCACAGGCCGCCGCCGGCCCGGCCGGCGCCGGATTTCCGCCTCGCGCGGTCCTCGAGCCAGGCGGGCGACTCATTGACCCCGATCCGGATGAAAAGGACGAGAAACGCGGGCAGCGACCCCACGACGAACATGCCCCGCCAGCCAAAATGGGGATACACGAGGCCGTAGGTGAGCGCCGCGAGCAGGTAGCCGGCGGGGTAGCCCTCCTGGAGGATGCCCGAAAGGATGCCCCGGGTCTTCGTCGGGACCGATTCCATGGCCAGGGAGGCGCCGACGCCCCACACTCCGCCCATCCCGATCCCGAAGACCGCCCGCAGCGCGAGGAACACGCCGAGCGACGGCGCGCAGGCCGAAAGCAGCTCGACAACGGCGTAGAGGAGGATGCTCGACATGAGCGCCGGCCGGCGCCCGAAACGGTCCGCAAGTAGCCCGAAGAGCAGCGCGCCGACGGGCCTCATCGCGAGCGTGAGGAAGAGCGCGTAGGAAACCGACGCAATCCCGGTGCGGAAGTCGGCGGCGACATGGCGCACGACCATGACGAGCAGGAAGTAGTCGAACGCGTCGAGCGTCCATCCGAGGTAGGCCGCGATGAAGGCCCTCCACTGGGGGCCCGTCATCCCCCGGAGCTGGGCGAGGGCGCTCAAAGCAGGGCGAGGTCGTTGCGGTGAACGACCTCGATTCTCCGCCTGGAGGGGTGGAGCGCCCGGACCTGGTCGCCCTTCTTTCCTGCGAGGGCCGGGATCTCCTTCGATCCGAACGCCGCCTTGCCGCGCGCAATGACCGTGCCGTCGGGCCCGGCGATGTCGACCACGTCGCCCTCGGCGAACTCGCCCGTCGACCCGGTGACGCCCACGGCGAGGAGGCTGCGGCCCTGCTCCCTGAGGACAGGCACGGCGCAGGCGTTTATCCTGATCGTGCCGGAGGGCCTCTGGAAATATGCGAGCCAGCGCTTCCGGGCCTCGAGCGGGAGGCCGCTCGGGACAAAGAACGTTCCCGGGCCGGACCCTGACAGGAGGCGCGGGATGATGTCGGGCTCGGCTCCGTTCGCGACGAACACGCCGCAGCCGGACTTTGTCGCGAGCTTGGCGGCGGAAACCTTGCTCACCATCCCGCCCACCGCCGTCTCGCTCGTCGTCCCGCCCGCCATGGCCTCGATCTCGGGCGTGATCCTCTCGACGACGGGCACGACGCGGCCCGTGCCCCTCATGTCAACGAGCCCCGGCGCCGTGGACAGGATTAGGAGGAACTGCGCGCCCACGAGGCTTGCGACCATGGCGGAGAGCGTGTCGTTGTCCCCAAACTTGATCTCCGCGGCGCTCACGGCGTCGTTCTCGTTGATCACGGGCACGGCCCCGTATCCGATCAGCTGCGCCAGGGTCTCCTTGACCCCGAGGTAGCGATCGCGGGCGCGCAGGTCCTCGTGGGTGAGGAGCACCTGGGCAACCGTGATCCCGTGGGGGGCAAATCCCGCCTGCCAGGTCTCCATGAGGAGGCTCTGCCCGACCGCCGCAAGGGCCTGCTTCTTCGCGGTCTCGTGGGGCCGGCGAGCCAGGGCCAGCCGTCCCATCCCGAGGCCGACGGCCCCCGACGAGACGACGATGACCTCGGTGCCCGACGATCTGACCGCCGCGATCTGGGCGCACACACCGGCGATCCTCACCGTGTCGAGCCGGCCCGCGCCGGACGTGAGCACGCCGGTGCCCAGCTTGACGATGACCCGTTTCGGCCGTCTGCGGGGCGTCAGCATGCCGCCGCCGCTCACACCGCGAGAAGCTCCTTCTCCTTGGCGGCGAGGTGGTCGTTGATGTCCTTGATCGCCTTGTCCGTGGCGGCCTGCACGTCCTTCTCGAGGCGCTTTGTCTCGTCCTCGGGGAACTTCGCCTTCTTCACGGCCTCGAGGATGTCGTGCCGGACGTTGCGGATATGGACGCGGCCCTCCTCGGCGAGGCGCGAGGCGGTCTTGACGAATTCCACGCGGCGCTCGCGGCTCATCTCCGGCAGCGGGACGCGGATCAGCTTGCCGTCGACGATCGGGTTGAAGCCGAGGTTCGCCACCTGGATCGCCTTCTCGACCGCCTTCACGAGGGTGACGTCCCAGGGCTGGATCTGGATGAGGCGGGCGTCGGGGGTCGTGATCGCGGCGCATTCCTTGAGGCGCATCTGGGAGCCGTAGGCCTCGACCATCACGCCATCGACCATCGAGGGGGTGGCCTTGCCGGTGTGGATCGACGCGAATTCGTGGAGCGTGTGGTCCAGCACCTTTTTCATCTTGGCGTTGGCTTCGGCGAGGAGGGGATGGGACATGGGAGCGGGGGGTTCTTGGGTGGAGATGTCAGCCGTGGACCAGGGTGCCGACCTTCTTGCCGGTCACGCCGCGCAGGATCGCGTGCTCCTCGTGCAGGTCCAGCACGAGGATCGGGACATGGTTGTCGAGGCACAGCGAGAAGGCCGTGGAATCCATGATCTTGAGGCGCTGCTTCAGGGCGTCGATGAAGCTGATCTCGTCGTACTTGACGGCGTCGGCGTGCTTCTTCGGGTCCTTGTCGTAGACCCCGTCGACCTTGGTCGCCTTCACGATGATGTCGGCGTGCATCTCGGAGGCGCGGAGGGCCGCGGTCGTGTCGGTCGAGAAGTACGGGTTGCCGGTGCCCGCCACGAAGATGACCACGCGGCCCTTCTCCAGGTGCCGTATGGCGCGGCGCAGGATGAACGGCTCGGCGATCTGGTTCATGGGGATCGCGCTCTGGACGCGGGTCATGACGCCCAGCTTCTCGAGGCGGTCCATGATCGCCATACCGTTGATGACGGTCGCGAGCATGCCCATGTAGTCGCCGGTCGTCCGGTCGACGCCCCGCCTCTCGCCCGTGAGCCCGCGGAAGATGTTCCCGCCCCCGATCACGACGCATATCTGGACGCCGAGCTCGTGGATCTCCTTGATCTGTTTGCAGGTGCGCTCGAGGGCCTCCTCGTCGATGGGATCCCCCGACTTTTCGCCGCGCAGGAGCTCGCCCGAGAGCTTGAGGATTATGCGCTTGTACTTCACCCGGGGGTCCACGGGTAGGGTTGCATGCATGGACACGAATGAAACGGTTTGGCAAATGAGGCGTCAACTCCCCAGTGCGAAGGGGCTCGATTCCGCCCTTGACCGGATTAGGCTCTGGGCAGCACGTTCTTCCGCTCGATTTCTTGCCTGGTGGTGTAAAGGTAGCACAGGTGACTTTGACTCACCTAGTCCTGGTTCGAATCCAGGCCGGGCAGCCAATTGGCCAGCAATTGCCTATGGGCGCTCGAGGCGACTCGCCCTATTCCGCCCTGTCGCGGACCTGTGGAGATCGCGGGCCCCGATGGATGCCTGCCCGGACATATCGGGGTTTGGCGCGGGAGCGCTGCAGGCGGAGGCCAAGGCGTCTTGCCTGTGCGGATACGCCGGCCCGCTGAGGGCCGCCTGTGCACTCCGCAGTTTGGCGGACGGGCCCAACCCGGGGGGCGGCGGGGGCCCGGCCGGGAATGGAGATGAATCGAACCAGGGCCAGACCAGGTGCCATTGGGCCTCCCGCCTCCGGGAACCTCGCGCGCAATCGCGTCCGCGTATTCCCTTGGAATCCCCTCGCGACCAGAGTCGGTCACCCCGGCGCCTGATTCACCGGTTCGGCGTCCGAATGCTTTCCAGGATTTGCCGGGCCGGGCCATCGTTTGGGTGAAGGCGCAGGCCCTCCTCAAGCTGCGCCTTCGCCTCTTCCCGGCGGCCGTTCGATCTAAGCAAGGCGACGGCAAGGCTGAAATGCGCCTCGGCGTGGTCCGGCTTCAGGCGCAGCGCCTCCTCATACTGCGCGATCGCGTCGTCCAGCCGCCCGGGCAGGTTCGCCAAGGCCTTGGCCAGATTGTAGTGCGCATCGAAATAGTCCGGCTTCAGGCGCAGCGCCTCTTCGTACTGGGCGATCGCTTCATTCAGCCGCCCCGGCACATTGGTCAGGGCGTTGCCCAGGTTATTGTGCGCCACGGCGTAATGCGGGCTAAGGCGCAGCGCATCCTCAAACTGGGCGATCGCCTCGTTCAGGCGCCCGGGAGACTTCGCCAGGGTGTTGCCCAGATTGATGTGCGCCTCGACGAAATCCGGCCTCAGGCGCAGCGCCTCTTCGTACTGGGCGATCGCATCGTCCAGCCGCCCCGGGATTCTCCTCCAAGCGTTGCCCAGATTGTTGTGCGCACGTGCGTTGTCCGGATCCAGGCGCAGCGCCTCCTCATACTGGGCGACCGCGTCCGTCAGCCTTCCCGGCGCATTCGCAAAGGCGTCGCCCAGGTTGAGGTGCGCCTCGAAAGAGTCCGGCCTCAGGCGCAGCGCCTCCTCAACCTGGGCGATCGCATCGTCCAGCCGTCCCGGCAGATTCGCCAGGACGCTGCCCAGATTGTTGTGTGCGGAGGCGTTTTTCGGATCCAGGCGCAGCGCCTCTTGATACTGGGCGACCGCGTCGTTCAGCCGTCCCGGCAGGTTCGCCAGGGCGTTGCCCAGATTGTTGTGTGCGTAGACGTTATCCGCATCCAGGCGCAGCGCCTCTTGATACTGGGCGACCGCGTCGCTCAGCCGTCCTGGCAAATTCAGCAAGACGTCGCCCAGGTTGTTGTGCGCCCGCGTGTTGCCTGGGCTCTTGGCGACGGTGTCGGTCCAGATCGCCAGCTCGCTCACGTAGTCCTGGTTGCGTCGAACGGTGCCCAGGCCCAGGCAGACGGCGACGGCGGCGAAAACGGCCAAGCTCCAGCGCCCAACCAAGGCGAAGGCTCCCACCACTGTAAGCGCGGCGAGTCCCGCCAAGGACAGGTAGGGGCGATTCTCCGCCATCGATTGCCCGACCAGCGGGACGATGCTGGAGGTCGGAGCCAGGATCAGGAAGAACCAGCTGGCCGCAAAACCCGCCGCCGGCGATCGCCGCAAGGCGACGGCCGTGGCCCCCAGCAGCGACGCCAGGACCAGGGCGTAAGGCCAGACCTCGGACAGCCGGCAGGGCACGCATTTCCCGTAATCGAAGACCAGGGGATGCGGCCAGAACCCGAGCACGAGGTACTTCACGATTGCGCGGCATTCGGTCAACCCGTAGTCCCACCAGGCGACACCTCCGCCGAACCCGACGCCAAAGACCGTGCCCGGTCTCTGCAGGCCCATGACGCGGTGGACGAGAAGCAGCAGGGTGGCGGCCAGCGCCAGGTATGGCGGCCAGTTCCGGCGCCAGGCGCCGGAAAAGCTGCCGGAGATGAACGTGCGATCATAGAGGAACACAAGGAGGGGCGCCGTGACCATCACCTCTTTGGTGCCAATGCCTGCCGCGCAGGCCAGGACTGAAAGCGAGAACCAGATCCGGCGGCTGCCCGTGCCGTCAGCCTCGGCCCCCCGAATGAAGCAGTAGAGGGTCAGCAGGTAGAAAAGTCCCATGAGGGACTCGGCCCGTTGGGATATATAGGTTACCGATTCGGTCTGCAAAGGATGCCAGGCCCAGATCGCGCTGACCGCAAGGGCCAGGGCGTTGGCGGACGAGCCGAAGCGCTGCGCCAGCACGGGACGCAGCAGGGTGTGTCGAACCAGCGCAAACAGGGTCACGCCGGCCAGCACATGAATGAGGAGATTGACCACGTGGTAGCCGGAGACGGAGGCGCCGCCGACCGCGTAGTTCAAAGCGTACGTGAGATTGAGCATCGGCCTGCCCCCGACCCCGGCTTCGTCGGGAGGCGAGAGCACAGGCCAGATGGGCCAGAGCCGGCGGATGGACGCATTGTCCGCGATCGACAAGGGGTCATCCAGGATCAGCGGAACGGAGAGGGTCCGGCTGTACACTGCGATAGCCCCGGCCGCGAGAATCGTGCAGCACCCGAACCCCCCAAGGCGCCCGCCTGGGTCAAGAGCCTTGCCTGCCTGGATTGGCACGCGCCTCCCAAGGTCCTTTCTTTTCCACTTCATTCGTTCGTTATGCTTGTCCGGGCTGAGCAGGTCCTGCCGCGCGCCGCGTAGGCCACCGTCTTTGGGACCTCAGGCCGGAGGTCAAGGCGATCCGCGCCGTCCTTCCATCAGGTGGTCCATTGTCCAGCTGGGTTCCCGGCGCGAAGGTGCTCGCTTCCTGAACCGCAGGCTCGTCAGTCGACGCCAAAGAACACGATGTGCGCGCCGGCCTTCGGAAATGGCCCCGGATGCGGCACAAAGTCTGCGGTGATGACAGCCCGGCCGGCGTCATCAAAGGCGACCGTGGTGCCTTCGTCGTGCCATATGTGGCGATCGGCGCGGTTGGATGTGATGTACCGATGCGTGCCGTGGCTCGCGAACATGACCACGGCGCCCCGGCCGTTCGGGGCGATCTTCTCATGCACCTCGGGGGTTCCGCCCACCGGCCCGCTGACGACCGGGAATGCCTCCGCGATATCATCGCGGACTTCCTTGTATTTCCCGAGAACGAGGCCAAACAGGGCGACCCCCTTCTCGGAGATCGCGGGCAGGTCGCCCCAGATTCCGTCCTGCCCCAGCACCAGCGAGGCTAGGCTTAGCATCTGGTTGCCCTCGGGATCGTCGGGGAGATAATGGGTCAGGAACAGCGTTGACGGAATCCACTGGTCGAACACGAGCGGGCCGCGGCAAATCCAGTCGCGCGCCGGGCCCGGGTAAAAGAAGAGGTTCCAGTTGCCATCCGGCGCCAGCGGGCGGTCGTAGTTCTGGTTGTAGGGCCCGTTGTTGACGAGGAAGTACTTGCCGGCGCTCAGGAAGGCCAGGCCGAAGCTGCGCCCGGATTCGGTCATGTCGAAATCGCAGATCGCCTCCGGGACGGCGTCGCTCACCAGCTCGGCGATGTGCGCCATGGCCAGCGGCATCTGAAAGGCGTAGCAGTCGCCCCGCTCGGCGCCGGAGTTCGCGGCATTCCCGTGGCCGTGCCCGGGATCGTTGCAGCCGTACTGGTCGACGGCGTCGAACTTGAAGTAGGTCACGCCGAGCTCGCGGTTGAGCCGGATCAGCTCCCCGGCAAAGTCCTGGCCGTAACGGCTGACGATGCAGCACCCCGTGGAGGCCTCCGTCTCCCAGACGACCCACGGGTCGGGCCGCCGTCCGTCCTGGGTCTGGATGCAATCGCCGTGGGTTTTTAGCATCTGCGAGGTCAATGCGGCCGTCGTCGGGGCAAACCACAGCCCCAGCCTCATCCCGTGACCGTCGAGCCTCGCCTTCACCCGTTTCAGGCCGTCGGGAAACCGCGATGGGCTCGGCTGCCAGTCCCCCGGCTTTTGGAACCAGCCGGTGTCGATGACGAACACCTCGACGCCCATGCGGTGGGCAGTGTCGATCTCCTGGAGCATCCGCTCCAGGTTCAACTCGCTCAGGTAGGGCTTGCCCTTCCAATGCTTTAGGCGCTCCTGGTAGTTCCACGTGTTGTAGAATATGCGCGGCTGCCGGGACGCCGGGCTCAAGGCAAGGTGCTTCAGGACGAAGTTCCGATAGGCCTTCTGCAGGGCCACGCGGTCTCCGCGAACCGCCTCCATCTCAAACCAGATTGTCGAGAACGGCTTGTCCGGCCCGATCTCCTCATCGGACCAGTAGTTGCCCTTCACCGCCTCCAATGTGACCGAGCGGTCCGGCGACAGGCGGTAGTGCAGGAACTCATCCGGCGCCGTGGAGCCATGTTCATACGCCACCAGGAGCTGTTCCGTGGCGTCCCCGGCCAGCAGGATCGGCCCCATCGCCTCGCCCCGGTCGGCAAAGAAGCGCGGGTCGAGCTCGCGCTCGACGGGCATGTAGCTGTGGAACTGCTCGTTGAATTCGGAGAGGCGCAGTTCGGAGACGCTGGGGAGGCCGGCCAGCGACAGGCCGAGGTAGCTGATCCGGTCCGCCCCGCCGGGCTTGGTGAGGCGGCGCGCCCGGTCGCTCAGGATCTCGTAGCGGAAGCGCACCACGGGATCATCCCCCGCGACCCTGAACACCACCTTCAGGCGCAGGCCGGCCTCGCCGGGGACGTCGCCCAGGAACGCATATTCGCGGCAGCCGTTGGACAGGTCCCTGGTTGTCCCCAGCGGCTTGACGGCCTCGATGCAGAGCGTCACATCGCGCCCGTCCACATTGAAGGTCGGCGCCCCGACGCCGTGTCGTCGGTCAGCTCCCTTGAGCGAGTAGTCCCAGAGAACCGCGGAGCGCTCATGAAGCCCGATGGCCGCGAAACTGGTTTCCACGGCCGGCGGCTCGACGGCCTGCAGCCCCGGTGCCGTCGCGGCAACCGCCGCCTGGGCGGCCAGCGCAAGCACACCCGCCGCCATCCTGGAGAGGGCAGCGGGCACTTCCCTCCTGGCGAGTCTCTGTCGCGCAAGGCCGGGGAGATGTTCGCTACCCATGGGGTGCATTCCGGGCCGGCATTCGCCTTGTCCTCATCTTCAGCGGTAGCAGTAGAGTTTCACGCGCTGGATGCCGTAATTCTCGGCGGGGAATCGCAGCGCCCTCCACTCCGGGGTCTCGTCGCCGTTTAGCCGGCGCCCCGGCACCCATCGGCCGTCCGCATAGACGCCCTCTTCCACCGTGCCTAGACCCACGCTGTCGGACGGCGCCACGGCGGAGGAAAAATAAACGTTCATAGCCCGGCCCACGACCATGTAGTCGTCAGGCCCCAAGGAGATGAAGAGCCCGGCTACGCGCTCGGGGGGCGCAGTGGCGCCGGCCGGGCCGAAGGAACGCACGGAATAGCGCGCCTCGATCTGGTAGTTGCCGAGCCGGACGGCCTGCGGCGCGCCGTCTCGGTCCACAAGCAGGGCGGTCATGGTTCCGTTGCCCTGGTGCTCGAGGATGAGCGGCGACACCTGCGCAATGACGCCGTAGGCTTTGGCGAGTTCCGTGTCCGCTCCGGCGAGCCGGTCGATCCCGAATGGGGAATAGGCGATGGCATCGTGCCGGCCGAACGCCCAGATCGCCTGGGCCGCGCCGCGTCCGTCACCGCGGGACTCGGGGATGAACACCGGATTACCGCACCGATGGTACCGGCCGCAGACGTCCTCGAATTCCTGCACGTAGATGTCCCCCGCCAGGATATCGATCGCAGGCGCCTCCGCCTGCCACACGTTCATCACCTGCGGCAGCGGGCCGCCGCTCGGATAGGTGCCGGGCCATGCATGGTCGCGCTGCTGAAGCCACGCATTCACGTACATCGGGAGCGGGTATTCCGCCTTGCCGGCCTCGGCCACCCTGTTGACGTACCGGGCATAGCGCCACGCCATGAAGATCTCGTCCACGGGCCAGTACAGCCTGCGCCAGGCGGTCTCGTGCTCCTGCTCCGTCATGGGCGGGCTGAGCGTGCGCACGGGGATCTCCTTTCCCGCGGGCTTGCCCGGGCCGAAGACCTCCGCCCAGGTGCCCGAGGGCCTTGAGCCGTTCGCGTCCCAGAGCTCGCGCAGCTCCGGCACGAGCGCGTCCCTGTGCGCCGCGAGATAGGCCATCAGTTCCTGCGGCACGGGACCCGCGAACGCCTGGTTCGCGGCGGGGCCATAGTCGCGGGAGTCCTCAAGGACGCCCATCTCATTCTCCACCTGGATCATGAGGACCGTGTGTTGGCGCCCGTCCACGTCGCGAAGATGCCGCATCAGGGCCGCAAAGGCTCGGGCGTCGGACTCGCAGTTGGCCTCGCTGAAAGGGGTGAGGGTGTTCAGGCTTCTGCCCTGCTCATTCTGGACGAGCGGAAAGCGCGCCTGGTCGGCCTTCACCCAGAGCGGCTGGTAGGTGGACTTGCCGTTCTTCCAGCTGCCAAACCACAGCAGGACGAGGCGCAGGTTGCTCGCCCGCGCTTCATTGACCAGACCGTCCACCAGCTTGAAGTCAAACCTGCCCTCCTGCGGCTCGACCAACTCCCAGCTAACGGTGGCCAGAACGGTGTTGAGGCGCGTGGCGACAAGCCGCGGCCAGAGCGGTTTCAGGTAGTCAAGACTGGAGGCGCTGGAGTTGTTCAGCTCCGCGCCCCGGATGAGGAACGGTTGGCCGTCCACGACGAGCTGGGTTGCGGTGCCCTGCTTTTGAAGGCGCGGTGCGTTGGGGTCGGCGGTCGCGCCACGGCCCGGCGCAAGGCCGAGCGCCGTGACCGCGGTGGCGAGGACCACCAATGCCGGCGGCCTGAAATGAGACCGGGTCGATGCTCTCATGGTTCTGGGGATTGTCGGGACTGGGGCCGGGGCCTTCTCCCGTGCGCGGGGCAAAGCGAGACGCCGGGGCCACTGAGGTGGTAATCAACATCGTCGGCGAAGAGAACCAAATTCCTGAGCCTGACCGCCCTTCGTCCCAGCTCCGCTTTCGGCCCGGGCGGCCAGGTTTCCGGGTCCCGGGGGTCGGCCACGGCCATCGGGCTCTCCCCCCTCCCCACCATCTGGGCTCGACCTCTGGCGCTCCGTTTGGCGTTCTTATGTCGTCCGATGCGGCCGGTGGGTTGGTGGTTGGTGTCTTCACGCCACCGGCTTCCGGCCCCTGGCCGCAGGGACAACCCATGGAGACTCCACAGCCAGGCCCGACATAGCCCGCCGCATTGAGAATCAGACGCGCCATCTCTTCGCTAGGAGAGCCTCCATTCAAGGCCCTTGCGGTGGTTCTGCTGGCTGTCTTCGCAGTCACCCGCCTGCCGTTCTTCTGGTACAGCCCGAGGGTGGACCTTTCCCTGGACTCGGGCAGCTATCTGGACCTGGCGGACTCGTTCCGGGAGGGCAAGTGGCCGCAGCTCCTGTACCGGACGCCGGGCTACCCCCTCTTCATCCTGCTTGTCCGGTCATGCGCGGACCGGCTGGTGGCGGTGGTCTTTGTGCAGAACCTGCTTTCGTTCCTCTCCGCGCTGTGCCTTGTCTACTCGGTGCACCGCCTCTGGCGGCCGCTGGCGCTGCCCGTGGCGCTCGCGATGTGCGGCTTCCTCGGCAGCTCCCAGGTGCTGATCTACGACATCTCCCTGCTGACCGAGAGCCTGTACACCAGCACGGTCATCCTCGTGGTCGCCTCGCTTTTCCTGGGGTTTGCCCTGGACCGGGCCGCCTTTTTCTCGCTCGCGTCGGCGCTCATGGCGTGGGCAATCCTGGTCCGGCCCGCAGGGGCGTACCTGGCGGTCCTCTACGCCGTGGTTCTCGCCTTCCTGCTTTTGAATCGATTCCGGCTCAGGACCGTCCTCGGCTTCGCGGCCCCTTTCCCTGCGCTCCTTCTGGGCCTCTGCGCCTACAACCACGCGACAGCGGGGCAGTTCGTCATCACCGCGTCCGGCGAGTCCAACCTTGCCGGGGCCACGCTGCTTTTCTGGGAGCCCGACCCCCGCCTTCCGCAGCAGGTGAACGCGGCCTTGGTGAGGCTGCCGGACGCGTACGGCAAGATGGGAATCACTCAGGAGGAGCTCGGCCTTGTGCGAAACTCATGGGATCCCGGTCCGCTGTTTGACGTATACACGAAAGCCTACAACAGGATGGTGTGGAGCTCGGGATTTGGAACGGGGCACCAATTCGGCGGCGGCAACTACATCCAGAACCGGAGGCTTGTCAGGGAAGCGTCGATCATCGCCATCCGAAGGCATCCGGACCTGTACGCCAAGTACGTGTGGGTCAACCTGGTGATGTTCTTCGGGGGGGTCGGGTACAAATTCGATTTCCAGTCGGCGCTCGAGTACAGGGCGACCGGTCCGATACCCAGCGAGGTGCGGGCCGCCGACCTGACGAGGGCCGAGGACCGTCCCTCCCGCCCGCCGCAGGCGGCTGCCCGCCCCAGCGGCGGCGCAGGCGCGGATGTCTCGGCTGTCGAGCACGGCCTGAAGAGGCTGCAGCTCGGCTGGCAGAGCCTCCATGGGATTGTCTTCCAGAACGTCGCCTGGGCCTGGGCGTATTTTGCAGTGATGGCCCTGAGCGTCGTGCGGCTCGTGCGCTCCGGCGGGCGCCACCGCGGGGCCTTCCTGCTCGTCGTCCTCACGCTGATTCCCCTCGGGGCGGGCCTGGTCGTGTGCCTTGTCGAGGAGGCGCTGGACCGGTACAGCTATCCCACGCAGTTCGCCTATTATGTGTCGGTGGCGCTGTTGCCCCTCCTGTGGCATGGCGGGACGCTCGGGCGCCCATCCGCCAAGCCGGAAAGCCAGGGGACCGGGGACCGGAAGCCAAAGGCCTAATCCCTGGCGCGGCGCCCGCGGGCGCCGCCAACCCCGCGGCAAACGCCGCGCCATGGGATGGCCCTCTTCCGAAGGCGGCCCGGTCCCGCTGCCTGAAGGAGGTTGCTTGCGGCCGGAGCGGCGCGCTAAATCAGCCGTTGTCATTCGAGGAGCGAAAATGGTCCTGCCCCCGCAATCCGTCTCCCGAGCCCATCCGCCCGCCGCGGACTTGAAAGGCTGGAAGATAGCCCTGCTGCACAATGCGCGTCCCCTGAATGGGACGGAAGGCCAGCCGGACGACCTTTTCGAGGAGTATGATTCCGGCGAGACCATCGCGTCCATACGGGATGCCCTGCAGGAGCTGGTCGGCAAGGTCGTGCCCGTGGCGGCGGACCGGTCGCTGCCCCGGAGGCTGGCCGAGGGCAGGTTCCAGTTCGCCTTCAACATCGCCGAGGGGACCGGCCGCCGCTGCCGCGAGGCGATACCGGCGGCGGTCTGCGAGCTGCTGGGCGTGCCGTTCAGCGGATCGGACCTGCTGACGCTCGGGCTCACGCTCGACAAGGCGATGGCGCGGCGCGTCGTGGGGTCCGAGATGCGGCTGCCGCGGGCCGTTTTGGTCGAGCGCGAGGCCGATTTCCCCGGCCTGGGCGGGCTGCGCTATCCCGTCATCGTCAAGCCCAACGACGAGGGCTCGAGCAAGGGCATACGCGACAACCCGATCGCCGACGACGCCCCCGCGGCGCGGCGCCGGTGCGAGTGGCTGCGCGAGCGGTACGGCTGCCCCTCCATCGTGGAGGAGTTTGTCAATGGGGCCGAGGTGACTGTTGGCATCCTCGGAAACACCCCGTGCGAGCGCATCCTCGGGGTCATGGAGATCGAGCCGGTTGGCGGCGACGCGCGCTTTGTCTACTCGCTCGAGGTGAAGAGGGACTGGCGGCGGCGGGTGAACTACCATGTGCCGCCGCGGCTCGGCGGAGACGCCGTGGCGGAGATCGAGGAGCAGGCGATCAAGGCCTTCCGCCTGCTGGGCTGCCGGGACTTTGCGCGGATGGACTTCCGCCTGGACTGCTCGGGAAGGCCGTTTTTCCTGGAATGCAACGCCCTGCCGGGGCTTAACTCGGCGAACAGCGACCTGGTGCTGCTTTCGAGGAACAGGCTCACCCACCGGCAGCTTGTGCAGGAAATCTTCCTCGAGGCCGTCCGGCGCTGCGCTGCCGCCAAGCCATGAAGGTGCTTGTGGCCCACACGCTGCCGCCGTCGGAGGGCGCGGCGACGCGGATCCCGGGCGAGTTCGACCTGCATGAGGCGGCCGCGGCGGTCGGCTCCGTCCTGCCGGGCGCCATCATCCGCGGGATCGAGGGCCGCGACGAGGAGTTCGAGGGCCTGTTGCGGGAGCACCGGCCCGACGTCGTCTTCAACCTGTGCGAGGCGCCGCTGGGCCGGCCGGAACTCGAGGCGCACGCCGCCGCCCTGTGGGAGTCGCTCGGCGTGCGCTTCACGGGGGCGCCCAGCCGCGCCCTGGCCCTGTGCCGGGTGAAGGACCGGGCCAACTCGGTGCTCGCGTCCGAGGGAATCCCGGTTCCGGCGAGCGGAACCTTTCCCTGCGTGGTGAAGCCCGCCGAGGAGGACGGATCGGCCTGGATCGGCCGGGAATCGATCTGCCGCGACCTTGAGGAGGTGCGGCTGGCCGTGGCCCGCATGCCCGCGCGCGCCCTGGTGGAAGCGTTCATCCCCGGCCGCGAATTCGCGGTGTCGGCGTGGGGGAGGGGCCGGGCGGAGCATTTCTCAATAGGCGAGACGGTCTTCGCCAACGGGTTGGAGCTGGTCACGTACGAGGCCAAGTGGCTGCCGGAGAGCAGCGACTACCGTGACTCCCCCGTATCGTACGAAACGGAGATCGACGCGGGGCTGCGCGGCGCGCTCGTGGAGGCGGCGGGCCGCGTGTGGTCGGCCGTCGGCGCCCGCGGCTATCTGCGGGTGGACGCGAGGCTGGACGGGTCCGGCGTCCCGCATGTCCTGGACGTGAATCCGAATCCCGCGCTGGGCCGGAGCGGGGGCATCCGCGCCGCGGCCGAGGCGGCGGGCTGGAGCTGGGGGCGCTTTGTCAGGGCGCAGGTCGACTGGGCGCGCTGATCCGCGCCCGCGGAGCGGGGCCATGGGCCGGTCACTGGGCGCCGGAGGGCGAGGCGCCGGCGCGGTAGTGGAGCACCCGCGCCTTTTCGATCGTGACGAGGCCGCCGCCCATCATCTTGTCCAGCACGGGCAGGAAGGCGTTTATCCTTTCCTCGCTGTCGACGATCTCGATGACGAGGGGCAGGTCGGCGGACAGCCGCAGGATCTTCGCCGTGTGCAGCCGGCTCGCCTTCCCGTAGCCCATCGAGCCGCGCAGCACGGTGGCCCCGGCGAGGTGCAGTTCGCGCGCCTTGAGCACGATGGCCTCATAAAGGGGCCGGTGCTGCCAGTGGTCGGATTCGCCGACGAAGATGCGCAGGAGGAGGGATTCTTGGGGGATTTCCATGCTCAGGAGCCTTTCAACGAGTTGATGGACGCCGCCGCCAGGTGCCCGAGCCAGACGGCCAGGAGGCACAACCCGACGGAACCGGCGACATTGCCGCCGACATGCAGCCACTCGCCCTCGCGGGCAAGATTGAGGGTCTGGAGGCTGAACGAGGAGAACGTGGTGTAACCGCCGCAGATGCCGGTCATGAAGAACATGCGGCCCTGCGAGCTCACGAACCAGCGGCCATCCGGCCCCGTCAGGGTGTTGAAGAAACCGATGGCGAACGATCCGGTGACGTTGATGACGAGCGTTCCCCACGGAAACGTCTCGCCGATGGAGCGCGCCACCAGGCCGGAAAGCGCAAACCGCGCGGTTCCGCCCAGGGCGCTCCCGATCGCTATCCAAAAATAAAGGCTCATGGTGGTTCCAGCGCGTTGCTTCGCAGTAGGAGTCATCGGCCCGGAAATCCGGGCTTTTTACCCGGCGGCCGGGACGGCAGATTCCATTGCCGGGGCCGACGGTGGCAAAGCCGCCTTCCTGCGCAATCCCAAATCACGGAGACGGCCGTCAGAGGTCGCCGGCGTGCGAGGCGGCCTCCAGGATCCGGTTTGCGAATGCCGGCCCCGACCATGACAGGTGCAGGCTGGCGCCTCCCGCCGCATGCGCATACCGGACGGTTACCGGATAGGTCCGCCCGGCTTCCAGGTCGATCGCCCCGCTCGAGACGCGGCGTCCAGGCTCCTGCCTGCCGACCACCGGCCTGCCGTCCACAATGACCTCGACCAGGCCGTCGCTGTCGGCCGAAAACGTGTAGGAGCCGCTTGCGGGAGCCAGCACGGCGCCCTGGTAGCGGATCGAGAAGTGGTCCTTCGGGACGCCCGCGGAGGCGTCGGGCGAACCGGTCCCGTCCTCCTCGCCGAGGTCGAAGTCGATCGATGGCGTCACGGAGGTCTTGGCCGGCCGGCAGAAGGAGCCGTCGATGTAGTAGGTGACGGTGAAGAACCGGGCCCGGGCGAATCCCTCGCGGCCCAGGAGGGCGCGGGCGTCCGCGACCGCCCAGGGGTGCCCGTCGGGATAGACGATGCCGTGGAAAGGCGTCGGCGTCTCGTCCTGGCGCGGGTGCCCGCGCTTCTCGTCCCACGAGAACCGGCAGTTGTCCCGGCCGATTCCGAATTCCCACATGATGTAGCCGACCCTGCCCTTGAAGTGCTCGACAACGCCGGCCACGGTCTGGCTCTTCCGGTTCATGCACTCCGTGCAGAGGGTGGTGCTGCCCCCGTAGACGACGTAGTCGCCGTACTCGTGCCACGACGGAAAGTCCGAGAACGGGCCACCCGAGAACTCCCGGCCGGTCGCCGTGACCGGGATCCGGGTGCCCGTCTCCTTTATCCAGGCGAAGGCGTCCCTCTCCAGCCGGACCGTCGGGTCGGCCTTCTTGGGCTCGTTGTAGATCTCCCAGAAGGCGACGCGCGGATCCGCCCTGTGCGCGACGACGATGTCCTGGACATAGGCCTTCAGCCTCGGGCGGTGCTGCTCGTAGCGGTTCAGCACCTCGTCGCCGGGGCAGACCAGCCATCGGCTGTTGTGAACGCCGCGGATGGGGGCCGGGTAACGGTAGTCCGGGGACAGGAGCTCCGCCGGAGGCTCGTTCCAGCAGTCGTCGAAGAACACGAACTCGGTCTTGATCCCGTACTTGTCGGCCCGGCCGAGGAAGTCCTCGATGCTCGCGAGCAGCGAGTCCCTCTTCTTCAGGTAGACGTAATAGTGCAGGTAGACCCGCACCATGTTGATGCCGTACGCGGAGGCGTAGCGCAGCTCGCGGTCGTTGACCGCCGGATCATATTCGTCCCATTGCTGCGCCTCGTTCACGCAGTTGGTGGGCACGAACACCGCTCCCTGCACCCACGTCCAGTCGCGGGGTTCGGTCGCGGGGGGGCCGGCCTGCGTGGACCCCTCTGTGGCGCGGCATCCGGCTCCGGCCGACAGGAGGCAGGTGAGGAGTACGCCGGGGGACAGTTTCATGTGCGGTCTGGTTGCGGGGAATCGGACGCAGGTGCGGGCCTCGGCGCCGGTCCCTTATGCAATTACCATTGGCGGTGCGGCAACTCCCGATTCCGCCGGCGCGGGGCCCGGGCGCACCCGCCCGCCGAACCCGCGGGAGTGCGGCGATTCGCCCGCGGGGGATGTTTCGGACACAAGGTATTGTGGTCTCGGCGCGACCACCTAGGTTACGGCCGATGAAGGTAACCCGCGCCCAGATCCTCGCCAACGGGATCACGTGTCGCTGCCCCAACTGCGGGCAGCGGACGCTTTTCGAGCGAGGCAGGCCGTTCAGGGTCAACAAGAATTGCCGTGGCTGCGGACTCAGGTTTGAAAGGGGGGACGGGGAGTTCCTCGGTCCGTTTGTCATCAACTACGCGGTGACCGCCTTTGGCATCGTCGTTCCGATCCTCCTGCTGTACGCATTTGGCAGGCTGAGCGCCGCCGCCGCGCTGTCGATGGCCCTTGTGGCCGGGCTGGCGGTGCCGCTGCTCATGTACCGCCTCTCGTGGGGCTGGTGGCTGGCGCTCTACTATTTTTTCCTCCCGGACAATCTTCCCGGCAACCTCGAGGGGCGCCCGGGGGACGACGGGTGACCCGGGCCAACGATCCAGGAAAGTGCACTCCCATGACGAAAACCATCCGGCATAATGTGACCATCGGCGCGGCTCCGAAGCAGGTCTTTGGCGCGCTCATCAACGAGAAGAAACACGCGAAGTTCACCGGGGCGCCCGCGAGCATCTCCCGAAAGGCCGGCGGGGCCTTCACCTGTTACGGGGGCTATATCTCGGGGATCAACCTGGAGCTCGTCCCCTCAAAGCGGATCGTCCAGGCATGGCGGGCGAAGGGCTGGCCCGCCGGGATCCATTCAATCGTCTCATTTGCGCTGTCGAGGAAGGCGGGGGGCAGGACCAGGGTGTCCTTCACGCACGTCGGCGTGCCCGCCTCCAGATTCAAGGACATCAACGAGGGCTGGCGGACGCACTACTGGAGGCCGCTCAAGGCGTACCTGGAGAAATAGGGCCGTCCGGAACCCCAGCAAGACGCCCGGAACTTGAACGACAACTCCTGCCCCGCGGATCGGGATGGGCCCGGCTCCCCTCTTTCCAGGCTGGCCGAGGTGGGCGGCGCGTTCCTCAGGCTCGGCCTGATCTCCTTCGGCGGGCCGGTCGCGCACCTGGGATACTTCCGCAGGGAATTCGTCGAAAGGCGCCGGTGGATCGGCGACCCGGCCTACGCCGACCTGGTCGCCCTGTGCCAGTTCCTGCCCGGGCCGGCGAGCAGCCAGGTGGTGTTCGCGCTCGGAATGCGGCGGGCGGGCCTCGCGGGGGCGCTCCTGGGATCGCTCTGCTTCATGCTGCCGTCCGCCGTCGCGATGATCCTCTTCGGGTATGGCGTCGCGTCGATCGGCGACATCGGGCAGGCCGGCTGGCTCCACGGGCTCAAGCTCGCCGCGGTCGCGGTTGTCGCCAGGGCCGTGTGGGGGATGGGCCTCGTGCTCTGCCCGGACTGGCCGCGCCGGATCCTCGCCATCGCCGCGGCAGCCACGGTCCTTTTCCTTCCGGGCACCCTGAGCCAGGTCGGCGCCATCGCCGCATGCGCCGCGATCGGGTGGCGGGGCCTGCGCGGAGCCGCGGCGCCCGGGAACGCGTCCCCGGGCGGACTGACCCGGGGTCACGCCTGGGCCGCGGCGTCCCTCTTGCTCTTCGGCCTCCTGCTGGCGGCCCTGCCCGTCCTCGCGAGGGTCACGGGCGACAGGACCGTGGCCGTCTTCGATGGCTTCTACCGGGCCGGATCGCTAGTCTTCGGGGGCGGCCACGTCGTCCTTCCCCTGCTCCGGTCCGAAGTCGTGGCACCCGGATGGATCAGCATCGACAAGTTCCTCGCCGGCTACGGCGCCGCCCAGGCCATACCGGGGCCCCTGTTCACGTTTGCAGGCTTCCTCGGGACGGTGATCCACTCGGGGCCCGACGCGTGGAAGGGGGGAGTCCTGGCGCTGTTCGCCATCTTCCTTCCGGGCTGGCTTCTCGTCGGGGGAGCCTACCCGTTCTGGCACCTGATCCGCATCCGGGACTGGGCGCAGGCCGCCCTCCGGGGCGCCAATGCGGCGGTCGTCGGGATCCTGGTCGCCGCCCTCTACCGCCCGGTGTGCACGGAAGGCGTCAGGGACGCGCGAGACGCGGTGGCGGCGGTTGCGGCGATCGTGCTGCTGGGAAGGCTGCGAACCCCGCCGTGGGCGGTCGTGGCGCTGATGGCGGCCCTGGGCCAGTGGATCCTGCGATGACGCCGTCTCCCCGGGGCCGGCCCCGCAGGCGACGACGCCATGCCCGGTGGCTGCGCTAGGCTGCTTCCCGCGAGAGCCGGTGGACGAGGAAGTAATATGCCGCCCCGAGGAACGTCGCGGCGCCGGCCGCCCAGAGAGTCACCTCGCGGATTTCGCCATGCATGAGCTTCTCGTCCCTGCCTGCGACAAAGGAGATGTAGGTCAGCACCCCGCACCACAGGAGCGATCCCAGGATCGTGTAGAGCGAGAATTTCCAATAGTTCATGCGCACGATCCCGGCCGGGATGCCGATCAGGTGCCGCACGACGGGAAGCATCCGCGAGAGGAAGATCCCAAAGCTGCCGAAGCGTTGCGACCACCGCTCGGCCTTTTCAACCTTGGCCGGCGGGATCAGCACAAGGCCGCCGTACCTGATCACAAGGGGCCGCCCCGCGATCCGCGCGATCCAGTACAGGGTGCTCGATCCGAGCCAGGAACCCAGGGCGGCCGCAAGGACGATCCCCCGCAGGGTCATCGTGCTGTGGCCGGCGACCACAAGGATGACGGCGGGAGGGATGACAAACTCGCTCGGAAGCGGCACAACCGAGCTCTCGAGCGCCATCAGGAACACGATGTACGGATAGCCTCCCGTCTGCAGCGAATGCTGGTAGGAGGCGAGCAGGCGCTGAATCAGATCGTGCAAGGGCCGCTCAGACGTCGGGCCTGGTCTTGCGGAGGCCCAGGATGCGGTCGCCCGGCTTCCACTGGCCGCGCTTCCTCAGCAGGTCAATGCGCTCAAAACGCTTCAACACATTGCGCTTGACGATGATACCGCTGGATCCCTGAAGGCTCTTGTGTTGCGACATGGAGGAAAGTGTGGACGGATTTTAGGCGCTAAAAGGTTTAGGAAATTACATTCGCACCCCGCAAACACAAGGAGAAATTCGACCTTGACCCCCCCCGACGCCTCGTCAGCTTTGCCCGTTACGCTTTGGAAATCTCACCGTTATGAGGGACGACTATATCAAACAGGCGCTTGGCAAGATCTTGGACCCCAACATCCTGATCAATGTGGTCTCGCGCCGTGTAAAGCAGCTCATGCGCGGCAACCGGCCCCTGGTCGAGTCGCTGGAGAAGCTATCGCCCGAGGATATCGCGCTGCGCGAGATCATTGAGGAAAAGATCAGCTTCGAGGCCGGCGACAACTGACCGCGGGCGGCGCCGAAAGCACCCCCCGGGAGCGGTCGTCTGCAGGTCTCGCTAACGACGTCTTCCATGGCTGCGCCAAAAAACGACCCCCCGCGCCTGTCGGAGGTACGCAATGCCAAGGTCTTCCGTGATTATGAGGTCGGAGAGCGGTTCGAGGCCGGGATCCAGCTTCGCGGAACGGAGGTGAAGTCGATCCGCACGGGCAGGGCCCAGATCGGCGACGGGTTCTGCCGTGTGGAAAAGGCCGAGGTGTGGATGTACGGGGCCCACATCGAGCCGTACGCCTTCGGCAACACCCAGAACCACGACTCCAAGCGGATCCGCAAGCTGTTCCTTCACCGCAGCGACATCCGCAAGGTCGCGCTCGCGATGGACGCGGGCGGAAAGGCGCTGATTCCGCTGAGGATGTATTTCAAGGGGGCCCTCGTGAAGGTGGAGGTCGCCCTCTGCACGGGAAAGAAGCTTTTCGACAAGCGCGAGGACCTGAAGAAGAAGGTGCAGATGCGAGAGGTGAACCGGGCGCTGAGGTCGCGCCGCGCATGAAGGCAGGCGCCGAATCGGTCACGGTCCGGGTGCCCGCGAGCACCTCGAATTGCGGGGCCGGGTTCGATACGCTCGGCCTCGCCCTGAGCCTCTACAACCGGGTGACGCTTTCGCCGGCCGGCGGAAACGAGCCCCTCCCCGAGCGGCCAACCGACGCGCGGGCGCAGGCGATGGTGGCCGAGGCGGCCGCCGCCTTTGCCCTCGCCACGGGGAGCCAGCGCAGGGGATTCCGCTACAGGATTGAGGGCGACGTTCCGCCGGCGCGCGGGCTTGGGTCGAGCGTCACGGTCGTCGCCGGCGTCATGGCGGGCCTCGATGCGCTCCACGAGACATCGATCGGGCGCCGGCGCCTGGTCGGCCTGGTCGCCGCGATCGAGGGCCATCCCGACAACGCCGGCGCCGGCATCCTTGGCGGATTCTGCGTGTCGAGGTCCGACCCGGCGACGGGAGCCTACGTGGATTCGCAGCGCTTCGAGGTGCCCGGGGACGTAGCCTTCGTCGTCGCTTGGCCGCCCGTCGAATTCGTGACCAAGGAGTCGCGGGGCGCCCTGCCGTCCTCGCTGCCCTATTTTGACGCGGTCAGGAGCATCAACAGCGCCACCTACCTTGTCGCGGCGTTTGCGTCGCGCGACTACGCGCGGCTGCGCCACGCGGCGGGCGACTTCACCCACGAGCCCTACCGCCTGCCGCAGATTCCGGGGGGGCGCGAGGCGATCGGGGCCGGCGTCGCCGCGGGAGCGTGGACCGGATGGCTGAGCGGAAGCGGATCGAGCGTTCTGTGCGTTTGCGAGCGGGCGAAGGCCGACGCCGTGTTCCACGCCATGACGAGGGCGTTTTCCGAGGTGTCGACGCCGAGCGAGGGGCGGATTCTCGCGGCGGACAACGACGGCCTCAAGGTAGAGGGTCGACCGACCCCGGGTGCCGGGTGACCGCCTGCTCGGGCGGCTGGCCGTCCGGGCGGAATGCAGGAATGTCGCTTCCAGGCCACACCTCGAGGATGGCGTCGGCGAGGGGGCGCCATCCAAACGGCTTGCGCAGGCGCTTCTTGAGCCGCCGGAGCCGGGCCAGCTCGTGCGCGAGCGGGTCGAGGTCGTCGCCAGAAATCATTATGAACGCGGCGTCGGGCGCGACCCTCGACGCCCTCCTGATGAACTCGATTCCGTTCATCTGCGGCATCGAGTAATCCGTGACGACGACCCCGGCAGAAATCTTCGCGAGGCCGCCCAGGGCTTCCACGGGCCGCGTGAAGGCATGGACGGCGCAATCAAGGTTGTCGGCGATCATCTGCGCGATCAGCTCGGCATAGGACTTCTCGTCATCGACTATTACTATGGAGCGGCGGAGCGCGGGGATCTTCTTCCAGGCGGGGTTCACGATGGGGGCGCTGCGGGTGCCTCGGATGCTGGGGTGGGTATCGGCAAAATGCAACGCGCAAGGCGCTTGCATTACTTTTGATGAGGGTGAAAAACGATGAGCCCAGATTCCAACCGGCCTCCAGCGATGATCCATATTGTCCTTTTTCAGCCCGAAATCCCCCAGAACACGGGCAACGTCGGCCGGATGTGCGCCCTGTCGAATTCCCGGCTCCACCTGATCCATCCCCTGGGATTCAGGATCACCGACCGCAACCTGCGCCGGGCGGGGATGGACTATTGGTTCTCGCTCGACGTCCACGAGCACGCGGACTGGAAGGCGTTCCGTTCAAGCGCGTCCGCCCCAAGGCGGCTATGGCTCTTCACCACCCGGGCGGCGCGCTCGTTCTGGCAGGCGCGATTCGCGGACGGAGACGGGCTCGTTTTCGGGAACGAGGGCAGCGGCGCCCCCGACTGGCTTCACGATGAGCTGGCCGACTGGCGGCTGACGATCCCGCACGCCAACCCGGAATTGAGGTCGCTCAACCTCAGCACGGCGGCGGGAATCGCGGCTTACGAGGCCCTGAGGCAGATCGGCGGCCTTGGGGGCCCGCCCTGAATTTTGGGGTAGCCTACCGCATGGCGGCCCCCAAGTATGACCCGCCCATGAGCGAGTCCCGACTCAAGATCTTTTCAGGCAATTCCAACCGGATGCTGGCCGAGGAAATCTGCCGCACAATCGGCGTCCCGCTTGGCGAGGCCACGGTGACAAGCTTTCCGGACGGCGAGACGTTCGTCAAAATCGACGAGAACATCCGCGGCCATGACGTCTTCATCATCCAGTCGACGTGCCCGCCCACGAACCATCACCTGATGGAACTGCTGATCATGATCGACGCGGCGCGGCGCGCCTCGGCCCAGCGGATCACGGCCGTGCTGCCCTTCTACGGCTACGCGCGCCAGGACCGCAAGGACCAGCCTCGCGTCCCGATCACGGCCAAGCTGGTCGCCAACCTGCTCGTCTCCTCCGGAGCAAACCGGGTCCTCACCCTGGATCTCCACAGCCAGCAGATTCAGGGCTTTTTTGACATCCCGGTGGACCACCTGTACGCGTCGCCTGTCTTCTTCGAGTACCTCGCGAAGACCCCGAATGAATCCCTCGTCGTCTGCTCGCCCGACCTCGGCGGGATGAAGATGGCCGCCGCCTATGCGGAGGTGCTCCGGGCGAGCCTGGGAATGGTCGCCAAGAAGCGCCGGACCGCGACCACCGTCGACGCGATAAACGTGGTCGGCGAGGTCGCCGGATGCGACATCCTGCTTGTGGACGACATGACGGAGACGGCGGGCACGCTGATGGCGGCCGCCACGATGCTCCGCGAGCGCGGGGCGCGCAGCATCCGGGCGGCCGTCAGCCACTGCATCCTGAACGAGATCGCCTACGAGCGGATCAAGAGCGGGATGATCGACGAATTGATCACCACGAATTCGGTGCCGATCGACACCAAGGGACTGCCTGTCACCGTGTTAAGCATCGCCGGGCTGTTGGGGCAGGCCATCCAGCGCATCAACACCAACGAGAGCATCACGAGCCTTTTCCGGATCAAGGGCTTCTGAATGATTTGTCGGCCGCGGGTTTCTGGAACACGTTGGGGGTCCGGAGGTCGACCCTTTACCACATGAAATACAGAACCGTGTCACACATCTTCATTTTTTCGGCCGTCGCGTCGGCATTCGGGCTCGCGGGCGCGGCCCGCGGGGCGGGGGCCGCCGCCATCCCTCCGGCCAAGATGCCCGAGCTCAAGAAGGACTTCACTCCCCTGAGCGACGGGAAGTCAGCCCTGGTCTCAAGCTACGCGGACGTCGTCGAGCCGGTCCAGAAGGAGGTCGTCTCCATCGAGTCCTCCAAGATCGTGCACGAGCGAATCCAGGCCAATCCGCTTTTCCGGCAGTTCTTCGGCGACATCCCCGACCAGGACCACGAGAGCAAGGAGATGGGGCTCGGTTCGGGCGTCATTGTCTCCCAGGACGGGTACATCCTCACGAACAACCACGTCGTTGAAAACGCGGACGAGCTTACGGTGGAGCTTGCCGACGGCCGCAAGTTTCCGGCCAAGATGGTGGGCTCCGACCCCAAGACGGACATAGCCGTGGTCAAGATCGACGCGACCGGGCTTCAGGCGGTCACGTTTGCCGACAGCGACAGGATCCGCGTCGGGGACATCGTGTTCGCCGTCGGCAATCCACTCGGCGTCGGGGAGACGGTCACGATGGGCATCGTGTCCGCCAAGAGCCGCAACATCCACATCCTGGACGATGTATCCGGCTACGAGGACTTCATCCAGACGGACGCGGCGATCAACATGGGCAACTCGGGCGGGGCGCTCCTCGACGCGAAGGGCCGGCTGATCGGGATCAACAGCGCGATCGTGTCGCCCTCCCGCGGAAACATCGGGATCGGCCTCGCCGTTCCGGTCGACCTGGCCGTGAACGTCATGAAGAGCCTGATCGAGACCGGAGCGGTCTCGCGCGGGTTCCTTGGCGTCAGCGCCGTCCCGATCACGGCCGACGTGGCCGAGCAGGTCGGCCTGGCGAGGGCTACGAAGGGGGTCATCGTCATCTCGGCCGCCCCGGACAGCCCGGCGGAGAAGGTCGGCATCAAGCGCCGCGACGTGATCCTCAGGCTAAACGGCAAGCCGGTCGAGAGCCACGACGAGCTGCGCCTGACGATCTCCCAGATGGCCCCGGGCAGCAAGGTCTCGCTCGACATCTCGCGCGACGGCAAGCCGATGACGGTCGACGTCGTGCTTGCGCAGTTCGGCGAGAAGCCCAACGAGATCCTCGTCGGGGTCGAGGTCGGCAAGCTGACGGACGACGTCCGCCGGCGCCTCGGAATCGATGCGCGCACGGCCGGCGTCGTGGTCACGGCGGCCGACGAGAAGTCGGAGTATGCCCAGGATCTCCCGGTGGGCGCCGTCATCGTCGAGATCAACGGAATCCCGATCGACAGCGTCGCGTCGGCAAAACAGGCCCTCCACACCGGCCGAAACCTGCTCCTCGTGTACTACCAGGCCGGCAGGTCGAACTACGTCGTGGTCACGAAGCGCTGAGCGATCGGCCCCTCAGCTCCCCGGCTTTTCCACGGGGAGCCTCGCGAGGGCCTCGGGCAGCGCGTCGGCGGGATAGGTGGGGAAGCTCAGCTCGAGAAGCGAGGCCGCCGGCGCGCCGAACCGCGCCGAACCGGCGCTGCGGTCGACGAGCATCGCGACCCCGACGACCGCCCCGCCGGCCCTGCGGACGATGCTCAGGCATTCAACCACGCGGCCGCCGCGCGTAACTACGTCCTCGACAACCAGGACGGCCTCGCCGGGGGCGATGGCAAAACCGCGGCGCAGGACGAGTATGTTGTTCTCCTTCTCGCAGAAGATGTAGCGGGCCCGGGCCTGGCGCGCGACCTCCTGGCCGATGACGAGGCCGCCCATCGCGGGCGCCAGCACCGTGGAGAACTTCCAGCCGGCGCCGCGGACCTTGGCTAGCAGGAGCTCGGCCAGCCTTTCCACGGCGTCCATGTGCTGGCACACCTGGGCGCACTGGAAGTAGTGGCCGCTGTGGAGCCCGGAGCGAAGGACGAAGTGGCCCGTCAGGAGGGCGCGGGTGCGGGTGAAGATGCCGAGTATCTCCGGCTGCGATGGGTCCATCGAGCCGCGAGTCCAGACGGTTCCCACTCCGAGATCAACGTTTCACGGCGCTGCGGGGCGTTGTATATTTGGGACGTTCGGACTACCACTCCCCATGGCAGGCCGCCCACAGACGTTGTCGCACACCCTACAGATCCCGCTTGAAGACGAACTCGGCGACGTGCTCGAGAAGGCGATGAGCTGCGCGGGCCTGAGCCCCGAGGCGCTGGCCGAGAAATCAGGCGTGCCTGTGGAGGGGATCCTCGACGCCATCGACTACCGTCCAGAGCTTAGCCCCGCCGACTGCGGCCGTCTGGCGGCCGCTCTGGGGCTCAACGAGGTGGGGCTGTGCGCGCTCGCGACGGGCAAGTACCCGCTCCCGGACTCGGAGGGGCTGCCGTTCCAGGTCTGGCCGCTGCGGATGGCGCACGGGATCGGCGTCGTCAACGCGTACATCGTGGCGGCGGGCGATGCCGGCCGCGGGCTGCTCTTCGACGCCGGCCCGGGCGCCGAGGCCCTCGAATCGGTGTGGCCCCGCGAAATCCGGGGGATCGACGGGATATTCATCACGCACATCGAGGCGGAGCATGCGGGCGGGCTTTGCGGCGCGGCCGACCGGTTCGGCGTGACCGATGCGTTCATCCCGTCGGGGGCCCGCGCCCCGCTGGGCAGGCCGATGGGGGAGCGCGAGACGATTGCCGCCGGCGGGCTCGAGGTCACGGCGTTCAGGACGCCTGGCCACTGCGCGCTGCACAACTGCTACCACATCCGCTCCGCCGTGCCCTCCGCGCGGTCGCTGCTCGTTTCGGGCGACCTCGTCTTCGCGGGCTCCGCGGGAGGGCCCTATTACTGCCAGCGGCAGCTGCGCGCCCACCTGCGGCGCGTGCTGCTCGCCGTCCCCGCGGACACGGTGGTCGCGCCGGGTCACGGGCCGATGACGACGGCGGGCAACGAGCTTCGCTTCAATCCGTTCGTGTCCTGACCGACGCCCGCGTGCCCCTCGGCGGCGGGCCATTACAAGGTGTCGATGATGACGGCAGCCACCGTCGCGTTGTCGGGCCCGCCGCGCTGCAGCGCGAGCTCCACCAGGCTGCGGACAATCACCTCAGGGTCCCCCGACCGTCCGACGATGTCCCTCATCTCCCTTTCAAAGACCAGGCGCGTGACGCCGTCGGTGCAGAAAACGTAGCGGTCCCCGGCAAGCAGCGGCAAATCGGCAACGTCGACCTCGGGCGGGACCATCTGGCCTATGCAGCGGGTCAGCGCGCCGCGTTGAGCCTCGCTGTAGTAGACCACCTCGCCGCGGGCCCTTCGGCGCCGCGCCTCGTTTTCCACGGTGTGGTCCTCAGTCAGGCAAGCGATTTCCCCGTTCCTCCACGAAAAGGCGCGGGAGTCGCCGACGTGGGCGAGCTTCATCCGGGCATGGCGGATGCACCCCATGGTGAGCGTGCAGCCTATCCCCGACCCGGGGCTAATCCGCTGCCCCAGGATGGCGACGGACTCGTTCGCCGCGGTGGCGATCGCCCTGAGGTCGAGCTCGGCGTCCGGGCCAGCCGCCAGGACCGCCTCCGTGACGACGTCGACCGCCTTCTGGGCGGCCTCCGCCCCGCCGGGCAGCCCGCCGACGCCGTCCGCGACGCCGAAGAGCTGCGCCTTATCGTTGAACAGGATCCGGTCCTCATTCTCCTTCCGGACGTTGCCAATATTGGAGAGCCAGGCGGCGCGAAGGATGCTCATCGGGGCCTGTGAGGATAGGGCGGCGGCCGTCAGGTGAAAGGACGAAATTGTTCGATCCTGTTCTCTCGGGTGAGGCGGACGAAGGATCGCTTGGGCAGGCCCTCCATGAACAGCCGGCCATAGGACTTCCCCAGGACGCGGCTGTCGAGGATGGTGACCACCCCGCGGTCAGTCCGCGTGCGGATGAGCCGGCCCGCCCCCTGCCTGAACTTCATGACGGCCTCCGGAAGCGTGAGCTCGCTGAAGGGATCGCCGCCCCGGTCCCGGATCAGCTCCGCCTTCGCCTCGGCGATGGGGTGAGAGGGCGTGGTGAAGGGAAGGCGCGCAATCACCACCTGCGAGAGCGCGTCCCCTGGCACGTCGACCCCGATCCAGAAGCTGTCCGTGCCGAACAGGACGGCGTTGCCGGCGTCCCGCATCCTTTGCGCGAGCTCGGTCCTCGAGTAGTCCCCGCCCTGCATGAGGAACGGCCGCCCCGTCAGGCTCAGGGACGGGCCGACCGCGGCGGCGACCGCGTGCATGTCCCGGTAGCTTGTGAAGAGGACAAGAGACCCGCCGGGCACCCTCCCGCAGCAGAAGCCGACGTAGTCGGCGAGGGCGTCGATCGACGAGCGCGCGTCCGGGGCCGACGGCGGCGGTACGTCGGCCGCGACAAAGACGCGCATGTTGCGCTCAAAGTCGAATGGCGAATCGGCGACCTCCGCCTTCGCGCAAGATGCTCCGATGCGCGCTGCGAACGGGCCCATTTCGCCGCCCATCGCCAGGGTCGCACTCGTGCAGACGACGCTCACCCCGGCCCCGAACAGGCACCGCTCCAGGTCCGGGGCGACGTCGACCGGCGCGCTGCGCAGGCTCACGATCGACTGCTTTCTGCCGACCCTCTCGGCCCAGTACACGTGCCCCTCGTTCGCGAGCGACAGCCATTCGTCGATGCCGCCCCGGATGGCGCGCAGCCGTGAACGCTGTTCCAGCAGCTCGTCCCGCTCTCGCCCTTCCGCGAGGCCGTCGGCGACCTTTGTGACGCAGCGCTCCAGCGCGGCAAACGGGTCGCGCAGGAGGGGCTCCGCGGCGCCCGCCTCGCGGACGCGGGCCACCGGATGCTCCGCGAGCAGGGTCGCCGAGAGGAAGCCGAAGAACTGGCCCGAGGCATCGAGGGCGTCCGCAACCCTCTGCGAGAACTCGGGGTCGCCGCGCTTCTTCATGATCCCGCGCCGCGTCTTGGGATTGTAGAGGTGCCTGAGCGTCCGCTCGATGCCGAGGCTGCTCAAAGCGAGGCCGAAGTTCTCCTCGGCGACCTCGGGGACGGTCTGCGCCTCGTCGAGGACGATGAAATCCCCCGGGAACAGGACGCCCGAGGCGTCGTGTCCGGCGCCGTCCGCCCGCGCGCCGCCCGCGCTTATCAGCGAAAAAAGCAGCGCATGGTTGACCACGATTACCTGGGCTGAGCGCACCCGCGCGCGCGCCCGCTGGTAAAAGCAGCGATCGCAGTCGCAGTTGCGCCTGGAACAGGCCGACGAGTCCGCGTTCACCGAGTCCCAGACGTCGGCATTGGGCGGCGGCTGGAGGTCGTGGCGAAGGCCGGTCGGCGTCGCGTGCGCCCAGTCCGCTATGCGCTGGAGCTCCGCATATTCGGCGTCGTCAAACAGGCTCGCCCTCTCGGCGAGGGCATGGGACAGCCTGGAGGTGCAAAGGTAGTTCGACTTTCCGACGAGGACCGTGGACGCGAACCCGGCGTACCCGCCGAGGTCGGGCACGGAGCGGAAGAGCCGCCTGCATAGCGGCAGGTCCTTCTTCTCGATCTGCTCCTGGAGCGAGATCGTGTGCGTCGAGACGATGAGCTGCCGGCCGCAGTCGATCGCGTGGATGATCCCGGGGACCAGGTAGGCGAGCGACTTGCCGATCCCCGTGCCGGCCTCGAAGAGCAGGGGCTCCTCGTCGCGGAATGCCGCCGCGACCGCATGCGCCATTCTTTCCTGCCCGGGCCGGTGCTCGAGATCGAGGTCCGCCTGCAGCCATCCGCCGTCGGAAAAGACCCTCGCGACGAATTCCGGCGCCCGGCTTGGGGGCGCGGGCGGGGAGGCGGAGTCGTCGCGGATGCCGATCATGGCTGGGTTCCAGCAAACGAATGGATCCGCCGCCCGCGGGGGCAAACGAATTACTGGGCTTTCGCGTGGCTCAACCCCATCCCATGGGCCGTGGCGCGGATTCCACGGACGGGCCCGGCGGCGCTTACGCGGAAATCCAGACCAGGTCGCCTTCGCGGACCTCGTCGTACAGCTCGATGATGTCCGAGTTGCGCATCAGGACGCATCCGGCGCTCAGGGCCTGTCCGATCCTGTCCTCGCGCTGGGTTCCATGGATGTACACGTACCGCCGGTAGGTGTCAACATCGCCGCCGGAATTCACGCCGGGCTCGAGGCCCCGAAGCCAGAGGATCCGGCTTGTGACTAGATTGGCGGAGCCGGCTTCGTCGGGCGGGATTTCCGAGTAGTGCCGGCCTGTCGGAACCCTCGACCTGAACACCACACCGGAAGGTTGGCCACCGCCGATCCGCTCCGCGATCGCATGGAGCCCGCGCGGCGTGCCGAGGGAATTCGCATCGTTCGAGGATGGCCGCTTGGAACTGGATATCACATAAGACCTTACGATGGCTCCGTTGCGTCGCAGTTGCAAAGTGGACGCCTCGAGCCGCACGACGATGACCCGGTCTGTATGCTTGATGCCAAGGGCAGATCGGGTTTTGTTGAACGATTCCCAAGACGATCCCATGGACAAAACGGCATCCTTCACGGTTGGCATCGTCGGCGCCACAGGCGCCGTCGGTCAAGAGTTGCTGCGCCTTCTCGAGAAGCGCGGCTTCCCCGTGTCCGCGCTCCGGCCCTTTGCATCGGCCCGTTCGGCCGGGAAGACGGTGCGGTTCGCGGGCCGCGATGTCGTTGTCGAAGAGGCGAGGCCCGGGGTGTTCGCCCAGGTGGACGTTGCATTTTTCGCCGCGGGTGGATCGGTGTCCCGCGCGCTCGCGCCCGATGCGGTCAAGGCAGGTTGCCTGGTGATCGACAAGAGCTCGGCCTTCAGGCTCGACCCGGAAATTCCTCTAGTAATCCCGGAGATCAACCCGGAGGCGCTCAGGGGCCACACGGGGATCATCGCCAACCCCAACTGCTCCACCGCAGTCGCACTCATGGGGCTCTGGCCTCTGCACCAGCGCTTTGGGCTCAGGCAATATGTCGCTGCGACGTACCAATCGGTTTCGGGGGCGGGTGCCGCGGCTGTGCGCGAGCTCGAGGCGCAGGTCCTCGCGCATACGAAGGGTGCCGCATTGCCGCGCGAGGTCCTTCCCCACCAAATAGCGTTCAACGTCATCCCGCAGGTCGATTTCTTTGGGCCGAACGGCTACACGGGCGAAGAAACCAAGATGATGCTCGAGAGCCGCAAGATCATGGGGCTCCCGCAGCTGCTCGTGTCGGCGACCTGCGTCCGGGTTCCGGTCGTTCGCGCCCATTCGGTCGCGATCAACGCCTCGTTCGAGCGACCCGTGAGTGTCGAGGAGGCCCGCGAGGCCGTGGCCGCTTTTCCCGGGGCGCAGCTCGTCGATGATCCCTCCCAGCAGGCGTACCCAATGCCGCTCGATTTCAGCCTCACAGAGAAATGCGGGGTAGGGCGGATCCGCCTCGACACGGCCCTCCACAACGGCCTCGCATTCTGGGTCAGTGGGGACAACCTTTGGAAGGGAGCGGCGCTCAATGCTGTCCAGATCGCGGAGTTTCTGATTCGCGAGGGCCGGCTGAGGCCCAAGGCGGCGCTCGCTGCCATCTGACCGGATTGGACGCCTAGCTCAGTTGGTTAGAGCACCTCGTTTACACCGAGGGGGTCGGGGGTTCGAGTCCCTCGGCGTCCACCAGTTAGGTAAGTGGACGGGGGAAACGGATCTTATGGGAAAGTGATCCATCGATTAACAGCTGGTTACAGCCGTGGACAAAGCGAGCGTGCAGATTTGTCGGCGCACTTCTGCACTTGACGTGTATGGTGTATGGTGGTGAACCATACACCAATGCTTCCGTTCAGAGTCCAATTTAAGCCAGGGCCCCGTAGCTACGATCAAGTCGTCTACGCGGTGAAGAAGGCCATCATCTCGGGAGCTCTGCAACCAGGAGACGGGTTTCCCTCAGTGCGTGTCATGAGCCAGGAGCTGGGGATAAACCCAAACACGGCCCAAAAGGTGATCGCGGCCTTGGTCGAGGAAAGGCTCCTGATTGTGAAGCCTGGCATCGGTACGGTCCTGGCGGAGGCGGGTCCTGCCAGCCACGAGGAACGCAAGAGCCTTCTCGGGCGGGACCTTGAGCGTGTGGTCGTGGAAGCGCAAAGCCTGCGCCTCGACTACACGGAATTTGTCCAGGCGATCGAGAAGCACTGGATCCGATTGAAAGGGAAACAATGAAATGAATGCCGCCATCGAGACCCACGCGCTAACCCACCGTTACGGAAAGACGACCGCCGTCAGCGACCTCAACCTGTCCGTCCCCGAGGGAAGCATATACGCCTTCATGGGGCCGAATGGCGCCGGCAAGACTACCACCATCAAGCTGCTCATGAACCTCCTTAGCCCGACGGAGGGCAGAGCTACCGTTCTTGGCAAAGACTCGATGCGTCTCGGGTCCGACGAATTCGCCAAGATTGGCTATGTGTCCGAAAACCAGCGGCTGCCGGGATGGATGACTGTTCAGCAGTTCATCGATTTTTGCCGGCCTATGTATGCATCATGGGACAATGATTTGTGCTCGAGGATCTTGAAGGAGTTCCTTCTGCCCACGGATCGAAAGATCCGGCACCTCTCTCGCGGGATGAAGATGAAGGTGTCGCTGTTGACGTCCCTTGCCTACAGGCCCCGGCTGCTGGTTCTTGACGAACCGTTCACTGGACTAGATCCCACGGTGCGCGACGAGCTGATCCATGGCATCCTTGAGATCACTGAACAGCAAAACTGGTCGGTTTTCATTTCGTCGCATGACATAGATGACGTCGAGCGGTTTGCCGACTGGGCGGGTTTTATCGAAGGGGGGAAACTTCGCCTTTCGGAGCCAACTGCGGACCTGCGGAATAGGTTTAAGCGCATTGACCGCGTAGTCTCACACGGCGCCCATCTGCCCTCGCCGGCTCCTGATTCATGGCTTGGTCTGGAGAACAGCGCGCGCTCGTTCTGCGTGATAGAGAGCCAATATGTCACGGGTGACAGTGAGGATCGCGTCCGAAGGCTAATGCCCGGCGCAACCGATCTGAACGTTAGCGACCTCTCGTTGCGCGAGATCTTTGTCGGGCTCACGCACTCCTACCGCGGAAAACCTTAAATCCTAGAACTGATGAGAATGGCATTCCACTTTTTCAAACGAGACTTTCGCCGCATCTGGTGGCTATTGGCGCTTTGGTTTATCATCTACACGGTTGAGGCACTCCAAGCGACCTTCACGACGCCCCGTATATTCGAATGGCGGCAGGGATTCGCAGCCATGTCGCTCACATTCTTAGTGTTCCCGGGGCTCCATTTGATCGTTTTGGCGCTAGTCGTAGCATTCGTTGTCTATGCGGACCCGCCCGCCGACGGCAGCGCCTTCTGGATCACCCGTCCGGTGAGCCGGCTTGAGTTGCTGTTATCCAAGACAGCTACTCTCGCAGTGCTGGTTTTAGTCCCTGTCATCGCCACAACTTTGGCGGTTGCTAGATTCTTGCCCACCACGGCGAGCCTGAGCCTGGCGGTCATGTGTGCTGTTGGCCACCAGTTGTATTTCATCATCTCACTTGCTGCCATGACGGCGATTGTACCGAATTTGCGATGGTACGGGGTGGCGATCCTTGGAATCGCTGCTTTCATTGTCGCATCCCTAGTTACAGGTTATCTCACATCCGGATCTTCTCTGCTCATAGACCCCTATGATGCCGCCGCACTTCGGACCACGAAGGCTGTGATCTGCGATATGCTCCTCGTTGCCGGCGGAGGATTTGTTTTCGCGTACCAATATCTCAGACGCCGTACCGCATATTCGGTTCGAATAGCAGCCTTGGTTGCTGCGGCCTATTTTGCCGTCAGCCACTTTTGGCCGTGGAGTTTAGCCTATTCCAGGCAGCTTCCGTCGGGTCGTGCGCCGACCGAGGCAACGAGCATCAATCTAAAAGCCTCTGCGGCATCCACTAGCAATTTTAACCTGAATGGCGTCGTGAGTACTGGAATCGACGGTCCCGTTGAGATCGAAGGGATTCCAAAAGAGATGTATTATGTGGTTCGCACCTCGAGCCCGCGGTTGAAGCTATCGAATGGCACCGCCGTGAAGACCCTTGATGGGATTCCCGTTGTCCACAGTGAAGAACTGTCGCCTTCAGCACTCTCATCGGTGGCCGCCGCGTTAGGCGGAATTCCGGTTCGAACCTATCAATCGAGCTCCTCCAATGCAGCGTTGGCACGGATCGAGGGAAAATTATTTGAGCGCTTCAAGAATGAGCCGGCGGAGCTGGTGAACCACTTCGACGTAGTCATTGGGCGTTACGTGGTGGTTGCGGAGCTTCCAATTGAAAAGGGTCAACAGTTCGAGCATGGCGGAATGCGCTCGGAAATCAGTGCCGTCGTTCACAGGCCCGACGAAGGAGTGACAATTGACGTCATTGACTCGCTAGTTGCGCAGGGGCCGAGTTCCATATCCCTTACTCCTGGAGCCGAATCACGAGATCCTCGTCTCGGGGGCGACCCCGTTTTCCTCTTGGTAAATCGGGCACGGAGGGAGGCTGTCACCGTGAACACGCTGATTTCTCGAGGAACATCAAACCAGTTCTATCTGGGCATGGTCCTGGTGAAGCAGATCCGAGAGCTGCCATTCGGAGGAAAACAGGATGGATCTTTTCCAAATATCGATGCCGAGTGGATTCGAAACGCCACGCTCGTTTGCTTTGAGCCGAAGCCCCTTTTTGAAATCACAAGAACGACCACGATCCATCTCTCGAAGCTCGGTGTGCCCTGGGTGAGTGGCGGCGGGTCTGTAGCGTCGAATAGAGATTCGACCAACAGATAGTCCCCCGAATCGGAGGTCTCCTTTCGGATCGATAAGAACGGCCAAATCTCAATCGCTTTGAACCAACCCCTTCTGTCCAACATGGCGAGGACTCTGCGGATTCTCGGATCATCCGAATCACCTGCCTTTAGTCCGATCATTCGCACACAAGCCTCCCGCCCCGCCTCCGCCTGATTCACTTCCAATGCCGCCACTGCCCGCAAGGTCCATAGCGGGAGGGAATCTGGATGTTCCCTCACGAAGTCTTGGCTCCTGATCAAGAACTCCTGCAAGTAGCCGTTCCGTTTGTCCTCGGTGGTTGCCTTGTCCGTGTCCTCGACGATGAGCGTGAGCACGTCGAACGTCCTTCGGGCGTCTCCAGTCAATTTAGAGGCGTCAAACGCCGAAAGAAGCGAGGAGAGAGGCGCGTCGAGCAGCGGCTTGGCTGTTGCCTGCTGGCAGTACGAGGAATCGCTGGAAAGCAGCAGGATTCCGAATAAAGTTACGGGAGGCAGCCGCCAAATTTCCGAAATCGCTTCGAATAGACCCAGCATGGGATTTGGAGTAAGATTGCTTTCGATTACGAAGTTTTCGACTGTTTCGGCCACGATTCAAGCTACGACGTAAATGCCCCTTGAATCTCGCTAACTGAGGTTAAAAAAATGAAATGGGAATTGTTGGTAGCTGTCCCCTTATTGCTGATTACTGGATGCGAAGTAGTCCATATAGAGTCGGCAGGTCGACTGCCGCTAATTGAACGAAATCCTGACGGACATATTGGCGAACTGATCTCATGTGAAGGCCGGGCTGCAAGTATCTCCGAAAGCAACGGGCAAACAGCATTTCAGGTGCTCGACCTAAACCTCAATAATCCTAGCAGCCATTCCTTTGTTGTTTTCTTTCCGGGGAGTCTGAACAACATTCAGGATGGAACACTGGTTTCTTTCCTCGGTACGGTTGCGGGGCAGAACGTTGGGACCAACGCCTTTGGGGGTCCGGTCTATTCCATTGCCGTGAATGCTATCGCAGTGGAGGGCGGAGGTTACATTCTTCACTTCCGTGTGGGTCATCCTGCATGTGGCGTTTGGCGCGTTGCTCCGCGTCGCCTCTTCGCTCCAGTGGCTTTCCGCGATCATTAAGAGAATGTTGGATATTCGCGGGCAGCCGATGTTGTGCCTTGCGGCTATGGGCGACCCCATTGCGGGCTCTGCGCGGGGCAACGCCGCCCTCGCGAAATAACCTCAGTCACGCCAACAAAACCCGGGACTGTGCCTTGGCTGAGGCCGTCTTCTGGCAGGTACTCGGTCACTTGCAAAGCACCTTCCCCTCCTTCGGGCGGGGTCCCACCAAGGGACTGGCTTGGCGCTCCCGTCGGACCATCCACGTGGTGGATGCGACCGTGATCCAGCTTGTGGCCTCCTGCCTGGACTGGGCCCGGCATCGCCGAAGAAAGGCGGCCGCCAAGTGTCGCCTCCGGCTATCGTTGCGCAGCCTGTTACTTCCGTACGCGATAGCGCAACCAAAGAACGCCGCCGGGCCGGCGGCGAACCGATAAAAGCGTGAGCGATTTGGCCTTCAGGCCAGGGACCGGACTCGGGGTTTCGAACAGTGATTTGGTATTGGACCGACCGTCCGCAACCGGGAAGAGAAGGAGGCTCAGTTCGTCGATCAGTCCCGCATGAAGGAGCGAAGCATTGATCGTTCCCCCGCCCTCGACCGCAAGGCGGTCGATCCCGAAGCGGCTCTTGAGCTTGGCCAGCGCGGCGGGGAAATCGATATGATCGTTGCCGGCAATCAGGTAGGAAACGCCGCGTTCTCGCAAGAACGCGAGATGGGAGGCCGGGATCCTTCTGGTTAGAATCACGATCACATGGTCGCCCCCGATGTCATTCCGCTTCCAGAGCAGTCTCCCCGACGGATCGACCGCGACGGCATAAGATTTAGCCATCCCGGCAGCGACATGAATATCCGAGCTGCCTGCCCGATTCCGTTGCTGCGTCTGCGTTAGTCTCTTGGTGGCCGTGCGTTCGGCGCCCGCAAAATACCGCATCGTCACTCTCCCGCAAAGCCAGGCCTTCGCCGCGGTCTTGCGGTGGAGCGCTTCGAACTCCCTTTCCGCCAAGTCCGGATCGGGCCAGCGGTCGACCATGATCCGTCCATCGACGGAGATCTCCATCAGGCAAGTCACATGAGGCCGGTCGGCCCTCGAATGCGTCGGTTTTCGTTTCATCACATCCCAGATTTGATTACATCAAAGTGTGGCTCGAAGCCGATAATAGGGCGAGTGGAAACAAGAGCCCGGATCTCCAGCTTTGATTGGGAAGTTGAACTTGGGAGGCTAGAGGTAACCAGATCTCGGACGTCATGGTCTCGTTGCCTTGATTGTTTGGCTATTGGCCGGATTGACTGAGCAGATCCTTCTTTTCGCGCCACCTTTAGAGTCGGCCTGGATGGTCCATAACGTCCGTGTCATCACCTCGGACTACCATACAGAGAATCGGTCGCTTTCGTCACACCGCTTGTGACATAGGAGAGCATATGTCCGGGGCACTGCTGTCCAGTTATGAGTAGTTGATTTCCAACTGCTTAGGTATATCAACCCCGGGATCTCTTGTATCGAGTTTCACAAACAGCTCATTCAAGGGTATTTGCTCAAGCGAGGAGACACTGACAACTTGCAAAACCTCGTACTTCGAAGGATCGAGGTGCTTTTGCCGTTTTGCGATGGCGACGAGCAGGTAGGCGCACAGCGCCGACCAATATTTCCCGGCGCCGGGTAATACCCCATGGCCCCCCGCGCCCTTCCGGCCCATGCTCCTGCGCGCGGAAACGAGGGGAACGCTTCCCCGATGTCTGCCAATGGAAGATCGTCCCAAGCGAAGTTGGCGATTTTGGGACTCGCCAATCTGCACTTAACCACCACCTCGAACCAGTTCGTCATGGCAAAAAACGTAGCAGAGGTATTCGTCGAAACACTCATCGCCGCGGGCGTTAAACGTGTTTATGGCGTGGCCGGGGATTCGTTGAACGCGCTGACGGAGGCGGTTCGCCGCCATGATGCGATCGCGTGGATCCCCGTGCGGCACGAGGAGGCGGCGGCGTTTGCCGCCGGGGCGGACGCCCATTTGACCGGCACGATCGCGGTATGCGCCGGCAGCTGTGGCCCCGGAAATCTTCATTTGATCAACGGCCTGTTCGATTGCCACCGCAGTCGCGTTCCGGTGCTGGCGATCGCTGCGCAGATCCCGAGTCAGGAAATCGGCAGCGGTTTCTTTCAGGAGACGCACCCCGAACAACTCTTCAAGGATTGCAGCCATTTCTGCGAACTCATCTCCCACGCGAGCCAGATCCCGCGGATCCTCGGGATCGCGCTGCGCACCGCGCTGGCGAAGCGCGGCGTCGCCGTGATCGTCATGCCCGGCGACATTGCCCTGTGCGAGTGTTCCTCGGCGCCACTCTCCCTCGGGATCTTGGACCCCGCCTCCATCGAGCGACCGGCCGACTCCGCCCTGGGCCAGGCCGCCGGGATGCTCAATCACGCGCAAAAGGTGACCATCCTGGGCGGCGCCGGCTGTGAGGGTGCGCATGCGGATCTACTCGCCATGGCGGGACGGCTGAAAGCACCCATCGTCCACGCCCTGCGCGGAAAAGAGTTTATCGAATATGACAATCCCTACGATGTCGGCATGACGGGGCTGATCGGGTTTTCGTCCGGTTATCACGCGATGATGAACTGCGATGTGCTCTTGGTGCTCGGCAGCGACTTTCCCTACCAGCAATTCTATCCCAAGGAGGCGAAGATCATCCAGGTCGACCGCCGCGGCGAACAGATCGGACGGCGAACGCGCGTGGATTTGGGTTTGATTGGCACGGTGAAAGACACGCTGGCCGCACTGGAGCCGCTGCTGCAGGAAAAGACCCAGCGCACGCATCTGGATGCGTGTGTCGATCACTACCAAAAAGCGCGAAAAGAACTCGATGAACTCGCGGTGGGCGAACCGGGCCACACGCCGATCCACCCCCAGTATGTCGCCAGAGTGTTGGACGAGGTCGCCGCGGACGATGCGGTCTTCATCTGCGACGTTGGCACCCCCACCATCTGGGCGGCTCGCTATCTCCACATGAATGGCCGGCGCCGGCTGCTGGGCTCGTTCACGCATGGTTCGATGGCGGCCTCCGTGCCGCAGGCCATCGGGTCGCAGATGGCGTTTCCGGGGCGGCAGGTGATCACCCTCTCCGGCGATGGCGGACTCGCCATGCTGCTGGGCGACATCCTGACGCTGCCGCAACTCAAGCTGCCGGTAAAAATGGTGGTGTTTAACAACAACTCCCTCGGCTTCGTGGAACTGGAGATGAAGGCAGCGGGGCTGGTCCCCTTCGGGACGGACTTGGTCAATCCCGATTTCGCCAAACTGGCGAATGCCGCCGGCATCCTGGGCGTGCGGGTCGAAAAACCCGAGGAGCTGCGTCCGGCCCTGACGAGGGCGCTCCAACATGACGGGCCGGCCCTCGTTGACGTGATCGTCAACCGCCAGGAGCTTTCGATGCCACCGACCCTCAGTGCGGAGCAGGCGCTCGGTTTCGGGCTCTACATGGTCAAGGCGGTGCTGAGCGGTCGGGGCGACGAGGTAATCGATTTGATGAAGACGAATCTCTTTCGCTGAGTGCGGTCACGATACGCACGACCCCCATAATTTCGGGTTGGTCCGCGCCAACATTTTCAGGCGACCGTTGAGGTGGCACCGAGTTCGTGGATGAGCGGTGGATAGCGACAGCGAAACGCCGTCAACCGACGCATCGTCGTAGCGCCGAGGCGCGCGAACGGCGCGTTTACTTCTTCTCCGTCGCGCTCACCGGCACGCCGGTCGGCGATGCCGCGTCCCGCGAAATCCAAAATGCCGCTGCAGCCGCCACGACGAGAAACATCAAGATGCCCGCGATCATCCACAAATTCACCTTTGTCGTTGGTCGGTGCACATTCACCTCGGGAAAGCCGCTGCTCTTTTTGTCGAGCGACATCGAACTCCTGACAGCCCGCATCTGCGTTGGTGCCCGCCTGAGGCGAATCAGGGCCGTTGGTCGATGGCCGATATGGCCGGCAGTGCTTCACCTCGAAGCCATGAGGCCGGGTGAAGTCGCGGAAACCCGAAAGACGCTCCGACTGATCCCCGGTCTCTTGCACAAGATCGAGCGCTCACAAACCGAACTCCGTTTCCTGCGCCGCCAATGATCGCGACGCGGTGATGATCGCAGATGGAAATCTTCGGCAACTGGCTCGGCGAGCCTTTTGACCCGGAGGCCTTCAACCTCGAAATGGTCAATTTTCTCCTCAGCCGCATCAAACGTTGACCATTCCTATGGGATGATCAACCAGCGCAAGGTCAGCACCCACACCCTTGCGTCCTACCGTGATACGTTCCGGTTGCTTCTCAAGTTTGCTGCCGTGCGCGGTAGCAAGCGGCCGGCCTGCCTGCAGCTGGCCGATCTGGCGGCACCAACCGTCATGGAGTTTTTGGACAGCCTCGAAACTCAGCGACACTGTGCCATCAGCAATCGCAACCAGGGCATTGATTTATTTTGTTCTCCGAAGCGACCAATCCGTCGATTTGCAACACATAGAGGTGGTGGAAGAGGAAATGACGGGCGCGACACCCGGAGAATAGGCTGAGAATTCTCAGGAGAGTAGGGCTCAGGTTACGGTGCGCCAGCGACCCAACGCGCAAATGCGTGCAACCGGCTGCAACTAAAACAACCGCCTCGCTCGGCAGCGATGGACTTTCTCGGCGTCCACCAGTCAGCAAATGGAACGGAACAAATGTTGAACTCATGAAATGAAACGCGTGCTGGCCGATCTGCCGCGCTACAAACGCCGATCGCCTCCTATGCACCATCGTGCCTATCGAGGCATGAAATCAACCCTGCGAGGTAGGGCGAGAACAGGAGCCCAATCCAGGGATTTCATCGTCCAATGCGAAACACCCTTTGGAATAGGGTCTCGGACGGGCCAAACGGTCCCCAAAAACGTCCATTTCTTTCACAGCCTTCCCATAAGGGGTGAACAATAGTGGCGCTGCCGGCAATCCTAGAGGGAAATCCGGAGAAAGCGTGACCATGCGCGATGCAGGATATTTGGTGCGGTATGCCAGTCGTTGGGACGAATGCGACCCCGATGACTTTGAGCAGAACAAGCCGGCGCGCGCGATGGCTGATCCCCAGTGTATTTCCGTTGAAGTACCCCTTCAACAGACCACCCTTTCCTACGATGATTCCACGGCTCCGGCGCCTGCAAACAATCTGCTTTGCCGCAGCCGCGGCGGCGACATCAGGCTTCCCGCAGGTCCTTGCCGCGGCAGCTGGCTCCTTTGACCCTCTGCGTCCCGAGGCCTCCGGCTATCGTTTGGAATTCAATGGCACATTCGACGACGCGTCCGGAATTTGCCTCAAGGGGAGCCAAGGCCGGCCCGCGGCCGGCTTCCTGTGGTACGCGCGTCTTTTCCCAGTCTGGGGAACGTGGTCCCAGCCGGAGATTTCGGTGTCGGACAGGGTGCTGACCATCAGCGGAGGCCAGATCGCAACCGCGAAGCCCGCCCCGAATCATCGCGGCTACGAGGGTCGCGTATTTTCCGGCGGCGGTTACTTTGAGGCCCGAATTTCATTCGATCCAGCCACCGTGGCCTACGACATCAAACAGGCGATCAACAACCGCACCAACTGGTGGCCCTGCTTTTACGCGTTTTCCCTTGAATATCTCGCCGGCGCTGACCAATGGGAGGGCCAGCTCGCCGGTTTCGCGCATTTTGCCGAGGACGACTTCTTCGAATGCTGGCAGGACCAGGCCCGCCGGGCCAATTGGTATGGCGCCACAGTTCACGATTGGTACGGCATGCGAGATCGCAACGCGGGTGGCCTTGGATATTCCGACATAGCGAATGATGGTCGTTCTCCCGGGGTTCCTGACACGCAACGTATCCGATTGCCCGCGAACAACGACTGGCGGGAATTTCACACGGTTGGATCACTCTGGGTTGCGGCTGCCGGAGACAGCCGGGGTTTCATTCAGACCTATTTTGACGGCCAGCCGGTGTCGGGAAAAGTGACTTGGAGGGCCGCAAAGGACGCTTTGCCTCCGCCCTCCGGCAGCGCCGTATTCAGCGTGATCGACCGCGACCACATGGTGGTCTACGTCGGTTCGCCGTCGAACACCCCTCTCCACATCCAGTGGGTTCGTGTATGGCAGATTCCTACAGGCAACGGGACCAGGTAGCTGCAAGCCATGCGAAAGATGCGCCCAAAGAAAAGAACACTCGCGCCAATGCGTAGTTTTCTCGTGGCGACGGCAGCCCTCGGAGCCTCGGCAATGGCCCAGGGCCAGTCGTCCCGGGCAACGGGCGAACCCACGTGAAGGCAAAGGTTATAGGGGCGCGGTTGCGTGAGGACGACCGGGCGGCGATTAGAGGAAAATGGATCTCCATAGCCGCGGGAGTTGAAGGCGGACAATCTGCTCAAAGGTCCAATAATTTGATCGGCTCATTTTGGATTTGCCAGACTAAGCGTTCACATCGAGGTCACTCCACGACAGCCATTTCCAAGAGGAACATCTTTGGAGCGCAGACATTGACCCCGTAGACCGCAGTTCCAAGAACGTGGGCGAAATCGGTGATGTCCGAAGTGACAAGGTAATCGGCACCGCTGCCGATGGCCGATAGAATCACTGGCTTGTCTTTCGTGGCGTCGAAGACAATGGGCCTGTCGATCACGTAGATTGATCCGACAACCTCAAGATTCGGCCGGATAACGCGGTTCCAGCTGGTTGCGCCGGAAGGATGCTTGAACACGTTCCTTTCGACTTCGGCCACGCAATAATCGGCCGTAATAAGTCTCTACCCGGAACTCAGTCCGTGCTCGATTAGAACGTGGGACAATCCCTTGGTCGACCAACAAGCAGCCAAGATCGTCGACGTATCGAGAAATACGATCACTTCTTGACGAACTTTACGCTAGCGGCGTCGGCCTCGTCATCCGTAACCCACTTCTTGATAGTCGCCGCAGGAATATCGCGGATCGGGACAGTAACGGCAGGATGAAGAAAAATCCCATCCGGCCTTTCTTCGGCGAGGAGAACCGCGTGATTCTTATCAAGCCTCAGCTTGCGGCGCAGCGCTATGGGCAAGGTGAGTGTTCCGCGCGGCGAAATCGTGATAGTAGTGCTCATGCAGAAATACTGGATTACTGAAATACGGAAGTCAATCGGAAGGAGTATAGAAGCGGTTTAAGAGCAGATAGCGCCTGGCAGGGCCAAGAGTCGCCGTCGGCAAAGCTTCATATCTTCGCCCACCAAGTATCCGGCGGTTATGTGTGCAAGAGCGTGCAACCAACTGCAACTAAGACCGCCTCTTCACTCGGAGGTGATGGACGCCCTCGGCGTCCACCCTTTAATCATTAATAACAAATTAGTTGGGTATGTTATTAAGATGCTATTTGCATCAAACAAAAGCATATATTGTCATAATAACAAAGCATCACTTGACATTATAAAAGAGCGAAATATGGTCTGCCCATTCCCGTGAACCCACAACGCGACTTGGCAGACGCCCTGCGTCGCGCCCAAGCGGCCGCTCCGGCTCATATTCTTAGGTTCCGACAACTCTCCAGAGCCGACCGGGAGTTGCTCGTTCGGCGCGGCTTCCTGTTTGAGGTCATCAAAGGCTGGTATGCATTGATGACACCGCAGGCGCAGCCCGGCGACACTACATTCTGGCACCTTCATTTTTGGTCGTTTGCCGCTGCCTATTTGAAGTCACGTTATGGGGCGCGCTACTGCCTTTCAGCCGAGCATTCCCTGAAACTGTGGACTGAGAGCACAAACATACCAAAACAGCTGGTTGTGACGACGATGCGTGGTGGAACGTTCTCGTTGAATCTCCCTAACGGGAGTTCGATCCTAATCTATCCTGGAAGGAGATCACTTCCACAAGGGCTCGAGTTGAAGCAGGGCGTGCAGGTCATGCCGTTGGCCGTCGCGCTCGTGAGAGCCACTCCGTCGTACTTCACGAAGTCCGCGGCCAGCGCAGAACTGGCGTTGCGCATGGTGCGAACCGAGGACCTTTCTCGCGCCCTCCTGACCAGCGAAATCAATCTCGCCGCAGCGGGCCGCCTCTTGGGTGCGCTAGAGCACTTGGGTTTTCGGAAGTCGGCCGATCGAATAGAAGCCGACCTCGTGGCCGCCGGAGTCAGGCCCAAGCGACAGAACCCATTCGAAGGCCCTCCCAAACTGGAGGAGGGAGCTATCTACCGATCTCCATATGTCGGACGAGTTCAGGCCATGTGGCGAGGCCTTCGTGATTCCGTGCTCGCTCAATTCCCACCGCAGCCGCGCTCGATGCCGGATCAGGCAAAGTATCTCGATCGCCTCAAGGCTATATACGCCCACGATGCCTATCACTCGCTCTCAATCGAAGGCTATCAGGTCACTCCGGAACTCATTCAACGCATAGCCGATGGCAAATGGGATCCGGATGCTAACCCTGATGACAACGCCCAAGTGAATGCCATGGCCGCCAAGGGCTATTCGGCGGCGTTCTCCGTGGTGTTGGGCAGCTTGGGCGACGTCTTTCGCAATCAAAGGCCACGCTTGGTTTTCGATCGTGACCTTCAGGCATGGTACCGTGCGTTGTTTAGCCCTTCCGTGCAGGCCGGCATTCTGCCGGCTTCCGCTCTAGCCGGGTTTCGCGAGCGCCGTGTCTTTATCCGTGGTTCGGATCACGTGCCGCCTTCCTACGAAGCCGTGCCGGAACTTATGGAGACCCTATCCAAGCTCCTCAGGGAGGAGGAGTCTCCTGCGGTGCGTGCGGTGCTCGGCCATTTTGTCTTTGTCTTCATCCATCCCTATGCGGATGGAAATGGCCGAATCGGGCGCTTCCTGATGAATCTAATGCTGGCCTCGGGCGGATATGACTGGACGGTCATTCGCGTGGATAGGCGCAAGGCCTACATGGCTGCGTTGGAAAGGGCTTCAGTCCACGGAGACATTTCCGACTTCACCCGCTTTATTGCTGAGGAGATGGAGGCGTCCAAAAGGTACGTCCCGGGCAGCTCTAAGTAGGTTTCGAGTGATACCATAGGCCCCATTTCAGAAAAAAGATGCCCCAACTGCGCTGCATTGATCTCCGTCGACGGCAAAGAAAGCTTCCTGTTCGAGGGCCAGACCTCCACCGGCCTCGTCTCCGAATGAGATCCCCCCTTATGAAATCACGTCACCACGGTCTTGCGCTCCTGGCGCTCGCCCTTGGGCTGGGAGCGCTTCACGCCGAGCCAGGCCCCGAGACTTCCGCCTCGTCCGTCTCACAGATCCCCACGGATTACCTCGGAAGGCCCTTCGACGATGCGGCCTACCGGGCTGAAGAGAAAAGGGAAGCCGACACTCCGAAACTGCCATATCACGCCTACGCCCCTGTCTGGGTGGCCTGGGACGCCAAGACTCCGGACGGTACGGGCTGGGTGGGCAAGGAAGAGCCACGTGCCTCCATCCGGCTCGACGACGCCGACGGCGACGGGAGACGGGTGATTCATTATCACGTCGCGCTCAGCAACTATCGCTACGCCGTGTTTGGCTGGCAGTGGGTCAAGCCAGTTGATCTCACCGCTTATGACGCAGTCTCCTTCTCGATCAAAGTCACCGGGCTGCAAAAGCCCCAGGAATTGTTCTTTGGCGTCAGCGAGTTGCAACCGGCGCCCATCTCCCTACGCGACTACGACCCGGACTTCTCGGACGGCTTGTGGCACCGCATCACCATTCCCGTAAGGTCCATGAAGTGGACGAGGCCGATTGCGGCCCGCAAGGAGGTCCGGGGTTCCGCCTTCAAGACCTTCGTATGGGACCCGGCTGACTACGGTATCCAGCTCGACCAGTTCACCTTCGATCGCGCCCGAACCCCATTGGCCCCCGCCCTTGAATCGGCTGCGGAATCAGCTTCCTCCGCCCGAGGCCAGGCAATTCCCGGTAAAATCGAATGTGCCTTCTACGACCTGGGAGGCGAAGGGGTGGCCTATCACGACACCACGCCTATCAACATCCTGAGCGGGGTGCTCAACCAGCAGAAACGACATCAGCGGCCCCACGCGACGCCCTACTACTGGAATTTCCGCAGGGACGAGGGCGTCGATATTTCCTTTGTGAAGGATTGGGCCGATCTCAACCACCCCAATCTGGTGGATCCGCCCATCAACCAGCTCTATATCGGCGGAACCGAGGACGGGGAGTGGTGCAACTATACCGTCGATGTGAAGGAGCCGGGCACCTACGAGATCGGGGCCCTTTACGGAAACGTCGCAGACGTTCTGCCCATCCGGTTCTCGATCAACGGCAAGGCGGCATGCGAATGCACTTTCCCCGTTGTGACCGGCAGCATGCATAAATGGAACAAAGCCCCCGTTGGACACATCACGTTCCTTCAGGCCGGGGTCCAAGTGCTCACCCTCCATTACGCCAGGGGCTACAACTTGGCGTATTTCGAATTTGGGAAGGCCCAGTAAGGCACCGTTTTTCACACTTACTCGACCTTCGCGTGCGGGATTGACCTCTTGAACACGACCTACAATCTGCTCGACCTGACTGCCAAGGGGCGCGATGAGAACCCGGATCGGGCGCAGGATTGGATGTGCTACCACGATCAGTACTGACCCGGGAACGGGGCGGTCCGGGCGATGATTCGCATGCGGACCCGTTGTTCAGTCAATGGGCTTGAATTCCCGATGCAACCGGCGATGGGGCCCGTTCGTCTTCGCCCCATTTCGAACGAGCCGGTCCCATTTGCAGAAGAAGGTGTCCGCCGGAAACGATTTCAGCGTGGGTCAACAAGGCGCGATTCAAGGGTTTCCTATTCAGCTCCGCGCCTTGGACGTAGCGATTGGCATCGGAGCTTTCCGGCGCATCGATGATGAAGGTTCGACCCGAGCCGAGGTCGATCGAAACGCGCCGGAAGACAGGACTTCCGATGTAATAAAATGGTTGCCCGGCGTTGGGATAGAGCCCAATCGCCCCCCAAACGTACCAGGATGACATGGTGCCTGAATCGTCGTTTCCGGGAAGACCACCCCTGGTTTCGTTATAGACATCCTTGAGCAATGTGCGCACCCGGTCCGCCGTTCGGTCCGGCCTGCCGGCATGGATGTACAGGTACGGAGCCAAGAGGTCCTGTTCGTTGGTCGGGTCGTAGAGTTTGCGGTCAAAGAGATCGTCAAGCCAACGAGTGAACGCCTCGTCGCCCCCCAGCCGCCCGATCAGTCCGCGGACGTCGTGCGGCACGAAGGTCGTGTACTGGAGCGCGGATCCTTCATAATAGGGCACATCCCACCATTCCGCTGTGCTGGTATCCGGATAGACCGTTTCAGCGTTGAAATTCTCGAGCCAGCGGCCATCGGCGTAGCGCGGGCGAATACACCGCTTCTCGGGATTCCATAGATTCGCCCAATTTGACGATCGCTGCAAATACTTCTCCGCCTCCCCATTCCGGCCAAGGGCGTGCGCGACTTCGGAGATGCAAAAATCGTCGTAGGAATACTCTAGGGTGCGCGATGCCGAACGGCTTTGACTGAGCGACATATACCCGAGGCGTTTGTAATCCTCAAGCTGCCGGCCCTCGATCAACGGATTCTCGGGCTCGATTTCGGCGTTCTTCACCAAAGCCTCATAGGCGGTTTGATAATCGAAGCCGGTCATGCCCTTCACCACGGCATCGGCAATGAGCACATCGCCGTTGGAGCCTCCCTGGGTCAATCCGTTGGCTCCGCCGATGCGCGCATCGGGGAGCCAACCGGTATGCCGATAGGTGTCCAGAAGCGAACGGATCATGTCCCGTTGACGGTCCGGCTCGATCAGGGTCAACAGGGGATGAAGGGTGCGAAACGTATCCCAGAGGGTGTAAAAATCCTCATAGTGCGGTTCGGCGGACGACCACCAGACATTTTCTCCCGTGAGGTCGTGGGGCATATAGTGGGAGCGATAGAGCGCCGAATAGAAGATTCGCCGCTGGGAATCGGTGCCGCCGGACACTTGAATTTTCCCGAGGACCTTTTCCCACGAGTCCGCCGCGCGGAGCCGGATGGAGTCGAAATCCCAACCCGGCATTTCGTCCTCAAGGTTTTTTCGGGCCTTATCCCCACTGATGAAGGAAACGGCGAGCTTCAATTCGACGACGTGGTCATTCGTTATGTCGAAGACCGCGAAGGCCCCAACGTGGTGGAGATAGTCGCTGTTCTGATCCCCCTCAACGTGCGTCCGTCCCGCTTCGATGGATTCGGAACCCATGTTCGCCGTCCAAGTGCCGGAACGCGTTGCGGGGCGACTCAGTTCCGCATAGAAATAGAGGGTGTAGGCGGCTGGATTCCATCCGCCGACAAAACTGGCCCTTCCAGATAGGTGCGTGGCGTCGAGCACCGTCGTTTCCGCATGGGTGGCGTGCTGCGCCAGTAGGACGTGGGAACTGGCGTCGACAATCAACGTTCCCTCCGACCCAGCTGGAAAGGTGAATCGCTCCATTCCAACCAGGCGGCTGGCGGTCAATTCACAACGGATGTCTCCGTGATCACCCGTGAGCGTTACCGCGTAGTAACCCGGTGAGGCCTGCTCCTGTGATTTTGGGAAGTTCAGGTTTCCAACTGACAATTGGCCGGCGATCGGCGTGACCCGGAAATTCCCATACTTGCTGGCGCCGCCGGTGCCGCTGACGTGGGTGTGGCTGAATCCGATGATATTGCCCGAGGAGGCGTAGCCGTTTGTGTCGCCATGGGTTGTATCTGGACTGAGCTCGACAAAGCCAAATGGGACAGCAGCACCTGGTACGGTGCCTCCGCCGTTATCGGCTCCTATAAACGGATCGGCCCATTGCGAGAGGGACGGGCCGGGGTCCGTCGTGCCCTGTGCCCATCCCGAAGGCTGCAAAGGGGAAAAGCACAGGATGAGGGCAACGGTCGGCCAAGTGATTCGATTGTGCATAAAGCATCATTCTTCAAATGCGGCCGGGGTAGACCGAGCATTTCATGAAATAGAAATCGCCTAGGCCATAAGTCTTGCTGCGATAAGGGTTACAATAAGCAGAAATGACTCCAGCGATTCGGGGATTTTTGCTCGAAAGGCTCCCTACCACAAGTTCGAAACATTAAACCTTGAGCACCTATCCGACGACGAGGCCCAGATTCGATCGCGCCTCTTGAAGAGCCGTCATCTGAAACCGTCAGGGCTTGCATGATCATGGAGGCTTTCCGCGAGATCTTTCGAATCCTATAGGCCCCAGGTCGATCGATGTACCTTTCACGGCGTAGCCACGCCGTTAGAAATTCGGGACGTGAAAGTTGAGAAGGTGGCATTTGATCCGCCCCTGACATTCAAAAAACCCGGTCCTCATTGATTTCCGAATTGAACAACGACCAGCCGAACCAACACCTGAGCACATCCGATCGCCTGCCTCGAGCGCGTCTCCTGCAGGGCCTTCCAGTCAGTTCTGAATAGATCCGAGTGAAAGGCTAGGAATCGTTGGGAGAGTGGGGTACCGGGAATAGGGCCCCGGCGACCCAACGCGCGAAATCGTGCAACCAGCTGCAACTAAAACAGCCTCTTCACTCGGCAGCGTTCGACACCCTCGGCGTCCACCACCTTGGTGCTTCATTTTGAAGCACTAAATGTTTCATAGAAGAGACGTTACCCAGTTAACATGGCATCCTTAGCATGAAGAAGGCGAAGCATTAGATCACCCGCTTCATCAGTCGATGACATTTCACTTTTCCTCCACACACATTTCAATTATCCAGTGGCGTTCCGATTGGATCGTCTTGTTTCGGATTGCCCACGAGCTAAGGCACTTACATTTCTCATTATTTGTGTACAGGTTCCCCGCTGCCTTCAGGTAATGGTGGATGTTCCCTTCGGTAACGCCGCAATTCATCGCAACGGCTTTGATTCCCCCGGTCTTGGAAGCCAGCTGAATAGGAGTTGGATCCGACAATATAACTCGTGCTTTTGGCTCTTTCGGGAGATGACCGATTGGAGCCGTCACTTGGAGTCAATCCGCCGTAGATCACTTGACTGCGAATTCCAATCGCATCAGGAACTCAAAGAGACATGAACACCGTTGTGCCACCCCGCACGGCGTCCACACTCCAAGCCGTTGCAAGAAAGGCTGGAGTTTCCATTTCCACTGCATCGCGCTGCCTGAGCGGCGCTGCGAAGATGGCGAATTCCACGCAGCTGCGAGTCTTCGCTGCTGCGACGGCCGTCGGTTACAAGCACAATGCGCTGGTGGGTCAGGTTATGCGAGCCACCCGCCGCGGCGAGGCACAGAATCATCTTGGGACCATCGCATTCGTGACACCGGTCGCAGACTCTCATGAATGGCGGGCAACTCCCACTCTCCAAAGCAATTGGGAGGCGGCGCGCGAACGCGCCGAATCATTCGGATACGGAATCACAGAGTTCACACTTTGTTCGAGTGGGATGACGGGACAGCGGCTCGGCGGGATTCTCGCGGCCCGCGGGATTACCGGCGCTCTCTTGGCGGCATTTCCGACGGAGCCGCACGCGATCTCGTTTCCATGGAACGATTTTGCAATTGTTCAAGTGGGCCACCAAATCGCATCGCCACGTCTCGATTGCGTCTTGAGCGACCATTCGGAGGCCGTGACAATGGCCGCTAGGACGATCACGCAATGCGGCTACCGCCGCATCGGCCTCGCGATTGAAAAGTATCAGGACAATATAACCGATGGTCGATGGTCCTTCGGTTACGCAGGACTTTCAGTGACAATGCCTTCGTTGGCCCAGATCCCGCCGCTGCTGCCAACGCAGATGAACGTCGACATATTTTTGAGCTGGGTCGACAAGCACAAGGTCGACTGCGTTCTGACTCTTTCAACATTCCGCAACGAACCCAACGTCATGGATGCCTGGCTGGCGGGCAGCGGCAGGCATATTCCGAAGGATATCGGCCTTGTCTCGCTCGACGTGACCCGGGTCCATTCGGATTGGTCCGGGGTTAAGCAGCATTCTGAGGAGATTGGCCGCGCCGCGGTAGACATGTTGTTTTCGAAATTGCAGGCCGGGGAACGCGGGATTCCCCAACTTCCCCGTACACTTCAAGTTCACGGACACTGGCACGACGGCGGGACTGTGCGGCCGCCGATGGGAGTCAAGACCGGCTGCGAGGTTTAGGTCGCGTGTGCAGGGTCGCTGTGGCCGTCCTCAGAAACGACCGCGCAAATCCTGAGGGAGAAGATTCCTGGCGAGATCGAGCATTGGTGGCTGCTCGATCCTTAAGCCGAAACCCCTGATCAGGACCAGTAGGCGATAGAGGGAGCCGGTTGAGAGCGACCGTAATTCGTTCTCGTTCAATTGATCGATGCAGGCGCGTGTCTGATCACGTGCAAGGTCCGTCTGCCTATTTCGCGCCAACAGAACCGCGAGACCCACCCGTCGGTCCAGCGGCAGGCGAGGATAGGCGCCGCTCTTCATTCTGGTATGATCAGCTTCAATGCGCCGCCTGCTGCCTCTTCATTGCCAGTCGCAGTAGCAACCTCGGCACGGGCTATCCAAGAATCAAGATCCGTCGGATAACGCCGCAATCCGCGGGCGGCGCCTACCGCCAGATCCATCCGGTTCATTTCCACGAAATATTGGGCCAAGCGGCTAAGCGCCAGTGCTTCGTCCTGGTCATCGACAACCTCGAAGATTGTGACGGACTGGCCGCCCAAGTCGGCTCCGGCCGGCAGGTGAAAGGCCATTGGTCGCAGCCAACGGGTTATGTTCCACGCGTGCAGCCGGGCAATAGATGTACCCTCCAATTGCCCCATTCCATTTTGGGCATACTCGTCCAGATAGGAATCCCAGGAAGGGATCACTATAAACCTGACGCCGCGACGATCGATCAATCCCTTGGCTTCCTCCAGGTTAGAAGCGCTGACGATGCGGATGGGCGGCCTGGATTCCTGCGAAGTTTTCCCAAGCGGGAGTGCCAAGCCCCAGCTGCGAAGCGTCCAGGCTCGGATTCCGCGTTGGGTCGCTTCTGCTACCAGCGAAAGGGCCAAACCCAAGCCCAGCCACGCCACACCGTAGAGTGGATGTATGGTTCGGAGCTCCCAGTCGGCCATTCCATTAGGAAAAGACTCGATCAGATAGAAGCCCAAGACTGCCGCGGCCCCTCCGTAACCCCAGGCTCTCCACGCCTCTGCTCCCAGCGCCCGCCGTTTTCGTCATAGGTGATGATGATCAGAGTGCTGTCCCACGCGGAGCTGTCTTGAATACGCTTCACCAGATCCGCCGTGGCTTGCTGACCTGAGGCACGTCCGCATAGCCCGGATGCTAGGAAGAGCTTGCCGACGACCTTGAATGCGCCTGTTTTGGGCAGCCCGTAATCCCAATGAAATCGCGACGGCATTTCTCCTCGGTCTGGATTGCATTCCTGCTGGGGGCCGGCGCCATTCTCATTTGGAACACCGCCGCCCGAATCAATCGCCTCGATTACCTCTCAACCATCGGAGCCCCCGCTGAGAATCACACCGGGGGCGTTACCGGTTCCGCTCCAGGCGATGCAGAGCTGACGCCCAACAATTCGCTGCCCATACCCGATCAACTCGACGCGAGTTACCACTGGCTCGCGCAAACCCAGCGCATGCTGAATCGCGGCGAAGCCAGAGTGCGCCACATCGATTATGAAAATGCGCCTTTCGGCCGGACCGTGCTTACGCCCTCACCTTATCGATGGTGGCTGGGTTTCCTCGCCTGGTGTGAGCATTTAGCCACTGGAGCGCCCCCCTCGACGCTGGTCGAAAAGGCAGCTCTCTTGGCCGATCCGCTTTTATGGGGAATTATCATATTGGGATCGGCGATTCTCGCCGCGAAGTGTTTTGGTTCGCTTTCCGCCTCTCTCGTATCCGTCGGCCTGGTCTCTCTTTTTCCCTTCATCACGGGGTTTTGGCCGGGCGCGCCGGATGACCGAGGTCTCGCTCAGGCTCTCGCGATGGCGAGCGTGCTGCTTCTTTCCTGCGCTGCCGCGGCAGCGCCCGAAAACGAGGAAGCCAGGCGACGTTGGTTCATTCTTGCCGCCATCGCGGGCGGATTGGGATTGTGGGTCAAAGTTTCCGTGCAGCTTCCGGTCCTGTGGGGAATTGCCGGCGGCGGTCTCCTCGTCCCCCTCCTCGCTCCGCGCGGCAATACGCCCGCAAACGGGCCGACACCTCTGCTTCCTTGGCGCGCTTGGGCCTGCGCGGGAGCCGCGACCACGATTCTGGCCTCACTGATCGAATACTCGCCTTCCGAACTCTGGACGTGGGAACTGTCGTTTGTCCACCCGCTCCAGGGTCTGGCGTGGCTCGGCGCGGGAGAGCTGCTGGTCCAGGCAAGCGCTTGGCTGCAAAACCGGACCTTCTCCCGGTCCCCCAAGAATCTCGTCCTGGTTTCGTTGTCCATCGCGGTCGTGATCGCCGTGCCCGCCGCGCTCCTGATCCGTCACGGCGTCGATCTTTTCGTTCTCGACAGCCTGGGCTCGCATCTGACTCGGCTCCGCGGCGGGATCGTGGCGCCAAACCTGGCGGCATGGATAGGAATCCAGGGACCTTCGATCTGGCTGTGGCTGACGCTGGCGCCGTTGGGCGCGCTGCTTCCGGCCATCTGGGTGCTGAAGAATCGCCAGATCGCGAAGCCGACCCGGGCGGCAGTTGCGATCACGCTGGGACCGGTGATGGTGGCGCTATCCCTCGCCTGCGTTAAGCTCACCTGGTGGCAAACCCTCGATGCATTGCTGCTGGTTACCCTGGCCGCGGTGGCGCCGGGGATTTCCTCCCAGGCGATTGGCCCCAAGGCACGCCTCGGTTGGATCAGCGTCGTCGTCGTTTTGCTCGCCCCCGGGTTAATTTACGTTTCGGGTTGGGACCGGCCAAGCCAGGGCGATGTCCTTAGCCGAACAGAGCTTCAGGACCTGATTCTGCGCGATCTTGCGGGTTGGATCGGCCAGCATTCCGATCCGGGGACCGTGATCGTGCTTTCGCCCCCCAGCGCATCCACTGCCCTTTGTTATTATGGAGCGTTTCGTGGCCTCGGCTCGGTGAGCGATGAAAACAAAGACGGCATAAGGGCCGCCATTCGCATCATGAGCGCCCGGAACGTCCAAGAGGCGAAGGAAATAGTGAATCGCCGCAACATCACGCACATCGTCCTGCTGTCTTGGGACACGTTCTTCGATGACTTTGCCCGCGCTGCCGACGCTCAAATCGAAGGAACCTTCATCGATAAACTGAAATTCACGACTCTTCCACGCTGGCTGCGTCCCCTGGCCTACCCCTTGCCTTCCATCCCGGGTTTCGAGGACCAGTCCGTAACGGTTTTAGAGGTTGTCGATGAACAGGATGACGCGACCACCCTGGGCAATATCGCGCTGTATTTTGCCGAAATAGGGGATTTGGGTCGAGCCCGGTCGGCGGCCGAGGGGCTGACCCGATTCTCCACCGATTTCGGCGCCTGGGTCGCCCGTGCCCAGGTGGCAGACGCCATCCACGATGATGCCGAATTGGCCAAGATCCTGAAGGTGCTGCAGTCACGCCTGGCGCTGAGAGTTCAGCCCTTGATTTCATGGAACCGCCGCGTCGATCTCGCGGTGGTTTTGGCCCGAGCCAAAGTCACGGTGCTCGCCAAGAACCAATTGACGCTGTGTATCAATGCCATCGATGATCACCGCATCCGTTCACTGTCACCGGGGTCCGTTTACCGGCTGCTGGTTTTGTGTCGCGGATTGGGAGTGACCATGCCGCCGGCGGAACACGCCCTCGCGCTCAGCCTTGTGCCCCCGACCTTGCGCGTTCGATTGCAGTAGGGGCGGACCGCCGCCGCCGCGCCACTCCTCGACTCTACTGAAAACAGCACCATGAATCGTCGGGAAATGATCGTGCGGTCGTCTGCCGCCGCCGTGGGCTTCGGCCTGCGCGGCTGGCTTCGGGTCGCGGCCCAGGAAACTCCCCAGACCAAGCCGGTCCCGTTTGAGACCGCGCCTTTGGTGGGGCACAAGTTGAATCCGCGTTCCGGGCCGCCCGGAAAGACCATGTTCACCCTGCTTCCGCCCGAAGCCACTGGCGTGCGGACGGAAAACCAGTACGCCGATCCACAGATGAAGGGCGCCCTGTTCCAACAATACAACGGCGGCTCCATCGGGACGGGCGTGGCGATCGGGGATTTCGACAACGACGGAAGGCCGGATATTTTCGTGGTCAGCAAAACGGAATCATGCCGCCTTTTCCGCAATCTCGGCAACTTCAAGTTCGAGGACGTGACGGACAAGGCCGGCGTCGGGGACAAGGGTGACGCGGCGAAGATTTGGAAGTTTGGCGCCACCTTTGCCGATGTGAATAACGACGGCCTCCTGGATATCTACGTCTGTCGCTATAATGCTCCGAACCTGCTCTATATCAACCAGGGCGACGGCACCTTCAAGGAGATGGCCCATGCCTACGGCCTGGACGTGGTCGATTCCTCGGTGATGGCGGCGTTCAGCGATTACGATCGCGACGGGCTGCTCGATGTATACATCGCCACGAACATGCTGGCCAACGAAAGCGACAGTGGCGGGCGGCGAGGGTATTTGTTCCATAATCAGGGCGATGGGACGTTTCTGAACGTCACCGACAAGGCGGGCATCGTTCTGCGCACCCGCAGTCATTCTGCAACCTGGTGGGACTATGATAACGACGGTTGGCCGGATCTTTACGCCGGCTACGACTACGGCGTGCCGGACTCCCTTTACCATAACAACCGGGATGGAACGTTTACCGACGTTTCCGGAACCGTGTTGCCGCACACGGCTTTCTCCTCCATGGGCTCGGATTACGGTGACGTGAACAACGACGGGCTGATCGATTTCATCGTCGCCGACATGGCCTCCGCCACCCATGAGAAGGACCAGCGTATGATGGCCGATTCCAGAGCGCGCCTCGACGAAAGGCCGGATGGCGCCACAACAGTGGCGAAGATTCCTCGAAATGCCCTGCTGATCAATACGGGAACGGGTTATTTTCAGGAAGCGGCGTTTCTGGCGGGAGTCGCCGCCACCGATTGGACTTGGTCGATCCGTCTGGTGGATTTGGACAATGATGGTCGCCTCGACCTGCACGTCACAAATGGATTCCCGTACGATCCTAACGTTGACGTCGTGAAACGTCAGATGAGCGCCGAAGGCATGTCCGAGTCCATTCGAGTCATGACGGAGAGTCCGATCCGAGCGGAAAAACACATTGCCATGCGTAATCTCGGGAACCTCCAGTTTGAAGACGTCAGCGCGGACTGGGGCCTCGATCAACGGGCGGTGAGTTTTGGCGCCGCCTACGGCGACCTGGATGGGGATGGAGACCTCGATATCGTCTATAGCAACTACCACGGCGGCGCCACCGTCCTGAGGAATGATTGCCAAACGGGGCATCGAGTGATTTTTGATCTCCGCGGGACGGCGTCGAATCGCTTTGGCATTGGGGCCACCGTTCGAATCGAAAGCGCGCTGGGGGTGCAGGTGTCCACGCTGGGCCTGGCACGGGGCTACCTTTCGTGCAGCGAGCCCATGCTCCAATTCGGTCTGGGAGAGGATACAGTGATCGAGCGTCTGGTTGTAACCTGGCCCAGTGGCCGCGTGCAGGCTTGGGAAAATGTGGTGCTGGATCAGCGTTATCTGATTGCCGAACCCGCTGGACCCGCCGCGCCCGCATCCGTTTCCCGGCCGGCGGAGGTTTCACCGCCCCGCACGTCGTTTCAAGAGGTGAGCCATGACCTGGGCCTTGCCGTGCGCATGCGGGAGGAGACCGTCGATGAAGCCTCGCTGCAGCGTTTGGTGCCGTTTCGCTTCAATCGCCGCGGTCCGGCCTTGGCGGTGGGAAAACTGGCCGGAGGAGAACGGGAATCGATTGTGATCGGAGGCACCAAGCAGGATCTGCCGACAATCGCCCGCCGCACCGGCGGCGCAAACTTCGAGGTCGCTCCCCTTGCGGGAGTTTCCGCCAATCCGGTCGATAATGGGCCGGTCTTGGTTTTCGATGCTAATGGCGACGGCAACGACGATGTTCTCGTCACCATGGGGGGCAATTCACTCCCCGCCGGGATGTCGGAGTACCAGCCCCGTCTCTACCTTGGCGATGGCCAAGGCGGCTTGCGACCTGCCGGCGAGGACGCCTTGCCGCCATTGTCGATCAATGCGGGGGCAGTCGCCGCCGCGGACTTCAATCGGGACGGATGGTTGGATGTGTTTATCGGCGGCCGCATCAGCTCCGGGCAGTACCCGTACGCGCCGCAAAGCGCCCTGCTGAAGAACCACGGCGGCAAGTTTGAAGATGTCACCGACACTTTGGCTCCCGAGCTGCGTGAAGTCGGCATGATCACATCGGCTCTCTGGAGCGATGTGGACGGAGACGGGTGGCCGGACCTGCTGCTGACCCTGGAGTGGGGCCACGTGAAATATTTCCATAACAATCGCGGCATAGGCTTCGAGGACTGGACAGAAAAGGCGGGCTTTGCCGCGGCGGGCACCGGCTGGTGGACGTCGATCGCGGCGGCGGATTTCAACGGCGACGGCCGGCCTGACTACGTGGTGGGCAATTTGGGCCTGAACACGCAGTACCACGCGGATGCGCGGCATCCGGCCCTGATTTACTCGGGCGACTTCAACGGCGACGGTTCTCCGAGGCTTGTCGAGGCCTATTACGAGGGCGACCGCGTCTATCCCTGGCGCGCGCGCCGCGACCTTGGCGCCGTGTTCCCGTTCATTTTGAAACATTTCCCCCTCAACAACAATTATGCGCGGGCCACGGTGGGGGATATTTTCGGCGAGGATAAGATTGCGAAAGCCGATCGCTTCGCGGCCACGGAGCTGCGCAGCGGCGTGTTTCTCAGCCAGAGCGATGGAACCTACCGCTTTGAACCGCTGCCGCGGATCGCCCAGATCGCCCCGCTGCAGGGGATCGTCGCCGGAGATTTTTTTGGCGACGGCAACGCCGGCATCTACGCGGTGCAAAACTCGTTCGCACCCATTCCCGCCGTCGGCCGTTTCGACGGCGGGCTCAGCCAGATGCTGCGCGGCGATGGCCAGGGCCACTTCACCGCGGTGCCTCCCGCCGAGAGCGGTCTGGTGGTGCCGCGTGACGCGAAAGCGCTGGTCGTCCTCGATCTCGATCACGACGGCTGGCCCGACTTTCTCGTCTCGAGAAACAACGACGATGTGCTCGCCTTTCGGAACAAAGGCGTCGCCGGCCGCAAGTCCGTGAGCATCATGCTGCGTGGGCCGGCCGGCAATCCTGCCGGGGTGGGTGCAAGGATCACCGTCGAAATGGCGGATGGCTCGACCAGGAGCAGCGAGGTGTACGCCGGTTCCGGCTACTACAGCCAATCCACTTCGGCCTGTTTTTTTGGCTATTCGGACGCAAATCCGCCGCGCCAAGTCCGCGTCCGCTGGCCATCGGGGATGACAACGCAGCATCCTTTTCCTCCCGGATCGTCGTCGTTGATTCTCTCGCAACCGTAAGTCCGCGTCCGCTGGCCATCGGGGACGAAAACGCAGCGTCCTTTGCCTCCCGGGTCGTCGTCGTTGATTCTTTCGCAACCGTGACTCCGCAACGTTTGCACACGAGTGGAATCGAATTGCGCCCGGCTTGTGGCAGATCTTTCCCGTCAGCTAGCGATTGCTCTACCCCGCAAACGACCCCATTCACCCCATCGCCTGATCGGAGATTCCGGTTCAGGCGAAGCGCAGCCCTTCTAACTACACTCCAAACCATGAAATACACACCAAGGCATTCACGGCTCATAGCCGTATTGGTCGCCGCGATATCTGCCTGCGCGAGTATCCAGGCCCAGACAGCCCCGAGTCCCGCCCAGCCCGCCCAGCCCGCCAGCACGACGACGACGACTACGACTACGACAACGGATGCCCCGGGAGACGAAGTTCTCCTGCTGTCCCCGTTCGAAGTCAGCGCCACCGCCGGCAAAGAAAGCTATACCGCGGAGACCACGCTGGCCGGCAACCGACTCAGCACCGATCTGCGCGACATCGGCAGTTCCGTGTCCGTGGTCACCTCGCAATTCCTCGCGGACACCAACGCGACCGACAACACCTCGCTGCTCCAAAGACTCGGCGGCACCGAAGTGGGTGGCGTATTTGGCAACTATGCCAGTCCCGGTCCCGGTACCAGCAGTGCGGTCCGTACCGAAGACACCATCCATCCGAGCGAGGACACCCGTATCCGCGGTCTCGCTGCTGCCGATAATACCCACGATTTCTTTCTCTCAGACATCCCATGGGACTCATATAACATCGACCGCATCGATATCTCACGCGGACCGAATGCGATTCTCTTTGGTGAAGGCAGTCCCGCTGGTATCATCAATGCCGGCAGCAAGAGCGCCGAATTCAATAATTCTGGGAACCTCGACCTTCGCTTTGGCAGCTGGGGCACCACCCGCGAGAGCTTGGATTACAATTTCCAGATCGTGCCTGGCCAGGTCGCCTTCCGGCTCGACGTCCTGCACGACGACGAAAAATATGAGCAGCAGCCGGCCTATTCGAAGGACCAGCGCATATCCGGTGCACTCCGCGTCGAACCTGCTTTCCTGAACAAAGGCGGAAATCATACCATCTTCAAGGCGAACTTCGAGTCTGGCCAGGTCGATTCCGACAATCCTCGCGCGCTTCCCCCGACGGACCACATTACTCCGTTTTTTAACCCCGCCGATACGGGAGCTTATCAGGCGGGACTGAATGGTTTGAATTCGTGGGTATCCGGCCTCCCCGCTGGTTACATCGCCAGCGCTGCTAATGGTTATGCAGGTGCCGGCCGTGCCGGCAATTCGAATGACGATCCGTGGTTTACAAATGGCCAGGTCGGTAATTCCAGTTTTCCGTTAAATGTTTTCCAGAACGGTTCCACCGTAGGTTCTGCGGGCACGTACCGCTTCACCTCCCTGCCTCAGCCTGGTTTGGCCACAACCACCGGCCTCGTTGAGCCCTATGGCGCGTTTCCCGGCGCATGGCTTCATATTAACGGCGCATCGGGGGAACCCATCTATGCGGGGCTGCCTTACGCCAACGCTGGCCTCTTCACGGATACCTCGCTGACCGATCCTTCGGCCTTCAATTTCTACAAGAATTTGATCGACGGCACCATGAAATCGGAATGGCAACGTTTCTGGTCAGCGACGGCGGATCTCTCGCAAACCTTCCTCAATGACCAGGTTGGCTTCGACGTTGCTTACAACAAACAGCACTACGAGAACGGCCAGATCAACCCCTTCGGCGGTGCCGTCCCCTTGTACATTGACGTCATGTCGACTAACAACGACGGAACGTCGCTTGCAACCGCTAGCGCGAATCCGAATTATGGCCGCCCGTACGTCATTAACAACGACAACTCTACAAATGACCAATATATCAGCGATCGCGAAGATTCGCGCGTCACGGGCTTTGTCACACATGACTTCAGGAAGGACGGCAATGAGTGGTGGGAAGAGATCCTTGGCATCCAAACCCTGACCGGCTTGGCGGATAAGGAGAAGCAAACAACCAGCACCATGGCTTGGCAGCAGTATGGATATCTCGGCTCAAACACCGCTCTCGCCGATACTCTCGACGGCGGATACAGCGGTAGTAACTTCCAAAGTGTAAACCCGCAACAGGTCATTTATCTGGGGTCTTCGTTGGTCGGCAAGCCGCTCTCAGGGGCTAATATTCCCAGGGTCACCGGCAACCCGACGATCGGTAGCCAACCGATCAATTACTTCAATTTCACTCCGAACCCGGCGAACTCAGCATTGAGCCCAACCAACCCTGCGTACTACAACGGCTGGGCGGGCCAGCAGACCCTGACCGTCACCAATTCTGAAGCCGACCCTTCCGTCAACCGCGACCTTTTGGCGACTTCCGATAGTATTACGCGCTCGGTGACCACCTCTCAGGCGTTGGTCTACGAAGGCAAATGGCTGGATGACGCGCTTGTGGGTATCTATGGCTGGCGCAAGGATATCAACACGAGCTATGCTGATTCCGCCACTCTTGGCGATGCGAACGACCCGCAAAGCCTCAACTTCAATAACGTCAATTTCGCAAACGGCACACAGGGTCGTGTAGAAGTTCAATCCCGCTCCTATAGCATTGTAGCTCATCTTGGGGAACTCCCTGGCCTGAAACAGTTTGCCAGCAAGCTTCCCGTCGATGTCAGTCTGTCCTACAGCGTATCGAGCAACTTCGAGCCGGACTCAAGCCGCGTCAACATTAACGGGGATCCCGTCGCGCCTCCGGCAGGCAAGACCATCGAGCGTGGCATCATGCTCGAGACGCGTAACGGCATGTTCGCCCTCAAGGTCAATCGCTACGTGACCGGAATCACGAACGGTTCGAACCCCGACGGTACATCCTTCGCCGCCGAATTGGCCAATTTCGTTGGCAACTCGGCGTACTACGGCAACGTCTTTTATTATCACACTGACCAGTCCACCCCGCTCCAAGCAGGACCCACGTCTGTTCAGTCCACTAATCCGGGCATCGGCCCCGATGGGGGCGTGGCTGGTCTAGCTGTTGGAGGCGAGGGCTCGGGCTGGTACTTCGATGCCAATAACTACCACACTCAGGCGATGGAAAATCTACAGAATGCCTCGACCGCAGCCACGCGGGCATGGGAGACCCAGCTTAACACCGATTTCCCCAACTTCTTTAAGAATTGGGGTATGGGTAGCTTGTCTCAAGTGCAGGCCGGCCTTGTCCCGAGAAGTCAGTTGCAGGGCACCCCAGGCGAACAAAACTTCGCGATTACCGAAAACTCAGTGTCCCAGGGCTGGGAAGTTGAGCTCGACGCCAACCCCACGAAGAATTGGCGCATTACGCTTAACGCTACGGAAACGAATGCGGTCGTCACGCAAATCGGTGACGCGGCCTTGACCAAATTCATGACGGAGACGGCGGCCTATGTTAAGGGCCCCGGCGGCTCTCAGCAGTGGTTCTGGGGGCAGGACATCGCTCCAAGCGTTCCTGACGTCGCCCAAGCCTACTACATCGCATACAACGGCCTCCCTGCAGTAGGTGGCGCTTATGCCGAACTCCAGCAGCAGCGAGGTGTTGCGGTTGAGCAACTCGCCAAGTGGCGCTTCAATCTGACGACGAACTATGACTTCGATCACAGCTTCCTCAAAGGGGTTAACATTGGTGGTAGCATACGTTATACAGACCGTGAGGTCATCGGCTATCCCCCGAGTGGAGATCCCACGCTTCCGCCTCCGTACCTCCCCAACCTATCCGCTCCAGAATATGCGCCGAGTCAGACCTACTACGACCTTTGGGTTGGTTATCACCGTAAGCTCACCAAGAAGATCGGATGGAACATTCAGCTCAACGTCGAAAACGTCGGCAGAGGGAATTATCTGATTCCGGTAAGCTATCAGGCACCGATAAACGGTGTGGCACAACCTGCGTTCTATCGTATCGGTCCGACGCAGGGGTTCACGGTCAAGAACGTATTCAGTTTCTGATTTCTTAGGCCTGAGGTAGGGACAATCAGGGGTAAGTGGCAGTCGCCAACCGATTTTAATGGCTGGCGACTTTCATTAAACGGGGTCGACGGGCGGTCGTCCCGTGATCGCGAGACGCTAAATCAAACCAATACTTCAAGTCCGGAGGCGACCACATGGCGGAGCCGCTCAAGTGAGCACCCACTCAGCGTCAACAAATCTCTCTGCGACAAATTAAGTGGAATCATCAAATGACAACTCCGCCCCGGCCGCCGACGGGCGAACATCGGCAGGCTCGACCCGCGGCCCATCCAAGGCGGCCCGCGGAACAGGCATGGTGGACGGCGGCGCCCGAATGTGCTTTCAGGCCGCGATATTCGACATGGACGGCGTCGTTACCGATACAACCGCCGCACATTCGGGCGCGTGGAAGCAAACGTTCGACGATTTCCTCAAGTCTCGGGTCGCGGCGCACGGCGAGCCATTCACCGAGTTCACCCGCGACGGGGACTATCTCGCGTTCGTGGATGGCAGGCCCCGCTACAAAGGAGTTGAGGCATTCCTCAAGTCCCGCGGGATCGAACTCCCGCGTGGAGCGCCAAATGATCCGCCGGGAGGGGAAACCATCTGCGGCCTAGGCAACAGGAAGAACGTGATCTTCAACCAAATCATCGAGAGAGAGGGGGTAAGGACTTTTGATTCGACCATCGCGTTGGTCCGAATGATGGTCCGGCGCGGCATCAAGATCGGGTTGGCCACCTCGAGCTACAACTCGGAGGAGATCCTCAGACGGACCGGCATGCGACGTCTCTTTGCGGTGGTCGTGGATGGAGTGGAATCGTCCAGGCGTGGACTTGAAGGAAAGCCGGAGCCCGACATTTTTGCCGCGGCGGCCGCCGACCTCGGTGTGCCGAACGCGCAGGCGGTCGTCATCGAGGATGCGGTCTCCGGTGTCCAAGCGGGTGCGAAAGGGGGCTTCGCCCTCGTCGTCGGGATCGCCAGGAAGGGCAATGAGCTCGAGCTGCGTGAAGGCGGCGCCGACATCGTGGTCCGGGACCTCTCCGAGACGAGCCTTGAGCAGATCAACCTGCTGGTTCAGGACAAGCGCACTAGCGCCAGGTGACTAATTCACCCGGCGCCAGAAAGCCCCATGCGCAAGAAACCCCTGCTTAGCTTTTGGCAGCTCTGGAACATGAGCTTCGGTTACGTCGGGATCCAGTTCGGCTTTGCCCTGCAAAATGCGAACGTGAGCCGGATCTTCGAGACCCTCGGAGCGAAGGTGGACGAGATCCCGATCCTGTGGATCGCCGGCCCCGTCTCGGGGCTCCTGGTACAGCCGGTCATCGGCTACATGAGCGACAAGACCTGGAACCGCCTGGGCCGCCGAAAGCCCTACTTCCTCGTCGGCGCCATCCTGGCGTCGCTGGCGCTCCTCGTCATGCCCAATTCTCCGGGGCTGTGGTTTGCCGCGGGCATGCTCTGGATCATGGATGCCTCGATCAACGTCACGATGGAGCCCATGCGGGCCTTCGTGGGCGACATGCTTCCCGACGAGCAGCGGACGACCGGATTCGCGGTCCAGACCTTCTTCATCGGCGCCAGCTCCGTCGTGGGCTCGCTCATGCCGTTCCTGCTGACGAGGTGGTTCCATTTCGCGAACACGGCGCCGCAGGGACAGGTCCCCGCCACCGTGAAGTGGTCGTTCTACCTGGGGGGCGCCGTGTACCTCGCCGCCGTCCTGTGGACGATCTTCACGGTGAGGGAGTACTCGCCGGAGGAGCAGGAGTCGTTCCATGCGCGGGCCGCCGGCGGCGAGGATGCCGGGGACCCGGAGGTCACGCTGGATTCGAAGAAATACTACGGCGTCGGCGCGCTGCTGCTCCTGGGGGGCCTGGCGGCCAGCTTCGCCATCCGGCACTTCGCCTGGGACAAGGCCCTCTACATCTTGTCATTCGGGGCCAGCTTTTACGGGGTTGTGCAGATGGTGGCGGCAGGGCGGTTCGTCGCCGGGAAGAAGAAGGGCCTCGTCGAGCTGGTCTACGACCTCAACAACATGCCGGGCGCCATGCGGCAGCTCGCGCTCGCGCAGCTCTTCACCTGGTTCGCGCTGTTCGCGTTCTTCATCTACGCGACCTCGGCGGTCACGAGCTACCACTTCGGGAGCAGCGACCCGACGAGCGAGGCATACAACGCGGGCGCCAACTGGGTGGGCGTCCTGATGTCGGTCTACAACGGGGTGGCGGCGCTCGTGGCTTTCCTTCTGCCGGTGATCGCCAGGCTGACGAGCCGCGTGACGACGCACATCGCCTGCCTCGTGATCGGAGGCGCCGGCCTGTGCTCGATGCATGCCTTCACGCAGCCCGGGATGCTCGTCATGTCCATGTGCGCGCTGGGGATCGCCTGGGCGAGCCTGCTGACGATGCCGTACGCGATCCTCAGCAGCGTCGTGCCGTACCGGAAGATGGGAGTCTACATGGGGATGTTCAATTTCTTCATCGTCATTCCGCAGATCCTCGCGGCGGCGCTGCTGGGCCTGCTGGTGCGCACCGTCTTCCACGGGCACGCCATCGATGCGATCGTGATGGGCGGCGTGTCGATGATCGTCGCAGCCGGGCTCATGCTCCGGGTCAAGGACGAGAGGCCGCCGGCGTAGCACTCTATGAAAGACCTTTGGTCAATAAGCACAGCCGAGCATACCGATGGCAAGGAGACCATCATGAGGCGCGGCAACGTCTACCAGATAGCCAACGGCTACATGGGCTACCGCGGCACCCTTGATGAATTCACCTCGGAGCAGCTGGTGGGCATCACCCTCGCCGGGATCTTCGACCGCGTCGGCCCGGCCTGGCGCGAGCCCGTCAACGCCCCGAATGGCGGCTTCACGAGCGTCTCGCTCGGCGGCGCGGAACTCTCCGCGCTGGGCAACAAGGTTACGCGGCACCGGCAGACGCTGCGGTTTGGCAACGCGCTCTTCGAAAGGCAGACTTCATTCGCCTTCAAGGGGACGACCCTGACCGTGCGTTCCGCGCGCTTCCTTAGCGCAGAGACGCCGAACCTCGGGGTCATCCGTTTCAGCATCACCTGCAGCAGGGCGGCCACGGTGACGGTCCGCACCGGCATCGACGGCAACATCTGGGACCTGAACGGCCCGCACCTCCTCGGCCTCGCGGCGACGAGGCGGGACTCGGTCCTGTTTGTGGAGGGCCGGACGAACGAGTCCTCCAAGCGCGTGGCGGTCGCCGAGACGGCCGACATCGACTTTGGAAAGGTGACCTACGAATCCAGGGGCAACCGCAGCCTGCGCGTGGTCCACCTGCGCGCCGAGGCCGGGACGACCTACACCTTCCACAAGTATTTCGCGGTATTCACCGACAACGACGCCGTCCGGGGCTCGGTGGCGGAGGCGGCCATCGAGACCGTCCTCCAGGCGAGATCGCTTGGATACGAGGACTGCCTAGCCAGGCACGGCGCCAGGTGGCAGGAAAAGTGGAACCGGAGCGACGTCACGATCGAGGGCGATGATGAGGCGCAACTCGCTCTGCGCTACAGCATCCTTCAATTGCTAATGGTCGCTCCGGTCAAAGGCAGCGCAAACTCGATACCTGCGCGCGCATTGTCAGGCCAAGTATACAAAGGCGCGATCTTCTGGGACACGGAAATGTTCATGTTTCCGTTTTTCATCCATACCTACCCGGAGAAGGCAGTCGAGCTGATGCGCTACCGGATAAAGACCCTCGACGGGGCCCGGCGAAAGGCGAAGACGGAGGGGCGGGGTTACAGGGGCGCTTTCTATGCCTGGGAGAGCCAAGAGACGGGTGACGACGCATGCACGTACTACAACATCGGGGATCCGTCCACAGGTCGAGCGCTGCGCACTTATTTTCGCGACAAGCAGGTGCATATCAGCGGCGACGTGGCTATCGCCATGTGGGATTACTTCCGGTTGACGGGCGACGACTCGCTCTTGCTGGAGGGCGGAGCCGAGGTCATTCTTGAATGCGCCCGATTCTACTACTCATACGCTTACTACAAGGACGAAAAGCGACGCTACGAGATCCTAGATGTCATCGGGCCGGACGAATATCATGAGCGAGTAAACAACAACGCATTCACGAGCATGGTGGCGAAGGAGACCTTTACCATCGCCATCGCGACCGTGAACCATCTCCGGCGAAGGCACCCCAAGGAACTGCGCACGCTGCTCAAGAAACTCCGCATTGAGGGAGAACTACCGGCCTTCCGCGACGCGGCCCGCAGGTTGTTTATTCCGGGCGCCGACGCGAAGACGGGTATCATCGAGCAATTCGACGGCTACTTGGGCCTAAGGGAATCGTCCGTCAAGGAGCTCAAGGCCCGAATGATCCACCCCGATGAATACCTGGGTGCCGGACAGGGGCTGGCTGTGCCTACCAAGATCATCAAGCAGGCCGACGTCGTGATGATGCTCAATCTTTTCAGGACCCGCTTCTCTGCCGAGATCAAGAGGGCGAACTGGGAATATTACGAGCCGCGCACCGAACACGGCTCGAGCTTGAGCGCTTGCGCCTATGCCATGGTGGCAGCTGAATTCGGCAATCTCGACTTCGCATACAAGTACTTCCTGAAGACGGCGAAGATTGATCTAGAGGCCAAGTACAAGGTGTATGTGGGAAGCGTTTTCATGGGAGGATCGCACCCCGCCGCGAACGGCGGCGCGTGGATGACTGCGGTCTTGGGATTTGGTGGCGTACATGCGGATGAGAAAAGGGTCGCAATCAATCCGCGGCTTTGTCGGAAATGGAGACGCCTGCAGTTTCATCTCGCCTACAAGGGAGACGACTTCAGGATGAACATCACTAAGAACTCAGTGACCGTGGCCTCCTCGCGAGCCAACACGCGTGTGCATGCCGTTCTCGTGGCTGGAAAGCCGGTGAAATGCAGCCCCGGCAGACCTGTGACGGTCAGATATCGGCAGGCAAGATAGCTCTTTTCCCCGGAGCAAGGCACGGATGTCAATATTCACCCCCATGACTTCACTCATCATGCGCCGCGCATTCAGCATCGCGTGCGCCACGTGCGCGTGCGAAGCGCCAGCGGGAGTCGGGGCCGATATGCCTTGGACCACTTATGAGGCCGAGGCCATGAAAAGCACCGGCCTCGTACTAGGTCCGAAATATGATCCGTACCTGGTTGAGACCGAATCATCCGGGCAGAAATGCGTGAAGCTCGTGGCCGTCGGAGAATTCGTGGAATTCACCGCGGCGGCGAATGCCAATGCGTTGGTGATTCGCTACAGCCTTCCGGATGCTAAGGAGGGCGGCGGAACGAACACGAGCCTCGATCTATTCATCAATGGGAAGGAGGCCAGAAAGCTTGCGCTTACTTCCAGATATTCATGGCTTTACGGAACATACCCATTTTCCAACCAACCCGACGAAGGTAAGCCGCGCAATTTCTACGATGAACTTCGCGTCAAGGACCTGAATATCGCCAGGGACGATGTGATTCGTCTGCAGCGGGTCGTCGCGGACACAGCGTACTGCATCGTCGATCTCGTCGACTTGGAGAACGTTCCCGCTCCGCTGACTGCTCCTGCGAATTCGTTGTGCGTCCTCGATTTTGGGGCGGATCGAAACGGCGAGGTGGACGCCACGGACGCCCTCCGGAAGTGCGTCGCCGAGGCCCAAAAGCAGGGCAAGCCCATTTGGGTGCCGGCCGGCGATTACAAGGTAACCGGCGAGATATTTGTTCCGTCGTCCGTGACAATCCAGGGCGCAGGCATGTGGCACACGAACTTTGTCGGAGACAAGATGCTGTATAGCCAGTCGGCTCGACGCATTCGGTTCAAGCTCGCCGGCAGCCATATTCACCTGGCCGATTTTTCGATCCTCGGTAGGTTGAACTACCGCAATGACAATGAGCCGAACGACGGCATCGTCGGCGCAAACTGCGCCGACTCATCCGTTTCGTGCGTCTGGTTGGAGCACACCAAGGTGGGCGTATGGATCTATAACGGCGTGAACCTTGTCATCGACGGCTGCCGCTTCCGCAATTTGCTCGCCGACGGCGTGAATCTCTGCGTAGGCACCAGCGGAACGGTTATACAGAACTGCACCGCTCGCGGAACGGGTGACGATTGTTTCGCGATGTGGCCGGCACCTTCAGACCAGGGCTTCGTCGGGCAAGGCCCGCCGCCGGGAACCAACGTCATCCGTCGATGCACGGGCCAGCTGACGTTCCTCGCAAATGGCGCTGCGATCTACGGCGGGGTTAACAACCGCGTCGAGGACTGTCTCTTCACCGACATCGCCACCGGGTGCGGCATTCTGATCAGCACAACCTTCTCCACCTCCGATGAGAACCTCAAGATAGACAACAACTTCAGCGGCACGACGCTGGTTACGAACTGCGAACTGTTGCGCTGTGGCGGCTATGACCATGATTGGGCCTGGCGCGGTTCGCTCCAAATCTGCATGGACCGCCGCAGCATCTCGGGCCTCACCATCAGGCGGATCACCATTCGAGAAAGCATCTCGAGCGGCCTGACCATCGTAGCGCCCGGCAGCCTAAAAGGGGAGGGCACACTTTCCGACGCGAGACTCGAACAGGTGAGCATCACCAATTCAGGAATCGGCGGGTCACCCCACCATGACTTGTGGATTAGAAAGGACGCATTCGGGAGCATTGCTTTGGTCAATTCGCCGATCGCCGACGTCCTAAACGAGTCCGAGCATTTTAGGCTTTTCGGGCGGTAAGACTAACAGGTGCTCGCGCGAGTCGCCGCTGAACAAGTTGGCTAACGCCCTTCGATAGTGCAACCAGCTGCAACTAGGAACCCCGTCTCACTCGGTAGCGGTGGAGTCCCTCGGCGTCCACCAATCAACTTCAGGTCGGTAGGCGGCGCACCATATTTGGCGAAACATTGCATCAGAGTGACTTTGCCTCAAGAATCGCTCTCTGGCCTTATCGCAGATCCGTTTCGCCATCTGTCCGAAAATGGTTAGGAGTGTATCGGTCATGGCCGATACACTGTTATGCAGGAATACATCTGAGCTGAGAGGCCATGATCGATACACTCCTAACGATTCTTGGACATGGGGCTGTTCACTCCGGTCACGGCGATTGCCGGTCGTGACACGCGCTTTAGCGATTAGTCACTGCGTGGCCCCGGGCCGCGTTGCTCCGCAGGCCTATTCTGTGCGGAGCGCTTCGACAGGGTTCACCCGGGTCGCTCTTCTCGCAGGCAGCCAGCAGGCAAAGACCGTGGTTACGGCCAAGATGGCGGCGGATGTTCCAAGCACCAAAAAATCGGCCGGGCTGACGTTGAAGAGCGCCGAAGCCAACAGGCGCCCCACAATAAGCGCCAGGACCGTGCCGGCCGCTAGCCCGACCGCAGTCTGGAGCATGGCCTGACGCATCACGAGCGCGAGCACGTCGTTCGACCTGGCCCCAAGCGCCATGCGGATTCCGATCTCCCTTGTGCGGCGGGCCACCGTATACGCTTTTACGCCGTAGACGCCGACCGTGGCGAGCAGCAACGCGATTGCGCCGAACGCGCCGAACATGATGGCGCCCATCCTCACGATCCAGAGGTAGAAATTGTTGTCGACGATCTGGGAAAGGGGCTGCAGGCGAAGGAGCGGCACGTTGGGGTCGATGGCGATAAGCTCGCGGCGCAGCGTGCCAATGGCCATCGCTGCGACACGCGGGTCATCAGTCGCAAGGCGCACGTCCATGAACGTGGCCGCGGCGCTTGACCTGGCGAGTGGGACGTAGATCCGCAGGCTGGGCTTGTCGGTGCCCGGTTGCTGGCGGTGCGCCGACACGATGCCAACCACCTCCATCGCCTTAGCCCCGTCAACGATTGGATCCAGTCTGACGCGGCGGCCCAGCGCCTCGCCTTGCGGGAAGAGCGACTTCGCCATCTGCTCGTCCAGGATCACGACCGGCGGGGCTTCGCGGCTCTCCGCCTCAGCGGCGGTGAAAGTCCGTCCGCGCAGCAGGCGCACGCCGATGGAGTCGAAGAAGCCGGGCGAAACGGCCGAATAGATTCCGTCGAAGCCCGGCTTCGGCGCCTTGGGATCGGTGACGGCCGCGGTCTCGGCCGGCACAGCCCGGCGCGTGATCATAATATTCGTGTAGGGCACGAGACTGGCCAAGGCGGCCTGCCGGACGCCGGGAAGCTCCCGGACGCGCGATAGGATGGTCTGCATTCTTTGCCGGGCCACAGAGTCGCTCGTATGGGACATCGAGTAGTCGATCTCGGCAACAATACTGCCGCTTGTGTCGAAGCCCAGATTGAGAGCCGCCGCCTTGAGTGCGCCGCGCAGGAACAGGCCGCCCGAGAACAGGAGCACAAGGGAGAGGGACACCTGGGTCATGACCAGGCAGTTCCGGCCGGAAAAAAATCGGTTCCAGCGCCCGCTCGAAGCCGAGTCTCCCGCTTGCTGCTTGAGGTCGTGGACCATGTCGACCTGAACGGACTTCATCGCGGGGATGAGACTGAAGATGAGGGTGGCCGCGACGCAGAAGATCACCGTGGCAACGAGCACAGTGCCATCCGGGCGTAGGTCGATCGCGGAGGACAGGCTCATCGAGCGGAACAGGCCGTTGAGCGACTGCGACAGCAACTCGTCGCTCCATTGGGCGAGAAGCAGCCCCATCGCGCCGCCTAACAAGGCCAGAACGAGGCCTTCGACGACCAATTGGCGGACGATGCGCCAGCGCGGCGCCCCGAGGGAGAGCCGGACTGCAAACTCACGGCAGCGGGCGGTGCCCCGAGCGAGCATCATGTTCGCGAGGTTGAGGCTGGCGATCAGCAGCACGACCCCAGCCATGGCGACCAACAGCGCCGCAATCCCAAGAGTCGGGCCGTCCGCGGATGGACCGGTGCTAAGGCTCAAGCGGGAGGGGTACTGGATCTCCAGTTCGCGCTTTCCTGCGGCATCCGAGGGCCCGGCGGATTCAACGCGTTTTCCCAGGACGGGCAGCTGCGAAGCGGCCGACTTCAGGTCCACGCCGGGCTGGAGTCGACCCATGACGTTTAGCGCAAAGGTCGTTGGGCTCGCTAGATCGCTTGACGGTCCAGCCTCTTCAAACGGGCCGGTGAACCGCCCATTCCCATAGACACCTAGCGGAAGCCACACATCGGGAGAAACCATGGCATTTACGCCGGTGAACCCACGGGGCGTCACTCCAATCACCGTGAACGGCTGTCCGTTGACGTCGAGCGTACTGCCGATGAACTCCGGTCGGCCACCCATGCTCTGCCATAACGCGTAGCTCGCCACCGCCACGGGAATGTTGGCGTTCGGGCGAGCCTCGGCGGCATTGTAGAACCGGCCGGCGGCAGGTTTAACCCCGAGCAATGCGAAAATGTTGTCGGAGCTGAAGAATGCGAAGCTGCGGCGCAGGGACTCGTCATGGCCGACGCCGGTCATCGTGAACCCCAGTGCTGCGACATCAGCAAAGATAGGGTTGGGCTCCCGCATTGCGTTAAACTCTGCGTAGGAGAATTGGCGGTAGTCGCGGTTGGCTTCCTTGCGGCCAGTAAAGATGTTGACGACCTCTTTCGGCCTGAGCGGCACGATGGGACGCAGCAGGAGATCATTGACGATCGAGAAGATCGCCGAATTGACGCCGATGGCTATGGCCAGCGTGGCGATCACAATCGCCGAGAAGCCGGGCGACTTTATCAGCAGGCGGAAGGCGTGGCGAAAATCGTTCATCATAAGAATTGCGGCGGTACTTGGACGCAGAAAACCGGTGTATGGGGTTGGGTGGAATTGGCGCTAGCCGCGAGGGGGCGTCGGAATCATGCCATCCTTTTAGCAATGCCCATGCCACCCGGAACTAAATCCCATAAAATATTATCTTATATGATTATACATTCCGAAGTGGCTGCATCAACCTTCGTGACGATGCCGCCTGTGGGATTGCAGGATTCCGGAATTGGGATCTGCGTTTCCATCCGTTGGCCCTTTTCACCGTCCAAGGATCAAGCACAAGGTCGACGTCGGCGTCCATGAAAGGACCCTTTACTAGACACCGCGCGAGCGCCCGCCAATGAATCCATTCACGACACACCGAATTCGGTATAATCGTGCGTCGCGAGACCAATGAACAAGATAGTGCAACTAGCTGCAACTAGAAGTCCGTCTCACTCGGAAGCGGTGGAGTCCCTCGGCGTCCACCAGTTTAGTCATTTGTAATGAAAGACTAGCATCCTGAACGAAACTGGGTTACCCGGTTGGCGCGGCAATCTATGCACAGAAGAGAGAAGTTTCTCGCGGCTCGATTCATCAATGGGAAAGTCGCTTACCGAGGGACCAACGACGCAGTCCCTTTCTTGCCCTGTTCAGAGATTCGCGGCCGCGCAAATGCTTTTCGGTCGTGGGCAATTCGCTTGGCGATGGCCGGCCTAAAGAACAGATTGCCTTTGGCCGCTTCGCGGATCGCCTTGGTGAGAACCTTGCAGGCTGTCCGCTTCTCCAGGAAACCCACGGCGCCGGCCGCGGCCATGGATTCGGCATACTCATCGTATTGGTGCGCTGAAAGAATAAGCACCTTGGCCTCGGGGTTGGCCGCGAGGATTTGGCGCGTCGCCTCGAAGCCATTGAGGACCGGCATACCGATGTCCATCAGGATGACGTCTGGCCGAAAGGTCCACGCCATCCTCACCGCTTCACGGCCATTCCGCGCCTTCCCAACCACGTCGATGTCGCTCTCCGCTTTCAACAATGCGCACAGGCCCTGCCGAACGACCGCATGATCGTCCGTTATCAGGATGGTAATGTTTTTCACGGGGCGTTTTGCGACTTGTTCACCTGATGCCCAGCCGTCTTCGCAGAAGCTATAATTCTCCGGATTCGAATGAACTGGGTCGGATATCTTGCCGACTATAAGTGACGTCTTGGCAGGGCGCTATGGGGTGCATACCTGCCGCGCGGAGCGCATGTCTTTCCTCGACAAGAACAATTTCCAGTCGACCCACAGGGCGACGCGAATGCGGCGCAAGAGGGAGGACCTTGTCCTATTCCCGCGGCGCCAACTCCAAATCCCACGGAGCGACCTCGGCTGCGCTTTCGAATCTGCGCGACTTCGCGATGCTGGTCTCGGCACTCAGCCGGTCGAAATTAATGGCAACGTGAGGAATGAGAAACCGTAAGGGGCACGACGGGTATGTCTCGCGTACGTTCGTCGTTCCTGACGCGCAGCAGGAATTCCCGGGCCGACATCCTGGGCAGCTCGAGAACGAGCAGGATCAATTGTGGTCGCGCCGGCTTTCGCTTTGCGTACCTGCCGGTGCCGAACAGGTAATCTAACCCGGTCTCGCCATCGCGGACGATTTTGATTGGGTTCGCAAGCTTCGCGCGATCGAAGGCGCGCGCCATCGTGGAACTGTGATCCACGAGCAAGATCTCCCGCACTTCATCCGGCGCCGATCCAGCGCTATTGCGCAGCGCCATTCCAGAAAGCGTGGCGCCATGGGAAAGCAGATTGCCAGCGGTGACGTGCAGTGCCTTCGCTAGGTTGGCGATGGTCCACAACGTCACGTTGCGTGCACCTCGCTCAACGTCCGCGACATAAGTGCGGTGCAAGTCGGCCCGCCATGCAAGCTCCTCCTGCGTAATCCCTAACTCGTGCCGACGGGCCCGCACGGCTGCGCCGAGCTTACTTTGGGGGTCTGAATCAGACCCCGGAACACGATGTTTTTTTGCCACTCGGTTCAGTGTAACAGCCTCCACAATAGACTATAAGTGACAATTGAGAAGCGGGGTTATGAGCCGCGCTGCACTGACGGACGGGAACAATTCGGCACGGTGGATAAAGCCCTGCGCTATTCGGCGACCCGGCGCTGCCACCCAAAATGGCGGCCACGCACTTTGGACGACGTGATGTCCGTCCTGACGCTATTGCGCTCTCGTCGCCCGTGCCCAGCCGGCCGCAGTCGCTATTTCCGCCGTCGTTTCGAAACCGTCAGGACCAGGACGAGTATGTCGCGCGTGCGCTCGTCGGCAGCGACTCGTCGCTGGAATTCCGACCCCGACATCCCAGGCAGGTCGAGAACGAGAAGGATTAACTGCGGCCGCACCTGCTTGCGCCTGGCATACCGTCCGGTGCCGAACAGAAAATTCAACCCAGCCTCACCGTCGCGGACGATCTTGATTGGGTTCGCAAGCCTCGCCCGCCGGAATGCGCGCGCCGTCTCGGCTGCCGCCCTCCGGTGGTGCTCCACCAGCAAGATATCTCGCACCTCGTTCGGCACCAGTCCCGAGTCAATGCGCTGTGCGGTTGCAGACGGTTCGGCGGCGTACGCGAAAAGATGCCCAATAGTGATCTGGAGCGTCCTCGACAGATTCGCGGCAGTCCGAAGCGTCACGTTGCGCTTACCCCGCTCTATGTCGGCAAGGTACGTGCGGTGGATGCCGGCCCTCCATGCCAGTTCCTCCTGCGTAACTCCAAGTCGGTGACGGCAAGCCCTAACTACCGCCCCGAGCCTGGTTTGCAGGTCGGCGTCGGCTCTTAGGACGTGGTGTCTAGGTATCAAATTGTTTGCGTGGTTCACCGGCCAACTCGATAATCACATTAGATTATGGACGATAAAGGGCTTCGCCCGCCAGGGCGGCCAATACGACCTTCGCCTTACGGGCGTCCCAAACACTCATGCGGGTACGGAAAAGACCTCAGTGATTTGAGGGACGGATTCTCCATGCGCCAATTTGTCGGCCAATATTCTCAGCACGAGCGCTTCAGCCTTCGAAACTGCCTCAGCTCTTGTTTGACCATACGCCATAGCTCCGGGCAAACTAGGTACTTCTGCTATCCAGCGGCCATCGCTCTCTTGCTCAATTTCTACCTTCATAACCTCAGGTTGGTCGTATCAATGCCCGGCGCAAGTTGGTTTTGTTTCCTCAATTTGGCAATCGTGTCTAACCAACTACCGGATCCGACGCCTGCGCTCGTCATGCCTCCTGCGGGGCAGGAGTCATGGCCGAGACTTGGCGCGGATCATTAGGACGTTGACATGAACCTCGCGGGGGAGAACCGCTTGCAGTTTCCATAGCGTTTGATTAATTTGGCAGGTGGCACCCTGCTACAATTCGATGGCAACCTTAGCTAAAGAAATTGGAGATATCGGGAATTGCTCCGTTTTGCTACGAAGGGCTAAACGCTTGTCAATCAATTCAGTGCGGGATTATATACGACTTGCGGTTGCGCGGGGATGCCGGCACTACGCGCCCTCATATCCGCCTGCCGATTTTGACCCTGGAGTTGAGGCAATCGCCGACGAGGAATTGGTCGCGCTATTGCTCCTAGGTGAAAACGAATTTGAGCCCGTTGCAGTGCGATGCGCTGCACAATTAGCGGGCCGATGTAATCTCGAGGGATTGGCGCGCGTGGCGAAGCAAGAACGAATCGGTCGAGTGCTATCATATATTTCTGAAGCCGGAAGCACGCACGATTCCACAAACAAGGACTTCTGGCTTCGCCTGAGGGCCTTGCTCGGAGAGCAGGATCCGATAGCCAATGGCGTTCTCCCACATTGGAGCAGGTTTGTCTCTCAAACAGGCGTTATACGAAATGGTGGGGGAGACGTAAAGTGGCTGCATCGCCAATAAATAATCCCCAGCGTATTCTCCAGACGTTAGATTCCTATCTGGAGAGGGAGACACGCATCGTTCTATTCGGAAGGGCGGCCCTGGCGCTCGGGTTCGGAGATCTCGGGCGCAGATTTGGTACAACGCAGGACGTGGATGCGATTCTGCCCACGGTCGAGATGGCAAAGATTGAATCTGACACACAATTTTGGGAAGCCATCGACAGGACTAACAAGAAGCTTGAGCCCTCAGGACTCTATGTGTCGCATCTTTTTACAGACTGGCAGGTCCCGCTTACCGCAAACTGGTTAGAGAAGACGGTCGAAATTCCGTCGAATGAATTCAGATTCTTGCGTCTTCTTCGTCCCTCTTCAATAGACCTGATATTGACAAAGATGATGCGCAATGACCGAGAGGACTTGAATGACATTAGGTTCATATTGGAAAACGAGACCATCAGCCCAAGTTCGCTCGAAGCGGAGTTCAAGGGCGCACGGAAATTAGAGGTTCCAGAACTACGGGCGATCTTTCTGAAAATGCAGCCAGTCGTTCAAAACATTGCGCTTGCCATCGATACCGCTCGATTGAGGGGAAGCAAATCTTTGCCGTCCGGTTATTCGTTGGACCCAGACTGGTGGTCCAAGTTGACGAATGAGGCAACCCGGCAAAAGAGTCAGGATAAAGATAAGGGTCTTAGTCTCTGAGGAGTTACGGATGTCGAACCAACTACCGAAACCGACGCCTCTCCGAAGGCTGACCTCGATCCGAGGTTGGTCAAAACGTCCGATTCTTCCATCGACTACGTTTTGATCGTGAAATCTCCAGACATTGAATCGGCAAAATGAATAGATTGCCGAGCCAACTACCGGACCCGACGCCTGTTCTCGTCATGCCTCCTGCGACGCAGGAGGCACGACTGAGACTGGGCTCGGCTCATTAGGATGGTCGGCGCCATGAAGCACATTCTTGTCGGGGGCGTCGCTGTGGTTCTCGCATCATGTGCTGCCCCGCAAGGAAACAATGTTCTTCAGAAATGGTCGCAGCCTATTGTTATGTGGGAAGGGATCGAGGCGACCACACTTCCAATGGAGACGGTCACCATGGATGGGCGTCTGGTTTTCTTTGTCGTAGAACTCTCGATCAACGGCAATAGAGAGTCTTTTCTTGTAGATTCTGGGTGTAGCTCGACCTCGTTTACGGATGCATTTGTGCGGACTCTAAAGGCAAAGATCTCCGTCGGGCAGAGGGGAGTCATCTATGGGGTGGATTGGTCAAGAAAGGCGAACACGATCGTGCTCGATTCGATCGACCTAGGATTCGCTCGCGTAGATAATCTAGAAATTCCTTCCAGAGACATACTGGGTACGATGTTCCACAATCAATTAGTCTCCAAGAAAGGGCGCCCGATCGCGGGCATTGTTGGTGTGGATCTGCTAGTGCCTTTGGGTGCCTCGCTCGATCTGGCAGAATCAACGATTACCTTTCGGAAGATGCCGAACCAACTACCGGATCCGCCGTCTGCGTCTGTCACGCCTCCTGCTGGGCAGAAGCTGCGCCAGCCGTAGCCGCGGATCATCGTAGCGCTGGGCGGATTCTTAAGGCGATCTTCTGCGCGAAGTGCTCTACGTCGCCGGAGATCGTTGACTACGCCGGCCTTTTAGCAGGCGCGGGCCTGGACTCGAAGGATGGTCATTCAGGCCGACGGCCAGCTCTCAATCGTTCCTGCTTTCAGCAGGCACTCCTTCACGGACCCAATTCGCGAGGCCCGGATCGCCTGAACCGGCAGCGGCTTTGCAAGCGAATGCGGCCCAGGCGGATCAAGCAGCGGTCGGTCAGGTCAAACAGGCAAGAAATGGCGCCTCCGCTCGTTTTGCGGGAGTAGCGGGTTTCACGCGGTGGATTGTCATGTCCTCGATGCACCACAAAAGAGCGCAATTCTCGTTCGAAGCCCCGCCGCCTCCACAACTTGGCTGATCAACGCCGGTTGGGCTGGCCGGCGCTCCGGAGCGCGATGCTTTCGGATTTCGTCAAGCGATCCACAAACCACGCCCAAACCAGTCTCACCATGAAACTAAAAAAGACCCTACCCTTGCTTGCCATGCTTGTCGCGGCGTACGGCACGCCCGCCTTCGCCCAGATATTCTGGAGCAACCAAAGTCCCGCTGGGCTTTCCGACGGAATCTGGTGCGCAACCTATGACAATGGCACCTTCGCCGCCGTGACGGACCAGGGCAAGTTGCTGACGTCAACCGACGGCCTTACCTGGAGCAGCCAGACGCTTGCCCAGGGAACCTGGCTCGTGTCCATCGCTTACGGGAACGGCAAGTGGGTGGCGGTGGGAGCCGGCGGCACGATCCTCGTCTCGTCTGACCTCAAGACGTGGGTGAGCGCCACGGCGGTGACCCGGAACAAGCTGAACAGCGTCCTCTACAACGGAAGCGTCTGGCTGGCGGTGGGCGACAGCGCCACCGTCGTCACCTCGCCTGATGGTCTGGGCTGGACGGTGCAAACCGTGCCCTCCAGCCTTGGCGTCACCGGCTACCTGCATGGGATAACGTGGGACCAGGTGAACTCCGTGTTCCTGATCAGCGGGGCGGCCGCAGGCAACGGAACCATCAACGCAGGAGGGGTGATCCTGCGGATGTCAGGGACCACCCTGTCCCTGGGGGCGCCCGTCCCGGCGGCGCCCGGGGTGGGCAATCTGGAGGCGATCTCCTATGAGCAAGCCGCTTCCCCAAACACGGTCGCCGTTGGCTGGGGATCCATCATTTCTGGCAGCTATAACATCACGTCGCCCAGCACCAGCACCGTTCCCAATGTGATCTATAGGGGACTCACGTACGGCGATGGGTATTGGGTGGCTGCCGGCGAGCAGGGCACCATCCTGTCGTCAACGGACGGCGTGAGCTGGACGCAGCGCTTTTCCGGCAGCAGTCCCTCGACGCTCAGCATAGCAACGCTGCTGGGCGCAGCCTACTCGGAAACGCTGCAGCGTTTCGTGGTCACCGGGACCGGCGGCACCATCCTCGTCTCCAACTCCCTGCCCACCGTGTTTGGAAACATATCGACCCGCGGCTACGTCAGCAGCACGCAGACGTTCATCGGCGGCTTCGTGGTTGAGGGCACCGCCGCCCGGACGGTCTTGATTCGCGGGGACGGCCCGGTGCTGGGCACCTTCGGCGTGTCGGGCCCGCTGCCGGACCCTGTCCTGACGGTGTACAACGGCAGCGGGGCGGTGATCGCGACGAACACCGGCTGGGCGACCAACGCGAACCCGACGGCCATCTCCACGGCCGCGCTTGAGGTGGGGGCCTTCGCCCTGCCAAACCCCAGCCCGGACTCGGCGCTGCTCTTGACGCTGCAGCCGGGAGCCTACACGGTGCAAATCACCTCGGCCAAGGGAAACTCGGGCATAGCCCTGTTTGAGGCGTACACGGATTGACAGGTTGCCGACCACCTAGTCGTGACGCCCCCAGGCGATCGCGCCGCCCAGGTGCTTCGGATCCATCCAGCCGAAGCACCGAAACCCCGTCTCCGCGTCAGCCCGTGAGGAACTGGCGCGGGGGCTGCCCCGCATCCGGCGCGGCGGGCGCAGGCTCCGGATCCGGTGACTGGCTGGCCAGCTTCTTCCCGAGCTCCCATCGAAGATACCACGTCGCCCAGATGCCAAAGGCGTTGGCCCCGACCTCAAATCGCGGGTCGTGCATCTGGAACAAGCCGTACAGCCATCTACTGCCGAGATACGCGCCCCAGGTTAAACCCCTGCTCCCAACCGCGCCGAACAAGGTCAGGCCTGAAAAGAACTGATAGGAGATCACCGGCGAAATCAGATACGGCACCTGTGCCAGGTAATACCACGACAGCACCCTGAGACCCTTCCCCTCATCCTCTATCAGTTCTATGCCGCCGATTATTCCCACCGAATAAGCCAACGTGACGACTCCGATGAGCGCGTAATTGAGCGGCCCTTGTCCCGAATCCGCAAACTGGGAGCCTGTGACAGCGGCACCTGCAAAGCCGCCTCCTATTGAGGTGATCAAGAACAGCCTCTTGAGCCACGGATTCATTCTGGGGCTGGCGTTGCAATGATCCGGGGCTGCGGCCTGCCCGGCGGCCGCCCGCAGCCGCCGCGGACGTCGGATTGGGCGATCGGTCAGGCTTCTGTCGTGGTCGGATCGATAATATGTGTCACTTCCGACACCCGGTTTGCCGGGAATCCGCCTTGCTTTGCGTGCTCGCGCACCAACGCCTCGCTCGGGACGATGTATACACAGTAGATCTCGTCGCCGGTCACGAACTCTCGACCCATTGAATCTGGGGGCCGAGATTCGCCAGGACGCCGCATGACTTCTTGGAGATGCCGGTAAGCGGGTCGTGGGTTAGTTTTCCTGCTCCGGGTATTTCGCGTTCGATTATGAATTTTGGCATGTTTTTTGGGGGTTAGGACGGGGGGTGCGCGGTTCGCTTGCCAAACGATGTTTGGGTCGCTTCAGGCGGCATCGGCGTTTCCATTGGAGGTGGCTCCTCGGCGCATTGCGAGGACGAATCCGAGCCATTTACATTTCGGAGTCTTGGACCTTATCATGCCGCGCCTGCCGTGGCCGCGGGACATTGCGACACGGGGCGGAAAACAATGAAAAGAATCCTCATCCTTCTGGCGCTCACTGCGGCCAGCCTCAGGGCCGAGATGCAGTTCTCGGGCTTCTTCCTCACCACAGACGAGTCGCTGTTCACCCTCAGCGACAAGGACAGCGGCGAATCCTCGGGATGGCTCAAGGTCGGCGAATCGTTCCATTCCTACACCATCAGGTCGTTTGATCGCGGGCATGAGGTCATCACTGTTGAAAAAGACGGCCAGTCCCTTCGCCTAAGTCTGCGAGAATCGAAGGTGAAGGACGGCAAGATGACCATAAATGGGACCATCACACTTTTGCCCGGCCAGCGGGTGCAGAGCGTTCGCGCGTCGCTGTTTCTGGGCGAAGAGGAGGTTTTCCCGCTCAAGGAGGGCGTGTTCTTGCATCTCACCGCCGAGAGGCGCCCGGATGGGACCATCCTGTACCAGCCTCGACTCGTCACGCGAGACGAGGACGGGAAGGAAAGCTCGGAATCTTGGCCATATATCTTGACACCCCCAGGTGGTGAATTCGCCATTCGGATTGGCGACTTGGGGTTTTCCTTTAAGCCATGACATTTCGAACCCATCACCGGGACCGACGTCCGGGCCTTTCAAGCCTCGTATGAGGCATGGGTCACGGCAGGCTTGGCCGCCGATCATCGCAATGTCCTCCAGAACAGGCCCGGCCGCAATGCGCACAGCGTTCCCCAGGCTCCTGATTGCCCTAGTCCTGCCCGCGCTGCCGATCCGGGCGCAGCACGCGGCCATTGAGGCCAGGCACGGTCTGGTCACCTCGGCGCATGACCTCGCATCGCAGGCCGGCATCGAGATCCTCCGCGATGGCGGCAACGCCGTCGACGCCGCCGCCGCAACCGGCCTCGCCCTGGCCGTTGTCTATCCCATCGCAGGCAACCTTGGCGGCGGGGGCTTCATGCTCATCCACCTCGCTGACGGTCGCGACGTGGCGGTCGACTACCGTGAGACCGCGCCCGCTGCGGCGTCCCGGGACATGTACCTTGGCCCGGACGGAAGGCCCGTCCAGGGCCCCGGCTCCTCCACGCTTGGCTGGAGGGCGAGCGGGGTTCCCGGATCGGTTGCGGGATTCGCTCTCGCAGTCGAGAAATACGGCTCGCACAAGGTCACCTGGAGGGACATCTGCGAGCCCGCTCGCCGGCTGGCGGCAGAGGGCCACACGGTATCGCAGGCCACCGCCGGCCGTTTCCATTCGTTCGCGGGAATCCTCAGCCAGTTCGACGAATCCAAGCGCGTCTACCTCAAGTCCGGCGCGTTCCTGGGGCCCGGCGAGAAATGGGTGCAGGCTGACCTCGGCCGCACCCTTGCCCTCCTTCAGGATCACGGCCCGCGCGAATTCTACGAGGGCGAGACGGCCCATCGCATCGCCGATGCGATGGGCGCCCACGGGGGCAACATCACGCTCGCCGACCTGAGGAGCTATCGCGTGGCCGAGCGCACGCCCCTCCGCTGCAGGTACCGCGGCCACGACATCGTCACCATGCCGCCGCCGAGCTCAGGCGGCATCGCCCTCCTGCAGATGCTCGGCATGCTGGAGGCGCGCGATGTCGCGTCCCTCGGATACAACTCCGCCGCCAAGTGCCACCTTTTTGCCGAAGTGATGAAGCGCGCGTTCCGGGACAGGGCCGAATACCTGGGCGACCCGGACTTCGTCGGGGTGCCCGTGGAACGGCTTCTCGACCCCGCCTACATCCGCGGCCGGATGTCGGATTTTTCCCCGGACAAGGCGACGCCGGCCGCCGCGGTTCTGCCCGGGCTCGGCAAGTTTGCGGCTCAGGCCCGGCGCGAATCGAAGGAGACAACGCATTTCTCGGTGGTCGACTCGGCCGGCAACGCCGTGTCGAACACCTACACGCTGAACGGCGGCTTTGGCTCCGGGGTCACCATTCCCGGCACGGGCATCCTGATGAACAACCAGATGGACGACTTCACCTCCGCACTTGGCGTGCCGAACGCCTACGGCCTGATCCAGGGGGAGGCCAACGCAATTGCCCCCGGCAGGCGCCCGCTCTCGTCCATGACGCCGACCTTTGTCTTCAAGGACGGCCGGCTCGTGCTTGTCACGGGATCGCCCGGCGGGCCCACCATCATCAACACGGTTCTCGAGGTCGTCACCAACGTCATCGACTACGGCATGCCCGTGCAACAGGCCGTGGACGCTCCGCGCATCAGCGAGCAGTGGATGCCCGACGTCATCTCATACGAATCGGGCGGCATGCCGCCCGAGACCATCGCCGGGCTGAGGGACAGGGGCCACGCCCTCCAAGAACTCGGCCGCCAGGGCGATGCCGAGAGCATTGCCGTCAACCCGAAGAGCGGGCTCATACTCGGGGCGTCGGACCCCAGGAGCTCCGATGCGAAAGCCGTCGGGTACTAGGGCGCTCCGCCCGCTTGGGCCGGTGCCTGGTTCTTCGGGGCCTCCGATGGGGCTCCAGGCTTGAGCGGCCTGTGGTAGATGCGCCACTCGTAGGCGCCTAGGGCGACCCCGGGCAGCCCGGGCCTCGGCTCGCCATCCCGCGCGGCCGACGTTAGCACCAAGTAGAACTCCCCGGCGTTCTCAACGCGGACCGCGGCGGACTGGGGGCGGTTGGAGAAATTCACCACGGTGACCAGCTCCTCGCCTTCGCTGCGGCGCAGGAAGGAGACGAGATTCTGCGGGGCGGAGTTTTCCAGCCAGACGACCGCGCTGCCGTACAGGGCGGGGTGCCGGTGCCGAAGGGCGATCAGCTGGCGGTACGTGTCCCGGAAGGATTCGCGCTGCTTGGGGTGCCAGAAGATCGGCACTTTCTCAAAGAGCGCCGGGTTTCCGGACTCGGTCGCATCCCCCACCTCCATGCCGTTGTACAGGAGCGGCACGCCGTCGAGTGTGAACATCATGGCGCTGGCCGCGAGGGCGCCCTTCCACCCGAAGCGGCTGACGGCCCGGGCCTCGTCGTGGTTGTCGGTGCAGCGCAGGTGGAGGGACCCTCGCGGGAAGGCCCGCTGCTCCGACTCCTCCCAGGTGCGGCGGAACTCGCTCGCAGGCGCCCCCTCCATGAGCACCTTGTTCAGGGTGCCCAGCATGCGCCAAGCATAGTCTGCGTCGAAGGCATGAACCAGCAAGTCGGGCTTGTCCGCCTCGGCCAGCAGGAAGAGCCCGGGGCGGATTTTCTCCAGATCCTCCCGCACCTCCTCCCAGAAGCCGGTCGAAACCTCGGCGGCCACGTCGCAGCGGAATCCGTCGAGCTGGAGCTCGCGCGCCCAGTATTGCAGCATCTCGCGCATGTACCGGCGGGTGTCGGGGTTGGCATAGTTGAGCCCCGCGACATCCGCCCAATCAGGATGGGGCGCGATGACCTGGCCAGCAGCATCCTGCTTGTAGAGGCGCGGGTTGGACATCATCACGCTGTCCCAGGCGGTGTGGTCGGCGACGACGTCGATGATGACCTTGAGCCCCCGCGCATGGGCGGCCTCCACGAGCCGGCGGAAATCCTCCTTGGTCCCGTAGTCGGGATTCACGGCATAGAAATCCTGCACCGCATAGGGGCTGCCGATGCTCCCCTTGGCCTTGAGGCGGCCTATGGGATGTATCGGCATCAGCCAGAGCACATCCACGCCGAGGGACTTCAATTCATCCAGGCGGGCGGTGATGCCGGCGAAGTCGCCCTTTGGCGAAAACTGGCGCGGGAAGATCTCGTACACCACCGCCTCGCGAATCCAGGCCGGGCTCGGCCGGGCCGGAACCGTGGACCAGTCCTTGGTCGCCTCGGAGCGAAGGGGCAGGGCGCCCAGAAAGGCGATCAGTATCGGGAGCGAGGGACGGAGCAGGGCGATGGCTTTCATGGCTTCAAATCTGCCGGGCTTTGGCCGGTCTTTTCTGGGGGGGTATTTAGGCGAGAACTGGCGGCCCTAGGAACAAGAATATTCACAGCGAAAGGACCGGTGCCGGAAGTGACGCTGCAATGTGACGCCTAAGGGGGCAGCATAATCCCGGGTCCGGGCCCAGCTCAAACAATCCGTGCCGCCGCCACCGGCCGGGCCTGCGAAGCTGCGCCGCGAGCCGTCTCGACTCAGCCATCGGAGCCCGATTTGCTTGCGCGATGCCGATATCGTCCCGAATGCTGCTTGTCCTGCTTGTGCCATGCGGGACCGCGCTGGCCGCCGGCGAGGATCCAAGCATCACCTTCTTCCGCGACCTTGCCGAGACCCGGAACTATACGCTCGGACGGCCCGTGTCGCCCCGGCCCACGCCCGACGGGTCCGCCGTGATCTTCCTGCGCGGCGGCCCGCGCGATCCCGTGCTGCGGCTCTACGAGCTCGATGTCGCCTCCGGCGGCGAGCGCGAACTCATCACTCCCGCCCAGATTCTGGGCGGTGCCGAGGAGGTGCTTTCACCCGAGGAGAAGGCGCACCGCGAACGGACCCGCAACAGCCTTAGGGGATTCACGGACTTCGACCTTTCAAAGGACGGATCCCGGCTGCTCGTCACGCTGTCGGGCAGGCTTTACGTCGTGAGCCGGGCCGACCGCAGGGTCGTCGCCCTACCCGGCGAGGACTGGATCGCGCCGCATTTCTCACCCGACGGCGCCTTCGTCGCCGCCGTGCATTCCGGAGAGCTTCACGTCATCGACCTCGCCACCCTCAAGGTCCGCGCGCTGACGACCGGCGCATCGGCCGGCGTTTCCCACGGGGTGGCCGAGTTCGTCGCGCAGGAGGAGATGGAGCGCGACGACGGCTACTGGTGGTCCCCGGACTCGCTCTGGATCGCCTACCAGGAGACCGACGAGTCCGCAGTCGAGCCGCGCTACATCGCCGACCCGCTGCACCCCGAGGCCCCTCCGCGGAAATACGCCTATCCGCACGCGGGCTCGGCCAACGCCCGGGTGCGCCTGGGCGTTGTTTCGCGGAACGGCGGCGCGACCCGATGGATCCCGTGGGACGCCGACAAATACCCCTACCTCACGCGCGTCGAGTGGCGCGAGGCGGGCGCCCCGCTGACCCTTGTGGTCGAGGACCGCCGCCAGCAGGACGAGCGCGTGCTTGCCGGCGATCCCGAGACGTCCACGACGCGGGAACTCCTGGGCGAGACCGACCCGGCGTGGGTGAACCTCGTCGAGCCCAAGATTCCCCGCTGGCTGAAGGGCGGCCGGCAGTTCCTGTGGACCACCGAGCGGCGCGGCTTCTGGCAGCTCGAGCTGCATGACGCCTCGGGCGCGCTCGTCCGCCTGCTCACCCCGCCCGGCCTCGGCTACCGGGAGCTCGTGGGCACCGACGAGGCCGCGGGCTTCGTCTACGTCCTCGGAAGCGCCGACCCGACCGAGACGCAGCTTTGGAGGTTTCCCGTCGCGGGCGGCGCCGGACAGCAGCTGACAGCCGCGCCGGGCGCGCATCATGCCGTCCTCTCCGAGGATGGCCGCACGATCATCCACACGTTCAGCCTTCTCGACGGCACTTTTGGCGTCGAGGTGCTGTCCGGCGCCGGCGCGAGGCGGGCCAGCCTGACCTCGCTCGCGGAGGCGCCGAAGGCGGTGCCGCGGGTCGAGCTGGTCCGAACAAGGGGCGAACGCTCCTACAACGCCGCGCTCCTTCGCCCGAGCGGCTATCACCAGGGAGAGAAGTACCCCGTCATACTTTCCGTCTATGGCGGGCCGCAGACGACCTTTGTGACCGCCTCCGCCCGGGCCTACTTCATCGACCAGTGGATGGCGGACCAGGGCTACGTCGTTGCGCGCCTCGACGGGCGCGGCACGACCCTGCGCGGCCACGACTGGCAGCGCCTCATGCGCGGCAATTTCATCGACCTCGTCCTACATGACCAGGTCGAGGGCCTACACGCCCTCGGTGTGCAGTATCAGGAGATGGACCTCACCCGGGTGGGGATCGCCGGCTGGTCCTTCGGAGGTTACCTGAGCGCGATGGCCACGATCCGCAGGCCCGACATCTTCAAGGCCGGCGTCGCGGGGGCCCCTGTCGTAACGTGGGAGAACTACGACACCTTCTATACGGAGCGCTACATGGGACTGCCGCAGGAGAACCCGGCGGGCTACCGGGCCAGCAGCGTCCTCACCTATGCAAGCGAGCTTTCGCGGCCGCTCCTGATCATCCACGGCCTCGCTGACGACAATGTCTACTTCCAGCATTCGCTCCAGCTCGCCGACACGCTGTTCCTTGCCGGCAGGACCTACGAATTCATGCCCATGCTCGGCACGCACATGGCCGGCGCGGATTCGTCGGTCGTGAGGCTTCGCGAGGAGCAGCGGACCATGGAGTTCCTCAACCGGACGTTGCGGACCGGGTTCTCGCGGTAGCCGTTAGCCTCAATGGCGTGTTTTTACGTGCGCCTGGGCAGACGGGCGGCTACCAGGCCAGGACCTCGATCCGCTGCAGCTGGACCGAGTTCCACCCACCCTCGCGCCGCTCCTCCTCGATCTCGTCGGCGTCAGAAGCGCACACGTCGTCTAGATCCTGACGCCACCGCCCACGGACGACCCGGAGTGATGACGCTGGCCGCGAACAGATGAAGCGGTGATGGATTCCGACACGGCTTAGGCTGCCACAAAGGCCCGGCGACGGATGTGCCCCGGGACCCGGCACCGGCGGCTTGGCTGTCACCCAAACCCTAATAACTTTGAGATGTCGCGGTGCTCTTTTTTTGTGGGACGGCCCTTGCCTCGTTGACGGGCAAGCGTGTGCTCGATACCGGCCTGTTTCGCCCGTTCGTATTCGGCCACGGGGGTGAGGTCCGTCATGAACTCCGGCAACTGCTTCGCGCTGACGCGTGAGCGCGGTATCGCGATGACCTTGAGTGTGCGGGTGATCACGCCGACGCGCACGATGAGAACTTCGCCAGCATGGACATCTCGGCCCGGTTTGTCTTCGAGTTCGCCGACAAGTACATGACCGACGCGGCAGGCCGTCGTGGCGAGGGGGCGCGTCTTGAACACCCGCAGGCTCCAGAGCAATTTGTCGAGCCGGGGGTTGTCCATGGCAATCGATTCAGACTGGAAGGATGAGATACTCAAGTAAGCAGGCTTGCGCGCCGTTTGGGGCAACGGAATGGAGCGGAGATTCTGACGCTTTCTGACCACAAACAGGAACCTTTTCGTCCTCTCGAGCAAAAAGGCAGTTTGTTAACAAACAGGATTCCTTACACTACCCCAAAGGAGATTCTTTCATTTGGAACTTGCCCGGTTGGCAATATCGGTCCGGCGTCCAAGGCTGCCAGCGCCCGCCCCAGCGACCGTTTATGCTTCCCTTTTCGGGTCAGGCTTGGTTGACCTTTGGACCCGACGCCGCCAGGGCCTGGCACTCGGGCAACGCGCCCACAAACATACCATGCGACACACGATATCGGTCCTTGTTGAGAACAAGTTCGGGGTCCTCGCCCGCGTCGCCGGCATGATCTCCGGGCGCGGCTTTAACATAGACTCGCTCAATGTCGCGCCGACCCACGACGCGTCGCTCTCGAGGATCACGATCGTGCTCAAGGGCGACGATGCCGCGCTCGACCTGTGCACGAAGCAGCTGCGCAAGCTTGTGAACGTCGTCGAGGTCATGGATTTCAAGGACGGACAGACGATCGCGCGCGAACTGGTCCTCGTGAAGGTCCGCGCCGACGCCAAGACGAGGCCGGAGATCCTCCAGATCAAGGAGATCTTCCGCGCGAGGATCGCCAACCTGGCCCAGGATTCGCTCATCATCGAGGTGACGGGCGAGGACGAGAAGGTGAGCGCATTCCTGGGGCTTTTGGAGCCCTTCGGGATCCTCGAGATCGCCCGGACGGGACGGCTTGCCCTGAAGCGTTGAGACGGCCCCCGGACCCAATACAGCTTAACCATGCCCGCTAAAGTCTACACCGACAAGGACGCCGACCTCGGCGTGTTCAAGAACAAGACGCTCGCCGTGCTCGGATACGGCTCCCAAGGCCACGCGCACGCGCTGAACCTCAAGGACAGCGGGTGCAAGGTGATCATCGGCCTTTATCCGGGCTCCAAGTCGCGCAGGGTCGCGAGGCAGCACGGCTTCGAGGTGGTCTCCACGGCCGAGGCCGTGCGCCGCGCAGACGTCATCCTGGTGGGGCTTCCCGACATGAAGCAGGCGCTGGTCTACAGGAAGGACATCCTTCCAAACCTATCAAAGGGAAAGACGCTGGTCTTCAGCCACGGCCTCGCCATCCATTTCGGCCTCATCAGGCCCCACCGGGACGTCGACGTCATCATGGTCGCCCCCAAGGGGCCCGGGCACCTTGTGCGCAGGCTCTATGTCGAGGGCAAGGGCATGCCGAGCCTGGTCGCGGTCTTCCAGGACCGCTCGAAAAAAGCCAAGCGAATGGCGCTCGCCTGGGCGAAGGGGATCGGCTCGACCCGTGCGGGCGTCCTTCAGACCACATTCAAGGAGGAGACGGAGACCGATCTCTTCGGGGAGCAGGCGGTGCTCTGTGGCGGCGCGAGCGCGCTCGTGCAGGCCGGGTTCGAGACGCTGGTCGAGGCGGGATACCAGCCGGAAATGGCCTACTTCGAGTGCCTCCACGAGCTGAAGCTCATCTGCGACCTCATGTACGAGAGCGGGATTTCCGGGATGCGCTTCTCGGTCTCCGAGACCGCGAAGTACGGCGACATCACCCGCGGGCCCCGGATCGTCAACGCCGCCACGAAGCGGGAGATGAGGAAGATCCTCTCGGAGATCCAGTCCGGAAAGTTCACCCGGCAGTGGGTCGCCGAATACAAGGGCGGGCTCAAGAAATACAACAGGCTCCTCAAGAAGGGCGCCGCCCACAGGATCGAGAAGGTCGGCCAGCGGCTTCGGAGCATGATGCCCTGGATGTCCAAGAAGAACCTGAAGGGGGTCCAGGCAGCGTACTAACCGCCCCGGCAACCGCCGGATGGGATGGGGCGCATGAGAATGGGAAACAGACTCGTCCTTGCGACCCGAAGGAGCCCGCTCGCGCTTGCCCAGGCGAAGCGGGCGGCGGCGCATCTGCGCGAGCGCCTTGGCGCCGAATGCGAGCTCCTCCAGTTGGTCACGACGGGCGACAGGCAGGCGGAATGGTCGCTCGAGGAGAAGGGGGGCAAGGGGCTCTTCACCCGCGAACTGGAGGCGGCCCTCCTCAGGCGCGATGCGGACGTTGCGGTCCACAGCGCGAAGGACCTTCCTGGCGAGTCCGCAGCCGGGCTTTCAACCGCGGGATACCTCCCCCGCGAGGACCCGGCGGACATGCTCGTCCTGCGCGCGGGCGTTGGCGCGCCCCGGACGATCGCGACCGGCAGCCCCCGGCGGCGGCACCAGGCCGCGATGCTTTTCCCCGGCGCCAGGTTCGTCGAGATACGGGGCAACGTGGACACGCGGCTCATGAAGATCGCCGAGCGGGGCGTCGCCGACGCCACGATCCTCGCCGCCGCCGGGCTCAAGCGCCTCGGAATAGGCTTCTGGCCCGGGCTGGAATTCCATTCGCTGGGGTTCGGGAGCATGGTGCCGGCGGTGGGCCAGGGCGCGCTCGCGGTCCAGTGCCGGACGGAGGACGAGGCCCGCTTCGCCGGGATCTTCGATGCGCAGACCGCCCTGGGCCTCGGCCTTGAGAGGGCGATCCAGTCGGCGCTGGGCGGCGGATGCCACACGGCGCTGGGCGCCTATGCGTCGGCCGGCACGCTCTTTTTCTTCCATGAGTCCGTCGGCCTGAGGACAACGCCGATCGACGGGGCGGACCTTGCGTTGCCAGTCGCAGGGGCGGAGCGCATCCTCCGGCGCTTCGGGCTCAAGTAGGCTGGCCCCGACGTCGATGGCCCAACCCGCAACACCCCCGCTAATGGGACGACGAATCGTGGTCACGCGCACGCGCGACCAGTCGTCGGAGCTGGCCGCCAGGCTGGCGGCGCTCGGCGCCGAGGTTGTCGAGCTTCCGGTGATCCGCATTTCCAGGGAGGTCTCTAAGCAGGCGCTCGCCGACGTGATGCTGGAATTCGGGGCCTATGACTGGCTCGTCTTCACGAGCGCGAACGGGGTCCACCACTTCTTCGGCGAGTTCTTCCGGATCTTCGACGACATCCGGGCCCTGGGGCTCGTCCGGATCGCCTGCATCGGGGACGCCACCGCCCGGGCCGCCGCGGAACTACACATCAAGGTCGAGGTCCGCCCGAAGAAGGCCACGGCCGAGGCGCTCGCCGATGAGCTGATCGCCACCGGGAGCATGGACAACTCGAAGGTGCTCGTCATCACGGGCAACCTCAACCGCGACACCCTGGTCCAGAGGCTGGAAGGGGCCCGGGCGATCGTCGACTGCCTGCAGGTCTACAAGACGGAGGCGGTGGACCTTGCCGGCGATCCGCTGGCCGCGGAATTCCGCAGGCGCGGCGCGGACGCGGTCCTGTTCGCTAGCTCGTCGTCGGCCCAGTGCTTTGTCGACCAGGGTGAGAACCTGAGGATCGCCGAGGGCGCGACGAATCCGCTTCACGGGAGCATCGGGCCCCAGACGAGCGAGACGATGCGCAGGGCGGGGCTCAAGGTGGACTTCGAGGCCCCGACGCCCGGGATCGACGAGCTCGTGGCGGAACTGGTAAGGTCCCTCTCGTGAAGGCCCCCTTTCTCGATCTTGGCCCCCAGCACAGGGCGCTCCGGGGCGAGGCGCTGGCCGCGCTCGCGGCAACCTACGACGCCACGCGCTTCTGCCTAGGCAAGGACGTTGAGGATTTCGAGAGGGGCTTCGCGTCCTCGCTGGGATACCCGTCCGCGCTCGGCGTGAACAGCGGCACGTCGGCGCTCCACATCGCGTGCATGATCGCCGGGTTCGGGCCCGGCGACGAGATCGTCGTCCCGCCGTTCACATTCATCGCCACCGCCTGGGGCGTAACCTATGTCGGGGCGAGGCCCGTGTTCGCGGACATCGAGGACGGGACCTTCAATCTCGATCCGGCGGCACTCGAGGCCGCGATCACGCCCCGGACGAAGGGCGTCATCGTCGTCCACCTGTTCGGGCTGCCGGCCAGGATGGACGAGATCATGGCCGTCGCGCGCAAACACGGGTTGTTCGTCATCGAGGACTGCGCCCAGGCGGTCGGCGCCCGCTACAAGGGCGCGCCCGCGGGGCTTTTCGGCGACGCAGGGACCTTCAGTTTCTACCCGACGAAGAACCTCGGGGGCTGCGGCGAGGGGGGCGCCTTCGTATCGCGCAGGGCCGACGTGGCCGCGAAGGCGAGGTTGATCCGCGTTCACGGGATGGAGAAGCGCTACCATCACGGGATCGTCGGCGGCAATTTCCGCCTGGACGGCTTCCAGGCGGCGGTGCTCAACGTGAAGCTGCCGCACCTGCCCTCGTGGACTGCGCGCCGCCGGTCAATCGCACGGAGCTACCTTGCGGGGATCCGGCTCGAGGGGGCGCGGCTGCCGGCCGTGCCCGCGTACGGCGAGTCGGTCTACCACCAGTTCACGATCACGCATCCGCGCCGCGATGCGCTGCGCGAGCATCTTGCCGGGTGCGGCATCGGCACGGACCTCATCTATCCCCTGCCTCTGCACCTCCAGCGCTGCTTCGCGGGCCTGGGATACGGGAAGGGCTCGTTTCCCGCCGCCGAGCGCGCCGCGGAGACGTGCGTCAGCCTGCCGATGTTCCCCGAGCTTTCCGATGACCAGGTGCACGCCGTCGCGGAGGCGGTAAACGCGTTCCGCTAGGAACGGTCGAGCCATGGTCGACGGGATCCAGATAAAGGTGTGCGGGTTGACGTCGCTCGCGGACGCCAGGTTCGCCGACGCCTGCGGCGCCGACTTTCTCGGATTCGTCCTGTGCCCCAAATCCCCCAGGTATGTCTCCATCAAGCAATACCGGTCGATGGCGGGGCGGCTTCCCGAACGGCACAAGGTGGCGGTGACGGTCGAACCCTATCCGGAAGCGCTCCTGGCATTGCGCGGCGAGGGGTTTGACCATTTCCAGGTGCATTTCCGGCATGATCTGCCGCTCGCGAGGATCGAGAGCTGGACGCATTCGGTGGGCGCCGAGACCCTCTGGCTCGCCCCCAAGCTGCCGCCGGAGGTCGACGTCCCGGCGTCGTGGCTTGGCCTGTCGCGGGGAATCCTGCTCGACGCGTTCGACACGGCCCTCTTCGGCGGGACGGGCAAGGCGGGAGACTGGTCGAAGTTCAAGAGCCACCGCCAGAAGCAGCCCGGGAAGACCTGGGTCCTCTCCGGCGGCCTCAACCCCGAGAATATCGGCGAGGCCCTAGCCAAGACGGGGGCCCGGTTCGTCGACGTGAACAGCGGCGTCGAGTCCGCCCCGGGTGTGAAGGATCACGCGAGGCTGAAGGCGTTCGTGACGGCGGTGCATAAGGCCATGGGCCGCTGACCGCTATGGCGCCTCAATTTCGAGCAGTCGCCGCTTGGTGTCCTCGCCGAACGCATAGCCGGTGAGCGATCCGTCGGATCCGACCACGCGGTGGCACGGCACGATGAGGCAGATCGGGTTCGCCGCGTTTGCGCCCCCGACGGCCCGCGGCGAGCTTCCGACCATCCGGGCCACCTCGCCATAGGAGCGGGTTTGCCCGTAGGGAATCCTCCGGAGCGCGTCCCAGACGCGGCGCTGGAAGGGCGTGCCCCTCGGGGAGAGCTCGATCGAGAAGTCGCGCCTGCTGCCGCGAAACCATGCCTCGACCTGCTTCCTCGCCGCGGCCGTCGTGCGGTCGTTGCGCACGAGGGAGGCGCCGCGCAGCCTGCCGCGGAGGGCGCCCTTTTCCCCGAACGCGGTGGCCGCGACGGCCCCGGCCGGGTCGACCGCCAGGCAGAAGTTGCCCATCGGCGTGCTGAACTGCGTGAAATGATAGTTGGTCGTGTCGGTCATGGCGGTGGTCTGTTGATCTGCCAGAGATGGGCGGTTGCGAGGCTTCGATGCGGGGAGAAGACGGACATCAGGCGCCGCGTGGCGTCCGAGTCGGGGCGCTCCTCTAGCCTGAAGAGGGCCTGCAGGCCGCTCGTGACGCCGGTGTCGCCGATGGGAACGCAGTCGGCGAAACCGAGGGAGCGCATCATGAGGTAGTTCACGGACCAGGGGCCGAGGCCGCGCACGGCGAGCAGGGTGCGCTCGGCCCGCGTCGCAGACATCGACGGCAGCGCGGCGAGGTCGAGCTTGCCTTCTGCGACGAGCCGGGCGGCACCGACAAGGTACTCGGCCTTCTGCCTCGAGTACTGCCAAGGGCGAAGGTCGGAGGGTTCGAGACGGGCGACGGCCGCGGGCGCCGGCAGCGAGAACAGCCCGCCCGGAAGCGGCGTCCCCGTGTTCTCGACGAGGCGGCGCTTGAGAAGGCATGCGAACGAAAAGTTGATCTGCTGGCCGATGATCGACCACAGGAGCCCGTCCCAGACGCCCGGCGTCCGGCTCAGGCGAAGGCCTGCCCGCCCCGAGACGAGTCTCGCCACGCCTAGGCGCCGGGCCAGGCGGGCGAACGCCGCCGCGTCTTGGTCGAGGCCAAGGAGCCCTGCGACAAGGCGGTGCGCCGCGATCCTCTGGCTTGGACCGGCAGCGGCCGCTCCGCCCAGGGAGACCTCGGCGCGGCCGCGCGCGAAATGAATCCTCATAAGCGCCGGCACCCCGTCGAGCTTCGCGGCGGTCTCATAGAACGCCCCGGCGAGCCGCTCCGTGACGCTTTGAGGATCCCGTCCGAGGGTCCGGAGCAGGTGGGGGAGGGGATATCCGGTCGGAAGGTCCACGGCGAACGCAACCTCCGAGCGGAGGCCCCGGTAGGCAGTGGGCGTCATCCCGTTGTGCGAGCGGAAGTGCTCGTGGAACACCGACAGCGACTCGAATCCGGCCGAAAGGGCGACGTCGGCCAGGGGGGAGTCGCAGCCCACGAGCAGGCGCGTTGCCGCGTCGACCTTGGCGCGGAGGAGCAGGTCGGCGGGCGTGGCGTGATAGTGCTGCCGGAACAGCTCGAAGCAGCGGGTCGTGCCGAATCCCGATCGTCTGACGACGGATCCCGCGTCCCTGAACCGCCCGGGATCCGCGCGCACCTCGGCTACGAGCGCCTCAATGGACTCTAGGACGGGATCTGCACCGCGGGCAAAGTCGTCGGGATGGCACTTCAGGCAGGGCCGCAGGCCGGCGGAGCGCGCGGCGTCGCACGAGGGGAAGAACCGGATGTTCTCGGCCCTGGGCTTGCGCGCCCTGCACGAGGGCAGGCAATAGACCCCCGTGGTGAGGACCCCCGTGAAGAACCGGCCGTTCCACGCCGGGTCGCTCGCGAGGAACCGGGAGAGCATGTGGGCGCGGGACATTCTCATGGGCAGGGCTGTTTGAGGAGCCAACCCTATCAAAGCCGGGCTGCGGTGTCGTCCGCATTCTTTCGGTGCAATTCCGCGCGCGGCGCTTTCCGGATTGCCCGTCCGGGCGGTACGCCGGATGCTCCAAGGTTCCATCCGAATGTCAAAGAACGCCCCCCGCCTCGTACGCGCCTGGCTCGATTCGCTCTCCTCGGGGATCGTCGAGTTTGACCGCGACTGGGGGTCTTCCGCGCCCCCGGCGATCGCGCTTTCCGGGGGAGTCGAGGTGGTCGGGTTCGGGAGGGCGCCCGACCTGACGGCGGCGAAGACCTACAGCTATTTCCTGAGGGAGGCGGCCACCCTGGCGTTCGCGCTTCCCATCAAGCACGGCGGCGTCGATCCCGCGGCCGACCGGGTGTACGTGGCCGGCGCGTTCAACGGCTGGCAGGCGGCCGTGGGCGACGAGGCCTGGCGCCTGAAGCCCGCCAAGCTGGAGGGCGAACAGGTGCTGATTTGGACCGGTCCGGCCGACAGGGTGATGCGAGGCGACGACCTTCGGTTCAAGTTCGTCACCGGGGAGAACCAGTGGCTCCATCCGCTGGACGACGCGCCCAACAGCGTCCAGGACGACGCGGGAAACATCAACCGATTCATCGATCCCTACCGGACCGGGGGCCACCTGTGGCGCTTCGAGCTCCGGGCGGCGCTGGACCTGGCCGGGGCATGGTCCGTCGCCGCGGGCGCGGACGCCTCCAGCGGCTCGCTGCGGCTCGTTCCCGGGGACTTCTTCTTCGACCTGGGGACGGACCTGCCGCTGGGCGCGCTCGTCTCCGGGCCGTCGACCACGTTCCGGATCTTCGCTCCCAGGGCGGAGTCGGTGACGGTCCACGCCTGCAACGACCTTGCGCAGAAGGGTGCGGCCGGCGCATTCCCCCTGGCGAGGAGGGGCGACTCGCACGGGGCCGAGGGCACGTGGGAGGTCGAGCTCGACCAGAACCTTCACGGCTGGTTCTACTGGTACACGATTGAAGGGGCGGACGAGGGGGAGGGGGGCCATGCGGTGAGAACCGACGTGCTCGACCCTTACGCCCTGGCGGCGGCAGACGGCGGCGGCCCGGGCATAGTGCTCGCCCGGGAATGGGTGGGCCGGGGCGACGCCGATTTCCGGACGCCCGCCTGGCAGGACCTGGTCATCGTCGAGGCCCACCTGCGCGACCTGTCCGCAAGGGCTCCCGTGAAGGCGCCGGCCTTGGAGCGGCGGGGATTCTCCGGCCTGCTCAAGTGGGTCGAGGACACCGATTTCTACCTGCACCACCTCGGCGTCAACTGCGTGGAGCTCCAGCCCCTGCAGCAGTTCGACGGCAGGGCGCCCGAGGAATACAATTGGGGGTACATGCCAACCGGTTTCTTCGCCCCCGAGAGCAGCTACTCGCTCGCGCCGGCCGACGCCTCGGGCGTCCGCGAGCTCCAGCAGCTCGTGAAGGCGTTTCATGCCCGGGGGATCGCGGTCGTCCTGGACGTCGTCTACAACCATGTGGGCGACCCCCCCCATCTTCTCTTCATCGACCGGCTCTACTACCTCGAGCAGGATTCGGAGGGCAGCCTGGCCAACTGGAGCGGCTGCGGCAACGACGTCCGCGCGAGCGCGGCGATGGCGAAAAGGCTCATCATCGACAGCTGCATCCACCTGATCGAGGCCTACGGGGTCGACGGGTTCAGGTTCGACCTCGCGGAGATCCTGGGGATCGACGTGCTCAGGGAGGTCGAGATCGCGCTCAAGCGCGTGAAGCCCGGTGTGATCCTGATCGCCGAGCCCTGGAGTTTCCGCGGCCACATCGCGGGGGCGCTGCGCGACACGGGCTGGGCCTCCTGGAACGACGGCTTCAGGAACTTCCTGAAGGAATACGTGCGCGGCGGGGGATCGGCGGAGCGGCTCGAGTACTTCCTTCGCGGCTCGCCCTGGTACTTCGCGAAATGGCCGGCCCAGACCGTCAACTACACCGAGTCGCACGACGACCAGACGTGGCTCGACTCCATCACCGAGAACCCGGGGTTTGACGGCACCCACCCGACGCCCAACGACGTGCGGCGCACGCACCTCATGGCGTCCGTGCTCTTCATGTCGGTAGGGATCCCGATGATCGCGCAGGGCCAGGACTTCCTCCGCTCTAAGGGCGGGCTGGGCAACACCTACAGGCGCGGCGACGTGAACGCCCTGGACTACAGGCGGATGTACCGCCACCTGGCGACGCACGCCTACTTTGCGGACTGGATCGCGTTCCGCAGGAGCGCGCGCGGCCGGCTTCTCCGGCATTTCAGCCGGCCCTCGGAGGGCTATTTCCGGTTCTTCAGCGGGGGCGGAGCGCCGCTCGCCGTGGTCCTGAACGCGGATTTGTCGAAGGGGACGGAGCGCCTGCTGTACGCGATCAATCCGACGTCGGCCGATGTCACGATTGCGATCGGGGACGTCGCGGGCTGGGGAGCCTGGAGGCAGCTCGCCGACCACGACCGGTTCATCCCGCCGGGCAGCCGCGCCGCGACCCGCAGGGTCGGGGCGGACCTGGAGGTGCCGTCCCTGGGTTGCGCGCTGTGGTTTTCCGCGATGTGACCGGGCTCGGTCACTTCGCGGAGAACCGGTAGACCGTCGTGCTGCGAAGCGTCTCCCCTGGGCGCAGGAGCGTCGAGGGGAAGCTGGGCTTGTTGACGGAGTCGGGGTAGTGCTGGGTCTCGAGGCAGAGGCCGGCGTGCAGCGGGAACGCCAGGCCGTACTTGCCCGCGAGCGTCCCGTTGAACGAGTTGCTGGTGTAGAGCTGCACGCCCGGCTGGTCCGTCAGGACCTCAATCGCCCGGCCCGAAACTGGCTCGATCACCCGGGCCGCGAGCACTAGGCCGAGGCCGCCTCCGTCGATCACGAAGTTATGGTCGTAGCCCCGCGTGGCGGAAAGCTTTTCGATGTCGCGGCCGATCGGCTTGCCCTTGGTGAAGTCGAGCGGGCCGCCCGCGACGTCCTCGATGGCCCCCGTTGGAATAAGGCCGGCGTCGGCGGGCGTGTACTTCCGCGCCTTCAGCTGCAGCACGTGGCCCAGGATGTCGCCCTTGCATGCGAGGTTGAAATAGCTGTGGTTGGTCAGGTTGACGGGCGTCGTCTTGTCGGTGGTCGCCTCGTAGTCGAACCGGAGCTCGTTCGCGTTCGTGAGGGTGTAGGTCATCCGGACAGCAAGCGCGCCGGGGAATCCCTCGTCGCCGTCGGGGCTGACGTGACGGAAGACGACGGACGGGCCCTCGGGCGTTTCCGCGGCCTCGGCCTTCCAGACGATCTTGTCGAACCCCAAGATCCCCCCGTGCAGGGTGTTCGGCCCGTTGTTGACCGCCAGGGTGTAGGTCTTGCCGTCGACGACGAAGCGGCCCTTCGCGATCCGGTTGGCGACCCGGCCGACCACGGCGCCGAAGCAGGGGCTGTCCCTGATGTACTGGGGCAGGTTGTCAAAGCCGAGCACGACGTCGCCGAGCTTCCCGCTTCGGTCGGGGACATCGAGCTCCGTGATCACGGCCCCGTAGGTGATCACCTTGCAGACCAGGCCGTTGGCGTTGGTCAAAGTGTAGAGCTCGACGGCGGTGCCGTCGGGCATGGTTCCGAACGTGGACTTGGCCGTGCTTGCTGCCATGGGGTGTGGGGAGAGGATGAGGGCGGCGGCCCCGATGAGTCGGGCAATCCGGCTGCGTGCGGCCCGGGGCGGCGTGGTACCCTTGCAGTCCATGATCGGGGGTCGGGTCGGGTTATCGATCAAAAACAGCCGCTCAGGCCTTTCTCGGCGCCCCTTCGAAATGCTGCTCGATCTCCTCAAGGGTCTTTCCCTTCGTCTCGGGAAGGAAGAATGCGGCCGTTATGAAATAGACGACCGTGAAGCCGGCGAACAGGAAGAACATCGTCGAATAGCCGAACCTGCCGACCGTAGGCAGGAACACGGCGGCGATCGTCGTGGAGACGGCCTGGTTGAGCGTTAGGGCGATGCTCATGCCGTTGGACCGTATCCGGGTCGGCATGAGCTCGGAGAGCGCCAGCCAGACGACGACGCCGGGGCCGATCGCGAAGAAGGCCATGAAGCTGAACGTGAAGAGGGCGGTCAGCCAGCCGTTGCGCGTGCTGGGGACGGGCGTCACCAGGGCATTCTCGATCTTGAGCGGGGCGGCCTTCGCCCGTTCCAGACTGGCGAACGGGTTCGACAGGAACGCGCTCACCCTGTTGCTGGGGAGCCCTCCCTCGCGGTCGATTTCGACCGGCCTCGCGGCCGCATCATCTGAGCGCATGACGGCGGTCGCGGACCTGAAGCCGCCGTACGAGTAGATCACGCTCAGCGTCAATGGCCTGCCCATGAGCGTCCTGCCGGCGTCGCCGGCCGTCGCCAGCATCCGTCTTGCGGAGTCCGCATTGAAGGCGATCGTCACGTTCTGGCCCGGGCCGACGGACGCCTGGACGGCCTCCCGGGCGTCGACGCGGAGCTTCTCTGTCCGATGGAAAAGCGAGCCGACTGCGACGAGGGAGGCGATGATCCCGGCCGTGCCGATCGTGAGCAGGAACTTGCGCCCCTTGCGGTCGACGAGCATGACGGCGACCATCGTCATGAAGAAGTTGACGAGCGTGAAGAGCAGGTTGCCGTAGTGGGCCTGGACGTCGGAGAGGCCGCCCTGGATGAAGATGTCCGCGTTGTAGCCGATGATGGAATTGACCCCGGTCGCCTGGTTGCAGGCGAGGATCACGCACGCGAGGATGAACGGGATCACGTACTTCCGGCTGAGGAGCGACTCCCTGGCGCCACCGGCTCGGGCGGAGGACTTCCCCTTCTCGGCGTCGGCGTTCGCCTCCATCTCCATTAGCTCGAGGTCGGCCTGGCCCTCGTCGCGCGAACGAAGGAGCGCCCTGTGGGCCTCGTCCTTCCTGCCGCGCAGGAACAGCCAGCGAGGGGACTCGGCCACGACAAGGCTTCCGATCACGAAGAGGATCCCGGGAGGCAGCGACAGCCAGAAGATGCTGCGCCACGCCGAGTCGTTCACGGCGAAGAGCTTGCCCGGGTCGCCCAGCTTCGCGACCGTGTCGACCTTGTAGCTGAAATAGAGGGCGACAACGGATGCGACGACAAACCCGAACACCAGCAGCCATTGGAACACGGCGGTGCCCTTCCCCCTGTTTCCTGATTCCAGGCATTCCGCCAGGTAAAGGGGGATGACGACGCCGACGAGACCGCCGCTGATTCCCTGGAGCAGCCTGCCGGTGAGCAGCGGCGCGTACCCGTGCGACAGGGCGATCATCGGGATGCTGGCGACGAAGAGGACCCCGGCCACCGTCATCAAGTTCTTGCGGCCCATCCAGTCGGCGAGCATGCCGGCGACCAGGGTGGACACCGCGCTGCCGAAGAGGACCGCGGCGACAACGAAGGAAAGCTGGTCGGCGTCCAGGCCGGAGGTCGCCTTCAGGTATGGAAACGCGCCGGCGATGATGCCGACGTCGATTCCGTAGAGCAGGCCGCCCAGGCCGGCGACAAGCAGGAGCAGGCGGTTGTAGCCGGTCTTTGACGTCCCTGGGGCGGCCGGGGCGGGGTTAGTCGGGGCGGGCATGGGGTCTTCCCTGATGTTGTGACGGGACCGCGGGTCAGTGCGCCTCGGCCGCGCGGGCCGACATCGCCGCCGAAACCACCCGCGCCCGCCACTCGGCGTCGGAGAGCCTCGCGCGTTCGTCCTGTCTGGCGGCGGCGGCGGCGAGCAGGCGTATGGGCGCGAGGATCGGCACCTCCGTGGCGGAGAGGTTCGGCTCGGCGGCGCGGTCAAGCGCCGCGAGGCTGCCCGCGAGCGCGTCGCCCGCGATGGGCCTTCCCGAGGCGAGCGCCCGGACGGCGTCCCCGCCGATCGCGCAGGCGCTGGCGAGACCGCGCGCGGTGGGGACCGCCTCCCTGAGAGCGGGATACTCCGCCGAGAGGGTGTCCGCGACGCGCCTGCCGTCCGCGCCCCAAGCCGCGAGGCGGTCGGCGATCGGGCCGGCCAGCGACCGGTCGATCCCGCCTGGCGCGAAGAGCATCCGGTCCACGGTTCCGGCGAAGTCCCTGGAGAGCGCGCTCTCCGGCTGCGCCGCGTCCGCGATGCCCACGAGCGGGACGAGCTGGCTGCTCCAGATCTGCAGCGCGCCCCGCCGGTAATCCTTCACCTCCTCGATCACGGCGAGGAATCTCCGGAGGGAATCCACGCCCGGCACCTCGAGATTCTCGCCGACCAGGTGGCGCAGCATGACGTCGCGGTTGCGCTGGTGGAGGGCGCCCGCCTCGTCGAGCCGGTCGCTCACGATGGCAAGCCTGCGGTACATGTCCTCGACGTCGCGGCACTCCTGGGGCGACCAGAGGCGCTCGGCGATCGCGGCGGTGCGCGGCCAGATCTTCATGTCGATCGTCTCGGGGGTGACCCACTCGCCCCACATCGTGGCCTCGCCCCCGAGGATGTGGGAACGCTGGGCGGGAGTGAGCGCGGACGACGAAGGGATGGGATCGACGAGATAATGCTCGGAGGCGTGGAAGCAGAGGTTGACGTAGTACCCGTTCGAGAGGATGCCGTCGTACCCAAGGGCGGCCGCTGCCGCCAGGGCCTCGGTCCCGCGCCAGGAGTGGACAACGCTGCCGGGCGGCAGGCCGGGGTGGAGGATCTCGTCCCAGCCGACAAGCCGTTTCCCGGACTTTGCGAGGATCGCGGCGATCCTGCCGTTGAAATAGGTGTGGAGGCCCCCGTTGTCCTTGAGGCCGTGGGCGCGGATGAACTCCTGGATGCGCGGGTTCGCGCTCCACTGCGCACCGTTGTTCTCGTCGCCCCCGATGTGCATGAAGCTGTCCGGAAAAAGGGCCGCCATCTCGCCGAGGAAGTCGCCGAGAAGCGCATAGGTCGCTTCGTTCGTCGGGTCGAGCACCGGGTTGAACACGCCCCATTGGCGCTCGATCCCGTAGGGCCCGGGCAGGCTTGCCAGCTCCGGATGCGACACGACCCAGCTGGTCGAGTGGCCCGGGATGTCAAACTCCGGGACGACCCGGATGCCGCGCTCCGCGGCGTACGCGATGATCCCGCGCATCTGCGCCTGGGTGAAGTACAGGCCGTCCGACCCTTTTGCCTGCAGCTCGGGATGGGTCAGGCTCTCGATGCGGAAACCCTGGTCTTCCGTGAGATGGAGGTGGAGGACGTTCAGCTTGACCACCGCCATCGCGTCCAGGTTGCGCTCGATCACCTCCACCGGCTGCCAGTGGCGGCAGACGTCGATCAGCAGGCCGCGCCACGGAAACCGCGGAGCATCCCGTATCGAGGCGGCGGGGAGGCACCAGCCCGCCTGCTCGCGGCGGGGAAGCTGCAGGAATGTCTCGAGCCCGCGCATGGCGCCGACCGCGGTCGGGGCCCGCAGGACGATCTGCGTTGGCGCCACGTCGAGCGTGTACGACTCATCCTCTGACAAGGACGGGACGGCGGCCCCCGGCCCCCTGCAGTCGATCGTGAGCCTCACGGGGGCGTCCCCGGCTCCCCCGACCAGGCGGGACCGCCACCGGGCGGCGGCCCGTGCGACCGCGGCTTCCAGCCGCGCGTCTGAAACGCCGGCCTCGGTGGCGACCAGGTTCCCGGACACCGCGATGCGCCCCGCGGACACCCGCGCCTCGGCGGGCGCCGGCATGACATCGAGCGGCTGGGGGGCGGCGCCGGCCGGTGCAGTCGCAGCCATTGAGGCTGCGATCGCGCTAAAGAGGCAGATCGCGGAGGAATTCATCGGGGGAAAATCGCTTGAAGGCCTCGATCGCCTCATACTCGGCGAGTCCCAGGGCGTTGTAGGTCTCGGCGAGCCGCCGGCTGCGGTCCTCGGAGCGCTCCCAGAACTCGCGGCGGTCGTCGCCCAGGAAAAGCGCCATGTCCTTCTGCGTCTCGTGGCAGAAGATCGCGCGCCGGCGCCGGAGTACCTCCTGGGGGCTGAGGGGCACCGCGAGATCGATCTCGTCCGCGGACCATTCCGACCAGGCGCCCCGGTAAAGCCAGAGCTCGCATTCGCGCACCCACGGCTCCCCAGACGATCCCGCCAGCGCGTCGTGCAGGGCGCGCAGGCAGAGCCGGTGGGTCCCGTGCGGATCGTCCAGGTCTCCCGCGGCGAAGATGAGGTGGGGGCGGACGCCGCCCAGGAGCTCCCTCATGATGGCGCCGTCCTCGTCCCCCAGCTGCCTCCTTCGCCCGGGGCCCGTGTGGTAGAATGGAAGATCGAGGAAATGGAGCCTTCCCGAAGGGACCCCGCAGACCCGGGCGGCGGCGAGCACCTCCTGGCGGCGGACGAGGCCCTTCCAGTGAGCGATCTCCGGGGTCTCGGGCAGCGAGCCCGCCGACTCGTGCGCCGCGCACATCGAGCGCAGCTTCTCCGCGCTTGCCGGACTCGCCAGGCCGGCGTCGCCCGCGAAGCGCAGGGCGCGCATGAGGGCCTCGTCCGACACGGCGTTGGAGCCGGAAACCTGGTAGGCGATGTGGACCTCGTGGCCGTGCTCGACCAGGCGGCAGAGCGTGCCGCCCATCCCGATCACGTCGTCATCTGGATGCGGGGCTACGACGAGGACGCGCTTCGGGAAAACGGCGGCCGATGCCGCGCGCAGCGGCCGTACGGGGGCGTCCCCGGGCCTTGTGCGCTTGGGATCGCGGCCCCCCGGCCATCCGGTTATCGTGTGCTGGAGCTGGTAGAAGCCCGCCAGATTCACCCCGTAGGCCGGGCCGTGGATCCGCAGCAGGTCCTGGAGCCCCGCCTCGTTGTAGTCGTCGTCGGTGAGCTTGAGCACGGCCTTCCTGCGCATCTGCGAGAGCCAGATGATGGCGCGGCGCACCATGTGCGGGTCCCATTCGAGCCCCTGGTCGCCCAACGCCCCGATCAGCCACGGCGTCCGGTAGCGGGTGAGCGCGCCGGCCGCGGCGGCGTCGACGGCAAATTGGATCTGGTCGTGCTCCTGGAGGAAGGACGCGGTCACCTGCGAGGCGACTGGCCCCTCCGCCGCCGCGCGGACGATCTCGGCCTTGTGCTGCCCCCAGGCCATCAGGACGATGCGGCGGGCGTCCAGGATTGTCTTCACCCCCATCGTGATCGCGCGCCGCGGCGTGTTCTCCTCGCCTCCGAATTCCTCCGACGCGTCGCGCCGCGTGATCGAATCCAGGTTCACCATTCGCGTGCGGGACCGGCGGGCGCTCCCGGGCTCGTTGAATCCGATGTGGCCCGTGCGGCCGATCCCCAAGATCTGGAAACCTATCCCGCCCGCGGCCTGTATCTTCTTCTCGTATTCGGCGCAGTGGGCATCGAGCGCCGCGGCCGGCACGGAGCCATCCGGCACCTGCGCGTTGCCTGGCGGGATGTCGATGTGGTCGAACAGGTGCACCCTCATGAAGTGCCGGTAGCTGCGCGGGTCCTCCGGCTGCATCGGGTAGTATTCGTCCAGGTTGAAGGTGATGACGTTCGCGAAGCTCAGGGCCTCCTCGCGGTGCATCCTGACAAGCTCCGCATAGAGGCTGAGCGGGGTGGAGCCCGTCGCCAGCCCCAGCACCGCCGGCCGGTTCCCGGGCCGCGGCGCCCTGATGAAGGCCGCGATCTCGCGCGCGACCGCGCGGGAGCCCTCGGCGCTGGTCGGATACACTGTCACCGGGACGTGCTCGAATCGGCTGGGGGTTGCGGTCGACGGACCGGTCATGGGGATGTGCGCCGGGGAATTTCGGATATCCGGACGGCAGCAGCGATGATATTCGCATCGGCCGCGTTAAAAAATGGCAGAAATGACTATGTTTTTAACATCGCTGCTACTCGGCGGAATCCCGGCGGACGGAGGCGGCCCCGGGCCGGTCGCCCGCGGAGCGGACTCTTGACGCGTTTTCGCGCATCGTGCCGAATGGGCGCCGTGGGATCCCCTCCCGTCGTAAGGTCGGCGAAGCCAGCCTGGGCGGACCCCAAGGCCGCGGGCTCGGCAGGCTTGTTTCTGGCCGCGGTCCTTCTCGCCTATCTCCCGGCGTTAAGGGGCGGCTTTCTCTGGGACGACGACGCCCATGTGACCAAGCCCCTGCTGCGCTCGCTTCACGGGCTGTGGCGGATCTGGTTCGAGGCGGGCGCGACCCAGCAGTACTATCCGGTCCTCCACAGCGCGTTTTGGATCGAGCACCGGCTCTGGGGTGACTCGGCTCTTGGCTACCACCTTGCAAATGCGGCGCTCCATGCGGCCGCTGCGTGGGTGCTGGTTGTGGTCCTGCGCAGGCTTTCATTGCCCGTTCCCGTCCTCGCAGGCCTGCTCTTTGCCCTGCACCCGGTCTGCGTAGAGTCCGTGGCCTGAATCTCGGAGCAAAAGAACACGCTGTCGGCGGTGTTTTACCTCGGGGCCGCCCTCGTCTGCCTGCGCTTTGACGAGACCCGCAGGAGGGCCCCGTACCGGTGCGCATTCGGGTTCTTTGTCCTGGCCCTTCTGACGAAGACCGTGACGGCCACGCAGCCTGCGGTCCTTCTCGTGGTTTTCTGGTGGCGCCGGGGCCGGCTCGGATGGAAGCGGGACGTGGCACCGCTCCTTCCCTGGCTCGCCGTCGGGGCGGCCCGCGGCCTCTTCACCGCGTGGGCCGAGAGGAAGCTGATCGGCGCAGAGGGCGCCGATTTCTCGCTCACCGCGCTGAAGCGGGCCCTCCTCGCCGGACGGGTAATCGTGTTTTATGCTTGCAAGGTCGTCTGGCCGAGCGCGGCTGCCCGGTGAATGCCACCTTCGAACTCACGCTCGCGCTGAAGCTCTACCGGCTCAAGCGCAAGGGGGAGGTGATGTCGCACCTGGCCGAGGCGAGGAGCCTCTCAATGCACGAGGGCAACCCGGAGGTCACCGAATCGATCGAGCGCCTCATTTCACGGATGCGCGCGGAATTGACCTAGCGGAAGACCCGGTGCGCACGCACCCAGGTCAGAACAGCGTGTAGATGAAGGGCGCCACGCCGGAGCCGCCGAGGACGGCCAGGAAGCCGACCAGGATCAGCACGATGATGATCGGCGTGAGCCACCATTTCTTGTTGTGGAGGACAAACCCGCAGAATTCGGCCAGGGGGCCCCTCTGCTTCCCCTCGGCCTGTTTGCTGAAAGAATTTTTCCCGGGGTCGGCCATGGTTAACTCTGTTGGAAGTAGCTCTCGGGGGGCTTCGTCCCGTCCCGACGGATCCAATAGCTCTGAGCCTTTGGATCGAATCGCCTGGAAAGCGGATCGTAGTGGAAGAGGCGCATTGTCAGGCCGATCGGCGTCACTGCAAGGTAGTACACGAGCGCGAGGATAACGCGGGACACGACGAATCCCAGCGGGAACGTCGCATAGCTCAATGCTAGGTAGACAAGCCGCAGGAAACGCCGGCTGATCAGGCCGGCCAGCGGCACGAGCGCGGCCAGCGCCCAGGCCGCCTCCGCGGCCCAATGCCGGCCCCGGGGCCATGTTTGCCAGCCAAACAGCCCCAGCAGGACGAGCCACGCCACGCCGAAGACGAGGAGTTGGCGGCCGCTGGGGTTCCTGTTGATGCGGATCAGGGACATTTGTGTCGGCGGATTGGCGTTGGGGATGTTCGGCGCGGTGCGGATGCAGGCATCTAGTCGTTCCGGTAGGTTCCCAGGTAGGCTTCGAGGCTCGGGCGGGCATCTTCAGGCTGCTCTGCCTTCAGCAGAAGGAATTCGTCGATCACCAGCGCGTCGATGCTCGTGGCCATGAAGCAGCGATAGGCGTCGGCCGGGGTGCACACGATGGGCTCGCCGCGGACGTTGAAGCTTGTGTTGATCATCACCGGGCACCCCGTCAGGGCCGCAAAGGCCTCCAGGAGGCTGAAAAGCCTGGGATTCCGGTCGCGGTCAACCGTCTGGATCCGGGCGGTGTTGTCGACATGCGTGACCGCCGGAACGACGGAACGGATCCTGCGGATCATGTCCAGGCCCGCGGCTTCGGCGGCGTTGTCCCCCGAAGCCAGCAGCTTGTCGCTGCGGACCGGAGCCACGAGGAGCATGTACGGGCTGTCCTGGTCGGGCCTCAGCTCGAAGTACTCGTGGGCGCGGTCGCGCAGCACGATCGGGGCGAACGGCCGGAACGACTCGCGGAACTTCACCTTGAGGTTCATCACGCTCTGCATCTCGGGGTTTCGCGCATCGCCCAGGATGCTTCGGGCGCCGAGCGCCCTTGGGCCGAATTCCATCCGCCCCTGCATCCACCCGATCACCTTGCCGCTCGCGATGAGCCTTGCGACCTCCTCGAAAAGCCCGCTTCCAGCGGCGAAGCGCCGGTACACCGCCCTTTTCTCCCGCAGCATGTTCTCGGTCTCATCGGCTGGGTATGAGGGCCCGAGCAGGGAAGCCCTCTGGCCATCCGGAATCTGCGGCACCCGCTCGTTCTCCAGGAGCTGGTGCCACACAAACATCGCCGCGCCCAGGGCTCCGCCCGCATCGCTCGAGGCCGGCTGGATCCAGATCCTCTCGAAGCGCGCCTCGCGCAGCAGCCGTCCGTTTCCGACACAGTTGAGCGCGACGCCGCCCGCAAGGCAGAGATTCCTGGAGCCGGTCAGCTGATGCAGATGGGCGGCCATCCGAAGCATGACGAGCTCGGTCACCTTCTGGATCGACGCGGCGAGATCAGACTCCCGCTGGGTGATCGGGGACTCGGGCCGGCGGGGCGGGCCGCCGAACAGACGGTCGAACCTTCGCGAGGTCATCGTCAGGCCCGCGCAATAGTCAAAGTACGACAGATCCATGCGGAATGAGCCGTCCTCCTTCAGGTCCATTAGCTTATCCAGGATCAGGCCCTCGTATCTTGGCACGCCAAACGGTGCCAGTCCCATGAGCTTGTACTCCCCGCTGTTGACCTTGAAGCCGCAGAAGTAAGTGAACACCGAATAAAGGAGGCCCAGCGAATGCGGGAACCTCATTTCATGGCTCAGCTCAATCTTGTTGCCGCGTCCGTGGCCAAGAGTTGCCGTGGCCCATTCCCCGACCCCGTCAAGCGTCAGGATGGCGGCCTCCTCGAACGGCGAGGGGAAGAAGGCGCTCGCCGCGTGCGACTCGTGGTGTTCCAGAAAGACGTACCTCTTGGTGTACCTGTGGTCCAGGCCGCGGCTCATCTGGCTTGGCAGCCGGAGTTTTTCATGGACCCACAGGGGCATCGCCATGAGGAACGAGGGAAACCCTGCCGGGGCGACCGCAAGATAGGTCTCAAGCAGCCGCTCGAACTTGAGGAACGGCTTCTCGTAGAAGACCACGTGGTCGATGTCCTCCGGCTTAAGCCCGCCCTCTGAAAGGCAGTAATCGATTGCATGTCGCGGGAACCTGTGGTCGTGCTTCACGCGCGTGAAGCGCTCCTCCTGCGCGGCCGCGACGATCCGCCCGTCCACTATCAATGCGGCCGCTGAATCGTGGTAATAGGCGGACAGGCCCAGGATCGCGGTCATTTTTGCGGAACAGTACTGGGGGGCTATTCGGCCGCCGGCACGGGAGCGGCGTGGAATCCCTGGCGGTTCGCGGGGCGCGGAGGCGGCTGCCTATCCATGCGCCGATATTGCAGACTTCGACCGAGGCTATCCACCTTCTTCCGTGTCAGAACAGAAAAAGGGGCCCGGATGCCGAAGCAGCCGGTACGGGCCCGCGGCGTGTCCGCAATAGGCGCACGCACCGAGTGATAGGGGTTCGGTCCCGGTGAACGAACCCCGCCGGGATGGGCAGATTCGTCGGTTTGTCCCTGATGAGCCCATGAAGACGCTGGCGTCTCGGTTAAAAAACGGCATGATTTGCGATGGTTTTAACAATAATGGCAGCTACGCATACCGCCCGCATCCTTTCGCTCGACAAGCTCGCCAATCTGCTGCCGTCGCCGCTCAGGCCGCTGCATGGAAAACGCGCGGCTCCCCTGGCGTTGCCGGATAACATCATCTGCTTCTGCCGCCGCTCGGCCGCCGATCTGAACCGGCCCCAGAGCGGCCGCGCGCTCCACCATCGCTTCGTTCTCATCCTCGCCCTTGAGACGGCCGTGACCGTGGCGGTGGACGACCGAGCGATCCGCCTCAATCCGGGCGAGGGCCTGCTCGTGCTGCCCTTTCAATTCCATGATTACATTCAGCCCGGCCGAGAGGAGCTGCGCTGGCTTTTCATCACGTTCGACATGGTTGACGCGGCGCCGCTCCAGGCGCTCCGGTTCCGTCCCTTTGTGATCACCCCGGTCATCCGGCAGACCGGGGCGGAGCTCGTGGAGGCCTACCTCACCCGCGGCGAGGGGGACCTCACGAGCCTGCTCCTGGCTGTTCTCCTCCAGAGGATACGCCAAGCCGAGCCCATCCTCAGACGGCACCAGAAGCCGTCCGTGACGCCCGGGATGATCATGCAGGTCAACCAGCTGGCGCTGGGCACCGACCAGCCGCTGAGCGCCAAGGAGATCGCCAGTTCCCTGGGGATCAGCGCGAGCCACCTGCGGGCCCGCTTCCGAGCCTCGTGCGGAGTGAGCCTGGGGCGGCACCTTCGGCGGCTGCGTCTCGAAAAGGCCTGCGGGCTCCTGCGGCTGAGCCAGAGACGGGTGACGGAAGTTGGCGATCTCTGCGGCTTTACGTCGATCTACAGCTTCAGCCGGGCGTTTCACACCGCGTACGGCGTGTCGCCGATGGCATACCGGCACGGCGACCGCGCGCGAAAGCCGGGCAGCTGACGGCCCGTTCCAATGGCGGTGTCAGCCCAGGTTCCCCAGCCGCTGCGCCACGTCCGCCCCCAGCCTTGCGACGAGCGCGGCCGTGAAATCCAGGACCGAGGGCCCTCCGTTGCGGATGACCGGGGTCAGGTCGACGGCCCAGGTGATGCTGGCCATGGTGTCTGTCGCATGGGACGCGTAAAAAGTCGCGTTGGCTGAGCGCCTGCCGATGGCCGCGAGGTCGTAGCGCTTGCCGCCGCTTATCTGCGAGTCGAAGGCCGCCAGCAGCTTGCGGGCGAGCTCCGGGTGCCTGCCCGAGTCAAGCGCGACCTTATCCGGATCGGGAAGCCAGTCGAGGTCCCGCCAGACCTCGCATCCAAGAATGCGGGCGGGCCTTCGTTCCTCGGGAAGCGCAAGGATCGCCTCCAGGCAGCGCAGGAGGACGCCGACGTGGGTGTCGTGCTTGTCCGCGGGATTGTGGAGAAAAACCACCTCCGGCCGGCATGAGGAGAAGACTGTGGCGAGATCCTGTGCGACCCCCGCATGGCCGGGCCGCTTGACGTCCGCGCTCCTGTGCGAGAGCTGCAGCTGTATCGAGTAGCGGCCGAGCCCTGCGGCCGCGCGCTGCTCCTTGCGTCGCACCGCCTGCATCTGCTCATCGGTAAAGGAGGCGTAGGCGCCGGTCCGGGGCGATCCCGCCCCGTTCGTGACAACAACGCCGCCAAACGCCTTGCCGGGCCGGTCGAGGCAGTCGCTGATGCCGGACTGGGCCATGATCTCGATGTCGTCCTGGTGGGCGACGACGCACAGGTGCGTCACCCTCCGGAGCGCCTCCTCGGGGGTCAGGGCGGAATCGGGGACAAAGATGTCAGCCTGCGGGTTGGATAATTTCACGGGAACCTATCTGGAATCTGTCGGGGCAGCATGCGAGCCCCCAGTTTTGCGGATTGCGGGAAGGCTGGCCGCGGCGACCGCCTGGCCGTGGCGCTTGTCCCTTTCGTCGGGCATGCGGATGAGGGTGCGGCTCGCAACCGCCGGGAACTCCGCCGCGAGCACCCCGCGGGCCCTTTGGAGGATGCGCTCGCCGCCCGTGCCCGAGGTGACGCGCCCGGTGACCAGCACGTGGCGAAGGTCGTAGAATTCGGCGTAGTGGCCGATCGAGTATCCGAGGTACGCGCCCACGGAGTCGTACACCCTCTCAGCGCGCGGGTCGCCCGCAGCCATCGCAGCCTGGACCGCCAGCAGGCGCTCCTGCGCGGGCATCCTTTCGGGCAATTCGAAGCCCGCCCGCTCTGCGAGCCGGGAGATGGCCTGCTGCGAGAAATACTGCACGCCGCAGCCTGCGTCCCCGGACCATTCATCGACGGGCGCGTCCGGGCGGTAGTCGACGGGTGCGAAGGCGAGCTCGTTGAGCCAGGGCGTGATGTCGCCGCTGGGCCTCACGTAGCCGGCCGCCTGGCTCGTGCCCATGGAGATTCCGAGCACGGCGTTGTCGCCAAGCGACATCGATCCGGCGAGCGCGGCGACTTCGCCGTCGTTGGCGACCTCGAAAGGAATCCCCCCCCAGCGATCCTGAAGCGTGAAAAAGAGCCTGCGGATGTCGCGTTCGAACACATCCGGAGGTATTCCCCTGAACAGGGACGCGACCCGCACCTCGTTGTTCACGTACACGCCCGCCGCGCTCCCGCCGATCGCGTCGACCCTCGGCAAGTGGGCGGCGGCCCTGCACAGCGATTGGTGGATTCCCTCGATGTGGTAGGCCGGATCCCTCTCGAAATAGGGGCTCCAGGGCGTCTCCTCGGAGAACACCACCTTGCCATCGATGACGGCGGCCGCCTTTCGGTCGCTGCCCCCGAGATCGAATCCGATGCGGCAGCCTTCCAGGTGGCGCCCGATGGGAAGGCCAGCGTCCCGGTCCCGCGGGAGGTCCTCCGCCTGCGCGGCCCCGATGCTGAACGCGCGCCCGTACACCTTCTCGCCCATGAAGGAGTGATCGAAGGCCCTCGCGCCGGTCGGGCTGTAGACCGCGTCCAGATGGGCCGCGATCTCGGGAGCGCCCGCCACACGGACGGTGCAACCGCCCTTCTGCCAGAGGAGGAACTTCAGCAGCCGCTCGGCGTAGCGAAGGCTGAGGGCGGCCGAGGGATCGTCCGCTCCCAGCACGAGGCTCTGATGGCGTGACGCCCAGCCGTCCTGGCGCTCCAGGGCGATAATAAGGGTGCGTGAGCCCGGGTCGTTTGCCACCAGCGCGCGGTAGGCGCGGTTCCAGAGGGCGGCGGGAAGGAATCCGGGATCAAGCGGGGGGTGGGCGAAAGGCGTGATCTTTAGCATGAGCGGCCGGGCCTTCGGCGCAAAACCGTTCCAGTCCAGTCAGCGCCGGGGTGATCTCACAGGGCCCATCCTACAGGCCCAAGCACGGGTAAAAAATGGCACAATCGACGATGTTTTTAACGAAAATGACATTCTGAGCGCCGGAAGGATCCTGTGGCAACCGCGCCGGCGCCCGCAAAGTCTTGCTCGCCTGCGGAGCGGCGCTACCCTAGTCCAGTTCCCGGCCGGGGCGCCGCCCCGGCCATTCATTCGGGAAAAAGGAGCAGGCACCATGGCCAACCAATTCGTCTGGGTCGACATCCCTGTGCTGAAGCTGGATCGTGCGATCCGATTCTATTCGGCCATCCTCGGCATGGAGGTCGAGAAGAACGAGTATCCCGGGATGACGATCGGCACGTTGCCGCACAAGGACGGCGAGGTGGGGGGCTGCCTCTACCTGACTGACAAGATCAAGCCGTCGACCGATGGCCCCCTTGTGTACCTCAACGTGCATGGCCGCATGGACGAAGCCGTCGACGCGGTGGAGCCGAGCGGAGGGAGGATCCTCCAGCCCAAGGAATCCATGGGGCCCTACGGCTTCCGGGCGATTCTCCTCGATACCGAGGGCAACCGGATCGCGCTCCACTCCATGTGAGGGTCCGGCCCGGGCCGCGCCTCGAATCCCAGCCCCGCGGGGGACCGGCGCTGGGATTCGGCGGAAGGAGGGATTCTCAGGCCCGGTGTCCCCGGCGTTATTCTATTGCAGCGGCTTAAGCAGGAAGGCGTCAATTCCAACGACTGTGCCGCTCGATGCGGGGTTCTTTCCCGTGATCTTGATGGTCAGCGGGAAGGTTCCGGCCTTCAGTGCAAACGTGCCGAGGGAGAATTCCTTGGGCGTCGGCTTGGGCGAATAGAGGTCAATCGGGCCGCCGACCGCGTTGCCCTCGAGGACGAATTGCACCGTGCCCTGATCGGGTCCGCATGCCATACGGGCCACGACATGGAATTCGCCCTCCGCGGGGCACGGGATCTGCAAGACAAGCTCCGCATTGGGAAGGGATGGGTACCAGGAGAGCACGGCCCCGTTGGACCAGATGGCGCCGTCGTCCGACGCAGGCACGTCGTGCCCCCAAATCCCTCCGCTGGTCGCCTTCGCCGACGACTGGAGGTTCTCGGCCTCGATCGCACCCACGATCGCGAACGTGTTCGGCGCCTCCCAGTGCGAGGGAAGCAGGTCGGGCGGGAGGGCGGGCGGCACCGGGGAGGGGCCGGCGAGGTAATAATAGGCGACGGAGGAGTAGTCGGCCGGCACCGTGTTCTCCGCCCCGTGCTCGATTGTGAACCGTATCGACTTGGTGAACGGGATCGCGTCCTCGACGTGCCAGCGGTAGGCTGAGATCCGCGGCCTCTTCTCGTCCTTGATGACGACCCCGTGGTAGGGGGCCGAGTAGAGGCCCCGGTCGAAGTACCAGCCCGAGCAGAAATAGTCCTCGGTTCCGGTTCCCTCGATGGCCGGCTTTCCGTCGCCGTCGATGTAGACCATCTCGTTGCCCTCGAGGAAGCCCATGGTGAGGCCCGTCATGAAGAGGGCGGTCCCGACATAGTGGCCCTCCCCGGCGGTCTCCAGGACCGTGTAGTTCTTGCCCGGGGTTGTCGGGTTCTCCCTTCGGAACTGCGCGTGGAAATGGCGGGTGCCTGCCGGGAGGGAATCCAGCGAGGTGAAGTCGATGTTGTAGTAGAACGACTCGAGCAGCGTGCTTGATCCGTTGGTGAGCGTCCACCTGGCCGACTTGTGAAACGGCATGGGCCAGTAGCAGTTGTACCCGCCCGAGTTCTCGTTGAGCGGCAGGGACGTGTAGTCCTTCTGCTCCCCGAACCCGACGCCGAAGAACGCCCCGATCGGGCACTCGACGCTGGGGTACTTGTCGCCGTCCCAGTACATGCGAAGCACGACCTGGCTCAGGATGCCCACGTTGGTCCTCGGCGATATGGTCACCCAGAAGCGGTGGACGCAGCCGGCGCCCTCGTGGTTGAACAGGGTCACCGTCTCGCCGGGTTTGACGGGGATTGAGTCGTTGTTCTTGTCGTTCCTGTCCCACGAACCCTCGTGCACGGCCCTGCCGGGTCTCGGCTCGGCGAGATTCGAAAGCGGCGAGGAGAATGAAGTCGCCTGGGCCGGCGCCAGAAGCGGGGCCGACAGGGCGAGGGCGGCCGCCATCCGGAGCGCAAGCGAGGGCGCGCTCGAGACAAGGGATCGGCGCCAGGAGGCGGATCGGGCTGGTACGCTTCTGAATTCAGGGCGGGGGCGTGGTGGTGTGCGCATGGTATCGATCGGTGAGCGGTTGAACTTGACCGCAGGGCGGGGCGGGAGGCAGGGGTCGAAGGAAGAGGGATTGCAGCGATGGAGCGGGGACGGCATCGCCCCCGATGCGTCAGGCCAGGGTAAACCTGATGCCGGATGGAGGACTGCGACGCCACAACTAGTTCTTGGCTCCGATGTTTGCAACATCCTATGGGCGGCGCGGGTGCCTCGGGCGCGCGGCCCCGCGCCCACGCGGGGAAGACCCCGGCCAACGTGCACGGGGAGGGAGCCGTTGCATGGCCAATTTATGCAGTCCTTTTGGCAAACCATGCGGCGTTTCGGCCGCGGGCAGCCTGTATGTTCTCAGGGCATTGGATGGCATCGCTACCCATTCCGGCATGCAACATTCCAAAGCGAGAAGCCCGGGCCCCGGCGAAAGGGCGATTGCCGCTTGTTCTCTCGCGGTGCTGGCCGCCGTCTTGGCCGGCGTCTGCATCCGGCAAACCAGGTTTGATCCGGCCGTGATGATGTCGGCGGGCGTGCCGCCGGCCGCCCCCGCCCAGGCGATGCCGGGTCTGCTGGAAAAATGGCCGGCCGGCCTGTCGCCGATGAGCGGGGCGGAGGCGTTTTCGCCGGGAACGCTGTCCGACAAGATCGACGGGAAGGCCGACCTGTACCTTTCGGCCGGATTCGTCTCGCTTAAGGACCAGCGGGTCGCCCTCGCCGGAGGCGCGGGTTCCTGGATGGAGATGCTCGTGTTCGACATGGGCCTCCCGGCAAACGCCTTCTCGGTCTACAGCTCGCAGAGGCGCCCCAATGCCGCGGACGCAGGCATCGCCGATTACAGCTACGAGGCCGACAACGAGCTCTGCCTCGTCCACGGGAACTACTACGTCGAGCTCGTCTGCTCCGACTCCTCCGACCCGGCGAGGCGGGCGGCGGAGACCGTGGCGCGCGCCTATGTGGGGGCGACGGCGGTGGCCGAGCACGCGAACATGGGCGCCGAGCAGGCTCTCTTCCCCCCGGAAGGGCTGGTGGCCGGCAGCATCGCGCTCGTGCCGTCCGACGTGTTCGGGTTCGACCGGCTGAAGAATGTCTTTGTGGCCCGCTATCGGGATGGCGGGAACGAGGTGACCCTGTTCGCCGCCAACCGGGGCGCGCCGGATGAGGCGGCGAAGGTTGCGGCCGAGCTCCGCGGCTTCTTCGTGGCGGACTGCGGCGGCAGGGAAACCCCGGCTCCGCCCGCTCCGCCCGGGGCGGCGATCTTCGATCTGGGCGGCAGCTTCGAGGCGGTGTTTGCAGCGGGCCCGTACATCGCCGGGGTGCACCAGGCGCCCGACCGGGAGTCCGCGCAGCGTTGGCTGGCCGTCCTCAGCCGCCGGATATCCGGAGCGCACCCGTGATTCCCCCCGACCCAGGTCCCGGGCCGGTCGCGACGCGCCGCGAGTTCTTCCGCCGGGGGCTGCGCGCCGGGGCGGCGATAGCCGCGACGGGCGGGCTCGGCGCCTGGCTCTGGAACCGCCATCCGCCAGGCGACTTCGGCCGGACGCAAGCCTCGGATCCCAGGAAGGACTTCGCCGTGCGCGCGGCCGGGCCGCGCATGGCCATCGCGACCGGCCGGGACAGGGCCGCGATGCTGCGGCGGGCGCTGGCGGCGATGGGCGGGATCGAACGGTTCATCGGCAGGGGCGACCGCGTGATGCTGAAGGTGAACGCGGCGTTTGCGACGCCCGCGATCCTCGGCGCGACAACCCACCCGGATCTTGTGGCGGAACTGGCCCGGTTGTGCCGGGCCGCAGGGGCGGCGTCCGTAATCGTTACCGACAACCCCATCAATTCCCCAGAAAGCTGTTTCGAGCTGACGGGCATCGGCGCGGCCGCGCGCGCGTCGGGGGCCGGCCTGTTCGTGCCGCGCCAGGGATCCTTCCGGGCCGGGACGCTTCCCGGAGGCCGCTTGATTCGCGACTGGCCCGTCCTGGACGAGCCGTTCGCCGGGGTGACAAAGCTGATCGGTGTCGCACCGGTGAAGGGCCACCAGCGCGCGGGGGCCTCGATGACGATGAAGAACTGGTACGGCCTGCTCGGCGGCCGGCGCAACCAGTTCCACCAGGACATCGACGGCATCATCGTCGAGCTGGCGATGCTGGTGAAGCCGACGCTGGTCGTCCTCGACGGCACCGACAGCATGATGACCAACGGGCCGACCGGCGGCTCACTGGCCGACCTCAAGGCGACGAACACGCTGATCGTCGCCACGGACCCGGTGGCGGCGGACGCCTGCGGGGCGACGCTCCTGGGAAAGACCTTCCGCGACCTGCCCTATCTTGTCCGGGCCGGCGAGATGGGGCTCGGCACGGCGGACTTCGAGTCGCTGCACCCGGCCCGCGTGCCGGCGCAGGCCTCCTAAACCCATGCGCATCACGACCGCACGGCGCATCGCGCAGGCCTTCTTCTTCGCCCTGTTCGTCTGGCTGTGCGTCGTCGCAACCGTCGGGACCCGGCTGTGGCAGTGGCGCGGCTGGCCGATACGGTGGTTTCTCGAGCTCGATCCCCTGGTCGCGCTGGGCACGGCGCTCACGACGCGTTCGCTCTTCCCGGGCCTTTTCTGGGCTTTCGCGACCATCGCGCTCACGATCCTTCTGGGGCGCGTCTTCTGCGGATGGGTGTGCCCGTTTGGCTCGATTCATCATTTCGTAGGCTGGCTGGCCCAGCGGTCGCGGCCGCTGAAGCGGCGAATCGAGGCGAACCGGTACCACCGCGCGCAGGCAGTCAAGTACTGCCTGCTTGCCGCCTTGCTCGCGGCGGCCCTTCTTCCCGTCGGCCGGATGATGCTCGGCTCGCTGCAGACGGGCCTGCTCGACCCGATCCCGCTCGTGAACCGCTCCTTCAACCTGGCGGTCCTCTCGGTCGCGGACCTGGCGGCGGGGAATTGGGCCGGGGCCGGCCGTTTCTATTCCGGCGCGGGCTTGGTCGGGGCCGTCTTCCTCGCGCTTGTGCTGCTTAACGTTGCCGTCCCCCGGTTCTACTGCCGATTCATCTGCCCCCTCGGGGCGCTCCTCGGAGTCATCGGCCGCGTCTCCCCCTGGGGCATAGGGGCCCGGCGCGCGAAATGCACGGAATGCGGCGTCTGCGACCTGAATTGCGCGGGCGCCTGCAATCCGATGGGGCCGATCCGCCCGAGCGAGTGCCTGATGTGCATGAACTGCCTGGACGACTGCCCCTCGGTGGAGCCAATAGCCTACGGCCCGCGGCCGTCGCCCGCCGGTGAAATCACCTCGCCGGGAATGTCCCGGCGCGACTTTGTCATTTCGGTCGCGGCGGGGCTTGCGGTGGTCCCATTGGCGCGCCTGGGAGGGGCGACAGCTAACGATTGGCCTGCGGGGATGATCCGGCCGCCCGGCGCCGTTGCCGAGGAGGAGTTCCTCGCGCGCTGCGTGAAATGCAGCGAATGCGTCCGGGTCTGCCCGACCAACGTGCTGCAGCCGGCTGGGCTCTCCTGGGGATGGGAGGCGCTCTGGACGCCGGCGCTCAACAACCGCATCGGCACCAGCGGGTGCCAGTCCAACTGCATCGCGTGCGGCCACGCCTGCCCGACCGGGGCCATCCGGCCGCTCACGCTCGACGAGAAGCTCGGGCGCGGCGGCTTCGAGGCGGCGGGGCCGATCCGCATCGGCCTGGCGTTTGTCGACCGCGGGCGCTGCCTGCCCTGGGCGATGGAGCGGCCTTGCATCGTCTGCGAGGAAACCTGCCCGGTCTCGCCGAAGGCGATCCATCTGGAGGAGGTCGAGCAGACGATCCGGGAGGGAGCGACGGTGCGCCTGCAGCGGCCTGTCGTGGATCCCGCGCGCTGCACCGGATGCGGGGTCTGCGAGCACGAGTGCCCGATGAGCGGGCAGCGCGCCATCCGGGTCACCGCGGACAACGAGACCCGCGACCGGAGCCATGCCGTCCTTTTACACCATGAAAAACAATAAAGATTCCATCTCCCGCCGGGATTTCCTTGCGGCGACCGGGGCCATCGGCGTGGGCGCCATTCTGGCGTCCTCACGTATCTGGGGGGCGGACGTGCCGCGGCAGGCCATCGCCCGGAGGAAATTCGGCAAGACGGGAGTGGAGGTGCCGATCATCGGCCTCGGCTGCATGTTCGACATCATCAATAACCAGGTCATCCTTCGCCAGGCCTTTGACCGCGGCGTGACCTACTGGGACACCGCCGCGGGCTACGGCAAGGGGGGCAGCGAGCGCGGCATCGGCATGTTTCTGGAAAGGAACCCGTCGGCGCGCAAGGAGCTGTTTCTAGTCACAAAGGGCCGCGGCCCGGACTACCGGCAAACGCTCGACGAGTCCCTCGCCAGGCTGAAGGTCGACTACGTCGACCTGTTCCTCTCCCACGCCGTCGGCGACATCGGAGAGGTGGACACGCCGGAGGCGAGGGCGTTTGCGGAGAGGGCGAAGCGGGACGGAAAGATCAAGTTCTTCGGCTTCAGCACGCACAGCAATGTGGCGCAATGCCTCGAAGGGGCGGCCAAGCTCGGGTGGATCGACGGGATCCTGATGACCTACAACTACCGCACGATGCACGAGCCCGACGTGATGGCGGCGATCGACGCGTGCGGGACGGCGGGCATCGGCCTGACCGCGATGAAGACGCAGGGCCAGTGGCAGTGGCGCGAGACGCCCGAGCAGGCGGCCATCCTGGCCCCGCTCCTGGCGCGCGGATTCACGCCCGGGCAGGCCAAGCTCAAGGCCGTGATGGAGAATCCGCAGATCTCCACCGCATGCGTCCAGATGCCGAGCCTGAAGCTCTGCCATGAGAACATTGCCGCGGCCCTGGACGCCACAAGCCTCGCCGAGTCCGACCGCGCCGCGCTGGAGCAGCACGCCGCGGCGACCGCGACCGGCTATTGCGCCGGCTGCAGCCGGCTGTGCGAGCCGACGATCGGCAACGCCGTGCCGGTGGCGGACATCATGCGCGACCTGATGTACCACCGCCATTACGGGGATTCGGTGGACGCGCGCTCGCTCCTCGCCGAACTGCCGGTGGAGGTCAGGGCGCGGCTGCCTCTCGTGGACTACGCAGCGGCCGAGCGCGCCTGCCCGCGCGGGCTGCCAATTGGGTTGCTGATGCGCGAAGCCTCGGTCATCCTCGGTTAGCATGTGCCGATGACCGCCGAGACCGTCCGCTGCTTTGATGCGCTGGCCGCCGATGCCCAATGGTACACGTTCACCCCGAACGAGCGGCGAATCACGGATGAGTTCGTGCGCCGATGGGGGATAAGGCCTGGCGACTGGGTCCTCGAGCCCGGCTGTGGCTCCGGGCGGCTCACTGTCATCCTGGCAGCGCTGACGGGCCCGGAGGGCCGCGTGCTGGCCTTCGACGCTTCCCGGGAGTTCATCCGGGCAGCGGCGCGGCGCGGTATGCCCGCACACGTGACCCTGCATGCCTTCCGCATGGAGACGGCGCCGCTCCCGCAGGCCTCCTTCGAGCACGTGGTGTGCTTCAACGCCTTTCCCCACCTCGTGCCGCAGGAGCGCACCGCGTACCGCCTTGCCGGGGCCCTTCGGCCGGGAGGGGTGCTCTGGATCGCGCACACCTGCAGCCGCGGCTTCGTCAACGGCGTCCATCGGCAGGGGCCCGCCTCCCTGCGCAACCATCTCCTGCCGGCCCCGAGGGTCCTGGATCGCCTCCTGCGCGGGGCCGGGCTCGGTGAAGTCGAGATCGAGGACGGCGCCGACCGCTTCCTGGCGCGGGCCGTCCATCCCGCGCCCGTTTTCGCCGGCCCCCCTGTCGACCGCCATGCCTGAGCCATCCTCCGCCGGCGCCGCCCGCCCTTTCCGCTTCCTCACGCTCTCCACGGCGCGGGAGCTCGGGATATTGCTGTGCCTCTCGGTGATGTTCCCGTTCATGATCCACGTGATCCCCGTGCCCGAGGACTCCCAGCTCGGCCCGAGGCTGCTGCCGATCTTCTACGCCCCGCTCCTGGCGTCGCTTTTGCGGCGCTCCGGGACGGCGGCGGCGGTCGCGCTGCTGGCGCCGTGGCTCAACTGGGCATTGACGTCACATCCTGCGCCGACCGGCGCGATCGTGATGACGGTCGAGCTTGTGGTCTTTGTCCTTGCCGTTCGGGCGCTGCTGGCCCGGTCGGGGCCGCGCTGGTACCTCGCCGCGCCGGCGTTCCTCTTTTGCAAGGCGGGGTCGGCATTGGCTGCGACCGCGTTCCCGGAATTGAACGGCGGCCGCGAGCCGCTCGCGTGGGCCGTCCAGAGCGTCGCGACCGGTCTGCCCGGGATCGCCATCCTCGTGCTCATCAATTGGCTGGTGCTGCGGTCCTATCCGCCCGGCGCGGCGGGCGGCGGCCCAAGGCTGGCATGAGGGCTCGGCGCCGAATCTGCGGCGGGAATCGGAAATCGGCCGGAACGGAAACACCCGCAGCGCGCGTCCTCCTGCCGATCTGCCTTTTGCCCACCGCCGTTCCATCACGACCGGCCCCGTGGATCACCTGGGTCGGCCGCTTCCATGGCCACTGCGCACTTTCCTAATCCCGCGAACGTCTACCTCTACGGGATGATTGTCCTTTCGACCGTTCACCGGCTGTCGAAGGATTACCCGGAGCCGGACGGCTATGGCGAAATCGAGGAGACGCATGTCGTGCCGGGGGGAGAGACTGGCAACTCTGCGCTTGTGCTGGCGCGATGGGGGCAGCGCGTGAAAGTCGCGGGGCCCTTTCTGGGGAGACAGACGCGCGACGGCGTATTGGGGTTTCTGGCGCCGAGGGGGATCGATTGCTCGGGCCTCCGCTATGACGAGTCTTACGATGGCGTAACCGACACCGTGCTGGTTGGCGGCGGGTCGCGGACGGTCTTCGGCCGATTCGGGCAATACTTCCGCGGGCCGCGGCGCTGGGCGGCGCCGGAGCGCGCCGACATAGCGGGCGCCGACATAGTCGGCATTGACCCCTTCTTCGATGGCGAGTCTGAGGAGGCCGGACGGCTTTGCGGCGAGCTCGGCAGGCCGTATGTGACGATTGATTGCGCTCCGGACAGCGCCCTGAATCGAGGCGCCGCGGCGACGGTTGTCTCGAACGAGTTTCTGCGCAGCCATTTTCCCGCGGCAAACCGCGGGGAACTGCTGCGGCTCTACACGGCGGAGAGCGCGGGCCTTGTGATCCTCACCTGCGGCGCTGAGGAGATCCTCTACGCCCGTGGGCGCGGGGAGATCCTCGGCATGAAGCCCTTCAAGGTGGCCCCAAAGAGCACGCTTGGCGCCGGCGACGCGTTTCGCGGCGCAGTGATACATGGCGCCTCCCGCGGATTCTGTGACGAAGGCATCGTGCGGTTTGCCGCAGCGACCGCTGCATGCGTCTGCCGGCGCTTCCCCATGGCCCACGACCCGCCCGGCCTGGAGGAAATCGAGGCGCTCGCGACGTCCAACGGCGGCAATCCGATTGGGCCGCGCCGCGCCTGACGACGGGAATGCTTTTGACACCCTTGCGGCGCGGGATTACGAAAATTGGTCGGCAACGCCAAACCGCCGCCAGGGGGGGGGGGGGGACTGCGGAACGGTCCGGAAAATCGGGTCAGCTTGCCTTGTCCCGGAAGCGGTAGACAGCCAGCCGCCACCATCATGGATCCGAAGCCTGCTCCCGGAAGGAACCCGAAATAGACCTGGCGCGACGTCGAGCGCACTGAGGCCCCGAAGCGCTCGGTCGGCGACCGCAACGCCGATTTTCGCGCGGTCTATCGCCCCTACGACGAGGCGACCGCGAGCGAGCAGGCCAGCCGCTGCATTCAGTGCCCGAACCCGACCTGCGTAAGCGCGTGTCCGCTCGGCATGCCGATCCCGGATTTGCTGCGGCTGACGGCCGACCGGCAGTTCACCGAGGCGGCGAAACTGCTGTTTGCTAATCAGAGCATGCCGGAGCTGTTCGTGCATGTGTGCGCGGGCGAACGGCTGTGCGAGGCCGCGTGCATGCTCGCCGACAAGTCCGAGCCGGTGTCGATAAGCTCCATCTCCCGCTTCATCCTGGATTTCGGCTGGAAGAACGGCCTCTTCGAGCCGCCGGTCGGCGAGGCCAAGGGCCAGGGCGTCGCGGTCGTCGGGTCGGGCCTGTGCGGGCTGGTCGCCGCGGACGAGCTTTCGAAGGCCGGCTACGCCGTCACGGTGTTCGACGCATACCGCAAGCCCGGCGGGCGGCTGGTCAAAGGGCTGCCCGGCTTTCGCGTTGACCGCGAGTTGATCGAACGCCGCGTGCGGTTGCTCGCGCAGCGCGGCGTCCAGTTCCGCACCGGCATGGTGTGCGGCCGCGACCTGAAGATGGGTGATCTGCGCCGCGACTTCGACGCAGTGTTCTTCGGCCTCAGGCGTGCGAATCCGGTAAGCCTCGATATTCCGGGCGCAAAGCAGCGCGGAGTGCGGCAGGCCTACCCGTTTGTCCTGCGCAACACGTCCGACGTCGCCGTCAAGACGCAGCCTGTGTCCGTCCAGAACCGGAGCGTGGTCGTGCTCGGCGGCGGCGAGACCGCGGTCGATGCCCTGCGTGTGGCTATCCGCTGCGGCGCCAGTGACGCCGCATGTGTCTATCGCCGCGACATCAGGGACCTTTCGGCGAGCCCAAGGGAGATCGCCAACGCCGAGGAGGAAGGCGCGCGTTTCATCTGCTTCGCCCAGGCGGTCGAGGTCATCGGCAACGCGCGGGGCGACGTGACCCATGTGCGCTGCGTTCGCACGGCGCCTGGGGAACCCGACGCGACGGGTCGCTGCACCGTTTCGCCGATCGCCGGCTCCGAGTTCCACATTCCAGCCGACGTCGTGCTCGTTGCCTACGGCTACGAGCCGCCGAAGCTAACGCAAGTGGACGAGTTTTCCGAGCTCGCCTTCGACGACCGGGGTTTTCTAATCGTCGACTCCGACCTGATGACGAATCTTCCCGGCGTGTTTGCCGGCGGTTCGGTCGTGCGCGGCTCCGTGCCGTTGGTCACGATCGTGCACGACTCCTGCAGCGCCGCAGCCTCAATCGCCCGGTATCTCTGCGCGCGCCGCGCGAAAGCCGGGCTAGTTCAGGGGGCCCTTGCCGACGGCGCGGAAAGGCCGATTTCGGCGCAATAGATAGCGCGGGGACTAGCGGCGGTATTCCGGCGGGGTCGAGCCACCGGCCATTCGGCGCACGATCGCATTCTTGGCCGCCATGCGGGCCTCTCTGGACGGGATTGGCGTTGCGCAGAAATCAGCTTTCCGACGAACTCGACATATGCCATCCCCATGGGTTCCGGAAAAGAAGGCGGCATGGATCATGGCTGCGATCGTCGCCGCCGAAGGGACCTGGGTCGGATTCAACGTCGCCACAAATGGGCGGGGATTTTGCCGTTATCTCGGATTGCTGCCTGGCAGCAACACGGGTGTTTGGCCCGGATGGTTTCTGGCGGCAATCGTGACTCTGCTCTTTGTAATTCGGGCTTCGCGCCTTCCGTCCGTGCGCGCCAATCTGTTCAAACCCTCTCGCCTAAAGGTGCTCGCTTTGGCGCTCGCCGTCAGCGCCGGCATTTTGGAGGAGGTGTTTTTCCGGCGCCTGCCTATGGATTACCTGCAAAACCGGGACTTTGGTCCGTTTCCCCAAATCGCTGCCTCGGCCTTCCTCTTTGGCATTGTTCACGGCACCTGGGCCCTGATGGGCAAGAGCCTGAGCGCGGGTTGGGGCGCAACCCTCGCCACGGGTGCATTGGGAGCCGCGCTCGCAGTCGTTTACTTGGCCGGTGGCCGCAGCCTCGCACCCTGCGTTGGCGCGCATTTTGCAATAAACGTCTTTATTGAGTCCGGACTCGGGCTCGCCGCCACGCGCGGGGAGATGGGTCGCAGGCGACACTCAGCTCAGTCCGTCTAGATCCGATTCAGAGGGAAATGCTGGTCGATAAAGCGAAAATCGCGGTCGTTCTCCAAGAAGCTGACGCCATTTTGGACAACGACGGCTGCGATAAGGCAATCGATCGAGTTGCGAATCGTCACGCCTTTGCGTCGTAGCTCGCGATAGATCGTTGCCCCCAACTCAAACGTGGATCGATCGTCGGGCAGGTAAAGCAATTCCGCGAAGCGCTTTCGAGTTTCGGCATACTCCTTTTCCTCCCGAATTCCCTGCAAGACTTCAGTCACAATGAAGCCGCAGCAATAAAGGTCGTCGCGATCCCGAATGCATTTCTCCAGTTTTGCCGTGACCTCGTTTTCCCGGCCGCGGAGAAAATCGATCCAGACTGTCGAGTCTATCAGGACGTTCACGCCACGCGCTTGCGTCGCATTGCCGCCAAATCGCCATCCCAATGAATCTTGCCTTTGAGGGTAAGCAACTCCTGCTGTCTCTCCCGTCGGACCAGCTCATTAAGGGCACGGTCTACCAGGGCTCGCCGAGTCTTCAGCCCAGTCGACTTCAACCCCTCGCGTATGAGGGCTTCATCTAGAACGATGTTCGTACGTTTCATCGCGTACACAACATTGTAATATGAAATGTGTATGCAAGCGAATTCGAGATTGCGGAACCGTAAACCAATCCGGCTCACATCCCAGGAAGCCCGCCGTTGCCCTTCATCGCCTCCATCTGGCGCATCAGCTTCTTCTGGTTCCCGCCCTTCATCATGCGCATCATCTTCTGCATCTGCTGCGGATCTCACAGGCCAACGGATTATGACGACCTGCTATTGAGACTTCCTGCTGGCATTTAGGTTTTTGATGGCAATTTGTGGCAACGGTCGACGCATGCTTATTTTTGATGCCCCCAATGGTTCCGGGCCCGATCGACAACACTGTTGCGCAAGCTGCGCCTTGACTGCCTTCGAATGTATGACACTCTGTCAGACATGAAGGTTTCTACCCGTTCGTTGATGCGCGAATTCCCCAAGGCCAAGGCCGCGGCCCGCAAGGGACAGGCTGTTGAGATCGTCGACGGCAAGTCAGGCGAGCAGTTTCTTTTGATCGCCAAGCCGACCCACACCTTTGGAGAACTCGCCGCGCACGCTAAGGGCGTTTATGCCGGCCCTCGCGATCTTTCGTCGCGGGAGGGCTTCGGTGCCTGAGCATATAACCGACACAGGTCCCCTTGTCGGCTGGATAAATTCGCGCGACCAGTGGCATGCTTGGAGTGCGAGCGTTTTGGAGGGGCTCGCCCCGCCGCTGATAACTTGTGAAGCCGTGATCGCAGAGGCTGCGTGGCAGCTGAGCCGGTCGCGACCAGCAGTTGATCAGCTATACGGTCTTGTGGATGCTGGTGCCCTCCGGGTGGTGGACCTATTACCCGAACACATGTCCCATTTACGTTCTCTTACCGCAAAGTATCCGCAGATGGATTTTTGCGATGCGGCCGTCGTGAGATTGGCCGAGATATTCCCGCAGGCGAAGGTGATCACGACTGATTCCGCGCATTTTACGATCTACCGTCGGTTTGGAAACAAGCCGCTGGCGCTAATTCATCCGATGAGCGGGTGAAGTGGATTTGGATTCCCATTCCCTCCCGGTCGAATTTAGGCAGTCCCAACTAATTCACGACGTCATTGGTGAAGGTGCGTCGATGAACTTTCAGGAACGCCCATATTTTCCAAAACATCAGACCCTCCCATTGCCGCAAGAAAGCTGTTAGAACTTATCGCACCTTCGCACATAGGATGCAGTCTCGGGGGTCAGGGCCAATGTTCGGACAAACGTGCCAGCGACGGAGGACTCCTTCCCGGATCATACCGGCCTTCTCCATCACTCGCGCCGAGCTAGGATTGTCCACATCGCAGAATGCGTAAGCGCGAAATACCTCCGGCTGGGCGAGCGCCCAATCAACTGCAAATCGCAAGGCCTCGGGCATTAGTCCGCGGCCCCAGAAGGATCTGTCCAGGACGTAGCCGAACAACATGTGGGTCTTCTTTTGCCGCAGCGCGCTCTCGATTGTCGAACACGGGGCACTTGACTTTGGATGAATCACTCTACATAGAAACGCCATGCAATCTACATATTCGGTGACAGAGGGGCAGGCTCGTTTCCCCCATGTCGTCAAGGAGGCCCAAAGCGGGCGGGTGGCCACGATCACCAAGCATGACGAGCCGGTGGCCTATGTCGTCGGGAGGGAACGCATGAGCGCTCTCGTTGAGACTTTGGAGATCCTTGCCAATCCCGCGGCGATGAAGGCGATCAGAGACAACGAGGCCGGGAAGCTCAAATCCCACAAGATCGACGAGATTCCGGACTAATGCCGAAGGTCGATGTAAAGCAGCCGGTCTACGATTTCATCCGTCGCCTGGCTCCGGAGCCGCGCCGCGCGCTGAAGAAGGCTCTGCAAGAGCTGGAGCATGAGCGCGGCGACATCCGTTCGCTTGAGCAAGCCCTTGCAGGATACTACCGCCTTCGCGTAGGCAAATTCCGCCTGATATTCCGATACGTCAACACAGGGGATATCGAGGCAATTTTCGTTGAAGAGCGAAGTATGGTCTATGAGGTTTTCGAGGCTCAGCTTTTGGCAAAGCTGAAAACTTAGGGGACGAGTGTGCTGCAGAAGGGTCATGTGCGCCCTCACATCCCCGGGAAACCGCCCTTGCCCTTCATCGCCTCCATCTGGCGCATCATCTTTTTAGCGCCACCGCTCTTCATGGCGCGCATGAGCTTCTGCATCTGCTGGAACATAGGTGAGGTCATTGTCAACCAAGTACTTGGGAAAGCTGCTTTATTGAGACTCTCCCCAGGCAACAACGGCTATGATGGCACATCCTGGCAAAGTGTCTGGCAAGCAGTTGGAAGAGCTCACAGGAGCGCCGCTTCGCGGGAGGAACAGAACCCCTTGCCGAGGGGGTCGTCGATCGAGGAGCCGATCACCACGTGGTAGAGCACCGGGACGTCGAAAATCTTGCCGGCCTCCCGCATCTGCTTCAGATGACACAGGCTAACGGATTACATCAGTCTGCTGTTGCGGTTCCCTTATGGCACCAAGTCTACAATGGCATTGTCTGGTAAACCTTCCAAACTGGATTCTTAGCGAAGCTTAAAGGATGTGCGCTCGGGACTTATAGTACCAGAGAGCGCACGCGTGTGCGCTGCCTACGCGAATTCGCAACATCCGATTCTGCCAGGCGTTTTGCTTACACCTGGTCAACCCTGAGTCGTTCTCCCACGACGTGGCGAATGCGGTCGAAATGCACGTCACGGCAGGCAATCACCAAGCCTGTGCGAATGGCGACCGTTGCAACGAAGAGATCGTTGCGCGGAATCGTCACTCCTTCGCGCCTCAGTCGGCGTTCCAGGAGGGCAGCTTCCCGCCAATCGTCCGTTTCAAAAGGAACATGGTGGCTGAATCGAAAAGCTTCATCCAAGTCGGCCTCTTCGTCGGCTTTGACACCGCTTAACAATTCAAAGCGAATTGGGCAGGTGTAGGCGGCCAAGTCAGCTTCGAGGAGCCGTGCCACCTCCTGCTTGACCGCCGAATTGCCTTTCCGACGGAGAAATTCAACCCAGGCGGAACTGTCAACGAGCTTCATAGACGTCGCGCGCCTCCAATTGCTCGTTAGTCAGGGCAAAGTCAGTCTTCCCAGTCAAGGCCCGTTCCAGGAATCGACGCCGGGCTTCCTGGCGGAGAAACTGCGCGAGGGCTCGACTCACGGCCGGAGATTTCTTTTTCAGGCCGGTGATCTTCTGTATCCTCCGCAACTCTTTAGCTTCAATATCGACAGTGATTCTCATACTTAAGTGGGATAAAATGATGATTTAGTTGAAGCCTGCAAGCATCATTTCGTCAGCATCTGTGCCGGCACAGAGTCCAACTCGTCCGGCACCGCGCGGAATGGACGCCGCGTGGGCTCACGTCCCCGGAAACCCGCCCTTTCCCTTCATGGCCTGCATCTGGCGCATGAGCTTCCTCTGGTTCCCGCCCTTCATCATGCGCATAACCTTCTGCATCTGCTGTGGATATTGGTAGAAGAACAACTTGTGAAAGGTCGCCTCGAAAAATGCGGGGCGGCATTCCGTCTATCATGGCACATCATGGCACATTTCAAAGGTCGCAGCGGTGTTCTAGTGTTTCGCCTCGATGAAGCCGCACACGCCAATCTGCGCCCGCCCATTACGGTCAAAGATGCCATCAGCGATTTGCCAATGGCGGGTGAAAACGAAACACCGCTTCGTTACGATTGCCGTCACCGCAACATTGGTGAGTTTGTCCGTCAGATTCGCCGAAGCATCAGGCATTCACAACTGCGTTCCGCTCGGAGCCGCCTCCTCCCCAAGATCATTGCCCTTAAGGGGTTTCGCCTCGCGTTTCAATGTGGGTCTTGGAAAATTGCCCCCGTCTCCAGCCCGCTTCCATGGAATCCAATTCTACCCAAGCGGTGTTTCTGAGTTACGCCCGCGAGGACACCGCGGCGGCGCTGCGCATTGCCGAGGCGCTGCGCAGCCACGGGATCGACGTGTGGTTTGACCAGAGCGAGCTTCGGGGCGGTGACGGCTGGGACCAGAAGATCCGCAGGCAGATCAAGGAGTGCGCGATCTTCATTGCCCTCATCTCGGAGCGCACGGAGCAGCGGCACGAGGGCTATTTTCGGCTCGAGTGGAAGCTCGCCGTCGAGCGCACCCACCTCATGGTGGCAGGAGCCCCGTTTCTTCTTCCCGTCGTCGTGGACGGCACGTCCGAATCCACGGGAATGGTGCCCGACGAGTTTCTCCGAGTCCAATGGACGCGCCTGCCGGGTTCGCTGCCCACGCCCCAATTTATCGTACAGGTGAGGGGCCTTCTCGATTCACAGCGCAGGCCCGCGGTCCAAGGCCGGGGCTCTGGCGCGTTTTCCACGCCCGCGGCGCCGGGGATTCCCCGGCGCCGACCTGGCCCGCCGGCTTGGGCGTGGGCCGCACTTGGGATAGCGGCGGCTGTCGCCGCCGGTGCGGTCTACCTGAGCCGCAAAACGGCGCCCGCCCCGGCGGCCGAGGCTGGGGTGGCTGCGCAGGCCGTGGCGGCCAAGTCGATCGCCGTGCTGCCGTTTGACAACCTGAGCCCGGACAAGGACAACGACTTTTTCGCGGACGGCGTACACGAGGAGGTGATTACCGCACTCGCCAAGATCCATGACCTTAAGGTCGTCTCGCGTACGTCGGTCATGGCATATAGGACCGGCGAGCGCAACCTGAGGAAGATCGCGGCGGAGCTGGGGGTTGCGAACGTGCTTGAAGGCAGCGTGCGCCGCGAGGGCAATCAGGTGCGGGTCACGGCGCAGCTCATCGACGCACGAACCGACGAGCACCTGTGGGCCGAGGCCTACACCCGCGACCTGACCAATGTCTTCACCATCCAATCGGAGCTGGCGGGCGCGATTACGGCGGCGCTCAAGGCCACCCTCTCGCCCGAGGAAAAGTCGCTGATTGAACGCCGTCCGACGGAAAACAGGGACGCCTACGACCTCTACCTGCGCGCACGCGCCATGAGCGACACGATTGGCTACGCCACCTCAAGGGACGGAATCGACAACGTGGTCTCGCTCTACGAGCAGGCCGTGACCTTGGACCCCGGCTTCGTGCTGGCTTATGTGCAGCTCACTGCGGAGAACGGAAAGCTCTACTGGTTCGGACACCTTGACCCGACTCCGGAAAGCCGGGCGCGCGCGAAGGCGGCGCTCGACGCCGCGGTCCGGCTCGACCCGAATTCGCCGGAGACTCACTTGGCGCTCGGGGCCTATGCCTACTTCTGCGACAACGATTGGGCCCGTTCGCTTTCCGAGTTCACCACTGCGGCGGACAGCCTGCCGAACGACGCGCAGGTCATTTACGAAATCGGTCGCGCGCAGAGGAGGTTGGGCCACCTGGCGGAGGCGCTCACCTACTATACCCGCGCGATGGGGCTGAATTCGCGCGACCTCACCTGCATGCAGGATCAGGTCGAGACGCTGAACATGATGCGGCGCTATCCTGAGGCGCTTGAGCTCTGCGAGCGATATATGGCCTATTACCCGAACAGCCCCGACCTGCTTCGCACACTGGCGAAGGTCAGGTTCGAGACCAGTCGGGACAAGCGGGCGTTCATCGCGGCCATCGGGCAGGGCGCGACCGGGACCGCCAACTATGAGAGCGTGCTCAATGCCTACTATGGCGCGATGGTGGCCGGCGACCTTGACGCGGCGGATCGGGCGCTGGCGGATTCCCGCCTGACGTATGTCCCATCCCCGATCCGCGTCCTCAACGAGCCGGTTTCGCTCGACCGCGGCCTGGTGGCGTTTCTGCGGGGAAAGCCGGACGAGGCGCGGGCCTTTGGCGCCGACGCCTCCGCCTATTTCAAGGCTGGGCAGTGGACCCGGCGGCAGGAGGCGGTGGCCATGGCGGATAACGCTCTTGCGCTTGCGCTGGTCGGCCACGCGGATCAGGCCGTGAATCTGGCGCGCGAGGCCCTTGAGCTTCAGGCCAGCCACGATTTTTTTGCCTTGGTGACCTTGCGATCGAGGATCGGGCAGGTCTTCCTAGTTCTCAACCGCCGCGAGGAGGCGTTGGCCATGCTTCACGATATGATGACGTTTCCCTGCGACATTGGTCCGGAGGAATTGCGCAACGATCTCATGTGGTCGCGCCTGAAGGATGACCCGAGGTTTGAGCAGATGTTAGCGTCCGCCAGGCCGCTGTGACAGTCGGCGGCGCCCCGGCAGACCTGCGGCGGAATCGCGAATGCCCGCGCCGGAAACCCGAATCCGTTCTCCATCTTCGGCCGGTCTCCCTCAATTCGTCATGAGAATGATTTGGACTCTTTGTAATCCTACCTAAATCGAGATGGAGGCCGCACGCTACTGACAGATTATCACGGCAACCCGTCAAAACATCTTGCCGCTCTTTTTCATCGCTTCCATTTGGCGCATAAGCTTTTGCTGATTTCCTCCCTTCATCATCCTCATCATTTTCTGCATCTGCTGTGGGTAATACGTGGCCAACAACTTAGCTCTACAGGATTATTGAGACTCCTCCCGGCAAATCTGTTTATAGTGGCACATCATGGCACAAATGTCTGCAAGCCACTGGTTGAGAGCTTTTTGCCTAACGATTATGAGGAGAAGAATGTCTATACGCAGCCCTTGCTCACCCGTAGGTGTCCGGTCAAGGACCTCCAATTGGGGAGCCATACGACAGGACACTTACAGTCATTGAGTGGGCTGTGCGGTTTTTCCCGCTCTCCTGCGTTCCTGGCAAACGATTCGGTAGGCCGGTTCGGTCGAAGACTCACACAGTACCCCCTTCGATTCCTGGCCCAACTCCATAGGCCTTGCGCGTTGCCCCTCACTGCGCGCTGGTCAGGAAACGTGCGTGGAATGTCTGCCCGGCGGCGCCGGCGACGCGGAACGATAGCCGTATCGTCGGTGAAAGCCGGCCAATGGCCACTCCGGGATCGGCGCAAACCAGCTTAAGCGCGGATGCGGCCAATTCCATTGTAATGGTTGTATTGTTGACTTGCGTCGGGTCGCTCGCAGCAACGTCCAAAAAGACCCCCTTGGTCTGAAGAAGAACACTTGCGATTCTATCCACCGTGATGACCCCGGTGGCTGAGCGCCCATCACTCCAGAAGTTCGCCGCCGTCAGGCCAAGCGAGTCCACGCGCACCGCCTGAATTCGGTCGGAATTTGCCAGTATTTTCACTCTCGGGTGCTTGGCATATTCGGAGACCTGCGCCGCACTGTATCCGGGCAACAGCACATACGAATACGTTGCTCCGGCTGGATTCGTTTCGTGGGAGAGCCAGAGCGTAAGATAGTTACGGGATACAGTCGTCGTGGTTTCGTTCCAAACGCCCGATCGTGCCTCTCGCAGTCCATACAGCATGACGGGCGCCGGGAAAAAATAGCCGATATCCGCACCTTCCGTCGGGCCTGCCAGGTGAGCCCAGGTCACATCCCGCATGGGCTCTGCCCCGCCAAGCGCTCCGGTCCTTCGCGTGCCGTCCACCGTAAGCGTGTTGTCGGCGCCATCGTGCAGAAGGCGGTTCTCGACGACGGTCTCGATCGGCCGAGAATCGGCGCTGCAGATGTCGCTGCCCAAGCAAACCACCTCCCTGTCGAACATGAACCAAGACTTTTTCGCTGTGAGCGTGCTGCCCCACGCCCGGAGTTGCATTCCAGCCGCCCCGCAGGCGCCGAGCGAGGCACCGCCGACCCAGGTCGTCGCCGGAGCCTCGCTCTGCCCTGATGCGGGTTCGCGGGCCTGAGTTACGTCGACCGTGGTTCCGGGAAGGCGGCGCGGGTCAACGGTTGGCCAGAAGTCGTCGTCGAACTGCGTCAAATCGGAGTTGTAGAGGTAGAGCATGCCTTCGCCCGTGTGCCAGCCACTCACATTCTCACCGTGGATGCTCTCGTAGGTGAAAACGCGGCTGGAGGACATGCTGAGTCCAAGGCCAAAACCCGGGGCCAGGTGAACCACGCGATCCATTCCCCCAAAGACAAAATTCCCGATGAGCTCACCTCGGGGCTTCACGGTCGGGTCGGCGAGCAGCTGCCGCACGGCGCCCTTGAGCCCGAGAGGTGCAGTCTCGACGAAGTCGAGAACAGTGTCCGCCTCGGCCCAGTACTTCAGCATCGATCGCATCCGAGCGGCGTCCGCCTCCGGGGCGAACTGGGAGATCAGAAGGATGTTCTGCATGATGCCGTGCCCGATGGCGTGCTCAGAGGCGGATTTGCGGGAGTTCTCCCGGCCCTGCACCATGGCCATTATGCCGCCGCGATAAATCACCGGCTCAAGGGCGGTGAAGACTAGCCGATAGAGGTTTGCTATGTTTGGGTCGGTGACCTTCCAGGAGCATCCCGAGGCGCTTTCCCTGTTGGGCCCGTTAAGAAGCGCGAGCACCGGTGCGAGCTTGCCAAGCAAAGAGGCACCATAACCTCCAGTGTAGGGGTGCCCCCTATGGAAAATGAATGAGCCGTCGGCGTAGAAGCCGTCGCCATGCTTAACGTTGATGAAAAGCTCGCTGAACGCATCGCGCGCGGCGAACAGCTTCGTACTGTCCTTCACGATGATGCCGCGAATTGTTACAATGTGGATCTTCCACATGCGGTTGGCAGCGGTGAACGACCACTTGGTGCCCCCCGGGCGCAGGCGTCGTCGCCGACGGGGTGAATTTTTCCACGGCCCGCATGTAGTTGGCCACCTGGGCAGCGCTCAGTTCCTCAAACATCAGGGCCGTTGTGTCGACGAGCTCAGCGGGAGCACCGATTTCGAGGTGAAACCACTCGTAGTGCATCGGTGTCGCCTCGTTGTAACGGTTTGCATACATCCAATCGAGGCCGCGGACGATGTCGGCCTTCAACGACGCGTTGCCCTTCAGGCTGGATCCCGGAGTCACGTAGGCCAGCGCCATAGACTTCAGGCGCTCATAACTCGTCGTGATGTCTCCCGTATCGATGGGGTCGGCTAAGTCAGCCCAGAGAAAGGTGCCGGTGGGCGATTTATCCATCGCCGACCAGTAGGAATTCGCCAAAGAGCTGAGTCTGCTGATGGATGAAGTAACGGCGGGATCCGTGAGATCCAAGTGGCTGCCACCTGTGAGCATCTCCACCCATTTCTCCCTCAGCACGTCGAACTCGTCCGCCCGGCATGTGTGCGCCCAACCGACCAGATTGAGCGCCAAGCCCAGTATGCCGCACCGAACGAAAAGCGCTACGCTTGAGGCATTGCGTGCTGCCGTCTTGCAGCATTGCCAGAGGACGGAGAATCTATGTGAGTAGGTCATAGGCGGAATGCTTCAGAACTCGGCGACATCGTAGGTTGGGAGCGGGCATGGGTTTTCCGGTATCGCAGGCGGGGTGAGCTGGTCCCCAGCCGCGAGACAGCGGTTCGGGAAAAGCAATTTATGGAAACCGTTGACAGATGCATGCCTTGCCGATGCCTAGGACAGGAGCCATGAAGCCTGCCGCAGGTATCGGCCGAATCGGGTTGGACTGCGCTCGGGTCATTGATTGATCACAAGCGGAAATTGGGCGCGGTAGACCTCCATCGGCGTCGCGGGCCTTCGCGTCACCGAAGGCGGTGTGGGGCCGGCGTTCGTCTTAGAAGCGGAAGAATGTTTCCATGTTCATGAATCCTCTTTGTTGGCCCAGGCCGACACTTCAAGTGGCGCTAATCGGCGGGATCACGTCAGGAGCCGTGGACTTCACATTTTGACCGTCATGTTATTGGTCACGGCCATGACGCCGCGAATGCTCCCGGCGAGTTTGCCGGCGAGGGACCTTTCCGCCTCGTTGGCGGCTTCACCTGTGATCACGACGCAATTATCAACGGTTGTGACCTTGGTCTTGAGCGCGCTGGTCGCCCGGTGGTTAAGGAGCACGTATTTCACCTGTGAGCTGATCGATGCGTCGTCGTTTTCCTCGCCCATGCTCTGTGCAGGGACGGGCGCGGCGTTCACGACGACATCGTTCTTCACCGCCTTCACCCCTTCGATCTCCTTGGCATATTCTCCGGTGAGCTCTTTTTGCGACTGGGTGTTGGCCGTGCCGGTCAGGGTGACGACGCCGTTTTCAACCCGGACCGTGGTATTGTCAGCGCTGACAATGCACCGCACAAGCAACTGGGTGCGGAGCTTGATGGCGATCCACCCGTCGGAGTGCTCGGCGATCGCCGGATCCGGTGTGATCTGGTTGTCCACCCGGTCAACGCCCGGGAGGTTGCTCACCGTGTCCTCGGCGAGGACTTTGAGGTCTCTGTCCCCAACGATGCCGGTGAGCGTGACAACGCCGTCGTGGGCCTTCACGGCCACATGATTTTCAAGCACGGTGCGACAGTTGTAGGACGCTTTGGCGGCGTCCTCGATTTTGCGGTCGGTTTCAGGCAAGGCGAACAGCGCGACAGGGCTGGCAAGAAGAACAAGCAGGGCCGGCAGATTCTTAATTTTCATCTAAGTGCCAAGTCTGGGCGTGTGGATTCTCGTCGCCTCAGGCGAGGGCTTACAAGCACACAGTGTCTCGTCGGTTGTCGCGGTAAATCATCCTGATGGCCGTAGGCTCTCTCAGCCAGATTAAGGTGTATTGAGAGTATGAACTAGAGGCTGTATGAACGTATCGGATACCGTACGACAACCTTGCCGTGTCGGGCCATGGATAACATTTATCCGATCGACTCGGAGTGAAGATGCAACTTCGGCCGGGGAGAGAACGATAGCGGGATGTTCGTCGCGATCATTCGCGTCAATTCGGACCCGGACGACATCCCATTGGCGTATCGGAGTCGTCGATCGAGCGAATCTGGATCCACCGGCAGGGAATTCAGAAACGCTGCGCGCTCTTCTCCGACTGCAAGTGTCCTTCGGTATAATTAGGAATCGGTTCCGGGAGCGTCGCCTCAACAATCTGGAGTATCCGCTGACCCCGCCGAATAAAGACGGGGCGCTTCTTCAGCGCCAAATCGGCTAACGGTCCAAGCTTGGACTTGGCCTCGGTGACAGAGTGAGTCTTCATTTCGGACTCAAGAGAGTTCGAAAACGGACTCATGCAACCGAAATGGGAAATAAATGCACAATCCAGGATGACTTTACCTATTTAAAGATAACGCCTTAAGAACCTACATCCCTGGAATCCCGCCACGGCCCTTCATGGCCTCCATCTGGCGCATGAGCTTCTTCTGGTTCCCGCCCTTCATCATCCTCATCATCTTCTGCATCTGCTGGAACTGCTTTACGAGCTGGTTGACGTCGGAGATCTTCACGCCTGCGCCCCTCGCGATCCGCTGCCTGCGGCTTCCGTTCAACACCTCCGGCTTGCGGCGCTCCTGGACCGTCATCGACCTGATGATCGCCTCGGTCCGCGCCATTTGAAGCTCCGCGTCGTCGCCCAGCCGGACGCCGCTCATTCCGGGCAGCATGCCGACGATGCTCTGCATCGAGCCCATCTTCTTGACCTGCTGCATCTGGGCCAGGAAATCCTCCAGGTTGAAGTCGGCCTTGCGCAGCTTCTCCGCCATCCGCTCCGCATCGGCGCCGTCGATCGACTCCTGCGCCTTCTCGACCAGCGAGACGACGTCGCCCATCCCGAGGATGCGCGCGGCGAGCCGTTCGGGATAGAAGGCGTCAAAGTCCTCGGTCTTCTCCCCCGTTCCGACGAACTTGATGGGAGTCCCCGTGATGGACTTTATCGAGAGGGCGGCGCCTCCCCGCGCGTCGCCGTCGAGCTTGGTCAGGACAAGCCCGGTTAGCTGGAGCGCCTCGTGGAAGGCCTTGGCGACATTGACAGCCTCCTGCCCGAGCGCCCCGTCCGCCACGAGGAGCACCTCGTCCGGGCCAACCGCGGCGCCAAGGCGCCTGACTTCGTCGATAAGCCCCTCATCGATTTGCAGCCGGCCCGCGGTGTCGAACAGGACCGCGTCCGCGCCTGCGGCGACGGCGGCGTCCAGCCCGGCCCGGGCGATCGCCGGCACGTCCCTCGACACGCGGTCGGCGTAGAAGCCGAGTTCCACCTGGCCCGCCAGGATCTCAAGCTGGTCGATCGCGGCCGGCCGGTACACGTCGCAGGCGACCGCGTAGGGCCGGTAGCCGCGCCTTTTCAGAAGGCGCCCGAGCTTGGCGGCCGAGGTCGTCTTGCCCGAGCCGTGGAGGCCCACCAGCACGATCTTCAGGGGGCGCGCCGTGCTGAGCCCCGTCGAGCCCTCGCCGAGCAGGCGGACGAGCTCGTCATGGATGATCTTCACGATCTGCTGGCCGGGCGTGACTCCCTTGAGCACCTCCTGGCCGGCGCACTGGACCTGCACGCGCTCGACGAATTCGCGCGCGACCCTGAAGTGAACGTCGGCGGCGAGGAGCGCGGTCCGGACCTCGCCCAGGGCCGCCGCCATGTTCTCCTCGGAAAGCCTTCCAGCGCCGCGCAGGTTTCGCAGTGCCGAGGATAGTTTGTCTGTCAGGGAATCAAACATGGGAACCCACCGGATGCATCAATGGAGGCTCGGACGCAACTCCCGGGAGTTTTTTTGGGATGGCTAATCGGGGCGCAGTCATGAGACAGTCGGACCCCCTATGAACCCTGTCCTCAAGCTCCTCACCGAAGGCGTTCATCTCACGACGGCGCAAATGGCGCAGGCCGCCGGCATCTCCGAATCCGAGGTCAGCCAGCACCTTGAGCAGCTGAGGAAGGACAGGGTGTTCCTCGGTTGGCGCCCGGTCCTTGACCTGTCCCGGGAGTCCGACGCGGCGGTTCGCGCCGTGATCGAGGTCAAGATCACCCCGGAAAGGGGCGGGGGCTTCAACCGGCTGGCCGAGCGCCTGAGCCGCTTCGACGAGGTGGAGTCGTGCTATCTGATGTCGGGGGCCTACGACCTCCTCATCTTCGTAAGCGGACCCAGCCTGCAGAAGGTCGCCGGGTTCGTGTCCGAGAAGCTCTCGACGCTCGAGGGGGTGCTGTCCACGAGCACGCACTTCATGCTGCGCTCCTACAAGGAGGGGTCCTTCCTCATGGAGGTGCCATCCCAGGAGACCGACAGGCTGAAGGTGTCGCCGTGAAGCGGTTCATCGCCCGGCACGTCGCGGGGCTCCCGAAGTCGGGCATCCGCGACTTCTTCGAGATCGTGTCGAAGATGAAGGACGTCATCTCGTTGGGGATCGGCGAGCCGGACTTCGACACTCCGTGGCACATCCGCGAGGCCGCGATCTACGCCCTGGAGAAGGGCAAGACCCACTACACCTCGAACCTCGGGCTCCTGGAGCTGCGCCGCGCGATCGCGGCGTATGTGGAACGCAACTACTCGCTCGGCTACCGGCCCGACGACGAGATCCTCGTGACGGTAGGCGTCTCGGAGGCGATCGACCTCGCCCTCCGGGCCCTGCTCAATCCGGGCGACAAGGTCCTGTATCACCAGCCGTGCTACGTCTCCTACCATCCGGGCGTGGCGCTCGCGCACGGCGTGGCGATTCCGGTGCCGACCAGGTCGGACGACGGGTTCGCGCTCAATGCCGCGGACCTGGAGGCGGCCTGGCAGCCGGGCTGCAAGGTGCTCATGATGAACTTTCCGTGCAATCCCACTGGGGGCACAAGCGACCCGGCGCGGCTGGAGAAGATCGCCCGGTTTGCGGTGGAGAAGGACCTGATCGTCCTCAGCGACGAGATCTATTCCGAGCTGGTCTACGAGAACCCCCACACGAGCATCGCCGTGTTCCCGGGCATGAGGGAGCGCACGATCTTCCTCCATGGGTTCTCGAAGGCGTTTGCGATGACCGGATTCCGGATAGGCTACGCGTGCGGGCCGTCCCAGCTCGTCGACGCGATGATGAAGGTCCACCAGTACTCGATGCTGTGTGCCCCGATCCTGTCCCAGGAGGCCGCGCTCGAGGCTCTGATCCGCGGGGAGGATGGGGTGAAATCGATGCGTGAACAGTACCTCAGGCGGCGCGACCTGGTCGTGGGCCGGCTGAGGGCGGCCGGGCTCCCCTGCCACGCCCCGGGAGGGGCGTTCTACGTCTTCCCGAGCGTGGCGCCGACGGGTCTCAGCGACCGCGATTTTGCGTACGGTCTCCTTGAGTCGCAGCGCGTGGCGGTCATCCCGGGCGGCGCGTTCGGCGACAACGGGCGCGGGTTTGTGCGCGCGAGCTTCGCCACGGGATACGATCAGCTTGTGGAGGCCTGCGACCGGATCGAACGGTTCGTGAACGCCGCGACGCCATGTTCCGCTCCGTCGTCATCGTAGGCCGGCCCAACGTCGGCAAGAGCCGGCTCTTCAACCGGCTCGCGCGCAGGAGGATCTCCATCGTGCACGACCAGCCCGGGGTGACGCGCGACGTGATCTCCGCCGAGGTCGAGGACGGCTACACGCTCATGGACACCGGCGGGCTCGGCCTGAAGGAGGGGGAGTCCTCCTCGGCCGCGATCATCGAGGCGTCCGAAAAGCAGATCGGCTTCGCCATCGACACCGCATCGCTCATCCTTTTCACAGTCGACGGGCTTGAGCGCGTCACGGCCCTCGACGACCGGATCGCCGCCCGCCTCCGGCTCGGGGGCAAGCCTGTGATCCTCGTCGTGAACAAGGCTGACTTTGGGGAAGAGAAGGCGGACCTTGAGGGGATCGCGCGCCTGGGCCTGGGCGAGCCGCTCTTCGTTTCCGCGGAGCACGGACGAGGCGAGTCGGCGCTCCGCGAGGCGATCCTCGAGCGGATAGGGCGCCGGCCGGATCCGGCCGAGGAGGACGCCGGAGCCGGGCCGCCGGGCATGCGGGAAGGCGGGCCCATCTGCATCAGTTTCATAGGGCGCCCAAACGTGGGGAAGTCGTCGCTCGCCAACCGGCTCCTCAAGAGCAATCGCCTTATCGTGAACGAGCGCGCGGGAACGACCCGCGACGCGATCGAGCTCCCCTTCGATTTCAAGGGCAGGGACGGGAAGCTCCACGCGTTCAGGCTGATTGACACGGCGGGCATCAAGGCGGCCACAAAGCTGGCGTCGTCCGTGGAGTACTTTTCGCGCCTGCGGTCGCTCGACGCCATGCAGCGCTCGGACGTCGTGTTCCTCGTCCTCGACGCCCTGGACGGCGTGACGCAGCAGGACAAGGCGATCGCCGGCGAGGCGGTCAAGGACCGCAAGCCGATCGCTATCGTCGTCAACAAGTGGGACCTGGTGCACAAGGCCTTCAGGAGGGACGGCGGGATTCAGGGGGCAAAGAGCGAGCGCGACTACCGCGAGAAGTACGAGAAGGCCCTGTTCGACCGGCTCTTCTTCACCCCCGGGGCTCCTCTCATCTTTGTGTCCGCCCTGAGCGGCTACGAGGTGGACCGGATGATGAACGCGGCGGTGAAGCTGTACCGGACCATGGACAAGAAGCTTCCCACCTCCCGACTCAACGAGACGCTGGCGCGGCTCGCGGAGCGCACGCCGCCGCCCGCCATAGGCGCCCGCAGGTTCCGGATCTACTATGCCACGCAGACGGGCAACCGGCCCTTCCGCATCAGGGTCTTCTGCAACCGGGAGGAGAGGCTCTCGGAAGGCTATCGGCGCTACCTCGAGGCCGGGCTCGTCAGCGAGTTCGACCTCAACGGCTGCCCGGTCGAATTCGAGCTTGTGGGCAAACCGCGCGCCGACGCCGCCCGCTGACCCGAGGGAGGGACACCACCCATGCCCGAACCGCTCCGCCTGGTATTCATGGGATCGGATGCCATTGCGCTCCCGCTGCTCGACTGGCTGGCAGGCGAGGGGGGAGGTGTCGCGCGCATTGTCGCCATGGTGACCGGCCCGGACAGGCCCTCCGGCCGCGGCCAGGCTGTCCGGCCCAACAGCGTGAAGGCTTGGGCGGCCGGGCGCGGTCCCGCGATCCTCCAACCCGAGCGGCTCGACGCCGGGGTGGCGGCGGAGCTCGCCGCGCTGCGTCCGGACGTCTCGCTTGTGGTCGCATTCGGGCACATCCTGCGCGACGAGCTCATCTCGGTCCCGCGCCTCGGCACGCTCAACCTGCACGCCTCAATGCTTCCCAGGTATCGCGGGGCCTCGCCCATTCAGGCGGCCGTATCCTCCGGCGACAGGGAGACCGGGGTGACTCTCATGAGGATCGTCCGCGAGCTCGACGCCGGCCCAGTTGGAGGCGCCGAAAGGGTCGCGGTTTCGCCGCTCGACACCGCCGTGGATGTCGAGGCGAAGCTCGCGGCCGCCGCGATCCCCCTTGTCGCAAGGACGCTTCCCCTGCTCGGAAGCGGCGAACTCTCCTTCCGCGCCCAGGACGGGGCGCGGGCGAGCTACTGCCGCCGGCTTGAAAAGGCCGACGGCGTCCTGGATTTCTCGGCGCCGGCCGCCGCGCTCTCGGCGCGCATAAACGCGCTCCATCCGTGGCCGTCCGTCGCTGTCGACGTGGCCGGCACGCCTGTCAAGCTCGGCCTCGCAGACGCCCTTCCGGGCGGGGCGGCAGGCGTCCCGGGGACGGCGATCGGCTCGGATGGGCACGGACTCCTTGTGGCGTCCGGGTCGGGCATATTGAGGCTGCGCCGGCTCCAGCGCCCCGGAGGACGGATGCTGGACGCTCCGGAATTCCTGCGCGGATTCCCGATTTCCTCCGGGACGGTGCTGCCCTCGCAGCCGATGCCCGCGCTCGTGTCGGAGTCCCCGTTCAGACGCTGAGCGCGGCCGACACATGCCGCTTGTTTTCACCGGGCCTTTGGGCAAGATTCCGGCCCGATGCTTGGCAGGCCCGTCCCACGCCGTCTGATGCTTGTTTGCGCCGCCGTTGCGTCGTCGATAGCGGCGCCGCGCGCGTCCGCGCAGACCGAAGTCGCCGACCTCCGCGAGGATGTCCGCGGCCTTTCGCAGCGCATCGGCGAGCTCTCGCTGCGCGTCGAGCAGCTCGAGCACGAGAACGCGGGATTAAAGGCGAAGGTCGCGGCCCTTGACAGGACCAGCGACTTTGTGACGTCCGCGCAGTTCAGCGCCGCGGTGGCCGACCTGAATGCCTCGATCAAGTCAGCGGTCGGGTCGTCCCGGTCCGAAATCCTGCAGGTGGTGGCTGCGCAGATGGAATCCCTGGCGAAGCAGACCAACGCGGCGCTTGATTCGATCGCCAAGACGGCCGTGCAGGCGCGGCCGGCGGCGCAGGCCCAGGGAGGCGCTCCCGCGCCCGGCAGCGCCCCCCCGAAGGAGGGCGTGAGTTACACGGTGCAGAAGGGCGATTCCATCGGGCTCATCGCGAAGAGGACGGGCGCGAAGGCGCAGGACATCATCGATGTGAACAAGCTGGCGGATCCGTCGCGGATCCAGGCCGGCCAGGTGCTCTTCATTCCCGGAGGCAAGTAGCGCGGACGTGTCCCCAACCCCTTTCCCACATGGCACCCCCAAAAAAATCCCGACTGGGCCGCGGACTCGGCGCCCTCATTTCCGCCGCAAGACCGTCCGTGCCGGCAGCTGCAGCGCATGTCGCTCATATTCCTCCAGCACAGGGATATCTGGACATCCAGGTGCATCTCGTCGAGCCCAGCCCCTACCAGCCGCGGCGCGAAATCGCATCCGAGCAGCTTGCGGAACTCGCCGAGAGCATCCGGAGCGAGGGGCTCCTGCAGCCCATCGTGGTGCGCAGGCATGGCGACAGGTTCCAGCTGATTGCGGGGGAGCGGCGCTGGCGAGCATTCCAGATGCTCAACATAGGGTCCATACCCGCCCGGGTCGTGGAGGCGAGCGACGCGTCGGCAGCATCGATAGGGCTTATCGAGAACCTCCAGCGCGAGGGGCTCAACCCGATCGAGGAGGCGCTTGGCTTCGCGAGCCTCCTGAGGGACTTTGACCTGACGCAGGAGACGGCGGCCGAGCGCGTGGGAAAGAGCCGAGCTGCGGTGGCCAATTCCCTGCGCCTGCTTTCGCTCGACGCCGAGATTCAGGGCTTCATCGCGAAGAACCTCCTCAGCGTTGGGCACGCCAAGGCGCTCTTGGGAATCGAGGATCCCGCGGGGCGCACGGTTCTGGCGCGCCGGGTGATCGAGGAAGGGCTAAGCGTCCGCCAGGCCGAGAGGCTGGCGCAGGCCAGAAAGGCTCCGGGTGCGCCGAGGCCACAGGCCCGCATCCGGGCCCTCTCGGCGCGCGAGGCCACGGCGGTCGAGAGCATCCAGAAGAAGCTCGCCTCGCACCTGGGCGCGCGCGTGGCCGTGATCCATACTCCGAAGAAAGGCAGGATAGTGATCGAATACCGCGGGAACGAAGACCTGCAGCGATTGCTCGAAAAGCTCGGGGTCGAGCGCGCGGACCTGCTCTGACGGCCCCCAGCGGTGGTGTCCGCGGCCCCAGCCCCGGCGTTGACAAGGCCCTGCCCGATCTGTTTCGCTGACCCTTCCTCGATATGAGCATTCTTCTAGGCATTCTCACGTTTGTCCTCATCCTGACCTCGATTTTTCTTATCTTGTTGGTGCTCGCGCAGAAGGCGAAATCCGACGGGGGAATGGGCGCCGCCATGGGAGGCGGCATGGCGGAGGCGACATTCGGGGCGGACACGGGAAACGTCCTCAGCAAGGCGACGATCAACGCCGCCATCGTGTTTTTCGTCCTGAGCTTCGCCCTTTACCTTGGGCGGATCTACGAGGGAAAGCGCGCGGCGGCTTCGGGCGGCGCGCTGCCCACGATTGAAGCTCCCTTGACCCCGGCAGCCTCCAAGACCCCTTCCCGTGTCCTGGTCCCGGCCGCCACCGTCCCGACACCGGCTCCGGCGACGAAGCATTGACCGGCTTTTGAAGAGCTCCGTCGAGCCTTTGCCGCGTTCGGGATGGGCGGGCGCCTTGCGCGCGGGCCTCCTGGCATCCGTTGTCGGCGCCTGCATCGCGGCCGCCGGGAGCGGTGCTCGGGCGGGAACCCCGGACAAGGCCGATCCAGCACTGGTGCTCGGCCAATTCAGGCGCTCGGTCTACGCGGAGCCCATCTACGTCGAGTTCGACCTGAGGGAGATGCCCCGGCGCGGGGACGAGCGCGTGTTCCACGGCCGCCTCTGGGGCGCCCGGATTGAGCGAGGGCCGGTCACCCGGTTCGAGGTGGACGTCGGGAACGGCCGCCCCTTGCACTGCGTCCTGGCCCAGGGCGGCCCCGATGCCGGGATTTGGGTGTCCGACGGGCCCGGAGGAGGGGCCCGCGACGACAAGGCCGTTCTGGTGCCTCTCGTCCCAGGCGCCGAGATTACGCCCTTCGACATCCAGATGCCCTATCTCTACTGGCTCGACGTCGACCGGGCCGGCGAGGTGCGGGTCCGGGGGCGCCCGGCCTACGCCTATGTCTTCGCGCCGCCTGCGGAATTCACGGCCGTGAACCCCGGCATAAGGTCCGTCAGGGCGTACTTGGACATCCAGTACGAGGCCCTGATGCAGTCGGAGATCACCGGCGCCAACGGCCGTGTGTCCAAGACCCTTTCCCTATTGGAGCTGAGAAGGGTAGGCGACCGGTGGATACCGAGGGACTTGGACGTCCGCAACGAGGAGACGAGGGGCAAGACGCGCCTCTCGGTAACGGCTGTGGCCATCGGGATAGCCGTCGACCCCTCGACGTTCGACCCGTCCCGGCTGGGGGCCGCCGCCGCCCGGCCGGCGGACGCAAGTATAACACGGATACCGCGATGACGCTGCTTGAAGAATTTCGTTGCGGCGGGGGCGTCTCCGGTGCCTGCTCATGGCCCGTTCAGGTTCCACTCATTCAATGTCATGGCCTCACGTTCTGCCTCGGCTCCGCTCACTTTTGACCTGCCGATCTCACTGATCGCGAAGATCGAGAACCACCGCCGCGGGTACAAGCTGAAGACGGCGAGCGAGGTCGTGCGGCTGGCGATCGACGAATTCGATTTTGAGGATTGCAAGCCTGCCCGCGATCCGCACCGCCAGGTATCGGTCCGCCTCGGACAGCACCAACGCGCGATGCTCAAGCGCTACGCTAAGAAGAAGAACGCGAGCGTGGGCGAGCTGCTGCGGTTCGCGCTGGACGGCCTCCCGGCGAAGAAGTCCAAGTCCCGCTGAAGGGGCGATGGAACGGGGCGGCCAGGTCACTTTTGAGGAGCTCTCCGCTTGCGTCCGGGGCCAAGGCTCCTTTCAAGTGGGCCCATTTGCTCACGATGCCAACCGTCCCGCTGCCATCTCTCTCGACCTGGGCCCGCAACATAACCCCGTCCCCGACGCTAGCCATTGACGCGAAGGCGAAGGCCCTGGCTGCTTCTGGGCAGGACGTCTGCAGCTTTGCCGCGGGCGAGCCGGATTTTGACACCCCGCAGCACATAAAGGACGCGTGCGCCGCGGCGCTCCAGTCAGGGAAGACGAAATATGTCCCGACGCCCGGGATCGAGGCGCTGCGCAAGGCGGTGGCCGAGTCCTACGGAACCCAGTACGGGCTGAAGGTCGCCCCCGGCCAGGTGGTTGTCAGCCCCGGCGGGAAGTTCTCCTGCTTCCTGGCCGTCCTGGCGACCTGCTCCCCAGGCGACGAGGTCGTTATCCCGGCGCCCTACTGGGTGAGCTATCCGGAGATCGCGAAACTGGCGGGCGCCATCCCCAGGCCGGTTCTTTCGACGGACCAGACGGGTTTCAAGCTCAAGCCGGAGCAACTGGAGGCCGCGATAACGCGCCGGACGAGGCTGCTCATCGTGAATTCCCCCTCCAACCCGACCGGCGCCGTCTATTCGCGCACGGAGCTCGAGGCGATCATGGAAGTGGCGATCCGCCACAACCTGTACGTCCTGTCGGACGAGATATACGAGAACCTCGTCTACGACGGGCTCAGGTCAACCTGCGTGGCGACGCTCGGGCCGGAGGCCGAGGCGAGGACTATCGTAGTCTCGGGCTTTTCGAAGACCTATTCAATGACGGGATGGAGGCTCGGGACGCTCGTTGCGGCGGCCCCCATCGCAAAGGCCACCGCGGAGCTCCAGAGCCAAATGTCCTCGAATGCCACGTCGTTTGCGCAATACGGCGCGCTGGCCGCGCTCAAGGAAACGGCGAAGACAGGGGTTTCGCTCAGCCAGATGCTTTCCGCCTTCGACCGGCGCCGGCGCCTGCTCCACGAGGGGCTTTCGAGGATCCCGGGCATTTCGTGCGTCCTGGCGCAGGGCGCGTTCTACCTGTTCCCCAACATTTCGAGCTTCGGGCTGAGCTCGCAGGAGTTCTGCGAGAAGCTGCTCGATGCGGAAAAGGTGGCGGCCGTGCCGGGCTCCGCCTTCGGAGCCGAAGGCTACGTGCGCATGAGCTACGCGACCGGCGACGAGACCATCGTCAAGGGCCTTGATAGGCTCGCGATCTTCTGCAAGGGCCTCAAGGCTTGAGGCTGCGCCCACAACCTCCCAGAAACTCTCCCATGGCCTACAAAGACGTCACTCCGCCCGCGGGCGGCAAGATCTCCACCTCGGGCGGAACCCTCAAGGTTCCGGACAACCCGGTCATCCCGTTCATCCGGGGCGACGGCACCGGCCCCGACATTTGGGCCTCGGCCGTGCGCGTCCTCGACGCCTCGGTGGCAAAGGCCTACGCGGGCCGGCGCAGGATCTCGTGGTTCGAGGTCTTTGCCGGCGAGGATAGCTTCAAGCGATTCAACAACTGGCTGCCGGATGACACGGTCGAGGCCTTCAGGGAATACCTCGTCGGGATCAAGGGCCCGCTGACGACCCCGGTCGGCGGCGGCATCAGTTCGCTCAACGTCGCTCTGCGCCAGATGCTGGACCTCTATGTGTGCCTGCGGCCCGTCCAATGGTTCGCGGGCGTTCCCTCGCCCGTGAAGCACCCGGAGCTCGTCAATATGGTGATCTTCCGGGAGAACACCGAGGACATCTACGCGGGCATCGAGTTTGCCGCCGGCACGCCCGATTCCCAGAAGGTCCTGGATTTCATCGCCAAGGAGTTTCCCAAGTCGTTCGAGAAAATACGCTTCGGCACGAAGGCCAAAGCAGAGGGATTCTGGAATGAAGTCGGCGCGAAGGACTTCCCCTCCGATGTCCAGGTCGGGATCGGAATCAAGCCCGTCAGCTACTCGGGAAGCGTCCGGCTGGTCCACACGGCGATCGCCTACGCCATAAAGAACAAGCGCAAGAGCGTCACGATGGTCCACAAGGGCAACATCATGAAGTTCACCGAGGGCGCCTTTCGCGACTGGGGCTACAAGGTCGCAAAGGAGTTCTTCGGCGCGGTCGCGATCGACGGGGGACCCTGGTGCAGGATTCCCGAGGGCAGGCCCGGGGCGGGGATCGTGATAAAGGACTCGATTGCCGACATCACGCTCCAGCAGGTGCTCACGCGGCCCACAGACTTCGACGTTATCGCGACGCTCAATCTCAATGGAGACTACCTTTCCGACGCCCTTGCGGCGCAGATTGGGGGCATCGGAATCGCCCCCGGGGGCAACATCAACTACATCTCGGGCCACGCCATATTCGAGGCGACGCACGGGACCGCCCCAAAGTATGCCAACAAGGACGTCGTCAATCCGGGCTCCGTGGTCCTGTCGGGCGAGATGATGCTTCGCTACATGGGCTGGCCCGAGGCCGCCGACCTTGTCCTCAAGGGGCTCGGCGGCGCGATCGCCTCGAAGCAGGTCACCTACGACTTCGCGCGGCAGATGCAGGGCGCGACAGAGGTCAAGTGCTCCGCATTCGGCAGCGCGATCATCGCAAACATGTGAGCGGAGCGCGGGGAGCCCACCGCGGATGGGCGGCCAGGCGGTTCAATTCTTGATGAACTTGAGCAGCCAGACGAAGAGAAGCGCGCCGACGATCGCGAAGATGAACCGGCCTGCGAATCCGTAGGCCACGATCCCGACCAGCCGGAAGCATGCGCCGCCAATAAACGCCCCCACGATTCCGACAACGACGTTGCCGGGGACGCCGAAGCCGCTTCCCTTTGATATGAGGCCGGCGCACCAGCCCGCGAGTCAGCCAATGACGAGGAAGAGGATGAAGTTTGCGATTGTCAGGGGGTTATATGGGCATCGCCTGGGTTCGTTTTTGCCGGGGGCGGGCCTGTGAATTGCATCTTCGCCACTATGTCCGTCAGGCGCTTGCGCAGGATCTGGTCCTCCTCCTCCGGCGTCTTCTTGTAGGCCGGTCCCTCGGTGACCTTCTCGGCGAGTTCGGTGCTCACGACAAAGACGAACCCGTTCTTGACGAAGACGAGGTTGCCCCGCTTTGCAACGGGCGGTTTGCCCGCCGGCGTGAATGCCAGCTGATCCGCGAACATGGAGCCTCCGGGGAGCAGGGTGTAGCAGAAGAGAGCACCGTCGATAAAGTGGGAGGCGAACGTCGCGCTCTCAATGCTGGCATTGGGGCAGTAGCGCTTGAATTCGGGCATGACCAACCGGCCGAAGTAGTAGATCGTGTATTCCTTGGCATCGCGCGTCTCCATCTCCCAGCGCTGCGTCGCGTCTTGCTTGAAGGCGCCGATGCTTATCTGGATGCCAAAACTGTCCTGAAAAAAGACAACCTGCTCGGTGTCGCGAACCATCCCGCCGAGTTCCGGCAGCACGGGCACCGCGATCTTGAAGGCGTTCGTTGGGGAAGCGTAGACGCCGGCCTCAAGGGTGCCGGCAAGCGCCGGTGCGGTCCCTTGCGATCGGCCCGAAACGGCCACGGTGGCTAGGAAGACGGCGGATAGGAGTCGGAGCATGTTGGGGCTGGGGCAGGTTGACCGGGAGCGCGGAGGCTTTCAAGCCGGGCCCGTGGATCTGGACAGGAGCCTGATCCAGACCGGCACGGGGATGGCTTCAGCCCGTACAGAGGGTGAGAATCCCGCGGATCTGAGAAGTTCCCGCCATTCCGGTTCCCGGCCGGGCTGGCGGGCCCTGATCACGGCGCCCATCTGCTTTCTCCGCTGCTGGAAGCAGCTGCGGATGAACATCTTGCTCTCGGGAGTAAAAAGATGCGGATCCGCCTTTCTCACGATGTGAAGGAGCGTCGACCCGACGTCCGGCCGCGGGTAGAAGCACGAGGCGCTCACGCGATGGCCTGGGGCGGTGTCGTATGCGGCCTGAAGGAATATCGAGATCGCGCCAAAATTGCGGGTGCCCGGGCTGGCGGTGTATCGGTCGGCCGCCTCGCGCTGGAGCATGAGCACCATCCGCGATGGAAGCGACCCGGAAAGAACGGCGTCCATCCAGGGGGACGATATGGCGTAGGGAAGGTTTGCCACGACCTTGCAGCCGGGCGCCCGTTCCGCGGAAAGTCCGGCGAGCGGAGTCTCGACGGCGTCCCCCTCAGCCAGGTGAAGGGTCTTGGGAAAGCGCGGCGCAAGGTCCGCGGCGAGATGAGCGAAGAGCGCCTTGTCCCGCTCAATGGCCCAGACCTCGGCGCCCGCCTCGAGCAGGGCCCCCGTGAGCGTGCCGAGTCCCGGGCCGACCTCCACCGCGGTGTCGCCGGCGGAGATCCGGGCCAGCTCAAGGGACTTGCGCACGATGTTTCCGTCCACGAGGAAGTTCTGTCCAAGGAACCGCTTGGGCACGTGCCCGAGGCGCGCGAGCAGAGCGCGTGTTTCGGTGGGCGTGAGGGCCATCGCTCAGGCGGCGTGGAGCGATCCGACGAACGCTGAGGGATCGGCCGATCTCATGAGGGCCTCCCCCACAAGCACGGCATGCGCCCCGGCCCGCCGGACGCGGGCGGCGTCGGCGCCCGAGTTGATCCCGCTTTCGCTGACTGCGACGACCCCGGCCGGAAACCTCGGGATCAGACGCTCGCTCAACGCCAGATCGGTCTTGAAGACGGACAGGTCGCGGTTGTTCACGCCGATGGCCTCGGCTCCGTGAGATACGGCCCGCTCGACCTCGTGCTCGGAATGCACCTCGAACAGCGCTGCGAGACCGGCAGCGCGTGCGGCGCCATGGAGAATGCGGATCTCATTGTCGTCCAGGGCCCTGACGATTATCAATATGGCGCTAGCCCCCGACTCCCGCGCCTCGATCACCTGCACCGGATGCACCATGAAGTCCTTGCGCAGGCAGGGCAGGCCGGGAGGGGACCCGCGCATCTGGGCCGCGACCAGGCGCAGGTCCTCGAGCGATCCCCCGAAGAATTTCCCGTCGGTGAGGACGGAGAGCGCATCCGCTCCGGCGGCCTGGTAAACGCGCGCCCGGTCCACCGCCGAGGCGTCCGCCGCGATCTCGCCTGCGGAGGGGGAGCGGCGCTTGATCTCGCCGATCACGGCGAGTCTGCCGTCATCCCTGCGCAGGGCGGGGATGAAGGGGAGGGGCTTGGGGATGGACGCGTCGAGCCGCAGGAGCTCGCGCTCGGACACGGCCCGCATCAGGGGCGCAATCTCCCTTCGCTTCCACTCCAGGATCTCGGTCAGCTTGTCTGGCACGCCCATCACGAAGCACACCCTGCGCGCGAAAACCAGACCAGAATCCTTGTCAGGGCCCGCCAAAGGAGCCCATCCTTCGTCCATGAGCGCAATCGACGAACTGCGGCACACCATCGCGCGCCTGCGGGGCCGCGACGGATGCCCATGGGACCAGGAGCAGACTCACCAGAGCCTCGCCCGCTGCCTCATCGACGAGTGCAGCGAGCTGCTTGACACGATCGACCGGCTCGACCTGCCGCACATGCGCGAGGAGCTCGGCGATGTCCTCATCCAGGTGATATTCCACGCACAACTTGCGCAGGAGGCGGGACACTTTGACCTCGAGGAGGTCGCGCGCGAGGTGAACGACAAGCTGATCCGCCGCCACCCGCACGTCTTCGGCGGCAAGAAGCTCGATACCTCCGAGCAGGTCCTGACCCAGTGGGAGCAGATCAAGACCGGAGAAAAGCGGGTGCGGGGACCCTCCGGGCCGCCCATGTTCAAGGACCTTCCGCCGCGCCTCCCCGCCCTTATGTACGCCGAGTCCGTCTGGAAGCAGGTGGGCAAGAAGGGGCTCGCGGCCGATTCGGGCGTCGACACGGGGCGCGTGGCGCGGCTTGCTGCCGAGCTCGACCCGGAGACGCTCGGCAGGATGCTGTTCGAGATCGCGGCGGCCGCGCAGGCCCGCGACCTGGATCCTGAGGGCTCCCTGCGAAGGCATGCGGACGGGCTGATGCGACATGTCGAGCGACGCGTCCAAGAAGCCGCGGCCACCGCCTGAGAGCGTCGTCGGCTCATGGTGGACGCCGTTCGGCGACCACCTGGCGCACGAGCGCAGGTACTCGCCCTACACGGTGCGCAACTACCGCGCGGCTTTCGACGACTTCTACCGGTGGCTGCTGTCCTCCGGGCTCTGGGCCAAGGGGATCGGCGCCCTCGGGACCCGCGAGATTCGCGATTTCGTGATCGAGGCGCAGCGCCGCTACGGACGCCGCACGCTCCACAACCACGTGTCGGGGCTCAGGGCGCTCTGCCGGTTCTGGATGGTGAGGGGCCGCCTGAAGCGAAACCCATTTTCCGGGGCTCCGCTCCCCAAGCTCGAAAGGCGCCTGCCGCAGTTCCTCACGGAGGATCAGGTCAGGGCGCTGCTTTCGAGCCCCCAGCGACTGCTTGAAGGCGGAGGCTGCGATCCATTCACGGCCTGGAGGGACAGGCTTGCTATGGAGCTGCTCTACGGGGCGGGCCTACGCGTCAGCGAGCTGGTCGGGCTCAATCACGGGGGGGTCGAGCTCCGGGAGGGCGTCGCGAGGGTGACGGGAAAGGGGCGCAAGCAGCGCGTCTGCCCGCTCGGCAGGGTGGCGTGCGCCGTACTCGAGAGATTCAGGGATGAATTCACCCCCGGGGCCAGGCCATCGGACCCGGTGCTGTGCAGCGCGGGCGGCGGCCGGATGACTGTCCGCTCCGTCCAGCTCATGCTCAAGCGGCACCTCGCACTGGCCGGGCTGCCGCTCGATCTCACACCCCACAAGCTGCGGCACTCGTTCGCAACCCACCTGCTCAACGCCGGGGCGGACCTTCGTATCGTCCAGGAGCTCCTCGGGCACGCGCAGCTTGCGACCACGCAGATCTACACCCACGTGAGCATCGCGCGCCTCAAGGAGGTCTACGACCGGGCCCACCCAAGGGCCTGACGGCGGCGGGCGCCTGTCAGAGGCTTAGCCGGCGGGTCGCCCCGTTGCCCGCCGAGTCATAGAGGGTAACCTCGACGGAGGTCGCCCCCGCCAGCCGGTCGAGCGGGAGCTCGAGGACGAAGGTCTCCTCTCTTCCGTCGAGGATTCCGTCTGCGGGCTGCTCCACCGTCTCCCGCACGCCGTTGTTGAAATCGAACTCGGCGCTGTCGAGAAGCGAGAGCGCGTCCCGCCCCCGGATCGTGACGAACACCTTGCCGGCCTCGCGCCGAACGGACGCCTCCTCGATCACGGGGGGTGTGTGGTCCACGACCAGGTCGTCCGTCTCGAACGTGACCGACAGGCGCTCGGCCTCGGGCCGCGGCGCGGCCTCCTTCGCCACGAGGCGGGTGAACCACGTGCCTTCCTGGAGATGGAGCGTGTCGAACTGAACATAGGAGTCCTTGCTGTCCACCGCTATGTCCGTCCATGCGGGGTCCCCGTCGCGGCGAATCGAGAACGTGTACACCAGGTTGTCGCCGTCGGGATCGTTCACGGTCCAGAAGGCCACGCGCGTGCCGGGCGACGCGACGATCTGGCTTCCCAGGAAGCCGGACTTCCTGCGCTCGCCCTCGCGCTCCGCCGACTGGATGAGCTGGCCGACGGTCGTGACGACCGGAGGCGCCATCTCCGGGGGCACCACGATCTCGAAGTTCGCCGACAACATCCTGAATTCCTGGAGTTGCGGGCGGTGGTTCTGCGGAAGAAAATAGATCGTCGCCTTGTCGAGCTCGAGCGTCGGCTTGGACTCGGCGGACACTGCAAGCTTCAGCTCGACATAGCGGCCATTCGGGGCCTCGGCCCTCCAGCCGTCGGCGTTTGCCATGGGGATCCACGGGCTCCATCCGTCCGTTTCGACCGCCCCGTTTGTCGTGCGGATGGAAATCGAAAGCTGCGCCGCGTCGAGGTCGCGCACCCGGTTGAACCTCAGGGCGCCAAGGCGGGCCTGCGAGCCCAGGTCGACGCGCTCCGTCTCGGCCGTCCGCGGCATCGATGCGTTGAAATCCAGGAGTGCAAACCCGGGCGCGTTGTTGCGTATCGCGAAGAACCTGCCCGGGGAGCCCGGGACGGGCTCCAGGGCGTTCACCTGCGAGGAGGCGCTGCCCGCAAACGTCAGCGAAAGCCGGTTCACGAGGTCGTATCCGGACATCTCGCCCTGTTCCCCGCCGGATATGACAAGAAGGTCGCCCATCCGGCAGATGCGGTAGAACGCGACGCCGGAGCGCGAGGCGAGCATCTCGGGAAACCCGTTGACGGAGAACCTTTGGAGCGAGCTTCGTCCCTGGAATTTCTCGGCCGGGGCGGGAGAGATGGCGGTCTCGGCCGAGCTCTCCTTCGGCTTGGCCGCTGCGTCCTTCGGCATGGGCGTCGGGCCGGGGTTCGGGTTGGGCGTGGGCGCGCCCACGGCGACGCCGAGGCTGGGCTCGGAGGGGGGGGTGATCTGGATGCTTGAGGAGACCGGGTGTATCTCGCCGCCCGAGAAGACAATCGCTGCGAAATATCCCCCCTTCGGATCCGGAAGCAGATCAGTCACCTCGGCGTCGTGGTTCTCCTGGGCGATGAAGGGGGAGCCGCCGTCGGGCCCGAAAAGGTAGATGTTGCCCTTGGGCGCCGAGCCCGCGGCGATCCGGCCGTCGGCAAGCCGCGCAATGCGGCGCAGGTTCCGGTCGCTGACCTCCCCAAACAGGGCGACGCCCCTGGCGGCGAGCGCCTTGGCGTCGGCAAACCGGTCCGGCGACACGCCGGCTGCCGCGAAATTAGCGATGTCGATCCGGTAGATGCGCCCCGGGTTGCCTGTCGCAGCCAGGGCGGATTTGCCGTCCTCCAGGAGGACGAAATCGAAGATCGAGTCGGCGGGAAGGCCCGTCCGGGCTGCGATCTTGCCGCCGCGGATCAGATAGAGCCCGCCGTTGGGCGACGTGCCGGCAAGGATGGACCCGTCCGGAAGTGGCTTGAGCGCGTAAACCTGGGCTTCTCCGGTCTTCGCAAGCTCCTTCGCCGAGCAGGTTCCGGCGGCCAGGTCAGCGGAGACCTCGAGGATCCTGCCTCCCGGGCCCCCGCCCACGAGCCACTTTCCGCCAGGGGCCGGTTCGAGGCACCAGAGCAGGTCGCTGGCGGCGCCGCCCTTCAGGTCGGTGAGGACGGGCCCGGCGACAAGGCGGCCGTCGGAACGGGTCGCCAGTCCGCGCATGTCGCGGCTAAGGACGTCGCGGTAGAAGTCGATCTCGGTCCTCTTTGAAAGTGGATCCGCCCTAAGGCCGCACGCCGCCGCGAGGATCAGGGCGAGCGGGATGAGACGGTGGCTGGGAATTGTCTGGGTGGGCATGGATGGGGCTTGGGCACCGGGTTACTCGACGACGCGCAACGTCCGGTGAAGATCCGTGAAGGAGACCTTGCCGGGGATCACGTGGGTCTCCCAGAGGGGGACAAGCGCGTCGCGCCTTTGGTAGCGGGCCGAGTCCGCGGCCCCCGCGATACGCTCGATCGAGGCCGGCGCATCCGGTGTCGCGACCGCCTGGTCGAAGAAGAGAGCCGACTTCTCCACGACCGCGATGCAGAGCCCGTCCTCCGGGCGGTTATCCCGCATCGCTCCGAGGTAGGCGTCGAAGCTGCGGAGCTGTCCCGGACGGAACATGTGCCCGTGGCCGGTGAGTTCGTCCAGCACGCGCCCGGGGGCGACGACGACCTCGAGGGTCTTGCCGGCCCAGGACGGGTCGACGGGGATGTCGATCGTGCAGCTTCCCTCGGCGCCCTGGAAGTTCCTCCAGCCAAGCGTTGCCTGGAACGTTTCCCCAGCGCGCACGGCCGAGCGCGACAGCTGGAACCGCTCGACCGTGACCGACGGGTTGGCTTCGAGCCGCTCCACGCGGAATTCGACCTTCCGCGGCAGCGCCTTCTCAAACGGGTTTTGCAGCTCGGCGGAGAGCCCCGACAGGAAGTCGAAAACGCCCGACACGAAACCCTGCTGGCCGGCGTAGACCGACTCCCTCGACAGCTGCTGCGTGGGGGAGAAGGTCACGGTGCTCACGATTCGGAAACCCTCCCCGGGCTCGCTGTCGTTTGACCCGAAAACGGACTCGACGATGGCCGTGAGCATGATCAAGGGGGCGATCCGCCTGTCGCGGACGACCTGGAAGCGGATGGTTCGCGGCGCCGCGCCGCAGCCGGCGACGACCTCGACCTCGGTCATCTCGGGCCCTGCGCCCAAGAGGCCGGAGACGCCGGACAGCCGGTCCTCGCTGATGCACCCGATCACAGGCCCCACGTTTGCCACTTTGACCGACTCGAGGTTGGACGGCAGGATCGCGACCACCTCGGCGGAGCACATGGGAAGCTGGACGTCTCCCAGCCCGAGCATGGGATGGCCGAATGCGACGACCCGGTTGCCGTCGACTTGGGACACCGTGCCCGTGCCAGCCAGCGAGATGTCGCCCGTCGCCAGGGCCACGGAGATTGCGTCGCCGGGCTGAAGCGCGGGAACCGCCGCCGCGGGCTGCGCCTGCGCGCCGGCATTCTGGCGTCCCTGGCTGCTTCCCCCGAGCGCGATGACCCCGATCCCCAGGGCCGCAAAATGGGGAGCCATAATGGACGCGACCCGCGGGGAGACTCCGCCGAGCGCAAAAACAGGGTTCATTGCCCTGAACGCCGAGTCGGAGTCGCGGGCGGAATCTGGCGGCGGCGTACTGTCTAGGGGCGCCGCCTCCTGGGGGGCGGCGGGGGTCCTTGCTCCAACGCGGTCCGCTACCTCGGTCATGTCCGCGGCCGGCGTGAAGCCCGCGTAGCGGACGGTCTCGAACCGCTGGATCTGGTAGCTCATCGCCCCTGCGAACCTGCCGTCGATGTAGAGCGGGCTGCCGCTCATTCCGGCAACGGCGCCCATGTTCTGGACACGGGGGTCCGTGAGCCTGCAAAGGATCATCGACTTGCCCGGCCCCAGGGAGTTTTGGATTATCCCAGCCACCTCGACGGCGAACGGCTCCGGCTTCGTTCCCTGGAAAACGGTCCACACCTCCCCCCGCTGCCCGGCCTTGATGTCTGCCAGGGGGAGAGACTCCCCCTGGGCGGGCTGGGCCCCTAGACGGCAGGCGGCGGACGCGAGCAGGAGGATTGTCAGGAGCGTGCGGCCCATCGTGAGGTTTCCGAATCTGCGTGGTCCAAGGATCCTTTGCGAAAATTCAGAGGCGGCGTATGGCCGATTCCATCACTTCGCATGCCCGGTCTATCGCGGCACCCTCGTGAGCCGTGCTGATGAACGCGGTCTCGTAGGCGCTGGGAGGCAGGTAGACCCCCTCGTCGAGGCAGCCGTGGAAAAAGCGCGCGAACAGCTTTGCGTCGCCCGTCAACGCGCTCGCGTAGTCGCGCACGGGGGCGGAGGTGAAGAAAATGCAGAACATCGATCCCACCTGGGGCACCTGGGCATCCAGCCCCTTCGCTCGGCACGCGCCGGAAAGCGCCCCGCGCACCTGCCGTCCCAGAGCGTCGAGGCGCTCGTAGGGAAGTGTCTCATCGAGGAGTTCCAGGGCCGCGATCCCCGCGGCCATGGCGAGCGGGTTCCCGCTGAGTGTGCCGGCCTGGTAGACGGGCCCCAGCGGCGCGATCTGATCCATGATCTCGCCCCGGCCGCCGAAGGCTCCCACGGGAAGCCCGCCGCCGATGATCTTCCCGAGAGCCGTCAGGTCCGGGGCGATCTTCTCGATCTCCTGGACTCCGCCCTTCGCCAGGCGAAAGCCGGTCATCACCTCGTCGAAGATCAGGAGGGCGCCGTTGCTCGAGCAAGACCTCCTCAGATGGGCGAGGAACCCGGGCGCGGGCAGGATGAGGCCCACATTGGCGGGGTAGGGCTCGACGATCACCGCGGCGATCCCGCCGGGATTCGCCGCAAACGCGGCGTCTACGGCCGCGGCGTCGTTGAAGGGCAGCACGACGGTCTCCCGTGCAAACGCCTCCGGGATGCCCGCGCTGTCCGGGTGGCCGTGGGTCATCGCTCCCGACCCGGCCTTGATGAGCACCGAATCCGAATGCCCATGGTAGCAGCCGGAGAACTTGATGATCTTGTCGCGTTTCGTGAATCCACGGGCCAGCCGGATCGCCGACATGGTCGCCTCGGTGCCGCTGTTGCACATCCGGACCTTCCCTATCGAGGGCACGAAGTCGTGTATAAGCTCCGCCATCCGCACCTCGTACGGGTTGGGCGTCCCGAAGCTCGTGCCTTCCTCGAGCGCCGCGGCGATCGCCTCCTTGATCCGGGGGTGATTGTGGCCGTGGATCGCGGGCCCCCACGTGCACACGAAGTCGATCAGCTCGCGGCCTTCGGCCGTGATGAGCGTCGCGCCGCGCGCCGCCTTGGTGAAGAAGGGGGTGCCTCCGACCGACCGGAACGCGCGCACCGGGGAGTTCACCCCCCCGGGGATGCGCTTCAGCGCCCGGGCGAACAGTTCGTCGGAGGCGCTCATTGGCTCACGTACTTCTGCACGATGGGTATCCGGCGCCCGACACCGAACGCGAGCGGCGTTATCTTCAGCCCCGGCGCCGCCTGCTTCCGCTTGTACTCGTTCAGGTCGACCTTCCGGATTACGTCGCTCACGGTCGCCTCGGGGAATCCCTGGGCCACGAGGTCGCGGCGGGACAGCCCCTCCTCCACGTATCCCTTGAGCAGGGCGTCGAGCACGTCGTAGGGGGGCAGGCTGTCCTGGTCCGTTTGGTTTGGGCGGAGCTCGGCGCTCGGGAGCTTGTCGATGCTCGACTGCGGGATCGGGCCCGTGCGGCCAGCGCGCCTCGCGTCCGCGTTTATCCAGTGTGCGAGCGCATAGACCTGGGTCTTGAAGACGTCGGAAATCACGGCGAGGCCGCCGCACATGTCGCCGTAGAGCGTGCAGTAGCCCACCGCCATCTCGCTCTTGTTCCCGGTCGTCAGAAGCAGGGCGCCAAACTTGTTCGAGATCGCCATCATGACGACTCCGCGCACCCTTGCCTGGACGTTCTCCTCGGTGACGTCGCGCGGCTTGCCGGCGAAGATCGGGGCCAGCGCGGCCTCGCAGGAGGCCACGATCTCCGCGATCCCGATCGTCTCGAAACGGATCCCAAGGTTCTTCGCGAGCCTCTGCGCGTCGTCGCGCGAATGCTGGGATGAGATCAGCGAGGGAAGGGAGACGCCTATCACGTTCTCCGGCGCGAAGGCCGCCGCGGCGATCGCCCCGACGACGGCCGAGTCGATCCCGCCCGAGAGCGCGACGAGCCCGGTGCGGAACCCGCACTTGTGCGCGTAGTCCCGGAGCCCGAGCGTCAGGGCTGCGAGGATGTCCGCCATCTCGGGCTGCTCGAAGGTCGGCGAGAGCACGGTCGGGGCCGCGCCCCTGGCCGCGCCGGTCTCCACCACCATGAGCTCCTCGGCGAACGCCGCCATGCCGGTCTGGACGCGGCCTCCGGAGTCGCTCACGAGCGACCGACCGTCGAATATCAGCTCGTCGTTGCCGCCGACGGCGTTCACGTAGGCCACCGTGCAGCCGATCGACCGCGCGGCGTCGGTGACCAGGGTCTGCCTGACGCCGCCCTTGCCGTGGTTCCATGGGCTGGCCGACAGGTTGACCACGAGGTCGCACCTCAAGGCGGCCAGCTGCCTTACGGGATCGAGGCCGCTATACAGCCGGCGCGTGCTGACCACCGGGTGGGCCCAGATGTCTTCGCAGATCGTGACGCCGATGCGGGTGCCGGCGTGGGATATGACCGTGGGCTGGGCGGCGGGCTCGAAGTACCGGTCCTCGTCGAAGACATCGTATGTGGGGAGCAGGCACTTGCGCGCCACCGAGGCGACCCTTCCGCGGTGGCAGAATGCGGCAGCGTTGTAGAACGGGCGTCCCGACCCGCCCGCGTTCGCCTCGACGGTGCCCACGAGCGCCGGGACCTCGCCCACGGCCGCTGCAACGGCCCTGAGCGACTCCTCCACGTCCGGAACAAAGTGGCGCTTGAACAACAGGTCGCGCGGGGGATAGCCGCAGGTTGCGAGCTCGGGGAAGACGACCAGCTGGGCGCCGCGTTCCACAAGCGCGGCATAGGCGCCGAGAATGCGCTGGCGGTTGCCGGCGAGGTCCCCGACGGTTGTATTGATCTGTGCAAGGCCGAGGCGCATTCGTGGAGGTGTAAACCGTCACCGTGGACGCCAATGGGTTTGCTTTCAACATATTCGGCGCCCATTATCACGGGACGGCGCGAAAACGCGGCCGTTCAGGGCCGGGATGAGGCGCCGG